>Ga0209640_10005197_pt1 | contig 11376 bp, 9 predicted proteins | sample RifCSP10_1_FD_184018 | JGI IMG/M metagenome (GOLD analysis project Ga0209640, IMG submission 184018) | Soil microbial communities from Rifle, Colorado - Rifle CSP2_sed 10_1 (SPAdes) (version 2) | ecosystem: Environmental > Terrestrial > Deep subsurface > Rock core/Sediment | place: Rifle...
GACAGCTTTCTTAGCGATTAGAGAATCCAAAGAAAAAGTTCCTCCACCTTTTACTACAAGAACCAATGCTATTGCTAAGTAGAGGATATGATATTCAAATCCTTCTCCTGCAGCCTGTCCGCTCCAGTTCATGAAAAATCCATTGGAAATGTGAACCGTAAAGACCGCAACGATCATTGTTACTGCTGTTCCAAAGGCAGAAACGCGTGTAAGCAATCCTGTAGCGAGAAGTACGGCACCGATTGATTCTGTTAAAATGTTTAACAATCCGAGGAATGCTGGTATTCCAAGATTTGAATAGAAACCTAACGTTCCTTCAACTCCATAACCACCAAACCAGCCGAGCAGCTTCTGAGCACCGTGTGGGAAAATAACCAGGGCAGCAATGAATCTTAAGAAAGTTAAACTTAAACTTTCATCGGTATCAAAAAATATTTTAACAAGACTATTTTTAGTTATTGACATAAGTTTCTCCTTTTTCATTTAATAGATTGTGTTTTAACACATAGTTGATTAAAAAAATTGTTATAGAAGCCTATCTAAAGAAAACATTCCGCCGCCTCCTATGATCAAAGCAATTGCTAAAGCAAAAGTTAATAAGTGAAATTCATAACCTTCACCTTTTGAATTACCATACCAGTTCATAAAGAATCCGTTCTTAAAATGCATTGTGGCAGCTACTATCATGTTGATTAGAATTGCTAATGCTGCAACCCTCGTGAATAATCCTGCAATTAAAAAGATAGACAGAACTGACTCAGTAATTATGGATAGGGCACCAAGTACATATGGTACACCCACAACATTCTTAAAGAAGTTCATAGATCCGTTCCAGCCATGTCCGCCGAACCAACCGAATAATTTTTGGGCTCCATGAGGGAAAATCACTATGCCTAATACTATTCTAACTATTGTAAGAATTACATTGTTATCAGTCGATAACAATTCGTGAATTATATTAGTGTTCATTTTTTTCTCCTTATTTTATTAATAAATATGTTTTCCAGTTTCTTAATGTGTTATAACACACTTTAGTTTAAAAAATTTTAACTTTTTGTGTCATAAATTTTTTCACAGATTCTTGAGAGTTCGCTTAATTCGGATTTTGTCAGAATTTCCGATAACCTTTTTTCTGACTCTTCTAAATGGGGTAATATATCATCCAGAAGTTTCAATCCTTTTTGAGTAATTCTGGAGATCGAATGACGCCTGTCTTCATTCGATTGGAACCTTTCCACAAGTCTTTCATCTATTAATCTGTCTATGATTCTTGTTACGTCTGGTGCAGGCTCTATCATTCTTTGAATGATTTCACATCTCGGGTATCCGTCAGGGTATTTCCCTTTAAGGATCCTGAGAACATTATATTGAGGACTCGTTATGCCAAATTTTGCGCATGCACTATCCAGCATTGTCCGCACCGAATATGCAGCTATCAGCAAATTCAATGTGGCTTCTGAAGCTACGCTATTGAACTTATTAACCTGCTTCAATCTTTTATATAATGCTTTAGCCATAATATTTATGTGTTATAACATATAATATAATCTATGAAAATGTGTTTGTCAAGTCCTAATTGGAGCGAAAATTTTCCACTAATATAGTTACATAGTATTCCTATTCATAAAATGCTATTTTTAAAACTAAAACTAGGAATTACTAAGCTTAATGACTTTTCTCAACCCGGCTGTTTTATTTGGATTATTAGCTGCATCTATCCCTGTTCTCATTCATCTTTTTAATCTTAGAAAGCTTAATAAGATTGAGTTCAGCACTTTGGCATTTCTTAAAGAATTGCAAAAGAACAGTATTAGGAAAATAAAGCTTAAGCAATGGCTTCTTCTTGCATTGAGAGTTTTAATAATTTTACTTTTGGTTTTAGCTTTTGCAAGACCAACCCTCGAAGGTGTCGCGATTGGAGGAACAACCTCTGCTGCCAAGACTACTGGTGTTTTTATTCTCGATGATACCTTCAGTATGTCAGTTGTTGATCCTGATGGTTCATATATTAACCAGGCGAAAGAATCAATAGAGGAATTGCTACGAAATCTTCAGGAAGGAGATGAGGTTGCCCTTCTTCTCGTTTCAGATAAAATGAAAGATGAGATCAAGCCATCAACAAATTTAACAGAACTTTCCAAAAGAGTTGATGAAGTAAATCCTTCGAACTCGAGCGGGTACTTGCACGATGCTGTGGTTAAAGCATCGGAAATTTTATCAGAGTCTGATAACTTCAACAAGGAAATCTACATTTTCTCCGATTTTCAAAGCAGCAAAATCTTAAAAGAAGGTTCTCTTTCCAGCCTAAGCCAGTTGCTTGATGAAAAAGTAAAAATATATTCTTTCGATTATTCAGGAAAAGATATTTACAATATTGGAATTGACGATATTAAAGTAGAGACACAGATTTTTGAAAAAGATAAGCCTGTAATTTTTAATGTAACAATTACGAACTATTCTTCGGGCAGTGTCAACAATCTCGTAGTTTCCCTCTTTATAAATAATGAAAGAATTGCTCAGCAGAGTGTTACACTTGAGCCGGGGAGTTCGTCAGTCTTAACAATGGAAGCAATAGTGAAAGAAGCAGGATACAATGATGTTTTTGCAGAAATTGAAGATGATGATATAATCCAGGATAACAGGCGATACACTACTCTTTTTATTCCTGATAAGATACCAATGATGATTTTTTATGAGGATGAAGCAGACGTACAATTTGTTGATTTGGCTCTCACTTCTTCCGGGAGTGATGAAACATTTAATATTTCGCGGAAAACCTTACGACAACTTTCATCTGTAAACCTTAACCAGTATGATATGGTTTTTATTGTTGGCTCGGAGATATCGGAATCAGAAAGATTAAAGCAATTTGTAGAAAACGGCGGAGGATTATTTCTTGTTCCCGGAAGCAAAACTACTTCGGAAAGTTTTCAGAAGATGCTGAATGTATTTAATCTCCCTATAGTTAAAGGCTTTTTTGGTGAGGCAGGGAAGAAAGATAACCCTGTTTCTTTTGACAAAGTTGAATATGACCATCCGTTATTCAGTAACCTTTTTACTAAAGAAACTAAAAAAAATATTGAATCGCCTGATATTTATCGTCATCTTCGTATTGATCCGCAGGGGAAAGGAATCAATATTATTTCGCTGATGAACGGCTCTTCTTTTGTGAGTGAGTATAAAATTGGGAGCGGAAAAATTTTAGTTTTAAGTACCAGTCCTGTATTAAGCTGGTCCGATTTACCGGTTAAAGGTATATTTCCACCACTAATAAATAAATCCGTTTTTTATTTGACTGCAAAAAAGGAACCGGAAGTAAATTATCTTGCTGGTGACGAAGTTAATATTAATCTTAAAGGCAAAAGTGTTTCCCAAGTTAAAATCGAAAGACCTGCTTCGCAGGGCGAGCCGGATAATACTGAAGAATTCATTAATCCTGATGAGATTAATCAATCAGGATTCTTTACTTATTTGAATACTGATTTAAACGGGGTCTTTAAAGTTTATTCAGACAACCGGCTTACAGATGAGTTTCCCGTTAACCACGATCCGCTTGAATCGGTAGTAAAATATATAAGTAATAAGGAGTTTGAAGAGTATCTTTCAGCTATAAATTTTAAAGGAACGCATTTTCAAATAAATAAGGATGAAAATCCTGTCGAAATGATTTTACAGGCGCGTTTCGGATCTGAATTATGGAAAATATTTATTCTTGCTGCAATTATTACTACTTTAATTGAAATGCTTGTTGCAAGGAATGTTAAGAAAGAGATGATGCAAGTTTAAGTTATGGAATGGTTGTATGAAATTGTTTATAATTAATTCAATTGTTTATTTATACCTTATACCCTATTCCGTTATACCTGAGCTATAGATTATAAAGGTATAAGGAAAAAATGCATTTTCATTAGTAGTAAAATTATAATAGAGAGATAATGATAGAAATTCCTCAAAAAATAGTAGAACGTGCTTTGCTCGTAGCATTGATAAAAGGAAATGTTGATTCCGATATTGTTAAAGAGCATTTAGATGAGCTTGAAGAATTAGCTTCAACTGCAGGGGCTGAAACTGTCAGAAAAATTGTTCAGGCAAAATATTCGGCTGACCCGGCATTTTATATTGGAAAAGGAAAAGCCGGGGAACTTATTGATGTTGTTGAGAATGATCAGATCGATGTTATGATCTTCGATGATGACCTTTCACCTACCCAGGTAAGGAATCTTGAAAGGACCTTAAACAGGAAAATTATAGATAGGAGCGGTTTGATTCTCGATATTTTTGCATCGAGGGCAAAAACAAGAGAAGCTAAAACCCAGGTCGAGCTTGCGCAGCTTCAGTATTTACTGCCAAGATTGACAAGAGCCTGGACTCACTTATCAAAACAGTATGGAGGAATTGGAACAAAAGGTCCCGGTGAAACACAGATTGAAACCGACAGAAGAATTATCAGGAACAGGATTAGTCATCTTAAAGAAAATCTTAAGAAGATTGAATCGCAGAGAAATATACAAACACGGGGCAGAGAAGATTTTACAAGAATCTGTCTTGTTGGGTATACCAATGCAGGGAAATCAACATTGTTCAACAGGCTTACAGATTCCGGTGTTCTTGCAGAAGATAAACTTTTTGCTACTCTCGATTCCACGACAAGAGCAATAAGCTTTAATAAAAACAGTAAAATACTTTTAAGCGATACTGTTGGTTTTATTCGAAAGTTGCCGGCACATCTTGTCGCATCATTTAAAAGCACTTTAAACGAAGTAAGAGATGCCGATGTTATTCTTCATGTAGTAGATATTTCTCATCATTATTTTGAAGATCATATAAAGGTTGTAGATGAAACATTAAAGGATCTTTCAAGTGATAAAAAAACAATAATACGAATATTCAATAAAGTCGATATTCTGAAAGACAGGCAGAAAATCAGTTATGTTATGAATAGTTATGAAAACGGTTTAATTATTTCTGCCGAAAAGGGAATTAATATTCCTGCGCTGGTTGATAAACTTATTAAGATAAGCGAGACAAGTTTTGTTGAAGAGAATATTGCATTAAGTTTGGAGGATTCAAAAACAGCAGCTAAGATTCATTCACTGGCAGAAGTGCTCGATACAAAATATGACGATTCGAAAATCCATATTAAATACAAAACTAACCGTCATAATTCCGATAAAATAAAGAAGATGGTTCATGGAAAATAAAACTAAACATTCAAAACTTTTCTTAACAAGAGCCAATGTCCTGGTTCAAGTGCAAGAGCAAGTTCAAGTCATGAATTCAAGCATTCATACATTCATACTTTTTCCTAACTTTTCCAAGACTAAATCTTTCAGAATGGTCTATGGCACAAAATAAAATTTTAATTGATGGCGAATCGCTCTCTCTCGATGAGATAGAATTATTTCTTAAATCAAATCCCAAGCTTGAAATAACTGCTGAAGCAAAAAAAAGAATAAATAAATCCCGCGCGCTTGTTGATAAATGGGTAAATAATAACGAGGTGATTTATGGCGTGACAACAGGCTTCGGTGAATTTGCGAACGTAAGCATTTCAAAAGAAAATATTCTTGAACTCCAGGAAAACCTTGTTGTTAGTCATGCTGCAGGAAGCGGGGAGTATCTTCCTCCTGCAATTGTAAAAATTATGATGCTGCTAAGATTGAATGCTCTTGCAAGAGGATATTCGGGGATAAGATTATCTACACTTGAACTTATGATTAAAATGATTGAGAATAATATTATTCCGGTTATTCCTTCGCAAGGTTCTGTTGGTTCAAGCGGAGATTTAGTGCAGCTCTCTCATCTCGTTCTTGCTATGATTGGAAAAGGGAGAGTTTATGTTCTTAAAGACATTGAAAAAGAAAACATTCCCGAAGAAAAAATAATATCATCTAAAAATGCTTTTAAGAAATTTAAACTTACCCCTGTAAAGCTTGAAGCAAAAGAGGGACTGGCATTAGTAAACGGCACACAGATGATGGCAGCTTATGCTTCATACATTTGCATTCGTGCAAACAAGCTTAAAAAACTTGCCGATATTTGTGCCTCACTTTCTCACGAAGCTTTGCGTGCGACTGATAAAGCTTTCTTTGATAAAATACATAAGCTAAGACCTTATCCCGGGCAAATTACAGTTGCAAAAAATGTTCTTTCACTTATAAAGAACAGTGAAATAAGAAAATCGCATCTTAAAAATGATCCTCGAATTCAGGACGCTTATTCTATCCGCTGCGTACCGCAGATTCATGGTGCTTCAAGGGATGCAATTGATTATGTTACTTCAAAAGTTGAAATAGAAATTAATTCAGTAAATGATAACCCGATAATTTTTGCCGATACAAATGAAAAAATCGAAGGCGGAAATTTTCACGGTCAACCGATTGCTCTTGCAATGGATTTTATGTGCATTGCTTTATCTGAACTTGCCAATGTTTCCGAAAGAAGAATTGAAAGAATGGTTAACGGAAATCTTAGCGGTCTCCCTAGATTTCTTGCTGTTAACGGCGGACTTAATTCAGGCTTAATGATTGCACAATATTCCGCTGCAAGTTTAGTTTCTGAAAATAAAGTTCTTTCTCATCCTGCAAGTGTTGATTCTATTCCAACTTCCGCAAACCAGGAAGATCATAACTCGATGGGTTCTATTGCAGCACAAAAATGTTATAAGATTTTACATAACCTTGAAAATGTTTTAGCAATTGAACTTATGACAGCAGCACAAGCCATAGAATTTCTTAAGCCTCTTAAATGCGGCGAAGGAACATCTGTGGCTTATGAGGAAATCAGAAAAGTTATAAAGCCTTTAGTTAAAGACAGAATTTTATATGATGATATAAAAAAGGTTTTGGGTATTGTAAAAGATGATAGTTTGGTAAATTCAGTAGAAAAGAAAGTAAAGTTATTATAAGATGGAATTCCTTTATCTCATAGTCGGGTTATTAGTTGGAGCAGTTGTTTCTTATTTATTAGTAAAGAATAAATCTGCAAACCAAATCGGCAAAGCAGAAGAACGAAACAGGATTTACGAAGAAAATATCAAGCAGTCTAATGATGAACTTACAAATGAACGGGCAAAAGTAATTGAACTGAATTCTTCTTATTCTTCTCTTCAGGCAGATTACAACAACCTTCAAAATAAACTAAGCGAACAGAAAGAAGAGATAGAACAACTTCAGAAAAAATTTACAACTGAGTTTGAAAATCTTGCCAATAAAATCTTTGATGAAAAGACAACTAAATTTTCTGAACAAAGCAAAAACAATCTTGCCGAGATTCTGAATCCTTTAAGAGAAAAAATTTCCGAATTTGAGAAGAGAGTTGAAGAGACAAATAAAGAAAGTATCAGGGGAAATGCTTCTTTGCGTGAACAGCTTCAGATGCTGAAAGATATGAACCAGCAGATTACGCAGGAAGCTAAGAATTTAACACAGGCTTTGAAGGGAGGAACGAAAACACAGGGAAGCTGGGGAGAATTTATTCTTGAAAATATTCTTGAAAAATCGGGACTCGTAAAAGGAAGAGAATATAAAATTCAGAATGTTATAATTTCTGAAGAAGGAAGAAGATTTCAACCTGACGTGATTGTTAATCTTCCTGAAAATAAAAGTGTTATTATTGATTCAAAACTTTCCCTTCTTGCTTATGAAAAATTTATTTCTTCGGAAGATGAACTTCAAAGGCAGTTATCATTAAAAGAACATATTACTTCAGTCCGAAATCATATAAAGAATTTAAGCTCAAAAAATTATCAATCGCTTTATCAATTAGAGAGCCTTGATTTTGTATTAATGTTTATGCCGATTGAACCTGCATTTGCTTTAGCTGTTCAGAACGAACCGAATCTTTTTAATGATGCGTTTGATAAGAATATTGTTATAGTCAGTCCATCAACATTGTTAGCTACACTAAGGACAGTCGCAAGTATCTGGCGGCAGGAAAATCAGAATAGAAATGCTCTTGAAATAGCAAGACAGAGTGGGGCTTTGTATGATAAGTTCCAGGGATTAATTATGGATTTAATTGATCTTGGGAAGAAAATGGATACTATGAAGGACAGGTATGGTGATCTTATGAGAAAACTTCATTTGGGGAAAGGGAATCTCGTAAGTAGCGTTGAAAGAATTAAAAGACTTGGAGCAAATACAACCAAGTCTCTTCCTCAGCAGCTGCTGGATAGAGCAGATGATGAAGATGAATCTTTTGAAGAAAATGAAAATGATCTTTTCGAAAATAATAAATAGATACTACTTGTCACACTTCGACTTCGCTCAGTGTGACAACAAAACTATTAGTCATCCTGAGCGGAGTCGAAGGATGACGAAATCATTTCAATGTTAATCTGCCAACCAATTTCGTCAAAAGATTTTGAATTGTATTATGATCTACGTTGGAGAATACTGAGAAAGCCGTGGAATCAACCTAAGGGAAGTGAAAAAGATGAGCTTGAAGATAAGTCGATCCACGCAATGGTTTGTAATGAGGATAGAACCTGCCTGCCGGCAAGGCAGGTTCCTATCGGGATTGGCAGAGCTCACTTTAATTCGGATGAAGAAGCACAAATAAGATACATGGCTGTTGAAGAGGAATGGCAGGGAAAGGGAATCGGCAAAATGATACTTTCTTATCTTGAAGGAAAAATTAAAGAAAAAGGTGCCAAGGTTATTATTTTAAATGCACGTGATATTGCTGTTAAATTCTATGAAAAAAACGGGTACGAAATTGTAAAGGAAGCTCATACACTTTTCGATGCGATTCCTCATTACAGGATGAGGAAGGTGTTTTAATAGATTACTATATCTTGTTAACCTACTTCTTATAGTACTTCAAAGCATCCGGCAGCCATTTTTTAATATCATTTATTCTTGTTTCATCTGAAGGGTGAGTGCTTAAAAATTCCGGGGGCTTTTGTCCCTTGTTGATTTCAGCCATTCTTTGCCAGAAATTTACAGCCTCACCCGGATTATAACCTGCCATTGCCATAAATATTAAACCGAGATGGTCGGCTTCACTTTCCTGTGTCCTGCTATAAGCTAAAATCCCTACTGTAGATCCGACTCCATAAGCTGTTAAAAATAAATCCTGGGTTAATTGTGGTTTATCTCTGAGTGCAACTGATAGTGCCGCACCGCCAAGTTGTTGAATTAAACCCTGGCTCATTCTCTCATTTCCATGTTCGGCAATTGCGTGGGCAATTTCGTGTCCAAGCACAACAGCCAATCCGATTTCATTTTTAGTAACCGGGAGTATGCCTGTATAAACAACAACTTTACCGCCGGGCATACACCATGCATTAACCTGTTCATCTTCTACAAGGTTAAATTCCCATTTATATCCTTCAAGCCTGTTGCTTAAATTATTTTGTGCAAGATATTCTTCGACAGCGTGTTGAATATTTGTTCCAACTCTTTTTACCATTGCAGTATTCTTTGCATCTTTACTCACTTTATTTTCATTCAGGAATTCATCGTACTGCTGGTAACTCAAGGAAAGCATTTCATTTGCAGGAATCAGGTTTAGCTGGGACCTCCCGGTTAACGGAACCGTGCTGCACGATAAAATTGAAAAGGCAGTTATTATACTTAAAAATAGAATTTTAAGCTTTTTCATCTATCCTCCAAAAGAAATTTATTTTGTTAAACTTGAATAAACGGGTAAACTATTCTAATTAAAATTTTGGTGGGATTCAAATATCTTTTGCAGGCTGGTATTATTCAATAAGTACTATAAAAGAATTACCTGCCCGCAAAACAGGGCAGGTTGCAAAAACTATTTCGCTACAAGTTCAACTCTCCGGTTAAGTTTTCTTCCATCTTCCGTTTCATTTGTTGAAACAGATGCAAGCGGACCAACTCCATCCGGGGTTAAACGGTTTGAACTTATCCCATATTTTGTTGTAAGCTCTTTTACGATTGCCTGGGCTCTTCTTTTTGAGAGGTCGATATTATATTCAAATTTACCTTTATTATCTGTATGACCAACAACATAAAGATTTAGTTTCGTATCCTTTTTAAGGAGATTTGCAATTTCTTTTAATGTTGGCTCAGATTCCGGTTTTACATCGGCTTTATCGAAATCAAAGAAGATTCCATATAAAGTAATCTTACCTTCTGCTTTTATTCCTTTTAACATTTCATCAGCATTTATTTTGATAAGATCGTCTTCCATTTTCGTTTCTTCAATAATGTCAATCATATAAATTTTCTTTTTATCACTGTACTCTTTACCTGCAACTACAACGTATGCAGTTCCTCCGCCTTTAACAACTTTACCTGCTATAAAACAGGTTCCTCCTGAAGTTGCTGAACCGGCATGCATAAGAATATTTGAATTTGTCGGGTATGCATTTTTATCATAGAAAGTTCCAAGCCACGAACCGCCTCCGACTTCTTTACCAACATTCCTGTCTTTAAATAAACCTTTGGCAAGAACTTCAAACCCGGCTTTCTCCATTGCCTTCTGATAGTTAGCAAAAATCTGGGTTATTGTTGTATTATCCTCAAGTTCATAATAAATCCTGGTAAATTTTCCTTCGACATCCAGCCAATCACTTATCATTTTATATCCTGTAACCGGGCCGGTAGCAATGGAATAGGTTGAATAATCCTGCTCATCGTAATAAAGTATATGGGAACCAGGATACCTGCTGATTAATGGATGATCTTTGCTTCCTGAAATATCTGATTGTGCAAATGATGTAGCAATTATAAAAATTACAAATAGAAAAGTGCCGATTATTTTTTCCATTGCTGATAGCCTTCTAAGTTATTTTGTCTGATAAACGAGATCCCGGATAAATCAACAAGTTGATTTTCCGGGATGACACCAAAGTGTCATTTCATTAAAACCATTTTACGTGATAACATAATATCTTTTGTTCTTAAAACATAAACGTAAATTCCACTAGACATTTCGGCAGCATTCCAATAAGCTTTGTAGCTTCCTGCTGCAAGTTCTTCATTTACAAGAGTTGCAACTTCTTCTCCCTGTATATTGAATACAGTAAGATTAACAAAAGATTCTTCAGGTAAATTGAAATTAATATTTGTTGTCGGGTTAAACGGATTAGGATAATTTTGTTCTAAACCAAACTTGTCAGGAATTTCTCCATTAGTGATATCATCAACATCTAAAGGATATCCATCAAAAGTAAAATGATCTACTAAAAACCATGTTCCTACATGCGGAACCTGCTCATCAGGAGGCAAAATTGTAACCGTAATGTTGGCTTCAGTAGCTTGCCAGCCAACAGGATTATCCTCATCATATTCCATCGGGATTTCAAAACCAAGATAAGTTCCGGTTACTTCATTAGAGAGCATAACATGTCCTTCAGCCCCGCCTTCAACTGTCGTGTTGTAAAATACAATTTCAATGTAA
>Ga0209640_10005198_pt1 | contig 11376 bp, 11 predicted proteins | sample RifCSP10_1_FD_184018 | JGI IMG/M metagenome (GOLD analysis project Ga0209640, IMG submission 184018) | Soil microbial communities from Rifle, Colorado - Rifle CSP2_sed 10_1 (SPAdes) (version 2) | ecosystem: Environmental > Terrestrial > Deep subsurface > Rock core/Sediment | place: Rifle...
TCCGGCCTGGCACCGCGAGCGGGGTTTCGGGGCCCCCGGAAAGTGCAGAGCACTTTCTGGGGCTGGACGTCCGAGGAACGCGCATGAAGGCCGGGGTTGACACAGGGCGTCTCACGCGTCCGCTCCGAGCGCGACCGGGCGACGCGAGAAGTGCGCGACCACGCCGGCGACGCCGAACGAGACGAGGAAGCTGGGAACGGTCGCGCCGACGCCCCAGTCGGGCGGATGCAGCTCGGAGACGAGGTCCACCCACCACGAGGGCCCGGTAGGGTACAGCCATTGGTAGAGCGCGAACCCTGCGAGCCACGCGGCGATGAGCCCGGGTCGCCACGGCGGCGTGCCGAACACGTCGGCGTACGAGTAGTGGCGGCCGGCGCCGAGCCAGTCCGCGAGCAGCACGGCGAAGAGCGGGGCGAACACCGACCCCAATAGCAGGAGGAAGCTCTGGTAGCTGACGAGGTCGACCACGAGCGCCCCGGCGGTCGCCGTCGCGGTGACGAGAGCGATCAGCAGCTTCTGTGGCGCTCGCGGCACGACGTTCTGGATCGAGACCGCGGCTGAGTACACGTTCGCGAACGCCTCGTCGGTCTCGGTCACGAGCAGCGCGAAGAGAGCGACGATCGCGGCGAAGCCGCCCGCGACGACCGCTGCAGGTAGCGCCGCAGGAGCGCCGAGGTCGCGCGACAGCACGAGGACGACGCCGAGCGCGAGCAGCCACGCGTCAGGCACGAGGTACCCGAGTCCCGTCCCGGCGAACGCTCCCCGGCGGGTCTTCGAGAACCGCGTGTAGTCGGCGGCGTACGGGATCCACGAGACCGTGATGCCGACGACGACGTCGGCTCCCTGCCACACCGAGATCCCACCCTCGCCGGGTGCGCTCCAGAGCGCTCCGAGATCGGCGCCGTCGAGCGCCCACCACGTGAGATAGAGGAGCGCGAGCGGCACGGCCCAGATCGCGAATCGACGCACGAAGCGGCGGACGAAGCCGATCGGCCCGAGCAGGGCGAGCACGAGGGCGAAGACGCCGAACACGATCGTCCAGAGCCACTGCGCGCGGAAGCCGAAGAGCTCGTCGGAGAGCGCCGCGGCCGCCGTCGCGATGATCAGGAGCTCGAAGACGGACCAGCCGATCCCCTGGAGCACGTTGATACCGGTCGGAAGGTACGAGCCGCGCCGGCCCAAGGGCGCCCGCATGAGCGCCATCCCGGGCACGCGAGCATCAGCGCCGATCGCGCCCGCAACGGCGAGCATGAGGTTGCCGATGACGCAGCCGAGGACGATCGCGACGAGAGCGTCCGGAAGCGAGAGGGCGGGAACCAGAACGGCCCCGGCGACGATGACGAGGAGTGACACGCCGAGGTTCCCCCAGAGGAGGCCCATGTCGAGCCCGCTGAGGACGCGCAGCCGTGCGGGGACAGGGTCGATCCCCCAACTGCCCTCGATCTTGTCGGGGGGTGCCATCAGGCGGGGGAGGTTATCCGCGGCGTGGGAGAATCGCGCGGTGATCCCCCGCTACTTCATCGTCGCCGAGTCGGAGCACGAGATCCAGAACCCGACATCGAAGGAGAAGCTCCTGCTCCTCGGCGAGCGCCTCGGGCTCGGTCCGGAGACTCGCGTGCTCGACGTCGCGTCCGGTCGTGGCGGGCCCGCGCTGATTCTCGCGGGCGAGTTCGGTTGCGCCGTACACGGGATCGAGATCGCGCCGGAGTTTCGCGCGGCGGCTGTCGAGCGAGCAGCCAGCGCGGGGCTGGCCGAGCGCGTCTCGTTCGAGCTCGGGGATGCCGCGAGCGTTGCGTTCCATCCGGAGTCGTACGACATCGCGATGTGCCTCGGGGCGAGCTTCATCTTCGGCGGGCTTGCGGACACGGTCGAAGCGCTTGCGCCGGCCGTCCGCCCGGGTGGATACGTCGTGAGCGGCGAGCCGTACTGGCGCCGTCTCCCACTCCCCGAGGGCTACGAGGATCGCCGCGATCCGTGGACGACCCTGGAGGGCACCGCCGTCGTCTTCGAGACGTCCGGGCTACCCGTCGTGTCCGTGATCGCGTCGTCGGAGGACGACTGGGACCGGTACGAGACGCTCCACTGGCGGGCGGTGGAGCAGTGGCTTGCGGCTAATCCGGACGACCCGGACGCACTGGAGATCAGGACGCGGCACGAGCGCGAGAAGCGCACGCACTTGCGCTACAGGCGCGAACTGCTCGGCTGGGCGATCTTCGTCGGCTGGAAGCGCCCCTACTCAGCTGCAGATTGACCGATTGCTGTGAGATCGCCCAGTGTTCGAGCGCACCCAGGCCGTCGGATCTTGAAGCCGCGTCCGGAACTGCGACTAGCGGGATTGGCTCGCGGAGTCCACGATTCGAGACGTGGAGCGGGTGTTCGATCACCGGGACGTGACGAGTATCCTGAGCGGCGTCTTCGACATCAACGCGAATCTCGTCGAGATTCGCGACGACCTACGAATAATCCGCCGGTTGTTGGAGGACGAAGATGGACAGGAAGAGGAAGAAGAGGAAGAAAGTCCCTGATTTTCCTGCTGAGGTTCGGGAGCGGCACGAGCGAACCCAGCGGATGCTGGCTGAGCGAATCGCCTACCACGAGGCCCGCATCGCGGCCCGTGAGCGCGGCGAAGACCCTGACGCAGTGACCGCGTAGTCAGGTAGCCAGCAGGCGGCGTAACACGTACTGAAGGATCCCGCCGTGGCGAAGGTACTCGCGCTCGCGCGGAGTGTCGAGCCTGACGACCGCGCGGAACTCCTTCTCGTCGGCGCGAACGGTGACGTCACTCGCGTGGCCGTTCTCGATGCCGGTGATCGCGAACTCCTCGTGGCCGGTGAGCCCGAGCGAGTCGCGGTTCTCGCCCGGCAGGAACTGGAGCGGAAGCACGCCCATCATGAGCAGGTTCGAGCGGTGGATCCGTTCGTAGCTCTCGGCGATCACCGCGCGCACGCCGAGCAGCTTCGGCCCCTTCGCCGCCCAGTCGCGCGAGGAGCCGGACCCGTACTCCTTCCCCGCGAGCACGACCAGCGGCACGTTCTCCTCCCGGTAGCGTTCCGCGGCTTGGAAGATCGACATCTCCTTGCCTGAGGGGAGGTGCACGGTCCAGGCTCCCTCGGAGCCGGGAACGAGCAGGTTGCGCAGACGGACGTTCGCGAACGTGCCGCGCACCATCACCTCGTGGTTCCCCCGTCGTGAGCCGTACGAGTTGAAGTCGCGACGCTCGACGCCGTGCTCGACGAGGTAGCGGCCTGCGGGTGAGTCGGGCTTGATCGATCCCGCAGGCGAGATGTGGTCGGTCGTGACCGAGTCGCCGATCGAGACGAGGCAACGCGCCCCGCCGAAGTCCTCGACGACGCCCGGCACAGGCGGCATCCCGTCGAAGTAGGACGGGAGGCGCACGTACGTCGAGCCGGGATCCCACGCGAAGAGCTCGCCCTCCGGCACCGGAAGTTCGCGCCACGTCTCGTCTCCGGTGAAGACGTCGGCGTACGTCGAGCGGAACATCTCCTCGCCGATCGCCCCCGCGATCGTCTCTTGCACCTCGGCCGGCGTGGGCCAGATGTCCGCGAGGAAGACGTCCCTGCCGTCCGACCCGACGCCGATCGGCTCGGTGGCGAGGTCGACGTCCATTCGGCCTGCGAGGGCGTATGCGACCACCAGCGGCGGGGAGGCGAGGTAGTTCGCCTTCACCTCCGGGTGGATCCGGGCCTCGAAGTTCCGGTTGCCCGAGAGCACCGCGCACGCGACGAGGTCTCCCTGGGCGATCCCCTGCGAGATCGGCTCTGGGAGCGGCCCCGAGTTCCCGATGCAGGTCGTGCAGCCGTAACCGACGGTGTAGAACCCGAGCTCCTCGAGGTACCGCGTGAGCCCTGCCTTCTCGTAGTACTGCGTGACGACCTTGGAGCCGGGCGCGAGGCTCGACTTCACCCACGGCTTCCGCGCGAGGCCGCGCTCGACGGCTTTCTTGGCGAGGAGCCCGGCCCCGATCATCACGGCCGGGTTGGACGTGTTCGTACAGGACGTGATCGCTGCGATCACAACCGACCCGTGGTCGAGCTCGACAGTCTCGTCCCCCAGCGTCACCTCGATCGCCGAGCGCTCCGCGAGCACGAGCGGCGGCGCCGTCGAGACGACCGCGTCGGCTGTCTCCGGGCCGTGGCCGGGTGCCGCCGAAGCGAGCGGATCGCTGGCCGGAAAGGTCTCGGCCACGGCCTCGTCGTGGGCGTTCCCGTAGTCGACGCCGAAGCTCGGCAGCGCGTCGAGGAACGCCTGCTTGGCCTCACGTAGCGGCACGCGGTCCTGCGGCCTGCGCGGCCCGGCGAGGGACGGCTCGACTGTGGAGAGGTCGAGCTCGACCGTCTGCGAGTAGGTGGGCGGATGGTCCGCGTCGTGCCAGAGGGCGTTCTCCTTGCAGTACGCCTCGACCAGCGAGATCCGCTCCTCGGGCCGGCCCGTGAGCCGCAGATAGCGGAGCGTTTCGGCGTCCACGGGGAAGAAACCGCACGTGGCGCCGTACTCGGGTGACATGTTCCCGATGGTCGCGCGGTCGGCCAGCGGGAGGCCGTCGAGCCCGTGCCCGAAGTACTCGACGAACTTCCCGACGACGCCGGTCTCCCGCAGGATCTGGGTCACGGTGAGGACGAGGTCGGTCGCAGTCGCGCCCTCTGGGAGCTTGCCCATGAGTCGGAACCCGACGACCTGCGGAACGAGCATCGAGATCGCCTCGCCGAGCATCGCCGCCTCGGCCTCGATCCCGCCGACGCCCCACCCGAGCACGCCGAGCCCGTTGATCATCGTCGTGTGCGAGTCCGTGCCCACGAGCGTGTCCGGGAAAGCCAGCCCGTCGCGCTCGTCCACGACGCGCGCGAGGAACTCCAGGTTGACCTGATGGACGATGCCCGTGCTCGGCGGGACCACCTTGAAGTTGTCGAACGCGCCCTGGCCCCAGCGGAGGAACGCGTAGCGCTCGCGATTCCGCACGAACTCGAGCTCTGCGTTGCGGAAGATCGCCAGGCGGTTCGCGAACTCGTCCACCTGCACCGAGTGGTCGATGACGAGCTCGACGGGAAGCTGCGGGTTGATCTTCTCCGGGTCTCCGCCGAGATCCCGCATGGCGTTTCGCATCGCGGCCAGGTCGACGACGGCGGGCACGCCCGTGAAGTCCTGCAGCAGGACGCGCCCGGGCGTGAACGAGATCTCGCGAGACGGCTCCGCGGTCGCCACCCAGCTCGCGACCGCCTCGACATCGGCAGCGGTGACGTTCGTTCCGTCCTCGTGGCGCAGGACGTTCTCGAGCAGGATCCGGAGGGTGTACGGCAGCCGGTGGACGTCGAAGCGCTCTTGCAGCGCATCGAGCCGGAAGATCTCGACGTCGCTGCCACCGACCGTGAGTCGCGCGCGAGCTCCGAAGCTGTCGGGATGCGGCATCGCCTCCGATTCAACCAGTTTCGGTCCGGCCAGCCGCTCGAGTCCACGCTCGGTCAGGGACGCCTGACGTGGGTCGAAGTGACGGACGACTGCCCGGGCGTACGGCTTGCCCACTCGCCAGGCGTAGGCGGCGAAGCCCTCGTCTCGAACAGGTCGGAGGTCTTCGGTGTACGGATCGAGGACGTGTTGCCGGCCGACCTTCCGTGCGGAGTTGAAGAACGCGATCCCCATCCCCACCGAGACCTCGAGCAGGCTCTGCTTCTCCCGGTCGGCCTCGGCGACGAGCCCCTGGTAGACGGCGGCGAGCTCGGGCGGCGTCGGAAGGCCCTTGGCGTCGTCGCGGAGATCGGCCAGCGACTGCTTGAGCGCCTCCACCTCGAGCGGTGGGATGTCGATCAAGCGGGCCGTCGTGCCGCTTGCGCCCTCGAGGGCGGCGAGGAGGTCGTCCACCGAGGCGAGCTCGACGTCCTTGGCGAGCACGCCTGCGCTCTTGAGCTCGGCGACGAGGACGTCGAGGTACACGCGCGTCCCATGCGTCACGTCAGCGGCGGCCGCCAGGAGCCAGAGCGGCGAGAAGCCGAAGGCGAAGATCGAGCCGAGCTCGACTGCATTGCCTCCGGCCTTCCGGACGGCGAGCTTCTTCGGCGACTGCTCGAACTCGCCCGCGACTGCCTCCGCGGGGCGCGCGACACCGCCGACGAGCTCGACCGTGATCCGCAAGAGGTTCTTCGCTGTGGCCTCGTACAGGCGCGACGAGCGGACGAGCCGCGGAAGGACGAGCTGCGCGGTCTCGTGCACCGCGCCGCCGCCTGCGGCCGCGATTGCACGGACGATCCGCTCGGGGAGAGCGAGCAAATAGGCGAGCGGACGCGTGATTCGGTGGGCCATCGTTACCATGATCGCCGATGGAGGCCGAGACGATTCGTGTGCTTCTCGAGCAGGCGTTCCCGAATGCCGCCGAGCTCGATGTCGAGGACCGAACGGGCACCGGCGATCACTTCCAGGTCACGGTCGCGAGCGGCGAGTTCGACGGTCTCTCCCTCCTCGACCAGCACCGCCAAGTGAATGCCGCTCTCGCGGCACTGCTCGACGACGGCTCGATTCACGAGCTCCGGATCTCCACGAAAGGAACGGCATGAGCACGCTCAAGGATCAGATCTCCGAGGTGATAGAGAAAGAGCCGGTCGCCCTCTTCATGAAGGGCACGCCGGAGATGGTCATGTGCGGCAACTCGTACCGTGCACTCAATGCGCTCCACGCTGTCGGCGCGCCGATCACGACAGTGGACATCCTTCCCGACCCGCGCATCCGCCAGGAGCTCTCGGCGATCTCCGGCTGGCCGACGATCCCGCAGGTCTTCGTCAAGGGCGAGCTGATCGGCGGCGCCGACATCACCGAGGAGCTGCTCGCGTCGGGTGACCTCCAGAGGAAGGTCGACGAGGCCCTCGGCGCCGACCGCGGCCAGGACGTCAAGGTCGTCGCGCTCGAGCTGGGCTAGCGCTCTCGATCACATTGGGCTACTTCGCGGTGATCCGTGAGCGCGGTCCTATCCGGACTGGTCGAGATCGCGAGCGTCGACCCCTGGTCGATCTCGCTCGACGGGCGGGATTGGGTCAGGCCCTGGCCGCGGCGATGCGGTCGGCGAGCTCGCGCGCGATCGCGTGCTCTCCCGTGGCAGTTCTCACCGCGACCGGTCCGCCGAACGGGGCGAACGAGACGAGCTCGACCTCCGAGCCGGGCACGAGCCCGAGCTCCGAGAGGTAGCGCAGCAGCTCGGGGTCGGCGTCGGGGACACGCGAGACGGACGCGCGATCTCCGGGCTCGAACTGGCACAGCGTCCGGTCGCGTCCCTCCGAGACGTGGAGATCCCGGTCCGGGATCGGATCCCCGTGCGGGTCGTGGGTCGGGTAGCCGAGCTCGGCGTCGATCTTCGCCTCGAGCTCCTCCGAGAGCGCATGCTCGAGGCGGTCGGCCTCGACATGCACCGCGTCGAGCGAGAGCCCGAGCCGGTCGACGAGGTAGCGCTCGAGCAGGCGATGGTGGCGAAGGACCTCGAGAGCGCCGCGGCGCCCCTCCTCGGTGAGTGCCACACCCCGGTACGGGGCGCGCTCCACGAGACCGAGCTCGTCGAGCCGCTTTGTCATCGCGGTCGCCGACGGGGCGCTGACCGCCATGCGCGCTGCGAGTGCCGAGGTGGTAACGCGCTCGCCGGCCGATTCGAGGGCATAGATCGCCTTCAGGTAGTCCTGGACGGCGACGGTGAGATCTGCGGCCTGGGTACTCATCTGGATTGACTTAGGTTACACTCCGATCCGGAGTTAGTCCTGACTAAAACACGTCTCACCCGTGGAAGGCTGCTCGCAGCCGCCGCTCCGCTGGCGGCTGCGCCGTTCGTGGGCAAGCTCGCACTCGATGCGCAGGCGGACACGGGCGGGCACGACCACTCGAACCACAGCCACACTCGCGTGCCCGCGAGCCACGTCCAGGGCGCGATCGGGCACGCGGCGATGGTCGGGGATGAGGCGCCGGCGGTCGGCGGCCCGAACGATCTCGACGCGCTCCTCTACCCACCGCTTGCGCTCCCCTACGAGCCCGGCCGGGTTCGTGAGTACACGCTCACCGCAACGGACGTCGAGCTCGAGGTCGCCCCCGGCGTGTTCTTTCCGGCCTGGGTGTACAACGGCACGGCTCCCGGCCCCGTGATCCGGGCGACCGAAGGAGACACTCTCCGCGTGCGATTCGTGAACGCGGGTCAGCACCCGCACACGATCCACTTCCACGGGATCCATCCCACGAAGATGGACGGCGTCTTCGAGATCGTGGATGTAGGAGGCGAGTTCACGTACGAGTTCGAGGCGCGGCCTGCGGGGTTCCATCTCTACCACTGTCACGCGACGCCGCTGAAGAAGCACATCCAGAAGGGCCTCTACGGCGCGTTCATCATCGATCCCGAGGAACCGCGCTCGGCGGCGAAGGAGCTCGTGATGGTGATGAACGGCTTCGACACCGACGGCGACGGCGAGAACAACTTCTACACCGTCAACGGCCGCTCGTTCTACTACGCGCGCTACCCGATCCGGGTCAAGCGGTCGGAGCTCGTTCGCGTCTACCTGGCGAATCTCACCGAGCTCGACCTGATCAACTCGTTCCACCTGCACGCGGACTTCTTCCGCTACCAGCCGACCGGGACCGGCGAGAGCTGGGAGTACACGGACACCGTCATGCAGTGTCAAGGGCAGCGCGGAGTGCTCGAGATCCAGTTCGCCGGCACCGGCCTGCACATGTTCCACGCGCATCAGTCCGAGTTCGCCGAGCTCGGCTGGATGGGCTTCTTCGAGGTGGTCGACTGATGGAGGCCGGATCGGCCACGGCTCGCGGGCACATGGGCTGGCGCCTGTGGGCGCTCGTGCCGGTGCTGTTGCTCGCGCTCGCGGTCGGGGTCGTCGTCACGAGCGGCTCCGCGCTCGTCGATCTCGTCGGCACGAATCCTCCTCCCGCCGACGAGTTCGACATCCGGCGGGTCGAGTTCTCGCCCGCCGAGATCCGGATCACGGTGCGCAACCCGCAGCCGGACGACCTGACCATCGCGAACGTGAACGTGGACGACGCGATCGTGCCGTTCACCGTCGACGGCCCGACCACGCTCGGCCGCCTTCGCTCGAGCACGATCGTCGTTCCGTACGACTGGGTCCCGGACGATCCGATCACAGTGGGCGTCACCAGCTCGACCGGAATCCAGACGGTGAAGGAGATCCCGGCCGCGACAGAGACTCCGGTGCCCTCGGTCTCGGGCTTCTTCGGCTACGCGGTGATCGGCGCGCTCGTGGGCATCCTCCCGGTAGCACTCGGGCTCCTCTGGCTTCCGGCGCTGCGCCAGGCGAGCGGCGCCTGGCTTTCGGCGTTCATGGCTTTGACCGCAGGGTTGCTTGCGTTTCTCGGCGTGTCTGCGCTCGCGGAGGCCTTCGAGCTGCAGGCGGCGCTTCCGTCCGCGCTCGGCGGTACCGGTCTCGTCCTGCTCGGGGTCGCTCTCAGCTTCCTCGGCATGACGGCGCTCGCCGGCAGGTTGAGCGGAGGGTCTGCCGCGACGGGCCTTGCGCTTGCCCTTCTCGTCGCGATCGGGATCGGCCTCCACAACCTCGGAGAGGGTCTTGCGATCGGCGCCTCGTTCGCGCTCGGCGAGCTCCAGCTCGGGACCTTCCTGATCGTCGGGTTCATGATCCACAACGTCACCGAGGGGCTCGGGATCGCGACACCTCTAGCCAAGACGCGCGTGACGATCCTCACGCTCGTCGGGCTCGCGCTCGTTGCAGGTGCGCCGACGATCCTGGGCGCGTGGATCGGCGGGTACGCCTCGAGCGACGTTCTCGGCGCGCTGTTCTTCGCCATCGCTGCGGGTGCGGCGTTCCAGGTCGTGGTGGAGGTCGGCCGCTACGTCGCGCGCAACGCGCCGGGTGGCCTACGGTCCGGATACGCGATCGGAGGGTTCCTCGCGGGGCTCACCGCCATGTACCTCACGGGCATCCTGGCCGGCTGAGCGCCCTCGCAACGGCGACTTAACTCGCGCTAACCCGCGGTTCACGACCGGGCGTCTATAAGGGACCGGCATGTCCGCTCTCCGCTCTCTCCGACCCTACGCCGCGCTCTTCGCGACAGCCGTCTTCGGGGGAGTCGTCGCAGTCGGGGCCGTCGCGCTGCTCGGAGGCCTCGAGGGCGAGACAACGGTCGTCACCGAGACAGTGGCCTCTCCCAGCCCGTCCACGAATGCCGTGAAGGGCGCGATGAGCGTGAACGAGATCTACGAGCGGGCGGCATCCGGGGTCGTGCAGATCACCTCCACGAGCGGGAGCGTGGGAAGCCCCGCTCCGCAGCAGGCCCTCGGCTCAGGATTCGTGCTCGACAAGGCCGGGCACATCGTCACGAACTACCACGTCGTCCAGGATGCGGACGAGATTCGCGTGAGCTTCTCGAACCGTGACACGGTCGAGGCGCAGCTCGTCGGCACCGATCCCTCGACGGACCTTGCGGTCCTGCAGGTCGACGAGAGTCCGAGCGCGCTCACGCCGCTTCCTCTCGGCGACTCGGACAAGGTGCAGGTCGGAGACCCGGTCGTGGCGATAGGGAACCCCTTCGGGCTCGACCGGACGGCGACTGCCGGCATCGTGAGCGCCCTCCAGCGGCTGATCACCGCGCCGAATCGCTTCACCATCGATCACGTCATCCAGACCGACGCTCCGATCAACCACGGGAGCTCGGGCGGGCCGCTCCTCAACGCCCGCGGCCAGGTGATCGGCGTGAACACGCAGATCGAGACCGGCGGCGTCGCCTCCGGGAACGTCGGCATCGGCTTCTCGGTGCCCTCGAACACGGTCAAGGACGTCATCGCGCAGATCATGCGAACCGGTCGCGTCGACCATGCGTACCTCGGGATAAGCGGGCAGGCGGTCACCTCCGATGTCGCCGAGACCTACAACCTCCCGGTCGAGAGGGGCGTCCTCGTCGAGTCCGTGACCAGTGGCAGCGGTGCCGGGAAAGCCGGTCTCCAGGGCGGCGAGACCCAGGTCGTCGTTGCCGGCGAGACCTACGTCCTCGGCGGGGACATCATCGTCTCCTTCGCCGGCAAGCAGATCTCCTCCATCGAACAGCTCCGCGACGCGATCGCCGCGCGCAAGCCCGGCGACAAGGTCTCACTCGTGATCTACCGCGACGCGAAGAAGACGGGCGTGACCGTTACGCTCGGGCGGCAGCCCCCCTCCCCCCAGGGCTAGATGGCTGATGCCACGATCTCGCGCGTCCGGCTGCGCGATCTGGCGCGTCTGGGCCGCTTCCGCCCGGCGCCGTGGGGTCTGGCTTAAGCCCAATACCGTTTACTTAGGCGCTAGGACGGAGATCGCGTCGTCGGGGGTCTCGGTTGGGCGTGACGGGTTGCGGTGCTCGGCGCGTTTGACGCGGTAG
>Ga0209640_10005199_pt1 | contig 11375 bp, 6 predicted proteins | sample RifCSP10_1_FD_184018 | JGI IMG/M metagenome (GOLD analysis project Ga0209640, IMG submission 184018) | Soil microbial communities from Rifle, Colorado - Rifle CSP2_sed 10_1 (SPAdes) (version 2) | ecosystem: Environmental > Terrestrial > Deep subsurface > Rock core/Sediment | place: Rifle...
GGCCTGGCGCTGCACCTGCACAGCAACTACGGTGGTGGCGTCCTGATCCTGGGCAACCTGGACGACGCATCGAAGTACCAGTCCACCGAGTTCGCCATCATCGCAGTCGATGAGCTGACCAAGAACAGCTACGAAACCTTCAAGCTCCTGCGTGGATCGCTGCGCTATCCCCGGATACCGAGACCCAAGTTCATAGCAGCCACCAACCCCGGCGGCGTCGGCCACCTGTGGTGCAAGGCGCTCTGGGTGGACAGCGACTTCTCCGGCTTCCCCGAGCTGCAACCACTGAAGCAGCAGTTCGCATTCGTCCGAGCCCTACCTGGTGACAACCCATTCCTGCCCGAGAGCTACTACACCGAGACACTGGCAACCCTGGGCGAGGACCTTGAGCAGGCGTGGCGCTATGGATCGTGGACCTCGTTCGCTGGCCAGGTATTCAAGGAGTGGCGGGCAGACCTGCACACCTGCGAGCCCTTCAACATTCCCGAGTTCTGGATCAAGCGCAGATCGGTAGACCCTGGCTATGCTAAGCCTGCCTGTGCCTTGTGGTCGGCCACTGATCCGCACAACGGGCGGGTGTACGTCTACCGAGAAGCCTATGGTCCGGGCGTGACCGACGAGGACATAGCTAAGACGATGGCATCGGCCAGCCAGGGCGAGGTCTACCAGGTCAGCTTCGGAGACCCGGCACTGTGGCAGCCCAAGAACCTGCGAGGGACTGTGACCAGTGGAGCCGACGAGTTTGCAGCACATGGCGTGGCGCTGGTGCCCGGAGACAATCGCCGGCTGAACGGCAAGGCAAAGGTACACCGCATCCTGGCTCCGCTGCCCGATGGCGAGCCCGGCCTGGTGGTATTCACCACATGCAAGAACCTGATCCGCACCCTGCCAGCCCTGGTCTACTCCACGGAAGCCGGCAGGTTGGAGGACGTAGACACAGAGGGCGAGGACCACGCCTACGACAGCCTGCGCTACCTGCTCACCGACCTTGCGCCGGGCGACAGGGCCAGGGATAATAAGCAGACGCCCGAGACCAAGGCGTGGATCAAGAAGCAGATGCAACTGAGCAGTCACTTCAAATGACCACCATAGTCACCATCCTGGCCGTGGTACTTACCGTGGCCGTGATAACAAAGCTGGCCCTGGCGCTTGCCAGGCTCATCACCTTGTAAGGGAGAACGCATGGCCAAGAGACGACAGAAGCCCGAGCCCGGCAGTGAGGGATACCCAGAGTACGAGACTGCCTCATTCAAGCAGATGCAAGACCTGGCCGTCGGCCTGATCTCCGATTACCGGGAGCGAGACATGCTGATCGACGACATGGAGCAATACTGGTCCATGATCTGGAAGCAGCCCATCCCCAAGGACAACGAACAGACAGCCGTAACCTACGACACCGACCCCACCAATCGACTGATCGGGGCACACCGCCTGCTCACGGCCACTGCTCCCGAGTTCTCCGTTCCGAGTGACCGCAACAGCCGGCAAGGGGTGTCCATCGCCAGCCCACTTGAGAAGGCTGCGAAGATGATGTGGGAAGCGAGCGGCAAGCAACGTGGTATGCCAATTGAGAAGGACGCTGTGCTTGCAGCCCTGATCTGTGGTGGGGTGGACTTCGGGCTCACCAACCTGCTCGACACCGATCTGCCCGAGGAACAGGATGAGGACTCCGTTTCCTACTGGCGCATGAAGGCAGCCCAGAGTCGCAGCCCGATCTACTTCGAGCCCTGGTATCCCCGCTTCGGCTATCCGCTGCGTGGGAAGTTCGGACTGCAAGCCTACGTGCGGGCCTACGACACAACGGTCGCCAAGTTCCGTGAAGAGTGGGCCGACGTGGACACGCTGGAGTTCTTGCTGAATAAGAAACCCAACGATGTGATTCGGGTGCGTGATGGTGTCAACGAGAATTTCCGCTACGCCTGGCTGGACGGAGACAAGCGCCCATTCTACGCAGCCATGAACAAGAAGGGCATCGTGCCTGTGGTCTCACAGATAACCGAGGGCTCGCTGCTATTCTCCAGGCCCGAGTACCAGGGCCGACCTTTCCTGTACACAGCGCACAAGTCCAACCTACCCATGCGGAAGAGCATCGCACTGACCGCCATCTTCACGATCATCAAGTCCATCGCATTGTCAGCGGCCTGGAAGCACATGAAGCCGCCGAACCAGCCGGGTAAGGAGCTTGTGGTCAGGCTCGTTGGCCCGCTGAGCGTGTTCGAGATGGAGCAGGGCGAGGACATAATCCCCATGATGAGCAAGGGAGTTATCGACCCGTCCATTCTCACGGCCTTGGAGATTGCCAACCAGCAGATCGCAGAGTCCACCATCTACAGCCAGGCGCTAGGCGAACCGCTCGGCGGCAACGCACCATTCAGCATGGTGGCGTTACTACACCAGGCCGGCCGGCTACCGCTCACTGCACCCAAGATACTTACCGGCTGGGCCATCGGGAATGCGATGGAGCTGGCATTCCTGTGGCTCAAGGCTACGGGCAAGGTGCTGAACCTGTCGAGCATGGGCCAGGTCGTGACGATCAAGCCTGACGAAATCCCGTTCGACCTACAGTTCGAGGCCAAGCTGGAGATCGACCTGCCACAGGACATGCGAGAGATGGCGGGCGTACTGCCAGCGTTCAAGGGCCAGGTCTCCGACCGCTTCATCCGGGAGAACCTGATGAAGGGCGTCGGCCAGAGCGAGGCCATGCAAGAGGAAATCTGGGGCGAGCAGGCAGCCAACTTCTTCTTCGAGCGGATGCTTGCGATGTTCGCTATGGCGCAAGAGCAGCAGGGACAGGGAGAGGGAGGCGGGGAGACCGGAGAGACACCACCGTCAGCGCCACCCAGAGCTTTGCCTGAGCGTGGCGGTGGCCGGGCAGACGACGCCCTGGGACCCAACCGACAACCACTGCCACGGGCAAAGTCCTTCGAGCCCTATGGCAAGCAAATGCCACCCGCCGAAGGGTAGCATCGGGAACAGAAAGACCGTAGAATCTCTGACACATGAAAGAGGAGAGCAGACATGGCACTTCCACCTATTGACCTAAGCAGCGGATCGGCACTGGCACTCACGGTCAGCTCGATTGTCGTGACCTACGTTGGGGCTCAAAGCCTCCCATTCGAGGCCACCATTGACACGGTGATTGGCTACGCAGGAATCCCGAGCGATCCGGGCGGGGGAAACCGGGCGTTGACGTACAACGACCCCGTGATCCTGTTGAGCCTGGCCAAAGACCGTGACGGATTGGTTGACGTGCTGAGCGCCCTGGCCAGGGCCGATCAGTTTGGTGTGGCCGTGACCAACGCAGTCGTGACGTTCCTGCTCTAAACGATGGGGACGAACATAGCGAGCGCCGAGAGCGCAATCCTGACGGGGACTGCCCGCAGCAAACGCTTCTGGGCCAGGTTCATGCAGCAGTGGCAGCAGCCGGTAGTTGATGCGGCCGTGCTGCGGTGGTGGGACACACTGCCGCCCGAGAAACACGCAGAGATGAAGAAGCAGTTTCCGGGCGAGTATGCAGAGATGAGGCGCAACATCGAGGCGCTTAGAGACAGAGAGGAATAAGCCATGTTCACACTTTCCTTCCGGGCGGCCGAGTTCGACCCAGCAGTATCCACGGAGTATTACATTGGGCCTGATCCCAGCCTTCAGCCACAGCTAAGCGTCAACGACAGTGGGGTGTTTTACGTTATGCGACCCGGCCGGATCGTGTCAGCCGATGTCCGAATACTGAGAGTGGCCACGGGTACTGATCCGGGTGCGAGCGCCGGCCTGGTCTTAGTCGAGGTTGGTCGAGAGACATCGGACGGTTACACTTCGATTGGTTCCCAGCATTTGACCGCCGGAGTTGCACCGAAGGAGAACGTATTTGTAGATTTAGGATTGAGCCTTACTACAGTCGGATGGCACGTTGACGACTCCCCGTTCGGGGAGAACGTAGCTCTGCGAATCACCACCCCGGCATGGGCCACACCGCCGACAAAGTTGGTCATAACGGGCACCGTGTATATCGAGGACGAAGCAGAGCAGGCAGCCTTCGACGATCACAGCGCACGACATGAGGCTGGCGGGGCCGACGAGATTTCCCTGCAAGTTCTAAATGGCACATCTACTCAATTGCAGGCCCACCTGGACGACGCTACTGCCGCTCACGCAGCGTCAGCTATCGCTGTTACTCCGGCCGGAGACTTAGCAGCCGACGACGTTCAAGAAGCCTTGGTGGAATTGCAAGGTGACATCGACACAGCCGAGGCCGCTATTGTGACGGCCCAAGCTGCCGCCGACGAGGCCGACGATACTGCCGATGAAGCCAAAGCGTTTGCAGATCAGGCCATTCTTGATGCGGCGACTGCGCAAGGTACGGCCGACACAGCTCAGGAGAATGTTGATAACCACATCGCTGATGCAGTTGGCGCTCACGCAGCCTCGGCTATCTCCAACGTACCAGCCGGGTCAGTGGCCGCAACCGATCTACAGGCAGCCATCGACGAGATCGCCGTCGAGCAGGAAGAGTCGGCGGACATCACGGCACTGGACGCCAGAGTAGATGTCCTAGAAGCTGGTGGTCCCGGCACCCCAACGCTGACCGCAGAGGAAGCTAGGGGCCTGCGCTCCAACTACAACCTGAAGGCAGCCGACGAGATCGGGCCACTGCTCACCGCTCATGGTGGGAGCTAACAGATGCCGTATATCCCACCCCGGCGCTTCCGGCCGGCACGCTACCGACCGCTTAGGAATAGGCGGGACGGCGGTGGCACTCGCTTCGATGATGAAGCACCACCCAACTACACCCCACCCGCCACGACTGGTGTAGTTGGCGGTCGAGACTACCGGCGAACGGCAACCGCAACCCAGCCGGTCACGGCCACGGCTGCCGCACCCGAAGCAGACACTCGCCCCTGGTATCAACGACTGGCCAATGATGTGATGCGCCTGATCGCCCAAGGTGCAGCGCCACTTGTGGGTGCAGGCACCGGCGCAGTGGCGGGACTCACCGGCAACCTTCAGCGTGGCGCACAGACAGGTGATTACCGGGGCATCCTTGGTGATGTGCTCCGAGGCGGAGCTGAGGGAACCAGGCAGCTAGGCGGCTATGCCTTGGGCAACGAGCCGGAGACACTTGGAGCCAGCAGCGAGAACGTGGGGCCGGAGCTGCGCAACTTCCTTGGCTTCCCTGATCCCAGCCGTGGACTGTTCGAGTCGGGTGGTGGTCCAGGGGGCTACACCGATATACTCGGCCTGGGCTTCGATCCGACGACCAACTTCGGTGCGCTGTACGAGGGTCAGGGCGAGGGCTTCGTACCCGGATCGCAGAGTCGAGGCATCTACCCGACCGAGGAAACATACGACGTGCTATCTCAACGCCGAGCCGAGGATGCGGCCGGGTATTACCAAACTCTCGGAGCCCCAGCGCCATCCTTCGATGGTGGTGGTGGCGGCGGTGGCTTCGGCGGATTCAACTTCGGACCAGGCAGTCCAGCAGACCCCTCATTCTGGCTACAGATGCTACGCTGGCTGATCTAAGAGGTCGTCATGCCGACCGACGACCAGCCTACTCAGGACGCAGCCCGACCTGAACACCCCGGCCTCGCCTTCTACAGGCGATGGTCAGACCTATCACCCGAGAATATCCTCAGCCAAGGACCCGAGCGCATTTACGGCGAGGGCTATCACCCTGTTCCCGCCTGGCTTCAGGCTACGCTGGAATGGGAGGCCGTGCGCCAGGGCAGAGGCGAGGCACCACGCCCGGAGTTCGGAGACCTCAACACCTACGTCGAGCGACAACTTGGCTACCTGCCCAGCTATTGGGAGGACCCGCACCGGGTAGGAAAGTGGAAGCATAAGCTGGACTCCCTGCCCGAGGGCGCACCAGTCCCGGCCTGGATCAACCGAGACAAGCTGAATGCAGCCTACAAATACTTCGAGAGCCGCAACGATGGTCAGCCCTGGTGGAATTGGAAGTTCCTGCACCCGACCGACTCAGCACGTGGCTTCTTGCAAGGCTTTGATGTACCCCCGCCCGAGGCCCTATACCCAGAGGACCAACTGTACACACCGGGCCAGGTGGCCGATCAACCATCGGCCGGCCCGCCACTGCCAGGATCAGCCGAGTGGGATGCGCTCGACGCATGGCAGAAGGTTCAAGTTGCCATCTTCGGCCAGGGTCCAGAGCTGGGTGACTACTACAATATTCCTCAACCAGCAGTGACGTTCGGACGTGGCTTCTTGAAGTCTGCCGCCACAGGAGCGGGCATAGGTTTCTTCACGGCCGGCGGCCCGTTCAATCCGATAGCCTCGATACCGGCGGCCCTAGCTGGTGGAGCAATCACCGGACTCATCGGTGCCTTCAGCGAGCTAACACTGGCGGAGATCGAAAAGAACAAGCAGCAGGGAATTGTCGGAGCCGCAGACCCGGCGCTTGAGGTATTGCTGCGGGACGTGGTGCTCGGCAGCTTGCAGTACCCGGCCGAGCAGCTTGAGCGCCTGGTCGGGACAGGGCAGCAGCTTCGCCTGGCCAGTGTGGACCCCGACCGCTACGGTCCAGTAAGTGAAGTGCTGGGCAACCTCCGTCTATTCGAGTTCGGAGCCGGCCAGCAGGGGCTCGTGCCATTTCTACCCTACCTTGGTGGCCCAACGGGGCGAGCGGCCGGCCTGTTCTATGAGACTCCGAGCGGAGTCCAGAGGTCGATAACCAACGGGCTCGACTGGCTGAGCAAAGAGATCACCGATCTGGCCTATGGTGAGGGGACCGAGACCTACCAGTCAACCAAGCCCGATGAAATCTGGGACCTGGGCGGAACGGCACCCCGCAAGATTGGACCCAACACGCCAGAGACGGCAGCCGCAGTCGCAGCCTGGGCGATTACGACGATCCGCCGGGAGCTTATGACTACCAACCTGGCACCACGGGATGCGGTGCTGGCCATCGGCCAACAGTTCGGCATCTCCGGCATCCTCTCGGACCTGGTGATGCAGTCGGTCCTCGATCCGTACAACGTAGCGCCGACCGCACAGTTCCGCACGCTGCGAGGGGCGGCCAGAGGCAAGGGCCTGGGCGGAATACTCAGTAACCTCGTGAGCGTTGGAGCAGACGAGCGAGCAGCACTAGCCCACGCAATCACGATGGTCGAGTCCAAGCGGATTGGAGCAGACGAAATCAGGGGACTGCGCAGCGCCAGCGGGTTCGTGAGGGGCCAGCTTCAGACCGGAGGGGTGGAGGTACTGCGCACCTTCGCCAACATCTTGCGCACCAACCCAGACCTCGGCAAGATCGAGAAGGTTGCCGGCATGACCACGTTCGCTCGGTGGCTGGGCGGGGTCACGCCCGAGGGCGAGCTGAAGATCACGCTGGAGCCGACCGGCGTGTTCGGCCGACTGTTCGGACTGACACCCAAAGCACGGGCGACCAAGTTCATCTTCACTGCAAACGATGTAATCAAAACAATTATCGGGATGGGCGAGACGCCCGAGCAGATCGCCAAGGCTTTCCTGGCCATCGGGTCAGGCAACGCAGCAGAATGGCAGAAGCTAGGCATCGGACTCCTGGGCACACCCGACGGACACTACCCGGTGCTGGCCATGCGGGACTTCAATGTCTCCAAGGTCAAGGGCTTCATGGAAATCTGGAATGCACACGAGCGGCCACGCCAGATACTAGGCACCATCGCCAAGGTGTTCGGGCACGAGGACGTGCGAACCACAGTGCGAATGCTGCGAGACTACGGTGATGCGTCCTGGGCCAAGTTCAATGAGGCACTACGGATACAGGTGGGCCAAGGGAACGAGACCGCCATCGGGCTCGTGCGCCTGATCGACCAGCGCATCCTCACCAAGGCCACCCTGGACAGCGCAGTCAAGGGCTCACTCTCTGGAACGGTGCCCCTCACTGTCGATCATTTCCGTTACATGCTGTACGACGCCTGGCTGGACCATCTGACAAAGTGGGTGGTCTCAAACTTCAACGTGGACATCGAGCCCATGCTGTACCGCCTGAGCAACGCACTGAAGCAGGGCGCATCGCTCGTGCTGCTCGATGGCAACCCCGGCTATCTCTACGCCAACTTCTGGAATAACGCATCGACCACCTTCATCGACGGTCACTTCGGCTTCAACCGGATCGACACAATCGTTCGCTACTTCGAGACCGAGATCGGCATGGTGCCCGGCAAGCTGGAGCAGGCATTCGGTGGACCCGGTGCTATTCAGACCGACGCAGGGCTCATCCTCAAGGCAGACATCGCCAAGCTGACGCTGGACGAGGCCATCGCCAAGGGTGTAGAGCCCAGAGAATGGGTCAAGGCCCGAGAGGTCAAGGCCCTCAATGTGCTGGCCGAAAAGACCACCGGCCACGGAGCCATCGCATCGCTCGACCGATTCCTGGGCAGCTTGAGGCAGAAGCCGGGACAGACAGGTCTGGGTAAGTGGAGCCCGCTGGTCGTGTCACGCATGAGCGCCTGGGTTGAGAGACTGCAAGGAGCCAACGCATTCTATCGAGGCACGAAGTCCTGGCTGACCCGAGCATGGCGGCGAGGCGTGGGCCTGGACAAGCTGCCGGCAGGCATTGAGGCGGCCATTGGCACCGGCCTGGCCGAGAAGGTCTATGGCTTTGTCGAGGGCAAGCTACGCTACGACGAGATCGAGGCCGGCCTGCTAGAGGAAGGGCGGATCAACGCATCGGTCCACCAGTTTGTCGAAGGCGTGTCTCGTGCGTTGGGAGACCAGGTGAGCCCGGCCGACGTGCTGGCCATGCTCGATGAAGCGGACATTCTCCCGGTACTGGAAGCCGAGCTTCCCAAAGTCAGGAACGCAGCCGACCTCCACATGACCTTCGCTGCGGTCGAGGACAAGATCAGGACCTACATCAACGAGACGCACGTGCTCGACCTGATTCAGAAGGCCCGAGAGGTAGCCGAGGCAATCAAGATCGGGGACCTGACTGGCCTGCACGACACCTTCGTAGACCTCAACGCACGCCTGGCCGAGTGGTGGACCTCGCACGTGATCGAGTGGGGCAACGTAGTTGAGGAAGCCGACACCCTACACGGCGAGGGCATGGGTGATGCGGCCAATGCCATCTACAAAGCCCGCCTCGAAATGGCCAAGGCAGAAGCCGACCGGATAATGGAGATGCAGACGGCGGTGATCGACGGCCTGGTCGAGGGGCTGAAGGAAGTGGGCGTAGATGTGGGGCCGAAGTATGCGCTCGGGCTGCGGACTCAGATCGCAGAGTGGCGGCGCTTCTTCGAGACCAGGGACGCCCTCTGGCAGGAGTACGGCGAGCAGCGGGCGGCCGACATGCTGCCGCAGGGCAGGTACGTCGAGATCGTCAACGAGCTTAGCGGGAAGTACCAGCTACGGATTGAGGACGACCTATACCTTCAGGGTGTGATGGACGCCCAGCTTGTGGGTGCCACGGCCAGGGTGAACCTGCGGGCGGCTAATGTACTGGACTTCATGTTATCTGACATTCGGGAGCATAAGGCAAAGCTCTACGCCGAGGAAGCAGCAGTACGGGACGCAGTGTTCGAGCTGTGGAATCTGGAGACCGGGGCCGAGGCTGCGGCCGTGATACGCCGGCACTTCGCCGGCCACCCCGATCTTCTCAAGGCATCCGAACAACTCACGACACGCTGGACCCAGCGCAAGACTCCTGTAACCAACCGTGACCTGCGCTCGTTCCGCCGGCAGGTCTACGATCTATGGAGCCGGCAGGTCAAGGTCAAGCACATTCGAGACTACTACGCCATCCGGTCTGAGGGCCTGGTTGAGATATTTAGCGAAGCTGCTACACCAGCGAGACCGGACGCCGAGCAGCCGGAGCCGCAGCAAGTCAGGCCAGAGACGACGGGCGTAGCGCCCGACGAGGCCGTGGTTGCAGAATTAGCTGCGAGTGGGCTAGACCCTAACGAAGCGACCAGGATTGCAACCGAACGTGCGACGGAGACTGCACTTGGATTCAAGTACAGTACCGATGTCACCATCGACGAGCTGCGACGCCTGGCCCGTGACGCTGGGATCGCAACGTCCACAGCCGAGGGCCGGGGCTACGACGGCCACCTGGTCAACACACTCAACAAGGACCTGGGGCTCAACGACACCCCCTTCAAGCTGCGCCGACTGGAGGACCTGGCCACGATTCAGCGTGCCGGTGGTACTGCCGGCGATACCATGCGGTCGGCCAGGCAAGCACTGGTCAACCGGGCAGTCAAGCGCCTCCGGTGGCAGCAGGAGTCCAAGATCACCGGGCTCAGCGTCGAGGCGCTGGAGACCTTGGATGCCGGGATCGACGCAGTGGCAACCACGAAGATGCGCAGGATCGCAGAGACCAACGGCCTGACCGAAGCTGAGTTCATGCCAAAGGAGCACATCTGGTCGTGGCTCGACAGCAGGCGCAAGCGAGTCCGTACACCCCCTTTCGAGCAGGCAACCCCCGAGGCGTTGAAGATACGAGTCTCTGAGGCTATGGACCGGGCCGGCTACCCCGGCCTTGAGGTCTCCGATCAGGTGATCGCAGTGTTCGACGCCCGAGCCAAGGCCATCGGCATGACGCTTGAGGATTACATGGCCTGGCGCATGGGCAACGAGGGCACAGCGCCGGCGATCTACACCTTCGAGCAAGCGCCCGATGTCCAACTGGTCAAACTCTATCGAGCAACAGACTTCGGGCGAGGCAAGGGAAACTACTGGACCACCAGCCGGGGCGAGGCACTGACACGGGCCGGACACAACACGGCCCGAGGCCCGAGCGGGACCATCGACGTGACCTTCGCACTGCCGGAGCGATGGGCCAAAGCCCAGCACGATGCAGTGCTCAACAACGCCAGACGCAGCGGGGACCCCAACCTCAGCTTCGACGAAGCCCTGGCGAAGTACGGCCAGGATCAGCGAGAAGGATTCTTTGGCGACGAGAAGCTGGAGACCTTTGCCCTCGGAGACGAGCCGCCAGAGACGATGTATGGCACCCTCTACCAGGACGCAGAGAGCCGACGGCCGATCTATTCAAGCATGGCCAGGGTGGTTGAGGCCAAGATGCCCGAGCGAATGCCGGCCGACCAATTGCTGGCCTTCCTGGAGGGCGCAGGCATCAAGCCAGAGGAGATCAAGTGGAGTCTGTTGGGCGATCTGATTGAGCAGCGCCGGGGATTGGTTGACATGGCAGGACGAGAGGGCGCAATTCAGGAGATGGGGGCGCAGCCCATCATAGAGAAGTCTGAAGTCCTAGCCCTGGCCAAAGCCTTCGAGCCCTTGGTGGTGGACAAGATGTACCCAGAGCAGACCCAGCCCATTCGCATCTCCGAGGAAGGGATCGACGCCGAGCTAACATGGAGCACTGACACCGAGCAGCGCCTAGTACGAGGCGTGAGCGGCGAAGAACACAT
>Ga0209640_10005200_pt1 | contig 11375 bp, 11 predicted proteins | sample RifCSP10_1_FD_184018 | JGI IMG/M metagenome (GOLD analysis project Ga0209640, IMG submission 184018) | Soil microbial communities from Rifle, Colorado - Rifle CSP2_sed 10_1 (SPAdes) (version 2) | ecosystem: Environmental > Terrestrial > Deep subsurface > Rock core/Sediment | place: Rifle...
ACCGCCGTCCCGCCGCCGCCCGCGATCCCGCCGCCCGCACGGCGGCGGAGCGAGTCGGTGCCGGCCGCGCCGGCCGCGCCGATTCCCAATACGACTGGGAACACAGTCCCCAATACGACTGGGGACACAGTCCGCGATACGACCGGGGACACAGTCGGCGGCATCGAAGAGAGCGAGCTCGAAGAGGAGGCCGCGTCCGTCGCTCCCGCGTCGCCGGCGACGGCGAGCTACGAGAGCGCGCTGCGGATCTTGCGCGACGGCGATCCGGCCGATGCCGAGCGCGCACTGCGCGCGTTCGTCGCCTCCGCGCCCGACTCCGACCTCGCCGACAACGCCTGGTTCTGGATCGGCGAGTCGTTGCTCGTGCGCGGCGACGCTCGCGGCGCGCTCGAGGCGTACCGCACCGCCATCGACCGTTATCCCGAGGGCAACAAGATCCCCGACGCCCTGTTCAAGCTCGGCCACGCCCTCGCGCTCACGGGCGAGCCGGGCGCCGCGCGCGAAGCGTGGAGCGAGCTCGTCCGACGCTTTCCGGACACCGCGGCCGCCGAACGCGCGAGCGAGCGTCTCGCCTCGCCTTGAAGGCTTCCGCCTAAGCCGCTGCAAAGACGCGGCTTTCGGTGGAGGCCGCCCTTGACACTGTGCAACACCGCCAAGTACCCTAGCCGCCGAAGTCCAGCTACGGCGGCCGCTCGAACACCAGCGACCCGAGGAGGTTTCGACTCATGGCGCTTCGTCATCGCCTTTGCGCGCTCGCGCTCGCCGGTCTCGCCGGAGCTACCTTCGCCGCCGACACACCGCCGACCAAGCTCCATCTCGTCGGCGATCACTGGACCGCTTGGAATCCACCGGCGAGCCTGCCCCCCGACGCCAAGATCCACATCGTCCAGAAGGGCGACACGCTCTGGGCGCTCTCGGCGCACTACCTCGGCAACCCGTACCTCTGGCCGCAGATCTGGGAGAAGAACCAGTACGTCCTCGACGCGCATTGGATCTATCCCGGCGATCCCCTGATCGTCGGCATCGAGGTGGCGCCGGCCGAGAGCGTCGGAGCCACGACCGAGATCACCTCGCCGCCGGTCGCCGCCGAGCCGGCCCCGCAAGTCTCGGATGCGGGCGCAGGTGAGGGTAGAGGTGAAGGAGAGGGCGAAGGCGATCTGGCCGGCGGGCGCGTCGACGCGCAGACGGCGCGTCGCAATACGCCGGTGCCGCTGGGCAGCGAGAGCGACATCTACTGCACCGGTTACATCGGCGATCTCGACGAGGAGTTCGGCGGCGCGATCATCGGCTCCGAGTTCGAGGACCTGACGCCGCGCCTGAACGTGGTGCAGGACTGGGCCGCGGCCGAGGGGCTGTTCGGCCGCATGGACGCGCTCAAGTACGAGCTCACGCTCGGCGACGTCGTCTATCTCGACGGCGGCCGCAGCGCGGGGCTGAGCGTCGGCCAGCTCTTCACCGCGATCGAGCCGCGCGCGAAAGTCCGCCACCCGGTTTCGGGCGACGTCGTCGGCCGTTTCTACGCTTACACCGGACGTATTCGCGTGCTGACGGTCCAAGAGGAGCGGGCGATCGCCGAGGTCGTGCAGACCTGCGCCGGCGTCCACGTCGGGGCCCGGCTGCGGCCGTTCCAGCCCGAGCCGATCCCGCTCGCGCGGCCGCCCGTGCAGCGCCCGGTCAACGACCCGACGACCGCCGATCTCGGCGCGGCGCCCGTGATCCTGCACGCCAACTCGAGCCTGTTCACGCTCGGCCAGGATCACGTGGTGTTCATCGATCGCGGCGAGAGCGACGACGTTCTGCCGGGCGACCTCTTCACGATCTACCGGATTTCGCTCAAGGGCCAGCTGCCGATTCCGGTGGGCGAGCTCGCCGTCCTCTCGGTCCACTCGCACTCGGCGGTCGCGAAGATCCTCGAATCGCGCTACCCGGTCTACGTCGGCGACCGCCTCGAGCGACGCTAAGGCACACGGCTCCAGTTGTTTGCCGACCTCTCGGCGGTCGGATATAATGCGCCGTCGCCAAGGTTCCAACGTGCGCAATCGCCAGACGCTCAACGGCCAATTGACCGAGATCGTGGACGAGCTCGTCCATCAGGGCGTGACCCTCGAACAGGCTCGCCAGGAGTTCGAGCGTCAATTCATCATGGCATCACTGCGGACCAACGATTGGAACTTCTGTCGTTCCGCGCGCAGTCTCGGTGTTCACCGGAACACCCTGCGCAACAAGGTGTCCCACCTCGGAATCCCAGCCGCGGAAGGGCGGTCGCGCTCGCTCGGCGGGCGCCCCTCCCTGAGGCGGTCGATTCCCAAGGCCTAAGCACCCGCAGCTCCTAGCACCCCACAATTCGATTCTTCTTGCGGACCGCGGCGAGCGGCCCGGGTGGCGTTTCGCCCGGCCCGCCGCCGCTCCGGATCCGGAGGCTCCATGACCTTCCACCCTCGAAAACCGTCGCTCTCCCGCCGCGCTGCCGCCGCTGCGCTGCTCCTCGTCGGATCCGCCCTGTTGACGAGCGACCTCGCGGGCTCCGTTCTCGGTCCGGACCGTGGCCTGTCGGCGGGCCTCGAGAGCTTGTGGAGCGGCGGCGACATGCTCCCGAAGGAGACACCGCTGCTTCCCGTGGCAGACTTCGTGGCTGCCGCAGGGCCTTCCGTGTTCTCGATCGTCGAGCCCGCTGCCTATCTGCGCGATTTGCCTTTCGGACCGGAGATCACCGCCGTCGCCGCCCGCCACCGGGTCGATTCGCTCCTGCTCGCCTCGATCATCGAAGCCGAATCCAGCTTCCGGCCCGATGCCGTCTCCGACAAGGGGGCACGCGGATTGATGCAGCTCATGCCGCACCATCTGGAAGGCGGCATCGAGGGGTTCGACCCGACCGCGAATCTGGAGATCGGAACCGGTTATCTCGAGACGCTGCTCGCGCGATTCGACGGCGATCTCGCGCTGACGCTCGCCGCGTATCACGCCGGGCCGGGCGCCGTGGAGCGCTTCGGCGGTCTGCCACCATACCCGAGCACGCGCCGTTACGTCGCGCGCGTGCTCGCGCTCTACGAGGCGCACCTCGCGCAGTTGATGTTCGAACCGGCGGAAAGCTGAGAGTGGGCCGCCGCGGAGCGCGGCTCAGCGGGCGTCGCGCGAGCTCGGCGGAGAGCTGTCTTCGGGACCTTCGTCTTCGTTGCCGCGCAGCCCTTTGCGGAAATTCCGGATTCCCTCGCCGAGTCCGCGCCCGAGCTGCGGGATCTTCGTCGCTCCGAACAGCACGACCAGAATGAGCAGGATGACGAGCAGCTCCGAAAAGCCGATGCGGGGCATGAGGCTACCTCCGCGCTCCGCGCGACGCCGGGTTAGCGCGCGCAACGAGCACGGCGGCAGTCTAACAGATCGAAATCTCGTCTCCCGCGCGCCGGAGAGCCGGGCCGATCGCGCCGAAGAGATCGGCCAACTCCGGAACGTCGCTCGCCGCGGCGACGACCCGCTCGAGCGTCGGCGCCACTAGCGGCAGGTGTCGGCGCTCGCCGCGCTACGCGAACGCGACGAACGTGCCAACCGCCTTGAGACCGCGCTGGACGACCGCGCGCCGATAGTCGTGCCGGTCGGAACCCGCCGGCCCGCGCTCGGCGAGCACCGCGCGCTCGGTCTCGGCCGCCGCGAAGAAGCTGTCGTTGAGGAGCGCAGCGAAATCGTAGGCCGCGGGACCGAGACGCAGGTCCTGGAAGTCGAGGACCGCGACGGCTCCGTCGCCAAGCGGCACCAGGTTGCGCGCCATCAGGTCGCGATGGCAGGCGACGCACGGGGCGCGCCCGAGCCGCGCGCAAAGCTCGTCGAACGCGGCCGCCAGCTCGCGGCCGTCGAGGCCACGGGGCGCGAAGAAGACGCGCTGTGTCGTCTCGAGCTCGCGGCGGAGCAGCTCGGCATCGAGCGGAGGCGAACCGAGCGCGGCCACTTCGACCGCCGGCAAGCTCGCGATCGCCGTGGCTGCGTCGAGCGCCGAGCACAGCTCGGCCGGGCAGCTTTCCCATCCGCGATGAGCTTCGTAGAGTGTCCGCGGCCCGAGATCCTCGAGCAGCGCGAAGCCGCGCTCGGCATCGTCGAGCTCGATCGCCGGCACCCGGACGCCGGCCGCAGCGAGCAGCGCGGCGGCACGGCTGAATCTCCGCTGCGCGGCGGCGAGCTCCGCCGGATAGACGGCAACGATGCGCGTACGATCCTCGCCGCGCAACCGCACGCGAAAGTAGCGGCGGGTCGAGACGTCGCCGGCCAGGCGCTCCACCGCCAGCGCGCGCCGGCCGTGCTCGGCGAGCCAACCGGTGACTTCAGCCGTGGACGTCGGCGCCTCGCCCTGAGCAGCACTCAACCCCTTCTCCTCCGCCGGGCGAACGAGCCCGCCGGCGACGATAGCGCACCGCACCGTTTGACAGCGTCCCGAACGCCTCCCATAATCCTCGCCGCTCGGAGAAGCGAAGTGAACGCCAAGACCTCGATCGACGCTCGCAAGCGCACGTTGCTGCACGCCGTCGAACGCGCGCTGTTCGACGCGATCTCGGAGTCGGCCGAGCTCCACCGTTCGCTCTGGCGGCTGCAGCGGGCAGGTTACACCCTGCATCTGGCTCTCGATTGCAGCGCGGAGTCGCCCGGCAAGGAGCGCGTCGCGGCGGCGCCGACGCGCGCCTCCGAGTCGTCGTTCCGGATCGACGGCGACGATCTGCGTTTCCTGCGCTCGATCGGCATCGATCCCACGCGTCCGGCCCGGAAGCGCCGCAAGCGTTGACCGTGAAGGACTCCCCCGCTTCCCGGACCGACCTGCTCGGTCTGCCGCTGCCGCAGCTCGCCGCGGCGCTCGAGCCGTTCGTCGATCGGCCCTTTCGCGCGCGCCAGATCTTCGACGCGCTCTACCGCCGCCACCAGACCGACTTCGCAGCCATGACGGAGATCTCGGCCGAGCTGCGCCGGACGCTCGCGGAGCGGTTCGAGCTCGCCTTGCCGGAGATCTCGGGCCGCGAGCGAGCGGCGGACGGAACGACCAAGTACCTGCTCGAGCTTCGCGACGGCGCTTCGATCGAAACGGTCGACATCCCGGACCGCCACCGCCGCACGCTGTGCCTCTCGAGCCAGGCAGGCTGCGCGCTCGGATGTGCCTTCTGCGTCACCGGTTTCTGGGGCGGCGGCCGCGATCTCTCGGCCGCCGAGATCGTCGGCCAGGTCGAGCTCGTGCGCCGTCACGCCGACCTGCCGGAGGCGGTGAACCTCGTCTTCATGGGCATGGGCGAGCCGCTGCTCAACCTCGAGTCGCTGCGCGACGCGCTCGAAGTGCTCTCGACGACCATCTCGCTTCGACGCGTGACCGTCTCGACGGCCGGCGTCGTGCCCGGCATCCACGCGCTCGCGCTATGGCCGCGGCGACCGAACCTCGCCGTCTCCTTGCACGCGCCCGACGACGAGCGGCGCGGCGAGATCATGCCGATCCAACGCAAATGGCCGCTCGCCGAGCTGATGCGCGCTCTGCGCGCGTATCCGCTCGAGCCGCGGCGCCGGATCACGTTCGAGTACATCCTGCTCGCCGGTTTCAACGATCGGCTCGCCGACGCCGACGCGCTCGCCCGCCGTCTGCGCGGGATCCCCTCCAAGGTGAACCTGATTCCGTTCAATCCGGATCCGGTGCTGCCGGATTGGATGCGGCGGCCCGACGAGGCCGCGGTCGAGCGGTTCCGCGATCGCCTCGAGCAGCATCGCATGACCGCGACGGTGCGGCGCCAGCGCGGGCACGAGGTCGCCGCCGCGTGCGGCCAGCTCCGCGCCTTCGCTCGCGCGCCTCGCGGTCGCCCCGCGCCGAAGAACCTCGCCGCTCCTCGTACGTCGCGAAGCACAGCTCCCGAGACGACCGCGGGCGCGGTCGTGCCCGCTCCACGCTGATCGGACAGGAGTCTCCCCAACCCCGATAAGACCGGGGGCGCAGCCCTCTGGGGTGGGCGTTCGACGGCTTCGCGCTGCGCTGCCGCGACAGGCACCCGCGCGGGTGTGTGGAGATCCCTCTCGACCCTTGTGGCTCCAATTACAGACGCAGTCTCGCGCGAGAAATATCGTTTCTGCTCGGTGGTCAAGACTCTCGTTCTTCGTGCGCTGTTCGTCGTGTGGCTGGCTGGCTTCGCTGCCGAGCTCGGCGCGGTCTGCACCTCGGGCTCGAGGTCGCTGCGGGTCCCGGAGGACTGCGGGTCGATCGCCGAGGCCGTCTCGGCGCTGGCCAGCGGCGGCACGATCGACATCGCGACGGGCACTTACAGCTTCAGCGCCAGCGGGCTCGACCTCGGCAAGAAGAACAAGGCGATGACGCTGCAGGCGCGCGCTCTCGGCCAAGTGACCTTCACGGGCAACAACGCCTCGCCGATCGTGCGCATCGACAACGGCACTTCGGCGAGCCAGCCGATCGTCTTCGAAGGCATCCGCTTCGTGAACGGCTATTCGGCGACCGGCAACCGCGCCGGCGGCGTGACGCTGCTGAACGCCGAGGCGAGCTTCGTCGATTGCACCTTCTCGAACAACCGGATGATGGAGAGCACGACCGGCGGCGGCGCGCTCGGTCTCTACGGCGGCAGCCGGGCGGTCGTGGTACGTTCGGCGTTCACGACCAACACGGCGAAGAACAACGGCGGCGCGATCTACGCCGTGCGCAACTCGGGCCAGAATCCGACCTCGGTCTGGGTCCACGCGAGCACGTTCAGCGGCAATTCGACGGCGAACTCCGGCTTCACCGCCAGCGCCTCGGGCGGCGCGATCTACGTGCGCGACGCCGAGCTCTTCGTCGCCGACTCGACGTTCGAGGGCAACGCGGCCGGCTGGGTCGGCGGCGCCATCTACGCCTGGGGCGATTTCGCGACCTCGTCGCCCTACTGCAACTACACGGCGCCGGCCACCGACATCCTGATCACCGGCTCGCGCTTCGACGACAACCGCGCCGACGACGCGGCGAGTCCTTCGCAGGTGCCGCAGACGCAGGGCGGCGCGATCCACACCGAGAATTGCGTGCGCGTGCGGGTCTACCGCTCGCTGTTCGAGCGCAACTGGGCGGACTGGGGCGGCGCGATCTCGGTCGACCACTCGAACACGATCGTCGAGCAGACCGCGTTCCGCAACAACTACGCGACCGTGCCCGACATCTCCAACAGTTATCCGACCGGCGGCACCTTCGTGTCGCTCAACGGCGACACGAGCGGCACCGACCATCCCACGCCGGAGCTCGTCTTCCGGCGCGTGCTGGTGCAGGGCGGCCGCGCGGGTCAGCCCGGGGCGGCGACGGCGCAGCTCGGCGGCTGCTTCAACGTGCGCGGCGACACCTCGAAGGCGATCCCGGTCCCCTCGAGCGCGCGGGTCAAGACGACGATTGCGGACTCGGCCTTCTTCGACTGCGGCGTCGCGCTCCAGGTGCCGGAGCTGGCCTTGATCCGCGGCGGCGCGATCGATACCAACCGCGCCGACCTGCGGGTGTCGAACACGCTGTTCGCGCGCAGCCGTGCCGACGGCGGCTCCTCGGCGATCGGCCGCGGCTCGGGCATCGCGCTGCGCGACGACTCGGTGGCGAGCTTCTCGGGCAGCGTCGTGTTCGCCGGCGGCTACGCCGACGTGCCGACGAGCTCGCCGGGCGATGTCGATCTCTACGAGACCGCGAGCACGCACAGCGGCAGCCTCGAGGAGTGGGCCGAGCAGCCGCCGGCGACGGCGGGCATCCTCGTCGCCGCGCCCTCGCTGCCGGCCTCGGCGGGCGGCCCGCTCGCCGGCGAGGCGTTCCTGACCTGGGCCTACGCCGGCAGCTCGGCGACACTCGACGGCAACTCGGTCGGCTCCAACCCGAAAAACGGCGTCGCCGAGAAGAGCGAAGGCGGCCATCAGCTCGTGGTCTCCGGGCTCGCCAGCTGCGGACGGTGCTCGGCGACGATCGTGGCTCCGGTCCTGCCCGCGACGACGCTCGCCGCGAGCCCGGTTTCGATCTCTCCCGGCGACTCCTCGAGCCTCTCGTGGACCACGCCCGAAGGCACGCTCGTCACTTCGATCGTCGATCGCGGTCTGGGCAAGAAGGGCGCCTCCGGCTCGAGCACCGTCGCGCCGGGCGGCACGATGACCTATCGCCGGCTGGCGATCACCCAGGAGGGCGGCTCGCTCGCCGAGGAGACGATCTACGTCGGCGAGGCCCCGCCGCCGCCGCCCGACGGCGACGAGATCTTCTCCGACGGCTTCGATTCCGGCCTCGGCGCCTGGGATTCCGTCGTCAACTGACTCCCGCCCGCGTCGCGCCGGCGACTTCCAGCCTCACTCCTCGCGCCAGAGCAGCGACCAGTTGCGCCCCGCCCGTTCGCGCTCGCGTCGGTAGCTCCAGAGCCACTCCGCTCGGCAGCGCGTGCAGTGGTCGACCAGCGTCGGGCGGCGGACGCCGCCGCGGCGCAGCTGAGCCGCCACCGCCCGGCGCAGATCGAGTCGCGGCCTGCCGCCCGGAGTCTCGGCGCGGAGCGCGGATTCGCCGGTCGCCGAGACGACCGCCCGGGCCACCTCCTCGCCGACCTCGTAACAGCACGGTCCGATCGCCGGGCCGATCCACGCCGAGACGCCGCGCCGGTCGCCGAGGGCGTCGAGCGCACGCTCGACCACGCCGGCGGCGATGCCTCGCCAACCGGCGTGCACGAGCACGCCGCTTCGCCCGGCGACGATCGCGACCGGCACGCAGTCCGCGGTGGCGACGCAGGCCACTACTCCGACCCCGCCGACGAGCAGCGCGTCGCCCGCGCCGCAGGCGCCGGGCCGCGCTTCGACGACCCGATCTCCGTGCACCTGTTGGAGCCAGGCGCGCGCGCGCGCCGGGAAGAGACCCTCGGCGCGCTCCGGCGCACCGCGCCCGACGAACCGCACCCGCCATGCCTCGTGCGCGAAATCCCAGCAGCCCGCGCCGGCGAGCTCGTCGGGCGGCCGCGAGTCGATTTCGAGCTCTCCGGTGGTCGCGTTCACGCGCCGGCGCCTCGCCGGACGGTCCGGAATGCCTGCGGTAGAGTGCCGGCCCATGCCTCTCGATCGGCCGCTCGGCGGTCGCTGCTCGCGGCCGGCGCGCCGCGCCGTCGCGCTTGCCCGCTGAGCCGGAGATGATCCGCTTTTTCCACGTCGCGAAACGTTATCCCACCGGCCAGGTCGGGCTCGACGACGTCACCTTCTCGATCGACAAGGGCGAGCTCTGTTTCCTGACCGGTGCCTCGGGAGCGGGCAAGACGACGCTGCTGCGCCTGATCTTCCGCGAGGAGACTCCGAACGAGGGCCAGATCCTGGTCAACGGGCGCAACGTCGCGGCGATTCCGCGCGGCAAGGTGCCCTACCTTCGGCGCACCATCGGCGTCGTCTTCCAGGACTTCCGGCTGATCGAACGCAAGACGGTGTTCGAGAACGTCTCGTTCCTGCCCCGTATCCTGGGAGCCGACGCGATGCGGCAGCGCCGGCTCGCTTACGAGGCCTTACGCCGGGTCGGCCTCGCCCATCGCATGACCGCCTTTCCCGACCAGCTCTCGGGCGGCGAGCAGCAGCGGGTCGCGATCGCCCGCGCGATCGTCAACGAGCCCGAGATCCTGATCGCCGACGAACCGACCGGCAATCTCGACGACCAGCTGTCGCGCGAGGTCGTGAGGGTCTTCCTCGACATCCACCGGCGCGGCACGACCGTGGTCTTCGCGACCCACGATCGCGAGCTCATCGGGCGAGTCGGCCATCGCGTCCTGACGCTCTCCCACGGCCAGCTCGTCGACGATCGTCGGCTGCCGTCGGGCTCGATCGAGGACCTGCCGCGGGTCGAGCAGCCGGCGGAGATCGAATGAACCTGTTCCAGGCGCTGCGCTACTTCGCGAGCGAGGCGACGATCGGCCTCGTCCGCAGTTGGCGCGTCAGTCTGCTCGCCGCGCTCACGATCGGTGTCAGCCTGTTCCTGGCCGGCGCTTTCCTGCTCACCAGCCGAAATCTCGAGCGGGCGATCGATCAGTGGCGAAAGGAGGCGCGCTTCGTCGTCTACCTCGACGACCAGGCCGGCGCGCCCGAGCGCGCCGAGGTCGAGCGTCGGCTGCGGCAATCGGAGTGGGTCGAGGAGGTCGCCTTCGTCACACCGGAGGAGGGTGCCGCGCGGTTCCGCCAGGCCTTCCCGAGCCTCGCCGCGCTGGTCGACGACGCCCGCTACGGCTCGCTGCCGGCCTCCTTCGAGGCGCGATTGCAGGAGGTCGGAGACGGAGCTCGCGATCGGTTCGACGCCTGGGCGGCCGCTCTCGCCGAGCTGCCCATGGTCGAAACGGTGGACGACGACCGCGACTGGATCGCCCAAGTGCAGACCCTGCTCACCTTCGAGCGCGCTTTCGGCACCGTCCTGACCGGCATCCTGCTCGGCGCCGCGGTGTTCACCATCGCGGCCGTCGTTCGACTGACTTCGCTGCTCTATCGCGACGAGATCGCGATCATGCGCTTGGTCGGCGCCACCGAGTTCTTCATTCGCGGCCCTTTCTACCTCGAGGGAATCCTGCAGGGGCTGCTCGGAGCCGCGGTGGCCGTCGGGGCCTTGCGGGCAGCGCATCTCGCGCTGCAGCCCCGACTGGCCGAATCTCTCGTGCTCAGCATCTCGGCGCGGGAGTTCCTCTCGCCCGCCGAATCCGCCGCGCTGCTCCTCTTCGGCGCCCTCGCCGGCCTCGGCGGCGCCCTGGTCTCGCTCGGCCGCGAGCGGCCGAGGAGCGAGACGAGCTAGGGAAACTCGGCGCAACTCGCACGGGGCGCGGCCTGCGCCGCGCCCCCTGTCGTGCTCAGCCGCCGATCCGCACCACGATTTCGGCGCGGCGGTTCTCCGAGCGCCCGCTCTCGGTCGCGTTGTCGCCCGCCGGCTGGCTCTCGCCGCGCGCTTCGACCCGGATCCGGCTCGCATCGATGCCGTGGCGCGAGACCAGATAGTCGCGCGCCGCCTCGGCGCGCTGCCGGCTGAGCGCCTCGTTGGCGGCCGGGTCGCCGGTCGCGTCCGCGTACCCGATGATCTGCGCGGTCGCGCGCGGATCCTGTCGCAGCCTCAGCGCGACCTCGTCGAGCTTTGCCTTGGCGATGTTGCTCAAGCGGCCGCTTCCGGAGTCGAAGTTGACACTCTCGCGATGCTCCTGGGGCGCCGGGGGCGCGGGTGGCGTGGCGGGCGCCGACGGAGCCGGTGCCGCGGCCGGTGGCCGTACCGCGGGCGCCGGCGAGGGTGCCGCGCTCGGCGGCGGCACGGCCGGCGGCGGCGCCGTCGACGGAGCCGTCGACGGAGGCGCGGGCGGAGGCGGAGGCGCGATCGCCGGCGGCGGTGCAGCTGCCGGCGCCGGGGCCGCCCGTTGCATCGGCGCGAAGCTCAGACC
>Ga0209640_10005201_pt1 | contig 11373 bp, 8 predicted proteins | sample RifCSP10_1_FD_184018 | JGI IMG/M metagenome (GOLD analysis project Ga0209640, IMG submission 184018) | Soil microbial communities from Rifle, Colorado - Rifle CSP2_sed 10_1 (SPAdes) (version 2) | ecosystem: Environmental > Terrestrial > Deep subsurface > Rock core/Sediment | place: Rifle...
GCCGCCGATGATCTTGCCGAGGCACGTCAGGTCCGGCGTGATGCCGAAGATCGACTGGGCGCCGCCCGCGGACGCACGGAATCCCGAAATCACTTCGTCGAAAATCAGCAGGATCCCGCGCCGCGCCGTCAGGGTCCGCAGTCCTTCCAGGAAGCCTTCGCCGGGCGAGACGACCCCCATATTGCCGGCGATCGGCTCGACGATCACCGCGCTGATGGCGCCCGGGTATGCCTCACACAGGGCTTCGACGGACGCGAGGTCGTTGTAGCGCGCGAGGAGCGTGTCCGCCGCAACCGCCTTTGCCACGCCCGGGCTCGTCGGCACGCCGAGGGTCGTCGCGCCGGATCCGGCCTTGACGAGAAAGCCGTCCGCGTGGCCGTGATAGCAGCCGGCAAACTTGACGATCTTGTCCCGGCGGGCGAACGCGCGCGCCACGCGCGCCGCGCTCATCGCCGCCTCGGTCCCGGAGCTGACGAAGCGGACCCGCTCCATTGAAGGCATCAGCGCGCGCACCTGCTCGCCGAGCTCGTGCTCGAGCGGGCTCGGGGCGCCGAAGCTGGTGCCCAGCCGCGCCGCCCGGGCAATCGCCTTCACGAGGCCGGCCGGCGCATGGCCGTGGATCAGCGGGCCCCACGACATGACGTAGTCGATGTAGCGGTTGCCGTCGACGTCCTCGATCGTGGCGCCCGATGCGCGCTTCACGAACAGCGGAATGCCCCCGACGGACTGGAAGGCGCGGACGGGGCTGTCGACGCCGCCCGGCAGGATCTGCCTGGCCTGCGCGAAGAGTTTGTGGCTGCGAACGGGTTTCCTCACGCCGAACGGAGCGCGCGTGCCGCTTCCCGAGCGTAGTACGTGATGATGATGTCGGCGCCTGCACGACGAATCGCCGTCAGCGTTTCCATCATCGCCCGCGGCTCGTCGATCCAGCCGTTGGCGGAGGCGGCCTTCAACATCGCGTACTCGCCGCTGACGTGATACGCAGCCGTCGGCTGGTTGAAGCGCATCTTCACCTTCGCGATGACGTCCAGGTACGTCATCGCCGGCTTCACGATGACGATGTCGGCGCCTTCGGCCAGGTCGGTCTCCACCTCGCGCAGCGCCTCCTCGACGTTGGCCGGGTCCATCTGGTGGCTGCGCCTATCGCCGAACTGCGGCGCTGAATCGGCGGCGTCGCGAAACGGGCCGTAGAACGCCGAGCAGTATTTCGCGGCGTACGACATGATCCCGACGCCCTCGAAGCCGTGTCCGTCGAGCGACTGCCGGATCGCGGCGACGCGCCCGTCCATCATGTCCGATGGCGCCACGAAGTCGGCGCCGGCCACCGCGTGCGACAGCGCCACCTGCACGAGATGGGAGACGGTCACGTCGTTGACGATCTCCTCGCCATCGAGGATGCCGCAGTGCCCGTGCGACGTGTACTCGCAGAGGCAGACGTCCGTGATCACAATCAAGGCGGGGACGTGGCGCTTCATCTCGCGGACCGCCGTCTGCACCGGTGCTTCCGGATCGGCCGCCAGCGAACCAACCGCGTCCTTGCGCTCGGGGAGGCCGAAGAGCAGCACGCCGGGGACGCCATCCGCCTTCGCGGCCGCCGCTTCCTTCACCGCTTCGTCCACCGAGAGCTGGAACACGCCAGGCATCGACGCCACCTCGCGCCGAATACCGCTGCCTTCGCACACAAACAGGGGAAGGACGAAGCAGTCGGGGGTGAGATGCGTCTCGCGCACCAGGCGGCGTATCGCCTCGGTGCGCCGCAGCCGCCGCGGCCGCCGGGCCAGCGTCAGGCGGGTCGCAGTTTTCACGGCCATGTCGCTCATCTTAAACCACGAAGCTCACGAAGATTGCGAAGGCCACGAATACGAATAACAAGATGTCCTTCGTGCCCTTCGCCATCTTCGTGACCTTCGTGCTTTACGCAGGCGCGGACCCGATTGGCCAGTGGCGTCCCCACCAGTCCCGGGCCAGCTCCTCGGTCCAGGCGTTCGCGCCTTCGATCGCGGCGAGCCGGCGCGACAGCTCCCGCGCGGTCTGCGGCCGCAGCGCGCGGTCCTTGGCCAGGCACGACAGGATGAGGCGATCGAGCGCCTCCGGAATCGGCAGCTCGGTCCGCGCCGACGGCGGCACCGGCGGCGTCTGGGTGTGATGCAGCAGCAGCGCCATCGGCGTCGGCGCGTCGAATACCAGTTGCCCGGTGAGCAGCCAGTAGGCGACGCAGCCTGTCGCATAGATGTCGGCGCGTCCGTCCAGATCGGCGTCCCCCAGCGCCTGCTCGGGGGCGATGTAGGCCGGCGTGCCGTGCACGGCCATTTCGCGTGTGAGCGCCAGCCCCGTTTCCGCCGTGTCGCCGGTTGGCTTCACGATGCCAAAGTCGAGCACCTTCACGAAGTCGTATTCCTCGCCGTAGTGGCAGAGGAAGATGTTCGCCGGCTTGATGTCGCGGTGGACCAGGCCGCATGACTCGGCTTCCGACAGCGAGTGACACACCTGGCGGAGCAGGTGGATGGCTCGGGCGGCCGGGATAGGTCCGGTGCGGCGCACGAGCGTCTCGGCGTCGAGTCCCTCGAGCAGCTCCATCACGTAATAGAAGCCACCGTCGGCGGCGATCCCGAAGTCGAAGAGGTCCACGGTGTGAGGCGAACGGAGGCGCGCAATCACCTGGGCCTCGCGCTCGAACCGCCGCTGCGCGTCCTCGGACATGCCCGCGCGGCCATCGCCTGCGAGCAACGGTCGAACGAGCTTGATCGCCGCGGGGCGGGCGAGCAGCCGGTGCTGCGCCCGCCAGACCTCCCCCATCCCTCCTTCGCCCAGCCGCTCCACCAGGCGGTAGCTCCCGAGCTCGCGCGCCCGCGTGACTTCCGTGCCCAGGCCATAGACGACGCGGGCGCCGACGTACGCCATGACCACGACGAGCAGGTAGGGGAACACGAGCCAGAAAAAGAACTGCAACGGATCGGGCCGGAACGCCGTCGTCTGGGTGGCCATCGCGATGCCAATCACAACCGGAACGGCGCTGACGGAGGCCAGGGCCGCCGCCAGGGCCCGCCGCGGCGGGGTCGGCACGACCACCGTGAACACGACAGTCCATACGGCCACCCACGACAGTCCGAGCCAGCGGACGTTCGGGTTGAGCCCCGTCGGGTCGAGAAATTCGGCCGCCGCGATGCCGTAGCTCGCGGCCACCTCGAAGGCGAGCCCGACGTTCAACATGATGCGGCGCGGCACGCGATCGCTGCGGATCAGCGCGACGACGAGCAGTGCGACGGTAATCGAAATCGCCCCCGGCCCCCACAGCATGAAGCTGCTGAAAATGCGGGCGCGATCCCCGGGAAACAGCAGCGCCGGAAAGAACCCGGCCATGAAGAACACAAAGGCGTACAGCAGTGCCAGCGTGCGCAGACGCGAGGCGGACTGGTTGAGCAGATCGTCGGGCAGCTCGGTCGGACTCTGCCGGGAACCTGTTGTGCGCCGAGGCTGCCGCGGCAGGAGGAGGGTGGGGCTCGCCTGGGGAGATTGCATGACGGTCAGGATGCGTGTCCGCGAATCGCGGAGAGGAAGATCTCGCCCAGGTCGTCAGCCTTGCGCGCGCCGACCCCTTTCACCGAAAGCAGGGCATCGATCGAAGTGGGGCGAAGCCGGGCCATCTCGCGGAGTGTCGCGTCGTGGAAGATCACGTACGGCGGCACGCCGCGCTGCCGGGCCGTCTCCAGCCGCACGGCGCGGAGCCGCTCGAAGAGCGCGCGGTCGACGTCCTGCCACGATTCAGTCTCGACACTCGACCGCGCGCGGGATGTGTCCTTGCGGGGCGGCCGCTGGCGGGCCAATGCGAGGCCAGGGCAGCTCGTCTCGTCTTTCAACAGGGCGAGCCCCCTGGCCGTCAGCGCGAGCACCGCATACGCGTCGTCGGTCATGCGCAGGAGGCCCAGCGCCGTGAGCTGCTGGATGTATCCGCGGACCTCGGCGACCGAGGCGTGGGGCAGCAGGCCGAACGTGCTGAGCTTCTCGTGGCCCCTGGCCACGACCTGGTCGCTGGCGTGGCCGCGCAGGACATTCGCGACGTGCATGGCGCCGAACCGCTGTCCAACGCGCACGACGCACGACAGGATCTGGCGCGCCAGCACCGTGGGCGACCCCGCCGGCTCGAGCTCGTCGAGGCAATAGTCGCACGCGCCGCAGCCGTCGTTCGCGTACGAGTCGCCGAAGTACCCGGCGAGATGCCGATGGCGGCACCCGACGCTGGCGGCGTACTGCTCCATCTGCCGCAGCAGCGTGCGGCTCGCGTCGTTCAGCTCCCCGTTGCCTTCGAGCATGACGCGCCATTTCATGAAGTCCGCGGTGGAGTAGATCAGCAGGCATTCCGCTTCGAGGCCGTCGCGCCCCGCGCGCCCGGACTCCTGCTGATAGTGCTCGATGGATCGGGGCGCTCCGGCATGCACGACAAAACGGACGTTCGAACGATCGATGCCCATCCCGAAGGCGACCGTGGCCACGATGACGTCCACCCGTTCGCTCAGGAAGGCGTCCTGGTGCCGGCTGCGGTCGGCTTCGCCCAGCCCGGCGTGATACGGGAGGGCGGGAATGCCTTCCCCCGTCAGCCAGGCGGACAGCGCATCGACTTCGCGCCGCGAGGTGCAGTAGATGATGCCGCCCTCCTTCCGGTGGCGCGCCAGGACGTCGAGGAGCTGCCGTTTCAGCACGCCCCGCGGCAGCACGCGGTACAGAAGATTCGGGCGGTCGAAGGAGCCGACGATCTCGACCGGATCGCGCAAGCCGAGCTGCGTGGCGATGTCGCGCCTGACCCTCGCGGTCGCGGTGGCAGTGTACGCGTGCACGCTCGTGCCGGGCAGCAGCTGACGCAGCCTTGCGAGCTGGCGGTATTCCGGCCTGAAATCGTGCCCCCACTGGCTGATGCAGTGCGCCTCGTCCACGGCGATGAAGCCGACGCCGCACGCTCCGAGGAGCGCGAGAAAGCCGTCGCTGCCTTCTCCGACCAGCCGCTCGGGTGACACATACAGGAGGCGGTACCGTCCTTCCCGCAGCCCCGCGACCACGGCGCCCTTTTCGGCCGGTGTCAGCGAGCTGTTGTACAGCCCCGCAGGCACGCCGTTGCCCACGAGCGTGTCCACCTGATCCTTCATCAACGAGATGAGCGGGGACACCACCAGGGCAAGGCCCGGGCGCACGACGGCGGGCGCCTGGAAGCAGAGGGACTTGCCGCCGCCGGTGGGCAGCACCACCAGCGAGTCGCGCCCCTCGAGCACGGCCTCCATCGCTTCGCGCTGGAGCGGCCGGAATGTCGTGTAGCCCCAGTAGCGGCCGAGCGCGTCCTCGAGACTGGAGATGGATCCTCCTAACGTATGACTTCCGCGGCGTAGTGCTCGACGATGCCGTCGACCAGGGCGGCGACGGTGTAGGTCTCAGGCTGAATCGTTACGGGAAGGCCGGCGTGCCGCGCGGCCTCGGCCGTCACCGGCCCGATGACGGCGACGACGGTGTTCTTGAGCAGGTCGGCGGCCGGCTCGGCGCCGTAGATCTTCACGAAGCTGCGCACCGCGGACGGGCTCGCGAACGTCACGACGTCGATCTTCCCATCGAGCAGCAGGCGATAGATGTCCGGATCGTGCTCGCGCGGCGCATCGTCCAGCACCGTGCGGTACGCCACGACGTCGGTGACCACGGCGCCCGCGTGCCGGAGCTGCTCGGTCAGCACTTCCCGTCCGATGTCAGCCCGCGGGAGCAGCACGCGGAGCCCGGCGACCGGTCCAGCGGCCTTGATCGCCGCGACGACCGCTTCGGCGCGGAACTCGCCCGGCACCGTGTCGACATGGATGCCGTACTGGCGCAGCTTGTCGGCGGTCGCAGTGCCGACGGCGCAGAGGCGCGGCCCCTTCAGCGAGCGTGCGTCGCCGCCGCCGTCGCGGACGGCGATCATGAACGCGTGCGCCGCATTTGCGCTCGAAAAGACGATCCAGTCGAACGCATCGGGCGCGGCGGCCGCGGCGCGGAGAGGCCCGAAATCAGCCGGCGGCTCGATCCGGATCAGAGGCGCCTCGATGGCGTCGGCCCCCAGCATCGTGAGCCGATCCACGAGCTCCGCCGCCTGCTCGCGCGGCCGGGTGACGAGCACGCGGCGCCCGAAGAGCGGGCGCTCGTCGTACCACCGCAGGTGCGGCCGCAGGCCGACGACGCGGCCGACGACGAGCGTGGCGGGGGCGCGGCGCGGCGTGTCGCGCAGTGCCTGGAGCACCTCGGGGATCGTGCCTGAGACCGTCTCCTGGTCCGGCAATGTGCCGTTGTACACGGCCACCGCCTGCGTCTCCTCGGGCCATCCGTGAGAGACGAGTGATTCGAGGATGCGGGGGAGCTGCTGCGGGCCGGCGTAGCAGACGACCGTGCCCCCGAGCCGCGCCAGGCTGGCCCAGTCGATCTCGGGCGGCGTGCGGCTCTGGTCTTCGTAGCCGCGGACGAGCGTAATGGTGTCGCCGCCGCCCGGGTACGTCACGGGAACACCCGCGTAGGCGGGCGCGGCAATCGCGGCCGGAATGCCCGGGATCACCTCGAAGGGCACGCCCTGCTCGTGCAGGAAGAGCGCCTCTTCGCCGCCACGGTCGAACACGAACGGATCGCCCCACTTCAGCCGCGCGACGGTCTTGCCCTCGCGCGCCTTCTCCGCGAGCAGGTAGTTGATCGCTTCCTGCGCCATCGGCTGGGGCGAGGCGGTGCCGACATCTATCAGTTCCGCCCCGGGGCGGGCGTGTGTCAGGAGCCGCCGCGGAATCAGGTGGTCGTACACCACGACGTCGGCGATGCGCAGCAACTCGAGACCGCGCACGGTGATCAGTCCGGGGTCGCCCGGACCAGCGCCGATGAGGAAGACCGGCGGCCGCCTCACGGCTGCAGCCCCTCGACGAGGGCGCGTGCCTGCTGGACCTCGGCCAGGATCGCTCCCGCGCCGCGCGCGAGCAGATCCTCGGCCGCGCGGGCGCCCACGAGGGCCGCGTCAGCGAGCGGCCCCCGCGTTTCCGCGCGCGCCGTTCTCGAGCCGTCCACGGAGATCACGATGGCGGTCAACGCCAGGGCGCCGGCAGACTCGGCCGCGTAGGCGCCAATCGGCATCTGGCACCCGCCGCCGAGCCGTATGACCACCGCGCGCTCGGCCGTGAGGGCCGCCGCCGCCGCCGGGTCGTTGATCGTGTTCACCACGTTCGTCGTCTGCCCGTCATCCTCTCGCACTTCGACCGCGATAATGCCCTGACCGGGGGCCGGAACGCACGCATCCGGGGGCAGGGCGGCCGAAACCCGGGCTTCGTGCCCGAGGCGAATCAGTCCGGCGGCGGCCAGCACCAGCGCGTCGAACTCGCCTGCATCGACCTTCCGCAGCCGGGTATCGAGATTGCCACGGATAGGCGCGAATCGCGCGCCCGGAAAGAGGCGGGCGAGCTGCGCGGTCCGGCGCACGCTGCTCGTGCCGATGCGGGGCGAGGGGCCGAGCCGCCGCACGACGTCCTCGAGCGAGATGGCGGGTCCGCTCCGCGGAACCCGCCCTACGTCCTCGGACGTAGGCCGGGTTCCGCGAAGCGGACCCGGCAGGACCAGCGCGTCGCGCGCGTCCGCGCGCGGCAGGACGGCGCCGAGCATCAGGCCCGCCGGCAGCACGGCGGGCATGTCCTTGCTGCTGTGGACCGCCAGGTCTATCCGGCCCTCCAGCAGCGCGTCCTCGATCTCCTTGACGAACAGGCGTTTGCCCCCGACTTCGGACAGCGGCGCCTCCGCCAGCCTGTCGCCCGACGTCCTGATGACGACGATCTCGCACGCCACCCCCGCGCGCGACTGCATCAGGCCCGCGACCGTGTTGGCCTGGAACAGCGCGAGCTGGCTGCCGCGCGTGCCCAGCTTGAGGGAGGCCATGGTCCTATTTCTCGTGCGGCCGATCGGTGGGGTTGCCTTGCCGCGCCGAAGCCTCGCGCGAAGGCGGGCGCGCCGAAGCTTCGAGCGAAGGCGGGCCGGGCGAGGCGGCTCCGGCCGACTCGCCGTCGCCGAGCCGGAACAGGCGGTTCACCGCCTCGGTGTAGGCGGCCTGGGTCTCCTCGTCGGGCAGCGCCTTGAGCTGTTCGGTGGGCTCGAGCAGCAGCTTCTCGACGACGAGCCGCGTGACTTCGTCGACGCGGGCCCGCGCGTCGGGCGGCAGCCCTGCCAGGCGCGCCTCGAGCCGCTGCAGCTCGGCGCGGCGGATGTCGTCGAACCGCTGGCGGAGCGCGACGACGGTGGGAATGGCCCGGCGAGAGCGCTGCCACACGGTGAAGCGCGTCACTTCCTCGGCGACGATCGCTTCGGCGCGTGCGATCTCGGCGCCGCGCCGCGCCAGGTTGTCCTGCACGATCCCCTGCAGGTCGTCCACGTTGTAGAGGAACACCTGCTCGATCTCGCTGACGGCCGGATCCACGTCGCGCGGCACCGCCACGTCGATGATGAACAGCGGCTCCGCGCGCCGGCGCCCGGTCACGGCCTTGACGTCCTCGCGCGAGATGATCGGCCGCTGCGATCCCGTGGCGGTCAGGACGATGTCGGCGTCGGCGATGGCGGTTCGCATCTGTGCCCAGGGCACCGTGCGGCCGCCCACCTGCGCCGCCAGCGCGTCGGCATGGGCCGCCGTCCGGCTGGTGATCACGATTTCGGCGACGCCCTGACTGCGCAGGTGCTGCGCGGTCAGGGCGCTGATCTCACCGGCGCCCACGACGAGCACGCGGCGCCCCTCGAGGCGTCCGAAGATCTTCCGCGCGAGCGCGACGGCCGCGAAGCTCACCGACACGGCTCCCTCGCCGAGCGCCGTCTCGCTGCGGACGCGTTTGCCGACGCCGAACGCCCAGTGGAACGTCTTGCTCAGGAGCGGCCCGGTGCAATGCCGCTCGGCCGCGGCCTGGAAGGCGTCTTTGACCTGCCCCAGGATCTGCGGCTCGCCGACGACGAGCGAATCCAGCCCCGCCGCCACGCGAAAGAGATGCCGCGCCGCCGCCATGTCGCTGTGGGCAAAGAGGTGCGGCAGGAACAGGTCGCGCGGGAGCTGGTGATAGTCGCTGAGGAACGCGACGACCTCCTCGCGCGCGCTCTCGGCGTCGGCGCTGGCGATGTAGATCTCGGAACGGTTGCACGTGGACAGCACGACGGATTCGGCGGCGGCCGACCGCGTCACCAGCGCCTCGACGGCGGCGCCGAGGTCGCGGCTCGAGAAATCCAGCTTCTCCCGAAGGTCGACCGGGGCCGTCCGGTGACTCACGCCGAGGAGGAACAGGTGCACTGCGCGCGTCCCCCTAGAACGTGTGGCTCGTCGTGAAGAAGTAGCTGATGGGCAGGAAGTTCAGCAGAACGATCACGAAACCAAACACCGACAGCCTCGCCGTGCGGCGGCCGCTCCAGCCCATCGTGCGCCGCGCCACGACGGCGAATGAATACACCGCCCACGCAAACACCGCGAACAGTATCTTGGGGTCGTTCAGCGCCATCGCCTGGAGGTTCGGGTCATCCGGCGAGATCGCGCGTGCCTGGGCCGTCCAGACAGCGCCGACCACGACGCCGATCGTCAGAAACAGCCAGCCGACGGTGATCGCGCGCGCGTTCATGACGTCGAGCGTCTGCAGCGACGGCAGGCGGGTATAGAAGAAGCCGAGGTGCTTCTTCTTGATCTCCTTGAACTGCACGATGTAGGTGAGGCCGAGCACGGCGGCGAGCGCGAGGCTCGCGTAGGCGAACAGGAGCGAGGACACGTGCACCCAGAACCACGGGCTGTCGAGGATCGGGTCCCTGGCCTCGACGCCCGGCGAAATCGCCGGAATCGTCTGCAGGCCGATCAGGATCGGGATGATGAAGACGCCCATCGCGCGCTCGTCCGTCGTGATTTCCAGATAGAGGTAGGAGAGGGCCAGCAGCCAGACGAACGTCGAGACGGCCCTGGACGGGTTCGCAAACGGCACGTGCCCCACCTCCATCGTCTGCATGCCGATGACAAAGGTGTGGGCGAGCACCGCCAGGATGAGCACAGTCGTGGCGACGCGGCCCGCCTGGGGCTGGCGGCGCGCGAAGTGGATGGCGTAGGCGACGCCTGCGGCGGCGTAGAGGATCAGGGGGAGGACGTTCAACGCGTTGGGGCGTAATAGCCCCGCTTGGTGCGCGGAGTCACGCCCGGCCTCGCGACCTGCACGACGACGCGGCGGAAGGCCCCATCGCTTTTCGGGTTCTTCGAGGTGTACCCGATGGTGTACTGGCTGGCGAGCTCGTCGGCGATCTGAGAATACACGCCGTCGAGATCGGTGATCTTCGCCGGGAAGAACGACCGCCCGCCCGTTTCCTGCGCGAGCTGCCGCATGATGAATTCCGCTTCGCGGAACCCGCGCGTGTTCGTCTCGGTGCCGCGCAGCGCGATCGTGTAGATCGACGTCTCGGACCGCTTCGCCAGGTCGAGCACCTCTTCGAACGAGACGAGGCTCGACGTGTCCTCGCCGTCGGAGAAGACGATGAGCGCCTGGCGGCGGACGTCCTCTTCGTTCTGCGCCTTGATCTTGCCCAGCTCCTTCAGCGAGATGTAGATCGCGTTATGGAGCGAGGTGGAGCCGCCGGAGACCGCCTGGCGGATGGCGCCCTCGAGCTCGCTCTGGTTGGCCGTGAAGCCCTGGCGGATGGAGACCCGGCTGTCGAAGTCGATCACCTGCGCGAGGTCATTGGGCTTGAGGCGGCGCACGAAGTTCGCCGCCGCGATCTGCAGCGTCTCGAGCTTGTCTTCCATGCTGGCGCTGCTGTCGAGGAGCAGCGAGAGCGCGATCGGCTGCGGGCGCCGGGTGAAGAAGACGATGTCCTGCTTGACGCCGTCCTCGAACACGGAGAAGTCCGGCTGGTCGAGGTCGACGATGTACCGGTTGGCGCCGTCGATCACGGTGACGTTCAGCGACACGATGTCGATCGTCGCCCGGAAGGAGGGCCGCTGGCCCCCGACCTGCGACTGCGCGGGCACCACCACGAGGCAGGCCAGGATAGAGACGGCGGCGAGGAATAACCGGTTCACGTCAGGCTCCACCTTGTCCGCGCGCCGGCGTGCCGCGCATGGTTACGCCCGCGCGCCCCGACGCCACGTCGGTCTTCTCCGGCGGGATCAGCGAGTCGGGCCGTCCGTACACTACTTTATATTGCGACGAGAGCTGCCGCGCCAGCTTGACCAGCGCCTGCTCCACGGCCATCTCGGTCAGCAGCGTCACGTGCTGGCCGCCGGTCTGCCGGCTGCCGTCGTCCACGACGAACGACCGTTCACGCTCCTCGGTCGTATCGAAGTCGAGCACGCCCATCACGATCGCGTGCAGGGAGACGCCAGCGTCCTGCATCGACCTG
>Ga0209640_10005203_pt1 | contig 11372 bp, 8 predicted proteins | sample RifCSP10_1_FD_184018 | JGI IMG/M metagenome (GOLD analysis project Ga0209640, IMG submission 184018) | Soil microbial communities from Rifle, Colorado - Rifle CSP2_sed 10_1 (SPAdes) (version 2) | ecosystem: Environmental > Terrestrial > Deep subsurface > Rock core/Sediment | place: Rifle...
AGCGACCGGGAGGCCGACCTCCATCCGGTCTGGTCTCCCGATGGAAAGACGATCGCCTTCGCCACCGATCGGGGGCCTGGCACCGACCTTGAGGCCCTCGAATGGTCCCCGCTCCGGATCGCGCTCTATGATCTCGAGACCGGCCGGATCGAGTATCCCGATGGGCTCAACGTCGGCCGCAATACCAACCCCCAGTGGGCCCCCGACGGGAAGTCCCTGGCATTCGTCTCCGACCGGAACGGAGTCTCGAACATCTACCTCTACGACCGGTCCGACGGGCAGAGCTACCAACTGACCGACTTCTACACCGGGGTCCAGGGAATCACCGCGCTCTCCCCCGGCCTCTCCTGGGCTCACGGTGCCGACCGGCTTGCCTTTGTCTACTTCGAGCAGGGCCGCTACGACGTGTACGCGCTGGATAATCCCCGGGCCCTCAAGGGGCAGCCCTGGACCCGCCCGCCGGCCGCCGGCCGGACCCTGGCCGCTATCGCTCCCCGGGCGGAAGTTGCCCGTACCACCCTCCCGCCCCCCGCCGGCCCCCAAATCTTGGGAGGCCGCACGGTTTACCGGACCCCCCAGGGCTTCCGACCGGCCGATTCCCTCCCGGCCGACACTGCCCGGCTTCGCGAGCCGATTTCCGTCGCCCGGATCCTCGATTCGATGGAGTTCACTCCACCGGATACGAGCGAATTCACCTTTCGCCCCTACAAGGCCCGGCTCGAGCCCGAGTACGTCAGTCGCCCCACCATCGGCTACACTCGAAACAGCTTCGGCCAGGGCGTCACCGGCTCGACCGGGATCGTACTCGGCGACATGCTGGGGAACCACCAGCTCGGTATCGCGGCCTCGCTCAACGGAAGGCTCAACGAGACCTATTTCCAGACCATGTACGTCAACCTGACCCGCCGGCTCAACTGGGCCGCCGGGGTCACCCAGGTGCCCTACTTCTATTTCGAGAGCGCCGATGTGGCCGAGTCCCCGGTCCAGGGGGAAGCCCTGTACCGCGAAAACCTCCGCCGCCTGGTCGTCCGGCAGGGCCAGGTCATCAGCGCCTATCCCTTCAGCCGGTTCAGCCGCCTCGAGTTCGGCGCGGCGGTTGTCAACGTTACCGACGACCGGCGCTCCCTGGTGATCCCATTCGACCCGATCACCGGATTCCAGACCCGCGACGCCTATATCGAAACCAACCGCCTCGACCAGGCAACCTTCGCCCAGCCCAGCGCGGCCTACGTGTTCGATAACTCGCTGTTCGGAGGGGTGGGGCCGATCCTGGGACGCCGCTCCCGCATCGAGGTCGCGCCGCGCTTCGGGCAGTGGCGGTTCGTCTCGTTCACGGCGGACTACCGGCGCTACGACCGGATCGTGGGGCCGTTTACGCTCGCCACCCGCCTTCAGTACTTCGGCCAGCACGGGCGCGACGAGAGCCAGTTCCGGTTCTTTGCCGGCATCCCCGACTTCCTCCGCGGCTACACCTGGGGGTCTTTCGCCAACAACGAATGCAGTCAGCCGGGAACCTCCAGTGACGCCGGCTCCGTCACCGGATGCGCCGCGGTGGATCAGCTGGTCGGCACCCGGCTCGCGCTGGCCGGGGTGGAGCTTCGGTGGCCCCTCTTCTTCGGAGCCCGCATCGCCACCCCGATCCTCCCGGCCGTCGAAGGGGTCGTGTTCTACGATGCCGCGCTCATATTCCAAAAGGGCAGCACACTCAAGTGGAGCCGGGATCCCGGTGAGCCGGACTCGGTTCGCGCCCCGGTGACCTCGGTCGGCGCCGGCATTAGGGCTAACATTCTGAATTTCCTGATTCTCAGGGCCGACTATTCCTTCCCGCTGCAACGGCCGGGCTTCACCGCGGGCCGCTCGTTCCTGAAGAAAGGGTACTGGACCCTCAGCCTGGGGCCCACGTTCTGACCCGGAATCGTCCCGCCGCCCGAATGGCCCGGGCGGCGGCCATCGCAGCGGTTCTAGCAGCAGGCTGCCGGCGGGAGGCAGCCGCCCCCCCACCCGATCTCCCCGCCGTCGGGGCCCAGATGTCGCTGCTTCGATTCCCGGGCTCGGGCGCGGGCGGAGCCGTCGAAGCCTACCGACCCGACAGCCTCAGACCCGCGGGCTGGACCTCTTACCCAGTGCCCCGGATCCGCAGCGTCCTCGGCGCCGACCTGGACGAGCGGTTACTCTGGGCCCTCGACACTCGTGACAGCCTGGTCGGGGTAGATCTTGAAACCCGAGGAGTCCGCAAGCGCCTCGGCCGAATCGTGACCGGTGCGTCCGGGGCCGATGGCTCCCTCTACCTCGTAGATGCCACTCGCCGGATCGTCCGGGTGGCCCGTCGCGAAGTGGCCCGGTTCCACGATTCCCTCCCTGGCCCCCCCCGAGCCTTGTTCGGAACCGTAAGCGACCAGGTCGTGGCGGTTGTGGCCTCCCCAGCACGCCTCATCACCGCCAGCGCCGAGCAGGTCGTGCATTCCGTTGCGCTCCCTTCCGGCGACGTCGCCGCCACCCCCTGGGGAGACCTGGTGGCGGTCGCCAGCGACTCCGGGGTCTTTCTCTTCGAGACCGGCGGGCCTCGAGATCAACGCCAACTCGCCTCGGGGATCCGGGCTCGGCGGGTCACGTTCAGCCCCTCGGGCCACCGCCTCTACGTCAGCCAGGAGGACCCCCGAATCCGCGTGTTCGACCGGTTCAACCTCGTCGAGCTCGCGCCGATCGAGCTACCGGGACCGCCTCGGGAGTTCCGGGTGGACGCCTCGGGGCGTTGGCTCCTCGTGCATCGAGAGGCCGGCGACTCGGTGTGGGTCATTGACCTGACCACCCGGCGCCAGGTTGCCGCCGTCCTGGCCGAGTGGTCGCTGGACCTTCCCCTGGTGGCTGGCGCCTCGAGCCTGGTAGTCCGCCAGGCCAGCGATGTCGTTTCCTTCGACCTCCGGGCGGTCCCGCTGGCCGAGGCGGGCCGGCTGGAGGGCGGTGGCTGGGATATCTGGATAGCGCTTACCTGGGTTCCTCCCGAGCGGGCTTCTGCGGCACTCGCCGCGGCGGACTCGGCTAGGCTGGCTCAGGACACCGCCCTCGCGAGCGGGATCGGACCGGCGCCGGTTGACTCGACGGCTCTCTACCTGCAGGTCAGTCGGACCCAGAACCCCGAATGGGCTACCCTCCTCGTGAAGCAGCTCCAAGCCGATGGATACCCCGCATCGGTCCTCGAGCCTGTCGAAATGGAGGACGGGTTCCGGGTCCTGGTCGGGCCCTACCCCGCCCGCGAAGTGGCCGACTCGGTCGGCCGGGCGATGGGCCGGGCCTATTTCCTCCTCCGCCTCCCCGCCAAGCCCCAGTAGCGGTCGACCGCATTATTTTGTCGGGAACCGGCGGCGCGCCCCGCGCCGCTTCCCTCTCGCCGTCTCTGAATCGCGAATGAAGCTGATCAAACTGGAGCTGTCCGGCTTCAAGTCGTTCGCCGACACTGTGACCCTCGAATTCGGCGACGGCGTCACCGCCATCGTCGGCCCCAACGGCTGCGGCAAGTCGAACGTCTCCGACGCGGTCCGCTGGGTTCTCGGCGAGCAATCCGCCCGCCTGCTCCGGGGCGGCAAGATGGAGGACGTGATCTTCCAGGGCTCCGCCGGCCGACGCCCGGTCAATCTCACCGAGGTCTCGCTCCATCTGGACAACAGCGCCGGCGAGCTGCCGGTGGCCTACCAGGAAGTGGTGATCACTCGGCGGCTCTCGCGTTCGGGCCAGAGCGAGTACCTGCTCAACGCCACCCCGGTCCGGCTCCGGGACGTCCAGGACCTGCTTCGTGGCACGGGGCTGGGCGGTGGCACCGGGGTTGTAATCGAAGCCCGGATGGTGGACCTCCTGCTCTCCGATCGGGCCGAGGAACGGCGCTCCCTGTTCGAGGAGGCCGCCGGCATCGGGCTCTATCGGGACCGCAAGCAGAGCACGGAGCGGCGGCTCGAGGAAACCGCCGTGGACCTGCAGCGGCTCGAGGACCTGATCGCCGAGGTGCAGTCCCAGATCCGGTCGCTGGCGAGGCAGAAGGGCAAGACCGAACGGCACGGCCGGCTGATGGAAGAGAAGTTCGCGGTGACGGTAGCCCTGGCTCGGCGCCAGCTCGACGATCTGGCCGACCGGGCGCGGGGCGCGGAGGCCCGTCACCGCGACCTCACCGAGAGGTTGCCAGCGCTCCGGGAGCGGCTCCGGGAAGCGCAACTCGGCCTCGAGGCGGCGGCCCGGGACCGCAGTCGCGCCGAGGAGCACCGAACCGAGATCGCCCGGCAGCTGGCCGAGTGCCAGGTGGCCCTGTCCCGGCTCGACGGGGAGCTGGCGGTCTCCGCGGAACGGGTCGCCAACATCCAGGAACGCCGGCGGCGCGACGAGGAGGAACGGGGTTCGGCGGCACGGCGGAACGAGGGGGCGGTCCGGGAGCAGGAGCAGGCCCGGGCTGAGCTGGCCGCGGCCACGAGTGAGCAGGCCGAGATGCAGGAGCAGCTCGCGTCCTGGGCGGGCGTGGAGGGCGAGGTCCGAACCCGGCTCGCCGAACAGCGCGAAGCCGTGCGGGAAGCCGAGGATTCGCTCGCCGGCCGGATTCGCTTGCTCCGGAGCCTCGAGGGCGAACGGAGCGCGCTCGAGGGCGAAATGGACGCGTTGCGTCAGCAGCTCGCCGAGGCCGGTGAGCGGATCGAGGCCCTCAGGGAGGAGCTCGGCAACACCGGGCGGCTGGCGCAGACCGCCGCCGAGCAGGCCGACCAGGCCATCAGCGAGGCTCTGGGGGCGGCCGATCGCGCCGAGCGTTCCCGCCACGCGGTGGCCGCCGCGCGTGAAGAGGAAGCGACCGAGCGGACCCGCAAACGGCTGATCGAGGAGTCGCTCGCCCAACTCACTACCCGCCGGGCCGCCCTGGAGGAGCTGGAGCGCGATCGGGTCGGCCTGGCTCCCGGAGCGGCGGCCCTGCTCGCGGCCCGGGATCGGTTCAACGGCGCCGTGCTAGGACCGCTGAGCGACTACCTCAGCGCCGATCCCGACACCGCCGAGCTGGCCGAGCGGCTGCTGGGTGAGTGGATGCACGCCGTGCTCATCCGCGACCAGTCGGGCGTCGAAGCGGTCCGGCAGTGGCACGGTGAGACCCAGCCCGGCGCGGTGCTCCTCCTCCCGGTTGACTCGGGCCCCCGAATCGGCGGGAACGGTCGGAGCCCCCTTGAGACCCGCCTCCGTGCCGATGGGCCGGCGGGGCGCTGGGTCGAGGCCTTGCTCGCGGGCTCCGAGGTCCTGGACCGCGGCGGCCAGGCTCTCCGCAGGGCGTCCGGAGCGATCCTGCTCGCCGGGGCGGCCAGCACTGGGGGACCACTCCGGCGCCGCGCCGAAATCGCCACGCTCGGCGACCAGATCACCGCCCGGGAGGCCGAGCACCAGGCTATCGCAGAGGCCCTGGCCCGGACTGAGGCGCGGCTTGGAGACTTGGAGCGCTCGGCCGGCGAGGCCAGCGCCGACTCAGAGCGGCTGCGCGAGTTGAGGGTCGGCTTGGTGGCCGAGCGCGAGGATACCGCCCGGCTGGTGCAGAACCTCACCCGCGAGCTGGGCGAGCGCGAATCGGCCCGGTCCGCCCTGGATCAGCGGCGGGAACGGGCCGGGGTCCGGCTGGCCGAAATCGAGGCCGCCATCAGCCGGGGTTCCTCCGACCAGGCCGCCGAGGCAGAGCGGCTGGAGCGGGAGCGGCTCGCCCTCGCGGGTCGAGAGTCGGAGCTGGAGACGGCCCGGGACCATCGCGGTGAGTGGCAGGTCCGCGATGCCCACGTCGGCGCCCGGATCAACGCCGCCAGGGAACGACTGGCCCGCGCCGCCCAGATCATTGCCATCGCCCACCAGGAGGCCACCACCCTGGCCGGGGACCTCATCCGACTCGACGACGAATCCAAAGCCCTAGACGGACAGGTGGCCTCCGGCCGGGTCCAGCGGGAAGAGCGGGCCCGCACGCTCGCCGCCCTGGAGCGCGCCGGCCATGAATCGGAGGCCGCGCTGGCGGGCGCCGCCGCCCGCCTGGCTCTGGCCGAGGAAGGGACCCAGCGACTCCGGGCCGAGCTCGACGCCGCCAGCGACGAGCACCATCACTTGGAAGTGGAGCTGACCCAGGCCGGAGGCCAGCGGCAGAGCATCGTGGACCGGGTCGAGACCGAATGGAGGCAGCCGTTCGACCAGCTTCTGGCCGCGGCCCCACCGGTCGAGTTGGACCGCGACGCTCTCGAGTCGGAAGCGATCCGGATCGCGGCGGCTCTCGAGGCGATCGGCCCGGTCAACTCGCTCGCCGTCGAGGAGCACGCCGAGGAATCATCCCGGGTCGCGTTCCTGACCTCCCAGCGCGACGACCTGGTAGCGGCCCGCCAGTCTCTCCTCCAGGCCATCAAGGAGATCGACAGCACGGCCCGCTCCCTGTTCCTGGATACCTTTGCTGCGATCCAGCAGAACTTCCAGCAGGTATTCCACACGCTCTTTGGCGGAGGCGAGTGCCAGCTCCGCCTCGCCGCGCCGGACGACCCCCTCGAGAGCGAGATTGACATCCACGCCGCGCCCCGGGGCAAGCGGATCCAGCGAATCCACCTTCTCTCCGGCGGCGAGCGGACCCTGGTGGCGGTCTCGCTCCTGTTCAGCATCTACCTCTCCAAGCCGAGCCCCTTCTGCCTGCTCGACGAGGTGGACGCTCCGCTGGACGACGCCAACGTGGGCCGGTTCACCACCCTCCTCGACGAGTTCAAGAGGAATACCCAGTTCGTCGTTATCACCCATAACCCGCGGACCATGCAGGCCGCCGATTCGGTGTACGGGGTGACCATGCAGGAGCCCGGCGTCAGCACGGTCGTGGGGGTCCGGCTGGCGGAGCAAGTAAGCAGCTATTAGCTACTGGCTATTAGCCAATAGCCGGCTTCCTAATGCTCATCCTGCTCCGCTCCGACGCCTCGGCCGCCGACCGCACCCGGGTCGCCTCCGCGATCGAAGCGATGGGTTTCCGGTTTCAGATGATTGACACCGCTCCCCGGGCCGCGATCGCCCTCCTGGGCGGTGAGGGGCGGGTGGACCCCGCCCGGCTCGCCGCCCTCCCGGGCGTCGAGGACATCATCCCCCTCTCCCGCCCCTATCGCATGGTGGCACGCGAGTGGCGGCCCGAGCCTACCATCGTCGCGCTGCCGGGAGGGCTCGCGGTGGGCGGGAGAGACATCATGGTCATCGCCGGACCCTGTTCGGTCGAGGACGAAGCCCAGATCCGTGCCACCGCCCGGGCGGTCCGTGACGCCGGCGCCGTCGCTCTCCGGGCCGGGGCCTTCAAGCCCCGCACCTCACCCTACGCTTTTCAGGGGCTCGGCCCGGAGGGCCTCAACCTGCTCCGGGAGGTCCGGGATGAAACCGGCCTCCTTATCGTGACCGAAGCCCTCGACGAGGCCGGGCTCGACCAGGTTGCCGCGGTGGCCGACATCGTCCAGATCGGTGCCCGGAACATGCAGAACTACTCCCTCCTCAAGCGGGCCGGCCGGGCCGGCCGGCCCGTGCTCCTCAAGCGGGGGATCTCCGCGACCCTCAACGACCTCCTCCTTTCGGCCGAGTATGTGCTCACCGAAGGGAACCCCGACGTCATCCTCTGCGAGCGTGGCATCCGCGGCCTCGACGGATCGAGCCGCGCGTTCTTCGACCTCAACGCCATCGCCGCCGTGAAGTCGCTCTCCCACCTGCCCATCCTTGCCGACCCGAGCCACGCCACCGGCCGACGCGACCTGGTACCCGCCGCGGCCCGGGCCGCGGTCGCGGCCGGAGCCGACGGCCTGCTCATTGAAGTGCACGTCAACCCCGAGGCGGCTCTCTCGGACGGGGCCCAGAGCCTGTACCCGGAACAGTTCGCGGTCCTCATGGGAGAGCTTCGCGGAATCGGGGCCGCGATCGGCCGGAAGCTCGCGGAGCGGAGATGACCGCTGCTCTGAGCCGGCTCTCGGCTATCGGAATCGCCGTCGTCTTCTGGCCGGCCGGCCTCCAGGGCCCGGACCCGCTGACCATCGTGCGGCGGGCCGGGGCGGCCTACCGGAGCCTCACTTCCCTCCAGGCCAGCTTCGTCCAGGTGATCCAGGACGCCGCCCTCGGCGATACCCTGACCTCAAGAGGGACCCTCTACCAGACCGGCAGCAACGCTTTCGCGATGCGATTCACCGATCCACCCGACGAGGCGATCGTCATTGATGGCCGATACGTCTGGGCTTACACCCCGAGCACCACTCCCGGGCAGGTGATCCGGATGCGGATGGAGACCGACCCCGTCTACGGCGCCAACCTGCTGGCCCGGATCCTGGATCGCCCCGCCGAGCGCTACCACAGCAGCTGGCTCCGGGCCGACACCATGAGCGGGCGCCGGGTCGACGTGGTCGCGATCGTGCCCCGCTCCGCCAACGTCAATTTCACCCGGGCGGTTCTCTGGCTGGACCGGGAGGACTGGCTCCCGCGCCGGATCGAGCTGGACGAATCTCCCGGGGCGCGGCGGATCCTGACGCTTTCCCGCCTCCGGCCCAACGCGCCGATCGAGCGCGCCGTGTTCGAGTTCCGGGTTCCCCGTGGGGTCAGGATCGTGGATCAGTAGCGGTCCGGACCCGGCCGTTCGAAAGGAGGGGCATATGACGATCCGCCGGATTCTCGCCGTCCTGGTACCGGCTGCGCTCTTGGCCGGCTGCTCACGCATCGAATTCGTGACCGGGACCAACTTCGTTACCGGTACCTATTCCGCCCTGATCTTCCGGATCCAGCCGGCCGGACAGAACGAGATCAACGTCCTCGCCGCGGGGGGTTCGCTGAGCATCGTGATTGCCGCCGACGGAAGCACAACCGGGGGCCTCAATATTCCCGCCAGCGTGACCGGAGGGGAACCCTTCGTGGCCAGCATGGAAGGGACCGCCGAGATCGGAGGGCTCACCGTGCAGTTCGATCAGCCCGCGGACACTTTCGTCCGGGACCTCACCTGGTCCCGGGTCCAATCCACTCTGGTGGTCGAAGATCAGACGGTCGGGGGGGCCACCTTCACGATCACCCTGGCTCGCTTGCGGGTAGACTGACCTGGCGTTCCGTCGGGATCAGCGGTCGAGCAGGGCGAAGACTCGCTCCGGGGTTTTGGCCAGCTCCAGGAGCCTCCGCGCCTCGGCCAGGACCAGGTCCGTCGAGCCGGTGTCGGCGATGGTGCGGTCCGGGACAATTCCTCCTCCGCCTACCAGCGGGCGGCCCCGGTCGCTCATCACGACAGGTCGTGGGAGGGTGTCCCCGAAAGCCGGCTGGGGTGGTCGCTGAATCTGCCTCCCGTTCGGGGTCATCCAAAGGGCGGTGGTGAGAGTCAACACGGCACCGCCCCCAAGACTGAAGTTCCCCTGGGTAACCCCGCGACCGAAGCTGGGAGACCCGAGGATCACCCCGCGGTCATGGTCCTGCAGGGCCCCCGCCACCACCTCTCCGGCCCCGGCGGTGCCGGCGTCAATCAGGACCGCCAGCGGCATCCCCGAAAACTTCGAGTCGGTCGAATCCACCAGGCCCGGCGATCCGCTCGCCTGGCGCATCCGGCTTGCGACGAGGGCCGCCCCGGGGTCCAGGAAGAGGTCCGCCACCGCCGCGCCGGCAGCCTGATCGGCCCCTCCCTGTACTGTTCCCCGGAGATCGAGAACCAGGCTTCGAGCTCCCTGCGCCTGCAAGCGCGCGACAGCCAGGCCCACCGAATCAGCGATACCCCGTCCGAATCGGAACAGGCGGACCCATCCCACTCCTCCCCCCATGGTATCGGCTTGCACCCATCGCGAGGCCCGGACCCGTTCCCGGCGAACCGTAAGCGAGGCGGTGCTCCCCCCGATCCCTCCGGTTCTCCTGACCCGCAGCGTGAGATCCGTCCCGGAAAGGCCATCCAGAAGCGCACCTGCCCGTTCCAGCCGGGAGGCCGCCATCACCACCGAGTCAACGGCGAGGAGGATGTCACCGGGGAGGACTCCGGCGGAGTCGGCCGGCGATCCCGGTACCGTCGCTATCACCACCACGAGTCCGTCACGCCGGTCGAGAAAGAGCCCCTGCGGCATCGGCTCGTCCGAAGGTGGGAGAGCCGGGCTGCGGGGCAGCCGCAGAAAAGCGTAGGGGTCATCCAGCTCGCCGGTCACCCCCTGGGCCGCTCGGCGATACAGTTCCTCATCCCCAAGCGTATCCAGCGAAGAGGCCCGAATTCGGGAAAACACCGATTCGAAGAGCCGGTCTCCGAAAACCGGAGGGGATTCGGGTGCCGGCCCGGCGTTAGAACGGCATCCAAGCGGTGCCGCGCCGAGCGCGATGAGTGCGAGCCAGGGCCGCATAAGGAGGCTGCTACCGAACCGGCGCCGGGGCGAGTCCCGGGCAAGCGGCAACCACCGCACCCCAGGCCGCTTCCGACAACTCCGCCTGCGGCATGGTGGCATTCAGGTGGACGATCCCGGGACCCTGCTCCTCCAGGTAGCGGGCCGCCACCTTGTGGTGAAACTCGGGGGACTCCCGGTCCAGGCGATCCCGCACCTTTCCGGCGGTGGTCTGGCGCTTGGCTCCCACTTCGGCCGGAAGGTCGAGAATCAGAGTCAGATCCGGCCTGAGCCCACCAGTCGCCGCCTGATTCACCCAGGACACCATCGAAAGCGGCAGCCCGCGGGCGGCGGCCTGGTACACCAGGGTCGAAAGCTCATAGCGATCGCTGATCACGATTCGCCCGGCGTCCAGGGCCGGCCGGATCACCTGGCCCACCAGGTCGGCTCGGGCCGCGGCGAGGTAGAGCAGCTCCCGCTCGGCGGTCCAGCTCCGGTTGGCGTGGAGCAACTCGCGGCGAAGCGCTTCGGCGGCGGGAGTACCCCCGGGCTCGCGCACCAGGACCGGGTCGGGTCCGGACCGGCGCACCCGCTCGGCGAGGGCCGCCGCCAGGGTCGTCTTCCCCGCGCCCTCAGGACCCTCGAGAACCAGGAAGAAGCCGTTCATGCGAGCGTTATGATGGTGCTGGTCGCACCCCGCTCGATCCCCATTCCCATCTGCTGATTAACCCGGCTCATGAGCTTTTCGTAGTTGGCCCGGGCCACCACGTAGGCCTGGCCTTCGGGGCTCGTTTCGAGGTCCCGGACCGCCGATTCATACTCCTGCATGGTCGCATCGTCCGGCATCTTCTTCTGGCTCACCTGCTCGTCAATCCGGCGAGCCAGCTGGTCGATCTTTTCGAGCCGGCCTCGGGTCGTGGCGTCGTCCTGCAGGGTCGTTTCCGCCCGGCGGAGCGCCTGGTACTCGGGCGATTGTCCGATCATCCGCCCGAGCTCCTGGGCCTTTTCTTCGATCATCTCCCGCCTCCCCCCGACCGACCCCGGCGCGCCGTGAGA
>Ga0209640_10005204_pt1 | contig 11371 bp, 11 predicted proteins | sample RifCSP10_1_FD_184018 | JGI IMG/M metagenome (GOLD analysis project Ga0209640, IMG submission 184018) | Soil microbial communities from Rifle, Colorado - Rifle CSP2_sed 10_1 (SPAdes) (version 2) | ecosystem: Environmental > Terrestrial > Deep subsurface > Rock core/Sediment | place: Rifle...
TCAAGAAAGTAAAAATTGATCTTATCTTATTTTTACTGCCGATTTTGTTTTTACTTGTGTTTTTATATTTTCTTAAGAGTACTTACGGCGATCCGTTTATTTTTATAAAAGCGCAGACTTTTTGGCAACGGGGTGTAAATTCTTTTCCTATAAAAGTAATATTTGATAATCTTTATCAGGTCGCGTCTCTTAAAAATCTCGGGGTTTCAATTTATTCAAACCAATTGCTGGATTTAACAGCATTTTTGATCGCTTTTATTGGTTTAATATTTTCTTTGGGGAAAATACGCTTGTCTTATTTAATTTACGCGCTACTGGTCATTCTTGTTCCGCTTGTAAGCGGAAGTATTGCGAGCATGTCTAGGTTTGTTTTGGTTGCATTTCCTGTTTTTGTTTATTTTGCAATTTTGGGAAAAAACGAGATGCTCGACAGGTTTTTATTGATGGTATTCATAGCCTTGCAGGCAATTCTATTAACATTATTTTTAAACGGATTTTGGGTGGCATGATAAATCTGATTTTGAGGGATTTAATTTTTATAACGATTACGCTTTTGCCTTTGTATGTTGTAAGAGGTTCGCTCTTTTCAATTCCGACAACATTACTTGAAGTATTTATTTTAGGGACCGGTTTTATTTGGCTGTTGAGCAAAGTGTATAAAAAAGAACAGATATTGCTTAAGTCCCAAATTTTAATCCCGACAGTTTTGCTTTTATTTTGCGCATTGATAAGCGTCTTTGTCGCACCTGATGTTAATAGCGGTTTGGGAATTTTTAAAGCTTATTTTATAGAACCCGTCCTATTCTTTTTTGTGACTTTGGATGTTTGCAGAAGGCTAAAGACGACTAAATTTGTCCTTTATGCACTGGTTTTATCGGCAATTTGGCTATCATTTTTGGTAGTGTTTCAGGTGTTTACCGGGAAGTTAGTTTTCGCTCCGTTCGAATTCGCCCTAAAAAGGGCTACCGGTGTTTATAATTCGGCTAACTCCTTAGGTTTATATTTGGGACCGATTTTTTCGATTGTTCTCGCCAAACTTCTGTTTGACAAGTCTAAATTAATTGAAAAAATTGTTTATTTGATTTGCGGATTATTAATAATTTTGGCTATCATTTTTTCAAAATCCCAAGGGTCAATGATTGCAATTTTTGCCGTTAGTTTTTTTGCAGGCGTGATTTTGATAACAAAGTTTAAATTAGGAAAATTTGTTAAATGGATAGCCATTCCTATTTTGGTCGGAACACTTTTATTTTTGAGTTCAGTTTTTATATTCGATTTGACGCCGAAAGTTAATGATTACGTTTATTCTTCAGGAAACACAATACAAATCAGGTTATACGTTTGGCAGGGAACACTTGACCTTTTATTTGACCGACCTCTTTTAGGAGCGGGACTTTCCGGGTTTAAGCCTATTTATTTTTGGCATTACCATTTGCCTCAATATGACGAAGCTTTGCAATATCCCCACAATATCTTTTTAAACTTCTACACAGAACTTGGGCTTTTAGGATTAATTACGTTCAGCTGGATTTTTATTAAGCTTAGCCAAATAGCTCTTCGGAGCGGAAAAAATTTACCGCTTTCCAGAGGAATATTTCTTGCCTTAATTTACATTTTGATCCACGGTTTGGTGGACGTACCTTATTTTAAAAATGATTTAGCCGTTGAGTTTTGGGTAATTGCGGCTGTGCTTATTGCTTCAGCAGATAGCAAAATTTCGGATGGGTAAAATTACTTGATGTAATAGACAACACGGGTTTGTCTTACTTTATTTCCTGCCGCGTCGACAGCCTCGACATTAATAACATTTTCACCTTCCCCAAGAACTAAATTGTAAGTAAAGTTTCCGCCGGGATTTACTATCGCCCAAAACCCGTTGATAGTAACGGTTGATCCTTCTTCAGCCTTTCCGGTGACTTTAATGTCGCGTTTGGATCCAAAAAATGTTTCATGATCGGCCGGTTGATCGATCTGCAAAATAGGTTTGCTGTTGTCATAAGTAATAAAGCCGGCAGTAGAGATTTGAGAGGCATTGCCGGCTATGTCGGTTGATTTTGCTTCTATTTTGTTTTCTCCGTCTTTTAATATGAACTCTTCAACTTCGAATGTACCGTTATTGTCGGCCAAAACATCTTTGACAACCTGACCGTTTTGGTAAATTTCAACTTTTGATCCGGCTTCTGCAAACCCGGATAATTTAAACTTGGCAGTATTGGTAGCCGTGAATGGGGTATCTATGCGCGGAATGAATGGCGGAGTAATATCAGATGCTGTTTCCGGAGGCCTATCGCCCCTGAATAAGTCTAAAAATTCAGCGAATTTAACCAGTATTTGAACGCCGAAAAAAATCGTGAAAAATATGATAAAAATGATACCGGCCAAAACTATTATTAGCCTTCGGTAAACTTCCTGTTCCTCCCGTTTTAAAAGCCTTCCGGATCTTTTTCCTTTTGCAGTCATAGTATTTGTTGGTTTGTTTGTCTGATCATCGCTTAAGGGCTCTTGCGAGCTGCCAGCAGCTTCTTTGCGCACTTCTTGCGCGCTATTGGATAAGACAGGCTTGTCTTTTTCGTTCAAGCTATCCATTTGAGCCAGCGGTGAGAATCGAACTCACAAACCTCTGCTTTACGAAAGCATTGCTCTTCCTTTGAGCTACGCTGGCATTCGTAATGTCTTCCGGCTTATGCTTGAAAAGCTAAGTGGAAACAATGATGAGCCTATTTTAGTATTTTATTAATCTATATTCAAATCTAGGCTCACCATATTTGAAGAAAGCGATTAGTAATCCCAATTACAAGATGTGATTTTAAAGGGCCTCTTGGATTGCTTTGTAGAAGCTTTTTGTTATAGAATCAATCGTTAAAAGTCATGAAAAATAATTCGCTTTTTGGGGTAGAGCTTTTGAACTTAAAAAAGAAACACGATAGTCGGGGTTTCTTTTCTGAAGCTTTTAGAACGAACTGGCAACGAAATTTTTTGCCGATTCAATGGAATGTTGTTTTTTCAAAGTCAAACACCTTAAGAGGAATGAGAGTTCACCTAAATCATACAGATTATGTAATTTTAATAAGCGGCAGGGGAGTCTACGGTTTAAAAGATTTGAGGAAAAATTCACCTTCTGAAGGCAAGGTCTCGATGGTAGAAATTGACTCAAAAAAGCTGCAAGTTTTGATAATTCCTCCGGGGATTGCCCATGGTTTTTATTTTTATGAGAATTCAATCTACGTTTACGGAGTGGACTATTATTATAATCCAAAGGACGAAATTAAATTTAGTTATTTGGATTCTGACCTGGGGATCAAATGGCCGGCGGCAAAGCCGATTTTATCTTCAAGAGATAAAAGGTTGCCGAAAATGGCAAAGATTATGCCTTTAATACCAGTTTGGAAAGCCGCCTAAAGGCTAAATTTAGGAAACTAATGTTAAAAATTCGCAGCATCGGTCTTTTTGGAAGGAAGCGTAATAATTTTGGAAAAAGGTTCTCTAGACCGGTTGGTTTGATGTAGTTATGTATTTTAAACCTTGCACCCTGATCTGATTTAAAACTTAAGATCGGAATGTAAAATTTGGTGAATTTTTTGAAATCAGTTAGTTTTTTGGACCAAAAATTTAGCTCCTGTAGCCTTTTTTGAAGAGGCCAATCTCTCCTTTCATAATCTGGAAAATGAAGAGTGGTTGTTTGATTAAGGTTTGCCGGTTTGCACTTAGGATGATCAAAAAATTGCCTCCACATATGAACATCGCTAAACGTGTTGAGTGGAGCCGTCCTCCATCCAAAGGGTAATGTCAGGTAAAGTTCAGTCGTATGTCCGACACTACTTAATGGAAAGTAATTCCGCTTGTTTTTTAGGTAATTTTGATAAACTTTATTTCTTAGATTAACTTCGACGGTTATTAATTCGCCGTTAGGATTAACTCTGGTGGGGAGCGTATGGCCAAAATTGGCCTTATTTAAAAGATTAAACATTAACTGAACGTGATTTTTAAACCAGAGGTCGTCATCTGAAAGGTAGCAAATAATTTTCCCGGTGGCTTTCTTTATGACCTGATGGCGGTAAGTTTCGCCGTGGCCTGGCCCTTTTGGGAAGTTAAAAAAAGTTACCCTTTTGTCCTTTCTTGCCAGTTGGTTGATAAATGCGGCAGTTTTTCGATTAACTCCATCTCCGATAATAAAAACTTCCAGTTCTCTAATTGATTGCTTAAGTGCGCTTTCGAGTGAATATTTAATCGTTCGGCCGTGGTTATAGGTTGGAATGATTACGGTTGCTTTTACTTTCATCCTGTTATTTTTTAAATTTTATTTAAAAGCCGCATATTTTTTTAAATTTTATTTAAAAGCCGCATATTTTTTTAAATTTTATTTAAAAGCCGCATAATTTTTTAAATTTGCCAATTTTCTAATTTCTTCAATCATCTTGACTGATTGTGCTCCCTCGAAAGCACTGGTTTTGGGAGTGGATTGTCCATCGAGGTAATTTAAGAACGCTTTTATCTCCTCTAAAAGAGGCATTTTGTTATTGAATGATATCTTTTTTGGTTTGTTTATTTTTGCAGCGTTTATATTTCTTGTGTCGTAAACTTTAAGCTCGTTGCTTAGTGGATCATCTAAGGTCACTAAGGCTTTTTCAAAATGAAGTTGGACCTCTCTTTTATAAGAAGGGCTTCTGCTTGAGATTTCAACAGTTATTGCAAATTTGCTGTTGAAAAATACGTTAAGCCCAACGGCCAGGTTGCCGATTTTTTCAGCAATTGCAGATTTGGGAGTCGGAAGGTAGCCCAGAATTTCTTTAATGATTGCCAGTTCGTGGGGTAAAAGAATCCAAATAGTATCAACATCTTTGTGTCTATTGCCCCAACCTAGCCGATAAGTTTTGATAGCTTTGAGTTGTCCGTATCTTTTTGATTTTGCGATTTCGGCCATTTTTATAATTCCTTGATGATATCTCCATTTATCCATTACAAAAAGCCTGTTTTTGGCCAAATTAGCCAAACGAAAAGCACTTTTTGAGTCGCAGGTTAAAGGCTTTTCACAAAATATTGGGACTAGAGGCATTTTTTTAATCAGCTTGACGAGCACTTCTTTGTGTTTTAGCGTTGGAACGGCAACGATTAGACCATCTTGTCTTGGTAGTTGATTTAAGTTATGGACAATCTTTGAGGCTTGGTATAATCGGGCCCTTTTTAGACTAAGTTTGCTTGTCGCTACGACGGTGACTTTACAGCCTAAGTAAATCAGGTCTCTAAGTATGTATTGACCCCATTCGCCACAGCCGACTAAGCCGATTTTTTTCAAAAATATACTCCTCTTGTTTAGAAGTTAAATATGCTGGCGAGATTTTACCCTGATGGAACCAAAGATTCAAATTTGAGCTTATGATGCAGCTTCAGGAAGGGAGGCTGGAACGTTTTTAGACGGGTCATTTACTTTACATTGAAGTTTTTCCAGCGCCCTTCTTTGTTTTCTTCCAAGCGTCGCGACACTGAACCTTTGAATTTCAGCTTCGAAATCGAAATTCGGATAGTCAGTTTTTGGTTTTTTTAGAACTTTTTCTTCTTTTTTGAGAAGTTCAGAAAGATCACGAGCTCTTACCGCCTTAATATTTCCGTGTATTGGGATGATTGAGAGGTATTCCCGGGATGCCATTATTTTATGGTTTGTGAGCGGGTGGTCGTACTTTGTTCGAACCTATATAGTCTTGTAATTCCAAAACTTATTTTACAACCTCAAGTCTTAAAGGCCATTTAATAATAAAAAGTTTCAAAAACCTTTGAAAATAGTTTTAAAATAAAGAATTTAATTTGTCCGCAGATTCCTCAGCTGTTAAATTTGTATTGTCAATCTTTTCATCATAGCCATTAAGATCTTCTTGCCACTTATAAACCATTTTAAATTCTTCTTCGGTGATAGTATGCGATCTCCGTGAAAATCGTTTCTTTGTTTCTTCAAATGAAGGCATAAGCATAATAATTTTTGCTTCAGGAAAATATTCCCTGTATAACTTTATGGTTTCGTTTACTATAACGTCCAAAATAATTACTTCTATGCCGTTCTTTAAAAAATTCTTGGCAAGTAAACAGGCGTTCTCCACTCCAAACTTTTGTTGAACCTTCCCTTCTTCACCATCCCAGGGTGCTTTATGAGGTTGAAAATACATCCAGCGAACGAGGTCAACGTCAATCACTGCGCATTTCTCTCGCTTTTTAGAAAGAAATTGAGAAATAGTATTTTTACCTGATGCGGCTGGACCAGTAAGAATTAGTATAGGCATAAAGCAAGTATATCAAAATCTTGATATAATCTGAGCACAGAATGAACTCTGTGGTAAAAGTACCTTTTGAGGGAGCGAGTGTTGACACAGGAATGTGAATCATCTTGGCTACAGGGACCGCCATTATAATTTATCGAGCAAACAAATAAAGACTTTTTACTTTCCCTGTCTTTTCTGATCTATCAAATCCTGCTAACACCATTAAACCATTTTTATTTATATCAACGATGTGAGATTTTCTTGAAAGCAGTGCATATATTCCTAGGTAAATTGGTTCACCTTCAGGACTTCTACCTTCAAACTGAAACCATGGGGGTATTCCTGCCTTAACCTTTCCATCAAGACCTTCTGAAGTAGAAGATGTATAACCTCTAATTTCAAAATTAATTACGTCATCTGGTATCGGTAGGAGAATTTCCAACCCTCCTTTTCTTCTAAGAGGTTTTTTATAGTCCTCAAATTTACTTAATCCTTCAAATAAAATGGTGAATACGTGCTCACCTTCTCTTTGAGTAATTGGCAATACTTTCAGTGATGCTAATTTGTAAGCATTATTGTCTGTATTAGAGGCATAGCTAGTTGGCTTAAAGTGGATATTCCCATCGCGGTGATATGAAAATTTTAAGGGAACGTGACTTGCAGTTCCATTTCTTACTGCATTAAAGGTTCCGTTTGGGGAAGCATCTGGTCTTTCGAAAACACCACAATGGTAACTTTCACAGTGGTAGTAAGGAAAGGAGATGTAAAAATCGATATTGTTTGGTTTGAAAAACCACTTAAAAATTTTCTTTTGTTCATTTCCTCGTTTTACCACAAATGTTACAGATCTCATTTTTCCATGGTAATTTTCATTAGCTCCGCGAATTCTTTCTAAAAAATCGTTATCACTCATAATCCACCGTCATAAAGTATCTTCTTTATTTGATCTGGCTTTAAATCAACGTGTCCAGCAAGTTTGAGAAGTTCATTAGTCTTTGCAAAATTATTATGATCTTTAAGTACGCCGTATACATTTTTTAAGGCTAGGATGATATTAATTAAAAGGTTATTCACGATTACATCAAAATATGTACTCACATAGTGAAAGCCAGAGGTATTTTGAAAATCGAAATCTTCTCTAAATACATCAATATAATCAAACAAGGCGCCATAACTACTATGTGTGTAAAGGGAGTAAATCTTGTACACCTTGTTTTTAAGCTCATAAACAGGTAGAGATGTATTTGCTGGCAATTGTGTAACAGCTTGTTCGAATGAAGTTCTTGTTATGCTGGGGTCAATAATTTCACCTTCGAACCATTTTTTGAGGCGTTGTTGACTTTTTCGATCTAAGAATAAAAAGATAAGGTCTAATGCTTCATGAGCTGAACGTGCGACCTCAATCATTTCAACACATCTACCTTTTTTTGCTAAATCAATTGCTGTCTGCAAATTACTATATGCTCTACCTAACAAAATGTAACTTGCACTAAGCTCGTTTTGGTCCCAAATATTTGTAAAGTGAGGTTTTATTCCCTTAATAAGCTTTAGAACTTCCGGTATTAAGATTTTTACTCTTTCAACCTGCCTAAAAACATTTTGAATATCTTTTTGCTTATATCTATCTGGGAGAGTCAGATCATAAGCAAAAGCTCTTGAGGCTTTCCTTGATTTCAATTTTTCAACCTTACAAGTAATTCGTTCTTGGTATTCTTTTTTTTCTTGCCGACTAGAAATTATTTGCAGTAGAGATGGAAACTCTTCATAAGATTTTCCCATTGTTCTAACATTAAAGTGTTTTTGTCCTCTTTTTACGATTAGTTGACCATCTAATTCCTTTGCCAAGTATTTAGCGTGGTCTAAAGGACAGTAAGGATCATTATCAGAGTGGATAAAAATAAAATTTTTAGCCTTACTTTTGATTTTAAGAAAATCAAAAGGCTCATCAAATAATGACTTGAGAGAATCCCATCCTAAATCATCTTTAAAGGCTCCTACCAAATAACATGTGTCAACTCTGACGTTATCTGGTAAATTCTGAAGCATGCCTAGAATGGCCACAGCGCCACTAGAGTGGCCAATTAAAATTGAGTCCTTGTTGAACTGCCATTTCTTGTTTGAAAAAAGAAAAGTGTTATACCTATCAACATTTGGTTTATCTGATTGAGGTAAGTCAGGAACCCAAACTAACCAATCGTTTTTTTTAAGTTCTGTTTTGAGCCATTCAAACCAGTTTTCTTTAGAATTACCTTCTGTTCCGTGTAAGATCAATGCGTTTTTCATTATGCTTATTTTACATCAAACTGGAGTATTTTAATTAAATAGGTCCGAATCCGGTCTCTGGTATAAAATTTTGAGGTTGACAAGATTCTGCTAAAAATTTAAGCTCGAACTGGAAAAAACCTTGCTTTGAAGGGAAAAAATGGAAGGTTTTAAAAACCATTCCGGTTTGGAGCGGGTGATGGGACTCGAACCCACGATCTTCCCCTTGGCCCCGCACAATTTGGGAGCGGGATACGAGAATATCTTCCTACTCGCTTCGCTCGTAGCGATATTTTTGCTTCGCAAAAAGTGAACTCGCTTTATCTACTGAGCGGCGAACCGGACTCGAATCCTTCACATTCGTTCAGGACAAGCCGGCGATTTGCGTACTTGAGCGAGATACGGGAGTCGAACCCGTCTCTCTACCTTGGGAAGGTAGTGTTGAGCCGCTCAACTAATCCCGCTTATTTTGGTGCGGGATCTATTATACCAAAGGCTTGCCAAGCTATCGCGGAATTACCAAAATGTTTCCGGAATGAATTAACGGATTGTTGTTTGGTAATCTTCCAAGATGATTAGCCTGATCAATCTGAACCCACTTTCCGGCGTCGCCGTATGCACGCTGGGCAATGTTAGCAAGCGTGTCTCCGTAATCGACCGCATAACTTGTGCCGTCAATTTTGTCATAACCCGTCGTTCGCAAGTCAGCCACTGTTGCTTGAGGCAATTGGTCTTTTGCAGGCAGGTTAATTTTTTGACCTACCTCAATTTCGCTGGGCTTTATTAAATTGTTTGCCTTTGCAACAGCCGGCCAAAGGTTTGAATCACCATAAGCCTGAACGGTTAGTTTAACGATAAAGTCACCTTTTGTAACCGTGTACTGGGCCGGTGTTTGAATTGTGGGAACGCCTCCTTGCTGGCCCTGGTCAGTTTTTTCGGGTTGTTGGCCTGAATTCTGATCTTGATCAGTCGCGCCGTTTTGGTCAATTTGAGAGTTTTTCGTTCCGAAATAATTAAAAATCAAGAGTCCGGCAATTATGACTATGACTATAGCCAAAATTATTCCCGTATAAGAGTCCTGCCAGCCTTGCTTTGAAAGTCGATCCAGGAAATTTAGTTGTTTTTTGGTTGCCAAATTTTCTCCTTTCCGGACAGGGAATGAAAGTAGAGCAGTAGTTGCCAATCAGTTTAATATTTGTGAAAAGATTTTTCAAGAGGAGTTTTGAGGCGAATTTATGGAGATTTTTGGGGAAGCAACGGAAAAGAAATGGTTTAAGCTTTTTTGTTGCTTAGTTCTTTCTCCTCCGTTGCGTGATACCACCTCCTTTGCAAAAAAAGCGTTAGATTCGTTGTCTAACCTTGAGTTTGTCGGCGCCGAACTGGATGGCTTGGACAAAATCACCGATTGCGAACTCCGGTGCTTGTCGATTGCGTCCCATGCCGGGATGTGAAACAAGCATGACGTCGTCACCCTTGCAGATCTCAAGCTCCTTATCAAACCAGGAGAACGTGCCGCCAATTTGACGAAAACCAACCGTGCCGCGGACAAGGTCGGTAACGATCACAACCGGAATTACGTCATCGACTCGAAGAAAAGCGCCGGTTTTTCTCAGATCATCGACTAGAGATCTAAGATCGATCGGCACCGAAGTTATGGCTACCACGAACTTGCCTCCTCGGGTTGTCTCTTGTGATGACTTCGCTCTCCGGTTTTGTAAGCCCAGACAACCAAGGCTACCGGAGCAATTGCGTGAATTGCAACAAGGACGATTTCCGGATACGAAAGCCACTTCTTGTGTTTGTGCAACACGTTGTCGGGTCTCCTTTCTTTGCTGTGAAGGTGCTCTATTTTTCTTGCTTAACCGTCACTTGAAACGGAGCGCTTTTAACTCCATCAGTTACGGTTGAGCTTAGATAACCGAAATCATAACAGAAAGATGAAGGTAAATCAAAAAATGCAGGTTTGAGGGATTAGAACTGAGACATTTGTTTGAGATTGACACTAAACACAACTCATTGTAAACTACTTTGTGCTCAAAGTGGGATCGTAGCTCAGTCGGTTAGAGCGTCCGCTTGTCAAGCGGAAGGTCGGGGGTTCGAGTCCCCTCGATCCCGCATTTTAGTTAATTTATTATCTTCTGCCCATTTTCACAAATGGAACAACAGCCCAACTATAACGATCTGCACGTAACTGCTATGAAGATGGCGTCCGATGCTGATATGGCGGTTATAAATAACAACGAACAATTGGCCAGTGATTTACGCCTTCAGGCGGCAAAACTTGATGAACAATCTTTAGAAAATACCCCAAGAGACCTGTCAAGAACCAGGGCTGTCATCGGGACCAGCGCGGTAACCTTATATTTCAAAGCCGGGGATTTAGCGAACGCAAAAAGATTAGGTGAGGCCTGTTTGGAGGAACTTGACGAAAATTACGGGTATAACCGAAACGAGATCAAGAAAGTCCTTGAAGCGGTAAATCAATCTCAAGCTTCGACCGACCAGTAATTTAGGATTGTGATATAAATATTTTGAATGGCTAAAGATTCGTTAACCAATGCTCAAATTGCCGAACTTTTAAGGTCGGTTGCCGCGGCTTATCAGGTTAAAAGCGGTAATAGATTTAAAGTCGTAGCTTACGAGAATGCGGCGACTTCGGTTGAACACGCAACAAGCGAGTTAAAAGACCTTTGGGAAGAAGAAAAACTTGATACGGTTCCCGGTTTGGGCAAGAGTATGCAGGCGCACCTCGGCGAGTTATTCAAAACCGGCAAAGTCAAATACTTCGAAACTCTTTTTAAAGGTTTACCAAAAGGAATGTTTGAAATACTGGGCGTACCCGGAATCGGTCCCAAAAAAGC
>Ga0209640_10005205_pt1 | contig 11370 bp, 5 predicted proteins | sample RifCSP10_1_FD_184018 | JGI IMG/M metagenome (GOLD analysis project Ga0209640, IMG submission 184018) | Soil microbial communities from Rifle, Colorado - Rifle CSP2_sed 10_1 (SPAdes) (version 2) | ecosystem: Environmental > Terrestrial > Deep subsurface > Rock core/Sediment | place: Rifle...
GGGAGTCAGCCGCTTAATTGATGGCCTGGAGTTAGTTTCGGAGGATCTTCCCATAGATTTAAAGCATCTGGCAGTAACCGGCTGCTCATTTGCCGGTAAAATGGCACTCTTTGCCGGGGCATTTGACGAGCGTATCGCACTTACTATTTCACAGGAATCAGGCGGAGGAGGCTACACGACATGGCGCTTCTCGGAGACACAGCCACCGAGTGATGTTGAAAATCTGAGTAGAACGAGTCATGCATGGTTTATTGAAGATTTGTTCAAGTTTTCCAACGATGTTCCGAAGCTTCCATACGATCATCATGAATTGATGGGTATGGTGGCGCCGCGCGCATTATTCGTAACCGGAAACCCTAGTCAAGTATGGCTGTCAGATGAGTCTGGTCACGTCGGCAGTAAAGCCGTAAAACAGATCTATAATGCACTCGGTGTCCCCGACAGGTTCGGCTTTAGCATAATCACTGATCATCCGCATTGTGTAGTTCCAAACAGCCAGATACCAGAAATTGAAGCCTTTGTGGAAAAATTTCTTCTTGGGAATGAAAGCGCAAATACAGACATCTCTACAAGCCCATATAGTACCGACCTTTTCCCCTGGATTACATGGACCACACCGACACTTTCTAACGATACATCTTTTTTTGGAAAAGCATCTTTAATCTATCCTCCCAATCTTCAAAAAAGCCTTGATACAAATATTACCTTGATGTGGAATAAGTTAATAGATGCCGAAAAGTATTTTATACAATTATCCACAGACCCGACATTTAAAAATATTATAGTAAGTGATTCAACAGCAGATACAACAAAAACTATCACTGGCTTATCATCAGGCACAAGATACTATTGGCGTGTCCAGGCAAAAAATAATGCTGGTTCTTCAGGTCCATGGAGTGAACTATGGAACTTTGCCACATATATTCCTTTACCGGCTTCACCGGAATTACTGGATGCGGTTCCATATCAAAATCGGATAGACTATTATACATTTACGTGGAGGAAAGTAGATTACGCTGATAAATATATTATCCAACTATCTCACGTTGAAAATTTCGCTTCTGTTTTCAAGTCAGATTCTACAACAACTGATACTTTCAAAACTTTATCGGGATTTTCTGAAGGACGAAAGGAGTACTGGCGGGTTCAAGCAAAGAATGTTGAAGGTTCTAGTGCATGGAGCTATGCATCGCTTGGTACCAGACTCAAAGCTCCAACAGATCTTGATTTGGAAAAAAGCGCATCAAATGAATTTACTCTTACCTGGAAAGACAACTCAGCAAAGGAAGATGGATATGTGATTGAACGTAAGCAGAGTCCGCAAACATCTTTTACATTGCTCGATACTTTAAAGGGAAGCGGGAAAGAATATGTAGATAAGACAGTAGAACAAGCTCAAACTTATACCTATAGAATAAAAGCATATAATGTAGTTTCGGAGTCAGATTACAGTAATGAAGCTTCTTTAACTTTAGTAGGGGTTAAAGAAGAAAAAGAGATACCAACTGACTATTCAATGAGTCAGAATTATCCTAACCCATTTAATCCTACTACAAAAATTAAATTTACCTTACCGCAAACGACATTAACAAAAATAGTTATTTACGATCTTCTCGGCGGCGAAATCCAGACACTAATAAATAAAGAGTTAGAAACGGGCTATCACGAAATTAATTTTGATGCAAGCAATTTCCAAAGCGGAGTCTATTTCTATAGAATTCAATCCGGAGATTTCATCCGTACAAAAAAAATGATTTTAATGAAATAACATATACAAAAAATGAACTACTAATGAAAAGAATATCTTGATGGAAATTATACAATGATAAAATGCAAAATTTATCTACTGATGCTGAATTCGATGATATTTTTTTCCAATAGTTATATGTTCGCTCAAAATCCGATTATTACAAATCAGTTTTCAGCGGATCCTTCAGTAAGAGTTTTTAATGGTAAGATTTATCTTTATCCTTCTCATGATATTCTTGCAAACGAGGAACGGGGACGCCCCGGCTGGTTTTGTATGGAAGACTATCATGTCTTTTCTTCTGAAAATCTTACCGACTGGATAGACCATGGTGTTATCGTAAGTCAGAATAATGTACCCTGGGTCAATTCAAAAGCATATGCCATGTGGGCTCCCGACTGCATTTACAGAAATGGAAAATATTATTTTTATTTTCCTGCGCCCGCCAAAGATACAACCAATGGAAGAGGTTTTTTTATTGGAGTTGCTGTTTCAGATAAACCTTATGGTCATTTTGTACCACAGCCAGAACCTATTAAAGGTGTTCGGGGGATTGACCCTAATTTATTTATAGATAAAGACGGACAAGCTTATTTATACTGGTCATCGAGAAATATATTTGTAGCAAAGTTGAAAGAGAATATGCTGGAACTTGATTCCGAACCAATGGTGATACCTAATCTGCCTGAAGCAGGACTGAAAGAGGGTCCTTATATGTTTGAACGCAATGGCATTTATTATCTTACTTATCCTCATGTTGAGGACTCTACTGAAAGACTCGAATATGCTGTCGGTGATAATCCGATGGGGCCTTTTAAAGTTACAGGAGTGATAATGGATGAGAAGCCAGGGTGCTGGACTAATCATCAGTCAATGATTGAGTTCAATAATCAATGGTACCTGTTCTATCATCATAACGATTTATCGCCGGGCTTTGATAAAAACCGATCAATTAGGATTGACAGTTTGTTTTTTAATGAAGATGGTACAATTCAAAAAGTAATTCCTACCTTACGCGGTGTAGGAGTAACAAATGCTTCCAACAAAATACAGATTGATAGATACAGTCTTAAAAGTAATGAAGGTTCATCAATTGCATTTTTGGATACACTTAATACGTTCGGAGGGTGGAAGACAATACTTGATACTGCAAATGCATGGATACAATATAACAGTGTTGATTTTAGAAGCAATAAATTTAAATCGGTTAAAGTAAGAGCGCTGTCAAATACGGGAGGGACTCTGCAATTACGGTTAGATAAAACGGATGGTTCTGTATTTGCCGAGGTTGAAATTCCTAAAGAAACCGAATGGAAAGTTGTCAATTTTCCTTTATCAGAATTTCAACCAGAAATTCATAACCTGATTGTACTACTAAAGGATGATAGAAATGTTCAAATAGACTGGGTAAGCTTTGAATAATTATTATTTAAGCGAAAGTTCCAATGTGACGAATCATATTCTAATAAAAATTCTTTTTATGGAGAATTAAATGGAACGAAGAATCAATAAATCAAAATTTACAATAATAATTTTCTTGTTTCTAAACTCTTCTCTGGTTTTTTCACAAACTATCACAATTAATGCCGGTAGTAATCAAATCATAAATTGGGAAAAGACACACTTTGCACAACTTAAAGGAAGCGTTTCTTCAGATAAAATAAAAGTAGAATGGACATGTCCGCAAAATTCCGAAGTTATTTTTAAAGATGATTCTAATCCTGTAACTGGAGTTACTTTCCCAAGACCCGGTTATTATTTATTATTTCTTACTGGGAAAGGAAACAGCAAAGACTCAATAAGCAGTTCTGTAATTGTAAATGTTTTTAAACCAAATTCTTATAAAGAAAGACTTTCTGATCTGATAAGTTTAATGACAGTTGATGAGAAGATTAAACAATTAACTAACCAGACAGATTCAATTCCCCGATTAGGAATTCCTGATTACAACTATTGGAGTGAAGCTTTACATGGATTACTTGAAAGTGGTGCAACTTCTTTTCCGCAAGGCGTTGCATTAGGTTCTACCTGGGATCCTGACCTTATTCATCGTATTGCAACTGTCATATCTGATGAAGCTCGTGTTGTAAATCTTATTAGAGGTAAAGGTTTAACTTATTGGAGTCCTACCATTAATATTGCACGTGATCCGCGCTGGGGCAGGAATGAGGAATCATATAGTGAAGATCCTTATCTCCTTTCCCGAATGGGTGTAGCATTTGTAAAAGGTATGCAGGGTGATGATCCTTATTATTTAAAAACTATCTCCACTCCAAAACACTTTATGGCAAATAATGAGGAGGAACGCCGGCATACAGGCTCTTCCGATATTGATATGCGCAGTATGTTTGAATATTATTTACCTGCATTTCATCAAGCTATTGTTGAAGGTAAAGCTTATTCAATTATGGGTGCATATAATGAAGTAAATCATGTCCCTTGCAATGCAAACACATTTTTATTAACTGACCTGTTAAGACGTAAATGGGGTTTTGAAGGCTATGTAGTATCAGATTGCGGCGCTATTAATGACATGGTAAACGGTCATCATTTCTTTGAAACAGGAGCCGAAGCTGCTGCAAGAAGCATTCTTGCCGGCTGTGACCTGGATTGCGGATTGGAATATCGTAAAGACCTGAAAGAAGCTCTTGATAAGGGATTGTTGGAAGTAAAAGATCTGGATACTGCATTGTCGAGAGTTCTTTCTGCACGTTTCAGGTTAGGTGAATTCGATCCGCCTGAAATGGTACCTTATTCTTCCATTCCGAAAGAAAGACTTGACTGCAAAGAACATCGTGATCTGGCGCTTGAAGTTGCACAGAAATCAATAGTGCTTCTAAAAAATAAAGGGATATTACCTTTAACAAAGGATAAAATAAAATCAATTGCAGTTATCGGTCCAAATGCTGCAGATGCTCAGCTTGGTATCTACAGCGGGTTCCCTAATATTCAGGTTAGCCCTCTTGAAGGAATAATAGAAAAAGCTGGTACTCTTGGAATTAAGGTAGAATATGCATTAGGATGCAATATTGGCGGCGGGTTATTAAGACCTATTGAACCACAGTATTTTGCTAATGTTGAAGGAACAAGAACAGGTGTAAAGGGAGAATATTTTGATAATATGAAATTATCCGGAGTACCTGTTGTAACCAGAATTGATTCAATGATAGATTTTACTTTCGGTACTAATTCACCTGCCTCTGGTGTTCCGGAAGACCAGTTTTCCATCCGGTGGAAAGGGAAAATAATTCCGCCTGATACCATTCATCATATCGGTACCAGTTGCGATGATGGTTCACGCCTTTATTTAGATGGAAAATTATTAATTGATGATTGGACTGAACATGGTGAAAAACCTATTGGTGCAGAAGTCAAACTAATACCTGGTAAAGAATATGATATTGAATTCGAATATTTTGAAAATGGTTTAGGTGCATGTGCGAGGTTAACATGGGATCTTGGTCAAAAGGATTTTAGTAAAGCTAAAGAAGTTGCAGCTAAAAATGATGTTGTTATTCTTGTTGTTGGGACTTCTCCCGGTATATCGCAGGAAGAACTTGACCGTACAGAGATTGAATTACCTCAGGTTCAAAGAGATTTAATTGCTGAAATAGCATCTGTTAATCCTAATATTATTATTGTACTTGTAAACGGAGGTCCCGTTGCTCTTGCAGGAACTGAAGACAAAGCTGAAGCAATAGTTGAAGCATGGTATTCCGGAGAATTAGGTGGTAAAGCAATAGCTGATGTCTTATTCGGTGATGTAAATCCCGGCGGCAAACTGCCTGAAACCTTTTATGCATCAACACAACAGCTTCCTCCTATGTATGATTATGACATAATTAATCATCCGCGTACATATATGTATTTTGAGCAGCCGGTCTTATATCCGTTCGGGCATGGACTTTCATACACTCAGTTTGATTACAGCAACTTGAAACTTACAACAGATAGAATTACTAAAGATGGTGAAGTTGATATACAATTTACCATAAAGAATACTGGTAAAATGAAAGGTGATGAAGTAACACAAGTTTATGTCCATAGTATGGATGCAACTATAAAAGTACCGATCAATCAATTAAAACGTTTTGAAAGAATTACACTTCTACCTGGAGAGGAAAAGACGCTTTCATTCAAAATTTCTGTATCTGAATTGTCTTTTTATGATATAAAGACTAATGATCTTAAAACTGAAACGGGGCAATGGGAAATTCGGGTTGGAAGTTCATCTAAAGATATCCGTTTGAAAAAAACTATTACAATAGAATAATGGTAAATAATTATAGATAGAAAATTCAATTAAATAGTTAAAAGATTAATGAAAATTAAAATACTGTTAGTCATAATTTTATTATTACCATTTTATCTTCCGGCTCTAGAGAATTATCTAGTACCTATCCGGCCGGGCAACGAACCAATTGCACCCGCATTTGGGGACCACAGTGCCAGAAAATGAAAACATGGTTTCAAGATTTAAATGCAGCTATAAAGGAGATTAAATTTGAGAATGCGAATAAAAGATAAAAATGAACCATAAGAATTTTGCTTACAATTTTATTTAACATACAGATTAATAATTAGATAAATAAAAACATGAAAAATTTCAAAATGTTACTGATCATATTTTTAATTGCTTTCTTTAATGATGCTATTTGCATGAAGAGCTATTCAATAAAAAGCCCTAATAATAAAATCTCTGTAAATTTTTGGTTCACTTCTGACGGAGAACCTGTTTACACTGTTTCTCATTCCGGTTCAACAATTCTGAAGCAGTCAAAGTTGGGTGTTATCAGAACCGATGATGATTTTTCTACCCATCTTACTCTCGATTCGGTTTCAAATGAAAGTGTTGTTTACGACAATTATACACTTTTGCATGGCAAGCGATTGAATTGTAGTTATTCCGGAAGCAGACGAATCTTTTATCTAAAAAATGCAAAATCAAAAATAATAGAGATCATTTTCCAGGTATCTAACGACGGAGTTGCTTTCAGGTATCATTTCCCTGAGAAGACAGATACAATAATAAAAATCTATAAAGAAGTTACATCTTATTATTTTAATATCTCTGCAAAAGCCTTTTTACAGCCTTGTCCTGATGCACGAACAGGTTGGAATTATTCTCAACCATCATATGAAGAATATTATGATATAAATATACCTGTTGGTACGAGTGCCCCTAATCAGGCTGGATGGGTAATGCCTGCACTTTTTAATTACGGTAAATACTGGATTTGTATTACGGAGACCGCCGTGGATACTAATTATTGCGGCACCCGTTTAAGCCAGGTATCTCCCGATGGCGAATATTCGGTACAATTTCCTCAGCCACAGGAATGCAGATATAACGAATCTTATTTGCCCGAATCGAACTTACCCTGGCTTACTCCCTGGAGAATTATTGCAATAACAGATAATCTTGCAGACCTTGTCGAATCTACTATTGAAACCGATTTGGCCATACCTGCAAAGTATGATGTTTCATCGTGGCTGCAGCCTGGTATAGCATCATGGAGCTGGGTTATTTTGAAAGACAGCGCAACTGAATATAGTACTCAACGTCAATTCATAGATTTTGCCGCAGCTATGAATTGGAAGTACTGTCTGATTGATGCTTTTTGGGATGCTCAAATCGGATATGAAAAGATTAATGAACTTGCGGATTATGCCAAAACCAAAAACGTGAAAATTTTATTATGGTATAATTCAGCAGGGGATTGGAATACTACTCCACTCACTCCCCGTGATAAAATGTTAACCACAGAATCAAGACGTGCTGAGTTTCAGAAACTGAAGGATATGGGCATTGGCGGCATAAAGGTAGATTTTTTTGGGGGTGATGGACAGTCAATGATGAAATATTATATAGACATTTTAAAAGATGCTGCAAAATATAATCTTGCTGTGAATTTTCATGGTGCAACATTTCCAAGAGGATGGTACAGAACCTATCCCAATTTGGTAACTATGGAGGCAATAAGAGGAGAAGAATATGTTACTTTTGGACAATACTTTGCAGATAATCAAGCTTCTCATTGTACAGTCCTTCCATTTACAAGAAACCTCTTTGATCCGATGGATTTTACACCTGTAAACTTTTCAGGCATACCAAACATAACAAGAAGAACTACCGGCGGTTTTGAAATAGCTTTATCGATTTTATTTACTTCGGGAATTCAACATATAGCCGAGACTCCGGAAGGATTGGCATCTCAAAAAGATTTTGTAAAAGAATATATGAGCTCGTTGCCTGAAACCTGGGACGATGTCAAATTTATTGACGGCTTCCCCGGAAAATTTGTTGTCCTTGCCAGGAAAAAAGACAACATATGGTACATCGCAGGTATCAATGGTGAAAATTCCGAACGCACAATAAAAATGAATCTTTCTTTTATAAATAATAAATCCAAAGGTTCTATTATTACTGATTCGGATCAGAAAGAATTAATAAAAAAGGATATTGATTTTTCAAAATCATTGGAAATAACAATGTTTCCGAAAGGCGGATTTGTTATTAAAACATTGTCAGAATAAGATAAATAGCAAATTACCAAAGCAGAGATTGCAGTATCCAATTACAAGAGAAATTAATTTAAGAGGTATAATACAATTAAAACAAGGATGATAATGAAATTTGTGTCGGCTTATAAAACAAATATTCTAAAATCAGCATAAGAAAAGTAAATTTTTATTTTTTGTTTGTACAAATGAACAAGGTAAAAGAAATAACTATAGGAGATATTGCAAAAAGAGCGGGGGTTTCAAAAGGAACAGTCTCTGCAGTTCTAAATGAAAAAAAGATAGTGAAGCCTTCTACCAGGGAAAACATTTTGCATATAATGAAAGTCCTGAATTACCGTCCAAAAGGTTTTGCCAGAAATCTGAAAATCAACGATGCGGGGAAATGTATCGGTATTATAGTTAAAGAACTGAATTATCCTTTTTTTACCGCTATTGCGGAAGGTGCAAAAGAATATGCCAGCTCAAAAGGTTATTCCCTAATAATAGCAAGTTCTGACTATAATCATGAAAGCGAAAAAAAATTTACGAACTTATTTTCAACAAGGGATATAAGAGGCGCAATAATAGCACCGATTGTGGATGGCAATTCAGAAATTGAACATCTTTTCAAATTGAAGATGTTGAATTATCCATTCGTTTTATTAGCTGATGTTAAAGGCATAGCGGCGAACGTTGTAGAGATAGACAATATAAAAGCAATCAAAAAAGCAGTAGAATATTTAATAAAAAACGGCCATAAAAAAATTGTACATTTTGCGGGCCCTCCGGAATCGGCTCACACCAAGGAGCGTATTGATGGATTTTATAATGCATTTAGCGAAAGCCCTTTGGTTTTTAATAAAGAAATGATTGTTCCTATAGGATCCCATAATAAAGTGAGTTATGAAAATACTATAAAATATTTTAGAAGCAGGAAACGAAATGATTGCCCGACTGCTATTGTATGCTTTAACGATTTACAAGCATTAGCAGTTATGACTGCTTTAAGAGACCTGAACATAAAAGTTCCTAAAGATATTTCGGTTATTGGCAATGATGATATTCATTATGCCGAGATATATTCTGTGCCTCTTACAACAATTAGATCACCTCAAAAAGAAATTGGTCAAAAAGCTGCCGAAATATTAATAAGAAATATTGAATCGTCGACTATAGTTCCAATAGAACGAATTATGTTTGATACTGAACTAATTATAAGAAAATCGACAAGAAAGTTGAATATAAAATAATTTTTCATTCACTTATAAAATATAACTATGCATAAGTAGAGGTATTCTGAAAAATAATACCGGTAAAATAGGAGAGATTAATCTTACTGCAACATCTGATGGATTGAAGGAATCAGAGGTAATTTTAAAAACGAAAAATTAATTTTGAAAAATTGTTTACAAATGATAAAAACTCATTTTAATATTTGGCCAAAAAATCAAATGGGTAGTACAGTCAGCGGAAAAATTTAAGGAAGTATTCAAATTTAATTTATAAGCTAAAGGAGAATAACAATGAAACGACATATAGCTTACTTAATAATAATATTAACTTTTTCAGGTTCATTGTGTTTAGCTCAAACAGACCAGCAAACAGTTAAGGAAGATTTTGTGCCTTCTTCAACAAATCAGCCGGGTAAAGAATATCCTATGGTTAATTCAGAAGGTCGGGTTCGTACCAGCATCTCTGCACCTGAAGCGGACAGTGTATTGTTAGATATTAGCGCTGTAAAATATAACCTGACGAAGGATAAGAACGGTGTATGGACAGGAGAATCCGGATCCCAGGACGAAGGATTTCATTACTACCAGATTTGGGTTGATGGAGCAGCGGTACCAGATCCAAACAGTTTATATTATTATGGCGCTATGCGTTGGGGGAGCGGCATAGAAATACCGGCACACGATCAGGATATTTATTCTCTCAAGGATGTACCTCACGGACAGATACGTGAGATTTATTTTCCTTCTGAGAGTACAAATACTTCACGAAGAGCATTTGTATATACACCACCTGATTATGAAAAAGATTTAAATAAAAGATATCCTGTACTTTACCTTCAGCATGGCTGGGGTGAAAATGAATATGGCTGGCCGAATCAAGGTAAAACTAATCTAATAATGGATAACCTGATTGCTGAAGGAAAAGCAAAACCATTCATAATTGTAATGACCTATGGAATGACCAACGATGTTAAAATCGGTGGTCTCAGAAATTTCGATATCAAACCATTTCAAACAGTTCTTGTAGATGAGTTAATACCATATATCGATGCCAACTTCCGTACACTTACCGATCGGCCGCATCGTGCAATGGCAGGTCTTTCAATGGGTGGTTTTGAAACAAGGTTAGTAACACTAAGTAATATAGATACTTTTTCTCATATCGGTTTGTTCAGTGGAGGCAGTATAAGTTTAGATGATGTTAACAATACTCCGGGTTTTAAAGATAAAGTAAGACTCGTATTTGTAAGTTATGGCAGTCGTGAACTCGATCGTATGAGGGAAGGCGGTTGGGCTTTTGGAGGAAATCCTGAAGAAAGTACAGAAGCGATATCAAAGGAAGGTATCAATTCTCATTTCTATGTTTCACCCAATACAGCTCATGAATGGCAGAGCTGGAGACGCAGCCTGCATGAATTCGCACAGTTAATATTTAAGGATTAAAGTTCAGCTTAATATAGAAAATGAAAATCAGTTGAAGACATAATGCTTATGAAAGCTAAAACATTTTTGATAGTGTTTTTTCTTTTCCTATTAACTGCTGGAATGATAGTGAAATTTAGATTTTAGTAAATAATCAGGAAAAAATTACTATGAAATTTAGGACTATTTTATTTTGGAGTTTTTTTGTTTTTACTACTTTCTGTTTTGCACAGGAACAAACTAATAAAAATGCATCAACTGATAGCACAGCTAAACATATCTTCTGTTATACAAATCCAATTACAAGAGACACCTCGATTTCGATGCGTGATCATTTCATAATTAAGGTTGGTGATAAATGGTATTGCACAGGAACTTCATTACCTGTGTGGACAGGACCTAATCCTGGTGTTCGGTTATTGGTTTCTGACGATCTTATAAACTGGGAAATGCATTCATGGCTAA
>Ga0209640_10005207_pt1 | contig 11369 bp, 11 predicted proteins | sample RifCSP10_1_FD_184018 | JGI IMG/M metagenome (GOLD analysis project Ga0209640, IMG submission 184018) | Soil microbial communities from Rifle, Colorado - Rifle CSP2_sed 10_1 (SPAdes) (version 2) | ecosystem: Environmental > Terrestrial > Deep subsurface > Rock core/Sediment | place: Rifle...
GCGCGCGAGAAGCTGGCGCGGGATTGCCCGCATCCTCGGCCGACGACCGTGCCGCGGAACATCGGTATCTCGCCCTGCGGCGTCGCTACGGTCTGCTGAGTAGGGTTGGGAGCCGCCTGTGCCGTCACCGGCGCAGGCCCGGCGCCGAGGGTGCCGGCAATCGAGATCGCCGCCCAATGCGAAGCGGCCGAAGGTAACCGCGGCGCGAAGGACTATTTCGCCGGCCAAAGGGCCTGCCACTGTTTGCCTTGTTTAGAAGGCACGAAGCCCGGCTGCTTGACGCCAGAGGGCGAGTAGCGCGGTTATTTCATGAACTTCGCAACGTCGGCTTCGGTGATCCGCACGATCGAGACCTTGAACCCCTCGTACACCGCGATGCCGTAGAAGAGCAAGTCGATTGGGCTAAACGTCACCTTCATCAGTCTGATCATCGTCTCGGAGTCCATACTGAAGAGAACTTGGAAGAAGGGGGCGCCCTGTACCCTTGACAGCACAGTGCAAATGACGAACAGGTTTCCCAGAACGCAGCCTAGCAGCGACAGCCCCGCGCCGACGATCCCGAAACTGACGTCAATTCCTTGCCCGAGTTTCCGCACGGACAGCCCCACGAGGAACCCGACCCCGACGGCCATCCACCCTATCTGATAATCAGTCACGGCGGTGATGCCTGCCCAGATTGCGGCCCCTGCCAGTGCGCCTCCCAATCCGCCCAGCGCCCCGAGCAACAGGTTCTGATTGTCGCGCTTCTGCCGCTTGAGCATCTCGAGTTGTTGTTGATCGACCACGGGCTGGGGCTTGGTGATCGACGGTTGTTGAGGTTGATTCTCAATGCTCATTGTCTCCTCCTTGGGCGGAACTGGGCCTTCAGATTGTCGTTGCTCTCTCTTCGCCCGTGTGGAGCGTGGTCGGGCGAATAACCTTATGTCGAACCAACTTTGATCGTTACCGGCCCGGCGATTCTATGCGCACGGACATTGACGCGCAAGCGCCCGGTGTCGTTTTCTGGTTTGCCTTCCCGCCTGTTGCTCGGTGACGTTGATGTCACGGCGTGCGGCATATATCATTTCAACTCACTCGATTACTCAGGCGAACGGAAAAGAAGGGGGCGCATTTAATCGGGTTCGTGAGCGGCTAACATGGCAATAATCGCTGCAAGGCTCGGCTTGTCACTGCTGCTCATTGCTCTGCAGTTCTACGTGCTGCGAGCAATGCTGCGCGGGCTGCGCTCGCTTCAACTCGGCGAGCGCCGGGAAAAGCGCTTGAAATCCGTCGTCACCGCGTTAGTCGCGGCAATTAACATCCCGCTGCTCTTCTTTCTGGTTGAGGGGTTCTTCACGCCGCGCTACGTCTTGCTCTACTCTCCGCCGGCTCGCTACGAAGCCCTGGTGCGCCCGTTCGCTTACCTGTTTTTCATCTGGACCCTCGGCTCGCTGTTGTTTGCACTGGCGTCACCGCTCGTGATGGGGACCTTTGCCGCCGCGCAATTCTTCAAGAAGAGATGGCGAGCGTGGGAACAGGACGCCACCGTGAAAGTCATGGACCTTTCGCGGCGCCGATTCTTGCAGATGGGGCTCACGGCGGTGGCGTCGATGCCGTTCGCGGTTTCGGCCTACGGCGCCGTGGCCGCGCGCGCCGGAAAGGTTGTCGAGCGCGTCGTCGTTTCGATCAAGGGACTCCCATCTCAACTTGACGGATTCTCGATCGTGCAATTGAGCGATGTGCACGCCGGTCTGTTCATGACCTCAGAGAAGATGTCCGAGTACGTGAAGATCGCAAACGACCTGAGCGCCGACCTCGTGGCGTTGACCGGTGATTTCGTCGCGACCAGCAACTCTCAGGTCGCGCCTTTCTTGAAAGCGATCTCATCGCTGAAAGCCCCGCGCGGCGTCTACGCTTGCCTGGGAAACCACGATATGTTCACCGGGTCGGAGGAGAAGCTCGCCCGCGGATTCGCCACCGCGGGATTCAAACTGCTCAGGAACGAGAATGAGTACGTGGATGTGAACGGAGCGAAGCTCAACGTCATCGGCGTCGATTACATCGGCAGGGGATCTAAGTCTCGCACCCTCGACCAGGCGCTCCGAGGCATCCCGCTTGATGAGACCACCCTGTTGCTCTCGCACGCGCCGAACACTTTTGAGGCAGCCGCGAAGGCCGGCATTCATCTGACGTTGTCAGGTCACACGCATGGCGGCCAGATAGCGTTCACCTTCGGCGATCTCATCATCAGCCCCGCGAGCCTCGCCACGATGTTCGTCGCGGGGCTGTTCAAGATTGGCGGCTCCCACCTGTACGTCAATCGCGGGCTGGGAACGACGGGCCCGCCCATCCGGATCAACGCGCCGCCCGAGATCACTCACATTACGCTGAGGGCCGAGCGCGGCTGCACGACTGTCGATGATATTGCTACGCCAGCCTTCTCCTGAAGCTATCGCCGCGTTCCTCGCTTCCGCTGAACACTCTTCGTTCTCTTATCCGGAGACCGGCGCATCTCGAAGCGCGAGCCCCGGCGGTTACAACGTGGATCACAATCGCGTTAGGCTCGGCGAAGGCCACGAAGACTTCGACCGGGCCGTTGACGCGGTTAGAAACTGGGAAATGTTCAATATCGGTTGGGTCCGGTTATTTGATTCTCAAGCGCCGATCGCACGCGGCAGCAATGTGGCTGTGTTGGCGCGGCATTTCGGATTCTGGTCACTCAACGCCGCGCGAATTGTCTACGTGATTGACGAGGATGGTCCGGTCGCGAGATTCGGATTCGCCTACGGCACGCTGGAGGAGCATGTCGAGCGCGGCGAAGAGCGATTCACCGTCGAATGGCGCAAGGACGACGACGAAGTGTGGTATGAGGTATTCGCGTTCTCACGTCCCAACCACTTTCTGACTATAGCCGGGTATCCCCTGAGCCGCGCGTTGCAGAAGCGCTTCGCATCCGACTCGAAGCAAGCGATGCTCGAAGCTGTGGCTTCGCGGCGGGCTGCTCGCTGAGGCGTTCACGAGAAAACGGTTCGACCAAATGAGCGAGCGCGGGTAATCTAGTGGCCGGCGTGGGCGAGAAGCGAACGCACCGAACCTGCGAGATGAACGTTGAGTCTTCCAGAGCGAGTGGTATTCTCCTGCACCCGACGTCGCTGCCCGGCCGCTTCGGGATCGGCGACCTCGGCGTCGAAGCCTATCGATTCGCAGAATTCCTTGCAGCGAGCGGCCAGCGATTCTGGCAGGTGCTGCCGCTCGGGCCGACGGGCTACGGCGACTCTCCTTATCAATGCCTCTCCGCATTCGCCGGCAACACGCTGCTGATCAGCCCCGACCGGCTCGTCGATGAGGGACTGTTGTCGCGTGACGACCTGAGACCGATCCCGCAGTTTTCATCCGAGCGCGTCAGCTTCGGGGCTGTCATCGAGTACAAGAAGAAGATCCTGGCGAAGGCCCATGAGAACTTCACGCACGAGGCCGGCGATGAGTTGCGCGCCGACTTCGCGGCGTTCTGCAAAAGCGCGGGAGAGTGGCTGGAGGATTACGCCCTCTATCGCGTGTTGAAAGACGAGAACGGTGGCGGCTCGTGGGACACGTGGGACCCGCTTCGCGCGGGGCGCGAGGAGCGGGCCCTCACTTCGGCCGCCGAATTGTTCCTCGACCGCATCGAAGCGGAAAAGTTCTACCAGTATATCTTCTTTCGCCAGTGGTCGGACCTCGCACGCTACTGTCGCGAGCGCGGAATCAAGATCATCGGCGATATGCCGATCTACGTTGCCTACGATTCGGCCGACGTATGGACGCGGCGAACGTCATTTAAGCTCGATGATGATGCACGTCCGCGGGTCGTCGCCGGTGTGCCTCCCGATTACTTCAGCGCGACGGGACAACTATGGGGCAATCCCGTTTACGATTGGGAGCGTATGAAGTCCGACGGCTTCGACTGGTGGATCAGACGAATGCGAGCGACGCTCGACATGGTGGACCTCGTTCGGATCGATCACTTTCGCGGGTTCGCGGCCTGTTGGGAAGTGCCGGCCGGGGAGACGACTGCCAAGCGCGGCCGATGGGTCAAGGCGCCCGGCCGCGAGTTATTTGCGACGCTACTCCAAGCCCTCGGCAACTTGCCGATCATCGCCGAAGACCTTGGCGTCATCACTGCTGAGGTCGAAGCGCTTCGGGACGATTTCGGATTCCCCGGCATGCGGGTACTGCAGTTCGCCTTCAGGAGCGACGCCACTAATCTCGACCTGCCGCACAACTACGTTCGGAACTCCGTCGTCTATACGGGCACTCACGACAACGACACGACCATTGGCTGGTTCAACAGCAAGGCGGGCGAGGGATCGACGCGCGACGACGAGCAGATCGGGGAGGAGTGCGCCTACTGTTTGAAGTATCTGAGATCGGATGGAACAGAGATCAACTGGGACTTCATTGCTGCTGCGTTTGCTTCGGTGGCCGACACCGCGATCGTACCTTTGCAGGACGTACTCGGGTTGGACTCGCGTGCGCGGATGAACCTGCCGGCGAGCGGCGAAGGGAACTGGACGTGGAGGTTCGACGCCCGCGCGCTGACTGATGAACTAAGCCGGCGGCTCAAGGAGCTGACCGAGCTGTACGGCCGCACACGCGCCGACGAAGGGTAAACGTTATGGCGAACATGCCGATGTTGCTTCAAACGAGTACAGGCAAGCTGGTGGGAATTGACTACGCGGTCCTTGTGCTGTATTTCGCGGTGATTTTGGCGATCGGCTACTACTTCGCCCGGCGTGAGCGCACGACGACCGACTACTTTCTCGCAGGGCGCAACGTAGCGTGGTGGGCGGTAGGCGCGTCGCTCTTTTCGTCGAACATCGGCAGCGAGCACTTCATCGGGCTCTCGGGGACCGGCGCGTCTTCAGGTATGGCCGTCGGCCACTTCGAGTGGCTGGCGTCGATCATCGTGTTGATACTCGGGTGGGTCTTCGTGCCGTTCTATCTTCGCTCGCGTGTTTACACGATGCCCGAATTCCTCGAACGCCGATACAACGGCGCGTGCCGGACCTATCTGGCGAGCGTCTCGATCATCGCTTACATTTTCACGAAGATATCGGTCGCGATCTTCGCCGGCGCGATCGTTCTGCACGCGGTGCTCGGCTGGAGCATGTGGCAGAGCTCGCTTGCGATCATCGTTGCGACGGGCATCTACACGATTGCGGGCGGGCTCGCGGCGGTGATCTACACCGAGGTGATTCAGACTGTAGTCCTCATAGCGGGTGCGCTCGTCTTGACGTTCATCGGGCTCGAACACGTGGGTGGATTCGCCGGCTTGCGAGCGAATCTGCCCGCGGATTTCTTTCACATGATCAAGCCTCCGGCCCATCAAGACTTCCCGTGGACGGGGATTTTCTTCGGTGCGCCGATACTCGGCATCTGGTACTGGTGCACGGATCAGGTGATCGTTCAACGCGTGCTTTCGGCCAGGGATGTCCCGAACGCGCGGGGGGGAACGACCGTAACCGGTTTCTTGAAGATACTGCCCGTCTTCATGCTGATCGTTCCCGGGATGATCGCGCGCGTGCTCTATCCGAATGAGATGGCCGCCGACTCGAACACGGCGTTTCCGATCCTGGTGGTGAGGTTGATGCCGGCGGGACTTCAAGGACTGATGGTCGCCGCGTTGCTTGCCGCGTTGATGTCGAGCCTCAGCGCAGTGTTCAACTCCAGCTCGACGATCTTCACGATGGACTTTTACAAGAAGCTTCGGCCAACGGCTTCGGAGCGGCATCTGGTGTTCGTCGGCCGGACGGCAACCGCGGGAATGGTGCTGCTGGGACTGCTGTGGATTCCGTTCATGGGACGCATCAGCAACGAGCTGTACGTCTACCTGCAGAAGGTCCAGGCTTACGTCGCGCCTCCGATCGCGGCGGTCTTTCTGCTCGGAGTCTTCTGGAAGCGGGTGAACGCGCACGGAGCTTTCGCAGCGCTGCTGCTGGGATTCGTTCTTGGCGCGGCTCGCTTCGTGTTCGAAGTTGTGTACGGCCAGAGTCTGCCCGGCGGGTTCCTCGGATACTTCATCGGTATTAACTTCCTGCACTTTGCGGCGGTGGTGTTCGGAGTGTGCGTCGTCGTGCTCGTCGGCGTGAGCCTTGCTACTCGCGCACCGGACCGGACGAAGATCGCGGGCCTGACGTGGCAAACGGTCGAGGAGCGAGGCGTCGTATCCACGGCCGAACTGAAGTCTCGCTCGATGCGCCGGTTGAACATCGCGTTCGCGGTGTTGCTGGTCGTGACGATGATCGCGCTGTGGATCTACTTCGCGTGATGAAAAGCGAGTGAAACCAGCACGGCGCCAAGAGCGCCGAGAGCACTCAGCGCAACTTGCTTCTGCGTCGTCTCGGCGCGCGGTTGGCCGACCTTGGAGGCTCACCGCTTGGGAGAAGGACTTCCGATGTGGATATGCGCGCCGGTCGCCGAGCCGGGTACCGCAAAGCGAAACGCGATGAAAGGAATTCCGTTGCTGCGCAGGTACGAGATGATTGCCTGGCCTTCGGGGCCGTCGGGGTGGACGGCGACGTCGATCGCGTTGTGATGGTCGAAGCCCAGCCGCTCATGCACCGGCGTTTGGCCGTACGCGCTGATCGGAAGCGCGTGACCGAACTTCGTCGAGTAGAAGCTCTCGACTTTGGCAGCGTCGGCGAGGGTCCAATGAACAGGCCCGTTGAAGCGAATCAGCGCAGCGGTGGTTGTGAATCCGCCAACCGGGAGTCTCGTCGACTCCTCGAAGGCTTTTGCTTCGGCGATCAGCGCGTCTGCTTCGGCGATTTGTCTTTGGGTCTGTTGCAGCTTCCACTGCGCATCGCCCAGCGCGCGCTCGGCCCCCTCAAGCTCGACTCTTGAGATGATGCCTTGCTCGAACTGGGGTTTGCGCTTGTCCAACCGCTCGGCGGCGGCTTTCACGTCATCGCTTTGAAAGCGCAGCACTCGTTCGAGGCTCTGCTTATAGTCCGTGGCTGCCGCGACCACGTCCGCTTTGGCCTTCGCGACATCGTTTTGTGCGCGAGCCGGCCAGCCTCGCGGCGCCGTCTTGGCAGCCTGGCCGACTGCGACACCTGCGGGAAGAGCCAGCGCCCAGGCGAGGATGAACATCCTTGAAAACCTGAAATTCATGCCTTAACTCTCGGCGTGGTGATCACGGCACCGGTTCTCGGTTGCCGCGCGGCTTTGTTCAGCTTTCGGTAATCGTACCGCTCGGCGATTCGCCACCGCTGGACCATTACAACGTGTCCGTCCGGCTTGAGCCTGACGCTAACCTCATCCCGACGGGTCGGCCGGCCGGCCTCACCGCGCATCAGCAAGCCCACCACCTCGCCATAACGAATGACGCTGTTGAAAGTTCTGAAGCCGATGATGTCGCCTACTCGTATGGTTCCAATCATTGCCGAATGCCCTGCGCTCGCCCGGGCGAACTCAAGAAGGACCGGCGCAGAACCGTGTCGCTCATGGCTTGTGGGCCTGCAGCCACTCTTCAAATGCCAGCAGTACCGAATTCTCGTCTTCGTCTTGAGTCCGGTTGACAAACTCGGTCAAGACGTCGGTCGTGAGCACGGGGAGCGCTAAACTCGCGGACGCCGCCACGAACTCGTTCTCCCTCAGGTGATAAATCGTCAGAGCCTTCCCATCGTAGCGCCAAATCTCAGGCACGCCGAACGCCGCATAGATGGGAAACTTCGAAGTTGAATCGTGACTGATATCCACCTCGACGACGATATCGGGTGGCGGGTCGACCGCGAAGTCAACATGCTTCCTGTTGCCGATGAGGGAGGCGCCTTGAACATAGAAACAGCAGTCGGGCTCAGACCCCTTGGCGGCCTGTATCTTCTTCATCGTCGCGGAGCCAAAAGACCGGAGCTTGATTCTCAGACGTAACGTGCACAGACGAACCAGATTCTGAATGAGGTCTGTGTAGCTCTCGTGTTCGGGCGAGATGGTCATGATCTGCAAGGTTCCTTGATCATAGCTAAGCCGGAAGCCCGTGTTTTCACCGGCGGCGGCGAGGGCGGCTTCATACTCGTCCCAAGCGATTCGTTGCAATACGAGCGTGCTTCCGGGCGGCAACTGCTGTATGACATCGGAATAATTCGCGGCCTTAGTGCTCATCGGCTATCTCGCGGTGTGATCGAGATAGAGATTATACCATCCGACCGCCATACACGGGACCACGAAGTTTCTCGCGGGCAACTCGGCAACTTGCGTTTGGGGTAGACGCCGAAGTCGGTTCCAGATCGACGCTTCTTCTAATGCTGATCGTCATCCTCTACCGACGTCGCTAGGAATCCTATCTCCTTGCGTTTACCTGCGGGCGGCGCCATCAACTCGCGAATCGCATCGAGCCGATCATACTTCCTTTCCAACTCGTCAAGCTTTCGGGCTAGTTCGGCGTTTGACGCGAGCAGTCGACTCAAGCGAACGTGGGCCCGTACAATCTTGACGATGGCACGAACGGCTCGCTCACTGTTGAGGACATTGGCTGCCATCAGCGCGCCGTGCTCGAGCTAGGACGCGACGCGCGAAGTCACCGCCTTCGTATCGTCCGGTACAACGTCGGCCGGGAGCCGCCTATCGCTTTGGCTTGATCGCGACGCATTCGACTTCGATAAGCATGTTCGCCAGCAGCTTCGCGCCGATGGTCGCGCGCGCCGGGAACGCCCCGTCGCGCTCGCCCTTGAAGTAGCGCGAGTAGACCTCGTTCATCTTGGCGAAGTCCCCGAGATCAGTCAGATACACGTTGACCTTGACGACGTCCGAAAGCGTCGCGCCCGCGGCTTTGAGGATCGCCTTGATGTTCGCCAGGGTTTGCTCGGTCTGTTCGGCGATGCCCTGCCCCGCGATAACGCCCGTCTTGGGATTGAATGGTCCCTGACCCGCGACGTAGATCATGTCGCCGGCTACCATCGCCTGACTGTATGGACCGACCGGCTTGGGCGCGAGTTCGGTCGTAACCTCTTGCCGCCGAGTGTTAGTCTTTGGCGGTGAGGGCTTCCCTTGTTGCGCGGGAGCCGGACTCTCGCCGGCTTTCAGCGCCGCTGCCCCAAGCGCCGTCGCCCCGCTCGTCTTGATGAATCTTCTTCTCGTCATTGTCGTACCTCGTGCGCCGTCGCGCCGTTTTAGTAACTGCCTAACAGGGACGAGATTCTACACGACGCGGAGATCCAGAGACAGACCACACACGGCGTCAGCTAGAGCCGCTGCGCAAGGATGCTGACGATCCTCTCCGCCGCGTGCCCGTCACCGAAGGGATTTCGCGCGGCGCTCATCGCCGCGTACTCGCTCTTGTCATCAAGCAGCAGGCTCGCGGCTTCGACAATTCGCGCGGCGTCCGTTCCGACTACTCGTCCCGCGTTCGCTTCGACGATCTCCGGGCGCTCGGTTACTTCCCGCAGCACCAGCACCGGTTTCCCGAACGACGGCGCCTCTTCCTGAATGCCGCCCGAGTCGGTCAGTATCAAGTAGCACCGCTTCATCAGCCGCAGCAGGTCGACGTACGCGACGGGTTCGACGAGGTGAACTCTCGGCGTGTTACTTAGCTCTTCGCGAATCAACCCATTCACATTCGGGTTCAGATGCACGGGATAGACTATCTCGAGGTCATCGAAGCGCGCGGCGAGGGTCTTCAGCGCCTCGCATATCGAGCGAAGCGGCGCGCCATGGTTTTCCCGCCGGTGCGCGGTCACTAGCAGCAAACGTCTGCCCGTGAGATCGATTCCCGCGAGGCTTGGGTCGTCAAAGCCGTCGCTCATCGTGAGCGATCTCATTGCGTCGACCACCGTGTTTCCGGTGACGAAGATGGCGTCGTCCGGCACTCCCTCGCCGAGCAGGTTCAGCCGCGCCCGTTCGGTCGGCGCAAAGTGCAGGTCGGTCAGACACGCGGCCAGTCGGCGGTTGATCTCTTCGGGAAACGGATTGCGTCGGTCAGCCGTTCTGAGCCCCGCTTCGACGTGCCCGACGCGAATGCCAAGATAGAACGCCGCAAGCGCCGCGGTCATCACCGACGTGGTGTCGCCTTGCACCAGCACGGTGTCGGGCCTCAAGCGCGAGAACAACTCCGAGAGCGAGGAGAGTGAGCGCGACGCGAACTCGGCGAGGCTGTGGTTTGGCTCCATCAAGTCGAGGTCGATGTCGGGCTTGAGAGAGAAGACCGCGAGCACCTGATCGAGCATCTCGCGGTGCTGGGCGGTCGCAACCAGAGTGTGATCGAAGACGGCGCCGTGACGCTCGAGCTCGCGGATGACCGGCGCCATCTTGATGACCTCGGGCCTTGTTCCTACGATCGTGATGATCTTGTGCCGGCTCATCGGGGAACACTGAAACCTGGAATCGATTCGTCATTCCGGTCCTCATCCCGACGATGCTGGCGTGCGTGGCAAGAGTCGAAGGAGGCCGGAATCAGCAAATAATATAAGGCTCCGAGCGCGCAAATAGAAGCGCGATGGATAGAATGCCGGCGTCAATCCGAGGCGTTGTGATTGAGGGACCGGAAGCTGAGGAGTCGCTTTCGCAGACGCGACAAGTCTCGCTGATTCGCCGTAGCGGATTCGAGCACCTGACCTGCTACGCCGTGTGCCCAAGCACGATGTCAAATCGGGCTGACATCTCGCCGATCCGCGAGCCTTTCATCGGAACGAAAGGCACGATGACCGAGGCCTTTGCTCTTGGGTCCTTGATCGCTCGCAGAATCATGTCGCTTTCGTTGGTTGGGTCGCCCTGGATGTAGCATTGCGTAGTGAACCGTTCCATCCCTTTGATCTTCACCGCGTAGTGGACGTGAGGAGCGCGGCCGGGATACTTGACCGGCTTGATGGTGCGGAATTGATATTCGCCCGACGAGCCGGTCATGAATCGCCCGAAGCCCTGGAAGTTCTTGTCGAGTTTGTCGCGGTTGCCGCTCTTGCTGTGGATATAGGAACCGTTGTTATCGACTTGCCATATCTCGACGAGCGCATTTCGGACTGGTTCGCCGCGTGCGTCGAGGATTCGCCCGCCGAGCCATGTGACTTCGCCGACGGCCGGCGTGACAGAGTCGTTGATCATCAGCAGATCGTTATCGGTGTCGAGCGGCAGCTTATCCGGGTAGAAGGGCCCTTCGGTCTGTCGCGGGGTTCGCACGAGTTCTTCGGCGAAGAGCCCGGGAACGGCGAAGAATGCAGCTCCCATCGCTAAGCCGCCGAGAAAAGTACGGCGATTTTGAATCGAGTTGTGTGTGTTCATTCCGACCCTCCAATCCAACGGTGAAACAGGTTTCTCGCGGTTGATAAGAAGCTTCTACAGTAGGTTGCGAGCTTCAAGGCGGCAATGAGTCCGGCGCATGGACGGCGTTGGCCGCCCATCTGTCGGGTGACTCCTATTTCGTT
>Ga0209640_10005208_pt1 | contig 11367 bp, 12 predicted proteins | sample RifCSP10_1_FD_184018 | JGI IMG/M metagenome (GOLD analysis project Ga0209640, IMG submission 184018) | Soil microbial communities from Rifle, Colorado - Rifle CSP2_sed 10_1 (SPAdes) (version 2) | ecosystem: Environmental > Terrestrial > Deep subsurface > Rock core/Sediment | place: Rifle...
GTTGTCGATCGCCAGGCCGAAGCGGGCGCGCCAGCCGACGAGGCGCTCGTGGACGTCAGGAGGCAGGCCGATCTCCCCCACCTCGTCGAAGACCTCGCGGGTGACCGTCAGCAGCCCCACCAGCGTGGAGCCGGCGCGGCTGCCGAGCATCACCTGGAGCGAGCGCTCGAGGGTGAAGACGTCGCTGTCGAAGCGCGGTGAGGTCGTCACGTCGGCGAGCAGGTCCTCGACGTTGTCCAGCGCCCCCGCCTCGCCCAGGGCATTGGCCAGGTTCAGGATCTCCTCGCGAAAGAGGAACCGCTCTTCGTGATCGAGCATGCGCAGGAGTCTAGGGGTACAGGCCCCGCAGCGTCGTCGCCTCCGCCACCCGTGCCACGGCCACCATGTAGGCGGCGGTGCGCATGTGGACCGAATGGCGCTGGCTCATGGCGTGCACGCTCTCGAAAGCCCGATCCATGATCTCGTGCAGGCTCTCGTTGATACGGGCCTCGGTCCAGAAGAAGGACTGCATGTCCTGGACCCACTCGAAGTAGCTGACCGTCACGCCGCCGGCGTTGCACAGGATGTCGGGGATGACGAAGACGCCACGGTCGAACAGGATCTGGTCGGCCTCCGGCGTGGTCGGCCCGTTCGCCGCCTCGGCCACGATCCTGGCGCGGATGCGGGGCGCGTTGTCGTGGGTGATCTGGTTCTCGAGGGCCGCCGGCACGAGGATCTCGCAGTCGAGCTCCAGGATCTCGGTGTTGCTGACCGCATCGGCCCCGGGGAAGCCGACCACGGTGCCGTGCTCCTTCTTCCAGGCGATGACGCGCGCGGGGTCGAGGCCACGGGTGTTGTAGATGCCGCCGGACGAGTCGCTGACGGCCACGACGATGGCCCCCTCCGCCGCGAGCAGGTCGGCCGCGATCGAGCCGGCATTGCCATAGCCCTGGATCGCGACCCGCGCGCCGGAGAGCGGCAGGTCGAGCGCCCTGCTCGCCTGGTGCAGGGTGTAGACCGCGCCGCGCGCGGTCGCCTCGTTGCGACCCAGCGATCCGCCGATGGCGATCGGCTTGCCGGTGACCACGCCGGGGATGGTGTAGCCGCGGTGCATCGAGAAGGTGTCCATCATCCAGGCCATCACCTGGGGGGTGGTGTTCACATCGGGCGCCGGGATGTCACGGTCGGGCCCGATGAGTGGGCTGATCTCGGTCGTGAAGCGGCGGGTCAGGCCCTCCAGCTCGCGCATCGACAGCTGCTTGGGGTCGACGATGACCCCACCCTTGCCACCGCCGTACGGGATGTTGACGACCGCGCACTTCCAGGTCATCCACATCGCCAGCGCCGCGACCTCGTCGCGCGTGACGTCCTGGTGGTAGCGGATGCCGCCCTTGGCCGGGCCGCGGCTGACGTTGTGCTGGATCCGATAGCCGGTGAAGACCTCCACGTGCCCGTCGTCCATGGTCACCGGGAAGTTCACGGTGAGCTCGCGCTGCGGAACGCGCAGCACGCGGCGAAGGCCAGGGTCTAGGTCGAGCTGCTCGGCCGCTGCGTCGAACTGCGCCTGGGCGACGGTCCAGATGTTCGGCTTCTCGGCGACCGGATTCATGCTTGCCATGGGGACTGTTCTGGAGCCTCCAGTACGTTCACGGACCGGCGCCTCCGCGGTGCGATGCGGGAGCGGGCCGGGTCGCAGGCGGCCCGATTATAGGTGGCGGGCACGCAAGATCGGCCCTGCTGAAGGTCACCGGGCGCCCCTGCCGAAGGGGCCCCCGCCTCAGACCATCTCGACCGCCAGCGCCACCGCCCCACCGCCGCCCAGGCACAGGGTGGCGAGGCCGGTGCGGCCGCCGCGCCGGCGCAGCTCGTAGAGGAGCGTGGTCAGCACGCGGGCCCCGGACGCCCCGATCGGGTGGCCGAGGGCGATGGCGCCGCCGTTGACATTGACGCGGTCCCAGTCGAAGCCGAGCGCGTTGCCGTCGGCCAGCACCTGCGCGGCGAAGGCCTCGTTGATCTCGACCAGGTCGAATGCGTCGAGCTTCAGGTCCAGCTTCTCGAGGAGGCGGCGGACGCCGTCGATCGGCGCCTCGAAGAGCCATTCGGGGGCGACATCGGCCTGGGCATAGCCGCTGATGCGGGCAATCGGCTTGAGCTCATCGCGCGCCATCGCCTCCTCCGAGGCCAGCACCAGCGCCGCGGCCCCGTCGGTGATGCCGGGGGCGTTGCCGGCGGTGACCGTCCCGCCATCGGGCTGGAAGGCGGGCTTGAGCCGGGCGAGGGCCTCGGGCGAGGTGTCGGGACGGGGGTTCTCGTCGGTGTCGACGATGGTCGGCCCCTTCTTGCCGGGGACCTCGACCGGGACGATCTCGTCGGCGAAGCGGCCGTCGGCGATGGCCGCCAGGGCGCGCTGATGGGAGCGAACCGCGAACGCGTCCTGCGCCTCGCGCGTCACGTCGTGCTTGGCCGCCACCCGCTCGGCGTGCATCCCCATGTGCACGTCGCAGATGGCGCACCACAGGCCGTCGTGGACGGTGGCGTCCACCAGCTCGGCGTTGCCGAGCCGATAGCCGGCCCGCGCGCCGGGCAGCAGGTACGGACCCAGGTTCATGTTCTCCATCCCGCCGGCGACGATGACGTCGGCGTCGCCCGCGCGGATCGAGGCGGCCCCGAGCATCACCGCCTTGAGCCCGGAGCCGCACACCTTGTTGATGGTCGTGGCGCTGACGCCATCGGGCAGCCCGGCGCGGAGCGCCGCCTGGCGCGCCGGCGCCTGCCCGGCACCGGCCTGGATGACCTGGCCCATGAAGACCTCGTCGACACGCTCGGGCCGGATGCCCGCCCGCTCGACGGCGGCGCGGATGGCGGTCGCGCCCAGCTGGGTGGCCGGCACCGTCGACAGGCCGCCGCCGAACTTGCCGATCGGCGTTCGGGCCGCGGACAGGATGAAGACGTCGCTCACGCCGACCATGGTAGCGCCGGCGGGCGTGACCGGCGCCGGGCTAGTCCTTGTCGTCCTCCCCGAAGAGCCGCGCGACGTGGTCCGACCACTTGGCGACCACCACCCGGGTCTTCACCTTGAGCGAGGGGGTCAGCTCGCCGTCCTCTTCCGAGAGGAGCCGGGGCAGCAGGGACACCCGTCGCGGCCGCTCGTAGATGGCGAAGCCGTCGAGCTTGGCCTTGACCTCGCCCTCCACCAGCTTCTGCACCGCCTTCTCGACGACGAGCTGCTCGGGCGGCATCTCGGCGATCCCGTTGGCGGCCGCCCAGGCACCCAGCTGCTCGAAGTCCGGCGCCACCAGGATGCCGGTGTAGGGCTGGTTGTCGCCGAGCACGACCGCCTGGGCGATGTACTTGCTGGTGAGGACGGCGATCTCCATCGGCGCAGGCGCGACGTTCTTGCCATTGCCGAGCACGATGATGTTCTTGAGCCGGTCGGTGATGATGATGCGGCCCTGTGGATCGAGCTCGCCGATGTCGCCGGTGTGGAACCAGCCGTCGGGATCGATCACGGCGGCGGTCTCATCCGGCTGGTTGAGGTAGCCCTGCATCACCTGCGGCCCGCGGGCCAGGATCTCGCCGTTGGACGGGTCGATGCGCACCGCCGTCTCCGCCACCGGCCGGCCGACCGTGCCGAACTTGAAGTCGCTCGGCCGGTTGATGGACAGCAGCGGGGCGGTCTCGGTCAGGCCGTAGCCCTCCAGGATCAGCATCCCCATGGCATAGAAGAACTCGCCGATCTCCCGGCTCAGCGGGGCCCCACCCGAGACGAAGTAGCGGACCCGTCCACCGGTCCGGGCGCGGATCTTGTGGAAGACGAGCCGATCCGCCAGCTTCAGCTGGAGGCCCAGCCAGGCGCCGTCGGGGACGCCGTCGAGGTGGTTCTGGTAGTGGCGCTTCCCGAGGGCGGCGGCCCAGTAGAAGATCCGCTTGCGGAGGCCGGGTCCCGCCTCGACGGTGGAGATGACGCGGGCATAGAGCCGCTCGTAGAGCCGTGGCACGGCGACCATCACGGTCGGGCGCACCTCGGCCATGTTGGCCGCCAGCCGCTCGATGGCCGGCTCGGCGTAGGCGATGGTGCAGCCGCGTCCGAGCGGGATGATCTGGCCGGCGGCGCGCTCGGTCATGTGCGAGAGGGGAAGGAACGAGAGGAACGTGTCGTTCTCGTTGAAGTCGACCGCCTGCACCCCCGCCTCGAAGTTGTGCAGGATGTTGCCGTGGGTCAGCACCACGCCCTTGGGATTGGCGGTCGTCCCCGAGGTGTGGACGATGGTCGCCACCTTGTCGCGCCCGAAGGCCGACCACGCCTCGGACCATTCGCGGATCTCGCCCGGATCGACGGTGGCCAGGTCGAAGATGTCGTCGAAGCTGATCGCCCCCTCGGGCAGCCGGCCACGGTCGTCGATGACGACCATGTGCTCGAGCGTCGGGCACTCGGCCCGCACCTGGTCGATCTTGGCCGCCTGCTGCAGGTTCTCGACGAAGATCAGCTTGGCCCCGACGTTGTTGATCACGTAGGCGGCCTGGGCCGGCTCGACCGACGGGTAGATGGGGCAGGTGACCGCCCCCAGCGACATCGCGCCGAGGTCGGCCGCGAGCCACGCCGGCCGAGTCCGGCTCATGATGCAGATCCGGTCCCCGTCGCGGATGCCAACGTGCTTGAGGCCCATCGCCACCTGGGTGATCCAGTCCCACGTCTGGCGGTATGTCGTGCTCGTCCAGGCGACCTCCTCCTCCTCGGTCGGAGGCTCGGCACCCTGGCGCTTCGTCTTCGGCAGCTTCCAGCGCAGCGCCTCCTTGTCCGGGTAGCGCTGCGAGGTGCGGTGCACCAGCGCCACGAGGTTGTCGGCGCGGAGCTCGGCGGGGATGTCGAGCGGCTCGACGGGGGTCTCCATCATCCGCGGTGGCGGCGGCGGAGCAGCCTCGATCGGCTCGCGTGGCGCGGCGATGGTCGTCATCGGTCGGACCTCCGGATCTCTTCGATCAGATGCTGGGCAATGATGAGGCGCTGGACCTGGTTGCTGCCCTCGTAGATCTGCGCGCCCTTCGCGTCGCGCATGAAGCGCTCGACGGGGTTGTCGCGGGAGTACCCCGCCCCGCCATAGACCTGCACCGCGTCGGTGGCCACCCGCATCGCCGTGTCGCTGGCGAACAGCTTGGCCGCGCTGCTGGCGGCACCGACCGACTCGCCGGCGTCGCGCAGCCGCGCGGCGCGCCAGGTGAGCAGGCGCGAGGCATCGACCGCCACGGCCGCGTCGGCGAGCATGGCCTGGATCATCTGCTGCTCGGCGATGGGGCGGCCGAACTGGGTGCGCTGCGTGGCGTAGCGCGCGGCGTGCTCGAGGGCGGCGCGGGCAAGCCCGGTGCAGGCCGCGGCGATGCTGATCCGGCCCACCGCGAGCGAGCCGAGTGCGACCTTGAGCCCCTCACCCTCGGCGCCGAGCCGGCTCGACTCGGGCACGAGCGCGTCCGCGAACACCAGTTCGGCTGACGACGAGTCGCGGATCCCCATCTTCCGCTCGTGGCTGCCGATCCGGAAGCCGGGCGTCTCGCGTCCGACGACGAAGGCGGTGATGCCGTCCCGGCCGCGCGAGCGATCGACGGTGGCGAAGACGATGTACTGGTCCGCCTCGCCGGCGTTGGTGATCCACACCTTGGTGCCGGTCAGGGCGTATCCGTCGTCGGTGCGGCGCGCGGCGAGCGCCAGGGCGGCGGCGTCGGACCCGGCCCCCGGCTCCGTCAGGGCGAAGGCACCGAGCTGAGCGCCCGCGGTCATCGGCGGCAGGAGCCGCTCGCGCTGGTCGTCGGTCCCGTGGTTCAGGATGCAGAGCTGGGCCAGGACGTGAACCGAGAGGCTGATCGCCATCCCCATGTCGGCGGCCGCGATCTCCTCGCAGGCCAGCACCCACGCGAAGGACGAGAGTCCCGCCCCGCCGTACGACTCCGGGTAGGGGATGGCCGTCAGCCCCAGCTCCCCCATCCGGGTGAAGAGCGCCCGGTCGTAGCGCTCCTCCTCGTCCCGCTGCGCAACGGTCGGCGCCAGCTCGCGCAGCGCGAAGCCGCGCGCCGTGTCGCGCACCGTCCGCTCCTCCTCGCTGAGGGCGAAGGGATCGGGTCGCACGGTCGCCGCGGCGGTGGACATCAGCCGATCTTGTTCCCCTGCTCGTCGTACCGATAGAAGCCGCGCCCAGCCTTCCGGCCGAGGTGCCCGCCGGCGACCATCTGGCGCAGCAGCGGGGCGGCGCGGAACTTCGGGTCGCCGAAGCCGCGGTACAGCACGTCCATCACGTTCAGCATCACGTCGTTGCCGATGAAGTCGGACAGCTCCAGCGGCCCCATCGGGTGGTTGAGTCCGAGCTTCGCGCCGGCGTCGATGTGCTCCGCGCTGCCGGTGCCGTCCATCAGCGCGAAGACCGCCTCGTTGATGAAGGGGCCGAGCATGCGGTTGACCAGGAACCCCGGATAGTCCCGCGACTCGATCACCGTCTTGCCGAGCTCCTCGGCAAAGCGCACCGCGGCGGCGTGGGTGGCGTCATCGGTCTCCAGGCCGCGGATGATCTCGATCAGCTTCATGACCGGGACCGGCGAGAAGAAGTGGAGGCCGATGAAGCGCGCCGGCCGGTCGGTGGCGGTGGCCAGGGCGGTGATGCTGATGCTGCTCGTATTGCTGGCGAAGACCGCGGCCGGATCGGCGCGTGCGGCGAGCTGCTGCCAGGTCTCCCGCTTGACCGCCTCGTCCTCGAAGACCGCCTCGATCAGGATGTCGTGGCCGGCTGCCCCGTCAGCCCCGACCCCGGTCCGGATGCGAGCCAGGATGCCATCCGCCTCCTCGGGCGTGAGCTTCCCCTTCTCGACCTGGCGCCCCAGGTTGCCGGCCGCGCGCGCCTTCCCCCGCTCGGCCAGCTCGGTGGTGCGGTCGGCCAGGGTCACCTGCTTGCCCGCGGCCGCGCTGACCTGCGCGATGCCGTGGCCCATCAGGCCGGCGCCGATGACGAAGACCCGGTCGAGGCTCATGGCTGACAAGCGTACCAGCCCCGATAATCCCCCCGAACCATGACGCCTGTTCAGCCGACCGTGCGCCTGCGACCGATGCGCGCCGAGGAGTTCCCGGCCTTCCTGGTCGCATCGCGCGACGGGTACGCGGAGGGCATCGAGCAGCACGGCGGCCAGACCCACGAGGCCGCCCAGCGCAAGGCCGACGAGGACATGGCCGCGGTTCTGCCGCAGGGCCTCGAGACACCGGGCCACGTCATCTTCCTGGTCGAGGCCGACGGCGTGGTGGTCGGCCGGCTGTGGCTGGCCGAGCGGCCGTCGGGCGGACGGACTGTGCTGTTCGTCTACGACATCTCGATCGAGCCGGAGCACCAGGGGCACGGGTACGGGCGCGCGGCGATGAGGCTGGCAGAGGGAGTGGCGGGCGACCGGGGCCTGGCCCGCATCGAGCTCAACGTCTTCGGCGGCAACCAGGTCGCACGGGGCCTGTACCGTTCCCTGGGGTACGTGGAGACATCGGTCCAGATGGCGAAGGACCTGGCGCCCTAGGGCAGGAGCTCCTCGGCGGCGGTCAACGGGTCCAGCTCGTGCCGCGCGACTGCTTCGATCGCCTCGTCCCAGCCCGGATTCGCCGAGGCGCGGTCGAGCGCGCGGTCGGCCAGGGCGCGGCGGAGCTGGTTTCGGGCACGGTCGCGGGCGCGCTCCGGATCGCGCGCCGTCGAGCGGTGCCGGTCGATCGCCTCGGCCAGCGCGGCAACGCCATCGCCGGTCGTGGCCGTCGTCAGCAGGATCGGGGGCGGCTCGCGGCTCACGCGGCCGCCGGCGGTGGAGAGCATGGCCCGCAGCTGGCGCGCGGCGCCCTCGGCGCCGGGCCGGTCCGCCTTGTTGACGGCGATGATGTCGGCCACCTCCAGCAGCCCCGCCTTGATGGCCTGCACCTCGTCGCCCATCTCCGGGACCTCGACCACGACGGTGGTCTCGGCCAGGCCCGCGATCTCCACCTCGCTCTGCCCGGCGCCGACCGTCTCGATCACGATCGGGTCGAAGCCGGCTGCATCCAGCGCGGCCGCGGCCAGCCAGGTGGTGCCGGCCAGGCCACCCAGCTCGCCCCGCGAGGCCATCGAGCGCATGAAGACGTCGCGGTCTGCGGCGTGCTCCATCATCCGGATGCGGTCGCCCATGATCGCCCCGCGCGTGTACGGCGAGCTGGGATCGACCGCCAGGATGCCGACCCGCCTCCCCGCGCGCCGCCACTCCCCGGTGAGGGCGCTGACGAGCGTCGACTTGCCGCTGCCCGGCGGCCCGGTGACGCCGACGAGATGGCCGCGGCGGCCTGCCGCGAACAGCTCGGGGAGGAGGCGGCGGACGCTCGGATCGCCGTTCTCGATGCGCGTCAGCAGGCGCGCCAGCGGCCGCCGCTCGCCCGATGCGAGCTCGGCCAGCGGCTCAGTCACGTGTCCGGCGCGCGTGCTCGCGAAAGTAGGCTGCGATCTGGCCGATGCTCGTCCCCGGGCCGAAGACCTCGGCGATCCCGGCGGCCTTGAGCTTGACCACGTCGGCATCCGGGATGATCCCGCCGGCGGCGATCAGCACGTCGTCCATGGCACGGCTCCGGCTCAGCTCGACGACGCGTGGCAGCAGGGCCATGTGCGCGCCGGACAGGATCGACATGCCGATCACGTCGACGTCCTCCTGCTCGGCGGCGTCCACGATCATCTCGGGCGTCTGGCGCAGGCCGGTGTAGATGACCTCGAAGCCCTCGTCGCGCAGGCCGCGGGCCAGCACCTTGGCGCCCCGGTCATGCCCATCCAGGCCGGGCTTGGCGATCAGGACGCGGATCGGCGTCGAGCGGGCGTCATCCATGCGCGGCGATTCTAACGTCCGCGCGGGCGACCTCCGCCGCGCGACCGAGCTCGCTGACCGCGGCGGCGGTTCGCGGCCAGAGGTGGACGATGAGATGCCCGATGCCGAGGTCCCGGTAGGCGGCCAGGGCTCGGCCGACCTCCTTCGCGTCGCCGGCGATGGCGTCCTCCGGCGGCTCCCCTTGGCCCGGCTGGACCAGGGCGGGGAAGACCACGAAGAGGCCCGCCGTGAGCAGGATCGTCGCCGGGTCGCGGCCCTCGACGGCGCACGCCCGGTGGAGTGCGGCGATGCGCTCCTCCAGCTCCGTGGCCGACTCGCGGCGGCCGTACCACGCCCCGTTCCAGGCGTCGGCGTGGCGAGCCACCAGGCCGAGCATGCGCGGCTTCTCGCCGGCGATGAGGATCGGCGGTCCGCCGGGGCGCGGCCCTGCCGGCAGCAGCTCGGCGTCGGCTCGATGCCATCGGCCATCGAGGGCCACCCTGCCGCTCCGGAGCAGCGGGAGCAGCACCGCCAGCCCCTCCTCGAAGCGGCCCACCCGGTGGTCGAACGGGAAGCCGAAGGCGTCGAACTCGGGCTCATGCCAGCCGCAGCCGAGCCCCAGCACCAGCCGGCCGCCGGAGACCTCGTCGAGGGCCGCGGCCATCTTCGCGACGAGGGCCGGGTTGCGGAAGGGAAGGGCCAGCACCAGCGGCCCGATCTCGACCCGATGCGTGACCGCGGCCACGGCCGTCAGCACCGTCCAGCACTCGTGGATGCCGCGGGAGGAGCCATCCGAGCGGAAGATGAGGTGGTCGGCGCCCCAGACCGAGTCCAGCCCGCCCTCCTCGGCGGCGACGGCCATCGCCCGCAGCTCAGCCCAGGACAGGGGGCGGCCGAGGTGCTGCTGCTCGCCGAACGGCAGCATCAGGCCGATCTTCATCGGCCCCGGCGCGCCAGCTACGCTCACGCGGCTCCCGCGCTGAGGCGGTCGATGGTGGCCGCCATGGCGAGGTCCTTGGCGCTCAGCCCGTGCGACGCCTTGGTGGTCAGCCGGAAGGTGACCCGCCGCCAGTTGATGACGATATCGGGATGGTGATCGGCCTCCTCGGCGGCATCGGCCACGGCGTTGACCAGCGCGATCGCCTCGCGGAAGGTCTCGCAGCGGACGGTCCGCAGCAGCTCGTCGCCCTCCCGCCGCCAGTCGGGCAGGCGGCCGAGGCCGTCGGCGATCTCCGTGTCGGAGAGGAGCGGGGCGTAGGGCATCGGCCTAGCGCTCGGACGTTCGGCCGATGAAGGTCAGGAACTCGGAGCGGGTCCGGGCGTCGCGGCGGAAGGTGCCGAGCATCGACGAGGTGACCATGGTGGCCTCCTGCTTGCGGACGCCGCGCATGACCGTGCACAGGTGCGTCGCCTCGATGACGCAGCCGACCCCCTTCGGGTCGAGGCGCTCCATCAGGAAGGTCGCCACCTGCTGGGTCATCCGCTCCTGGACCTGGAGCCGATGCGCATACATGTCGACCACGCGCGGGATCTTCGACAGGCCGATGACCCTCCCGCGCGGCAGGTAGCCGACGTGCGCCCTGCCGAAGAAGGGGAGCAGGTGGTGCTCGCACAGCGAGAAGAACTCCATGTCGCGCACGACCACCATCTCGTCGTACTCGACGTCGAAGGCGGCCCCGTTGAGGATCGTCTCCGGGTCGGTCCGATAGCCGTCGGTCAGCTCGGCATACATGCGCTGCACCCGATCAGGCGTGCCGGCCAGCCCCTCGCGCGCCGGGTCCTCGCCCAACTCGGCGAGGAGGGTCCGGATCGCAGCGGGGATCTGGCTGCCGAGGGTCGGTGGCTCCACGCCGGCATGCTAGCGCACCGACCCGCCGGGCTAGGCGCGCTGGACCTGGGGCGGTAGACTCGGGACACCCCGCCGCCCCCCTGCACGAGCGATCGGCCACCCCATGGTGATCCACCGTCCGTCCTCGCCGTCGCGTCGCCTGGCGCTGCCGCGGGGTGGCGGCGATCGCCTCTCCGGCCCGCTGGGACGGCGTCTCGACGACCGCTACCACTACCTGCGACGGGTCCTGGCCGCCGGCGAGCCGCCGATCGAGGCGGTGGTCGTCGGCCCGGGCGGGACGTGGGCGCTGACGCTGCGCGCCGAGGTGGGCCGCTTCCTCAAGCGGAACGGCCACTGGTACCGCTGGAGCGGGGCGACCGACTCGTGGATCCCGTGGGAGGCCGCCGTCATCACCGCCACGCGCCTCGCCGGCCGGCGGCTGGAGATGTACCTGGAGCGGGCAACGCTGCCGTCGACCGTGACCGCCTGCCTCGTCCCGCCGCGGGGCGTGGAGATCGAGTGGGAGGCCGGCCAGCGGCCGGGGATCGCCGTGCTGCCCGACGCGGACGCCCTCGCCGCCCGGGTCAGCGCGGCCGAGACCCTGACCCGAGGCCAGGTCGATCGCATCCTGGCGCTCCTCGACCCGCGCCAGCCGCTCCCCCGCCTCGAACGCGTCGCCCGCAAGCGCTAGCCCTCGGCAGCCATCGGCGGGAGCTCGGCTGGGCTCG
>Ga0209640_10005209_pt1 | contig 11366 bp, 11 predicted proteins | sample RifCSP10_1_FD_184018 | JGI IMG/M metagenome (GOLD analysis project Ga0209640, IMG submission 184018) | Soil microbial communities from Rifle, Colorado - Rifle CSP2_sed 10_1 (SPAdes) (version 2) | ecosystem: Environmental > Terrestrial > Deep subsurface > Rock core/Sediment | place: Rifle...
GTTCTTTGTGATACCGTAAATCGGATGGAATCATGCACGCTCCCCTTTAGAAATGCTCTAGGCTGAGAGTAAGGTCAAGTGAAAGCCGGGCGCTCTCTTGTAACTTCTCAACCTGAGCCTGAGCCTCGTCTTCTAGTTTTTTCGGGATCGTAGTGGGCCCTGCCGGGCTTTGTCAAGGAACTGTTTGGGCCGACTCGGTCAGGACCAACATGTTCCATCGACCAGATTCGGCTATGTCAAAAATCGACTGTTTGAGTCCTCCTATCGATGGAGGAATCGTCGCCAGCTTCACAGGAATTCCAACCCATACGCGATCCATCGTCCCCAACTGCTGCCCTAACTTTTCAAGCAACATCTCCCCGCCTGCTCCCTCGTGCCGCACCACCACCGAACCGCTTGTTCGTGTCGCCAGCTCGGCAAGATCCTCGCCGTACTGCTCAAGACCCTGAAGAGGAACACTCAGCGAAATTTGATGTACTTCGACCAACATCGTCGCAGTTGGAGTCGATTCTCGCAGCACCTTGCGCAGTCGCACCATTAACTTTGCATAGCTGAGCGCCTTCCAGCCAACCCACCGCCAGTAGCTCCCCGATCGCTCTTGAATCTGCACATCAGGCGATTGATTGACCGCGAATACCTGCTCCGGAGAGAGACTTAACCCAAATGATGAGGCAAACTCATGAAACGAATCGTCTGAGAACTCTCCTGCAAACCCAGTCACCGACCTTGCCGCCAGGAACAACCCATCGCATCCTGAACGAACGAGAACCCGGACGATCTCCTCAAGATACGACTGGTATGCAGGATTCGCGATATCGGGCCGTAGCGTCGACGATTCCTCAAGTGCATGGCCGTTTGGTGTCGTCATCCATTCCGGCCGGAGGTCCATTCCTTGCCCCTGATGGAGATCCAACGCCACCCACAGGAGGAGACCGAGACGGTGGGCCTCGGTCACAAGCCCCTTCACGGTCTCAAGGTTGAGTCCCACACCACCAGTAGACGTCGGCGATTGAGCAGGCTCAATCACCAACGCCGTCACGCCTCCCTGTACCAGCTCCTGAAGCCACGGCGTGAGGGCCGGAGTTGGAGGAAGTTGACTCACAGAGACGCGAAGCGCCAGTTGCCTGGCTTGTCCATTGTGCTGATCGGCATGCAGCTGTCGCAGTTCATCCAACCGGCGAAGCGCGTGACCTTCGTAGAGCATCCCGTTCACTTGATGCGAAAGCGGCCCCGCTGCCACCACGCGATACTGCGCCATCGCGGCACGGTAATCTCCGAGCTGTTCATAGGCACGCCCCAACCACCAACGCGCTTCAGCTAGGCGTGGAGAATCCGGTGCATCATCGACAAACCGCCGGAAAAAAAGCGCCGCGGCCGGATAGCGTTCTTGGACGAATGCGCGATAGGCTTCCTTCAGTAAACGCGACTGCGCATCGCGAGCCGGATCGTCGTATGATGCATCACTAGGCGGCGGAATCGTTGGAAGCTGACCGACCTGCGGGGCACAAGAAGACAAGAGACAGAGGGAAAGCATCAACGCTCTCTCTCCGATTCGAAGCTTGCAAAGTGTGAAGGGCAAGGGAGTCGCCGCCATCCGAGGTGTGAGCTAAGACCCGATTTGAACGAATGCGTGATCCTGCAGGATGCTCAAAAAGGCCAACCTTCTCACCCGCCCAGCCCTGGCGCGTCGAGACGCACCCTGCCCCAAGCAAGGCCGCAGCGAGCGAAAGGGACTGTCGCGGCTCGACTGCCTTCGGCAAGCTCAGGCCCGACTCGACTGAGCTCGTCGCAGGCCGAGCCTGTCGAGGGGAGCTCGCCGAAGTCCCTTCCGATCGGCGACTGTCCCTGTTTAAATAGCGGGACAGGCACGCCTCGGCTGAGCTCGCCGTAGTCCGGCAATGCCGGAGCCTGTCCCCTGAGGCTTCTGAGCGCGGTGAGAACGAAGCTGGCGGACTTTTTCAGCATTTCTGCTAGCCGAAGATTTCCATGCCCGGGAAAAAGTACCCTATCTCAAATTTGGCTGTTTCAGGAGAGTCGGACCCATGGACGGCATTGAACTCGATGTTGGTCCCGTGAGCCTTCCGAATCGTGCCGGCCTCGGCCTTTGCTGGATCCGTTGCCCCCATCAGTTCTCGGGTTTTCTTGATCGCGTTATCGCCCTGCAACACCATGACCAGCGATGGGCCTGAACACATAAACGCACAGAGACTATTAAAGAACGGCCGCGTCTTGTGCACCGCATAAAACCCCTCCGCTGTTGACTTCGACATCTGCATCAGTTTCACAGCCACAGGCTTCAATCCAGTCTTCTCGTAGCGGCTGAGGATATCGCCCAGCACATTCTTTTTCACGGCATCCGGCTTAATGATCGCCAACGTTCGTTCACTCATGGTCTCTACGGTTCCTCCAGACAGTTAAAGAATCAAATGAAGACTAATGCGGGCATTATAAGTGGCTGATAACGGGCTTGCAACTAATGGAAGGGGTGGACGCTACTTCCACTCAACCTGTGAGCCTCGAAACGTCCAGTATGTTCTGTCTCACGAAGCGAAATGCCACGCTAACTCACCCGGCTTGAAGACACCCCGTTCCGTGACGATGCTGGTAATGAGTTCGGCGGGTGTCACGTCGAACGCCGGATTGTAGACGGCAACACCCTCGGGCGCGACAGGATGACTGCCGTGAATACTGGTTACCTCTAATGGATTCCGCTGCTCGATCGGAATGTCCGCCCCCGATTTCGTCTTCAAGTCGATGGTCGAATAGGGCGCCGCGACATAGAAGGGAATGCCGTGCGCCTTCGCCAGCACCGCAACCGAATAGGTGCCGATTTTATTGGCCACGTCCCCATTCGCCGCAATGCGATCTGCCCCCACGACACAGAGGTGAATCTTTCCCTCCCGCATGAGGGAGCCAGCCATATTGTCTGTAATCAGTGTCACAGGAATGTGATCCTGCATCAATTCCCACGCTGTGAGCCTGGCGCCTTGCAACACCGGCCTGGTTTCGTCTGCAATGACCTGAATCTTCTTGCCCTGTTCCCAGGCGGCCCGAATCACTCCGAGTGCGGTCCCGTAGCCTGCCGTCGCGAGAGCGCCCGCATTGCAGTGGGTCAAAATCGTCTGCCCATCCTTGATCAACGTGGCCCCATGCCGCCCCATCGCCTTGCACATCGCAACGTCTTCGTCGAAAATTCTTTGGGACTCCTCGACGAGCTGGCGCTTGACCTCGGTCACGGATTTCCCCCGAAGTTGAGCTAGCTTCTGCTTCATCCGTTCGATGGCCCAGAAAAGATTCACAGCCGTCGGACGCGTTGCGGCCAGATGGTCGCAAATACTCAATACTGCCTTGGCAACTTCATCATAGTCTGTGGCCGTCACAGTCTGTGCGCCGAGTGCCACGCCCATGGCGGCCGTCACGCCGATGGCCGGCGCCCCACGGACTTTCAGCTCACGGATGGCATGCGCGACGGTCTGGTAGTCGCGGCAATCCAGAAATTCCACGTACTCCGGGAGTCGGCTTTGATCGAGCAACCGAACTGCGCCGTCTTTCCATTCAACGGTAGGAACCATGGAGGGATCTTCTAGCGGGAACAGGGGGAGAGTGCAAGAGGGGTTATGATCGGCGACTACTCCCACTAACCTTGAGGAGCGTCACCAAGGCCACGATCAAGTCAGCTTGCAGCAGCAGGACCACCTCCATTGGGGCTGTATGCCTGAGCGCCAATGCCGCCGGCCCAAGGCAAATTGACCCCCTCCCATAAAAAACCGAGCCAGCCAGAAGTAGAGCAATCTGCTAGCCTGCGGTCCTTCGATCAGGTGGACAGGATCATGAAGATGTCCATGAATGTCGATGAGCAGATTGGCACTACGGTTCGGCAAGTCGATGCGGGGGCTCCCGTGGCCGAGGTTACCTGCAAGCTTGGGGTCAGCGAATAGACTGATCATTTCTGGCGCAAGCAGTACGGCCAGATGGCCATCGCCAAGATTCGGCGGCTGCGGTAGCTCGAGGAAGAGGACCGGAAGTTAAAGCAGCTCGTGGGGGACCTCACTTTGGACAAATTGATCTTGTAAGAGGTGCTGGAATAAATAAGACTGCAGCCCGTGCGCCAGCGCGCGCTCGTGCAAAACAGGTGGTCGGACAGGATTCGATCAGCGGGTGCTGGGCAGGCAGGCTGGTTCGGTGGGCACGAACGATCTGGGTCTACCGGGCACATCGCCGCCATGACGCCGCCTTACGGATGTGCCTGCGCGACCCGGCCCCGACCCGGCCCCGGTTCAAGTATCAACGATTCCCTGTGATGCTTCGCTGGGAAGGCTGGGTGGTTAAGAAGAAGCGTGTCCATCGGCTCTATCGGGACGAAGGGCTCACCGTTCGGATCCCGCGACGCCGGAAGCGAGCGAGTCACCTGCGGATCGTTCCACCGATGCCGATGACTGCGAATGAGCAGGGGACAATGGATGTTGCCAAGGACATGTTGCTGGACGGACGACGATTCCGAGCCCTTACCATGGTCGGTACGTATACTAGGGAGTGTCAAATCATAGCGGTTGATGCGGGCATGACGGGCACGAAAGTGGTGGCCGCGCTGGCACGCGCAGGCCCATTCCTCAGGTCTCGTTTGGCTTACATTCGCGGGGCGGGTCACACTACGCCTGACTCACATGGTGGTTGGTACTACCACAGGGGGCAGGTCAGACTTCCTGCGCTCGTCATCGTGTTCTCTCTGCAGCCTCGTCGTGGGGTCATGGCCCTCTTCCTTCAGACGCTCTATTGAGTTGTGCCTTGGACTATTCTGTTGACAGGTAATAACAAAATCATTGTCATGTGGATAGGCTTCTGCCATCTCAAAGCCTATGCGATTTCGTTCACTCTGGCATTCCTGATACGTCGCATACGTATTCAGCACCGTCGTGATTTTTCCGAGTCCCGGCACCTCACTAACAAGTAGAACAATGATTAAGATCCACATGCGACTCCTTTCAGCCGCTCCAGCAGACGTTGGACCTGACTTCGTGCGAATCCTTCATTAGTCCCCCTCTACTGTTTGTTCCGGTCCCTGCCGGCATCGGCCTGGCACCCGCCTGCACAACAGACCTACCTATTCACGACCTATTGCATCGTCGGCTGTGGACGTGGTTCCAGTTTGCTCAACTCTTTCTCGAGCATGGCTCGGATGAAACCACTCGTGGTGTACCCCTGCTGCTTAAGCGCATCGAGCTGATCTTTCAACTCAATAGGAAGCTGAATAACAATGCGAACGGGCTTGGCCATGATGATGACTCCTTTGGACTCAAATGGTGCCTACAGTCATTGCAAGTATGCATATGCTATGCCTTGGTGCATTTTTATAAGAGTGTTGAATTTCAAGTACTTGTGCTATGCCCCTCATCATTTCTGCCAGAGAGTGACAAAAAATGTCACTCTTGACTGTCATTGTAGTATCTATAGACGGGGTTAGAGGGAGATGGTTGAGGCAGCCTAAGAGCGAAAGAAGGGAAGCCCGTCGCGTTCAACGAACTGAAGCCAAAGACGACGCCAATTCTCCTGTTCGCAACGCCAGAGACACTGCGGGGATTCTACCGGCCGTGGAATCAGATCGCGCATGCGGGTCAGTCCCATGTCTGAAGTTGAGAGCCGCCCCTTGATCCAGATGGCCCCATCGAGATCCGTGCGAAAGACCGCCACATTCTGATCGGCATAGGCTTGGAGAACCGATTGCACCGGATGTCCATAGGGATTCGCCTGGCCTACCGAGATCACGGCGTACTGTGGATGGATTTGCCCGAGCCATTCGCGATCGAGTGAACTGCGCGCTCCATGATGAGGCACTTTCAGCAGCGTCACCGGCCGACGACCCTCCTCACTGAGCTGACGCAAGCCCTCCACCTCAACATCCGCAGCAAGTAGAATCGAATGGGCGCCACATTGCAATCGCGAGACAATCGACTGATTGTTCAGCGAAGTCCCACTGCGGTGCTGGACCACCAGATGAACCTTGGCCTCTTCAGACGGATTAAGAATCGTCAATCGGCAGAGACTAGACCGCAACACGTCTTGTCCACGAACGGCAATCTGTTCAGAAAGATGTTTCTCGCTCAGCACGGCCGATAGGTCAGCGACGAATTGTTCAGACCGTTCAACACCGGTTCCCCAATACTGCCCGATTGAGAAATGACGAAGGACCCAGATTAGCCCACCGACATGATCTAGCTGTTGATGGGTCCCCACAACGTGATCAATGTGACGAATCCCGCGATTCCATAGAAACGGCGCCACAACTCCTTGCCCCATGTCAAAGCGCTCATATCTGCCCCCTCCGTCGATCAAAACGGTCTGACCATCAGGCAACTCGATCACAGCGCTATCCCCTTGCCCCACGTCAAGGAACGTCACACGCCAGCGGTCGTTATCTAACCCCAACCGGGGAGACGAGATCCACCAACAAGCCAAGAGCAGAACCACGCCAGTGCCGATGATCCGAAGACGACGCGACGCCAGACTGGTACTTGCCAGAAAAAGTCCGCCGTAGAACAAGACGATGGCCGGTATCAATGGAGCAGCGATGTGCCACTCCCCTCCAGGAAATCCGGCGCACCAGCGAAGTCCTTGAATCATCCATGTGAGCAATCGCTCCAGGCCTCTTCCCATCACTAGATCTCCGGCCTCTGTCACGACTGTCCACACAGCAGCGATTAATCCCAGCGGTACCAAGACGATCCCTGTGAAGGGAATTGCGATGAGGTTTGTCAGAATCCCTATCCAAGGAACCTGATTGAAGTAGATGGCGACCACAGGAAGGGTAGCCAAGGTCACAGTCACACTCATCAACAAGGCATCACGACCATAGCCTGCGACGGTATGCGCGATACCCCTCTCGATATGTTCCGTCCCCTCTTCCCATCGTCTCACCCACCAGGCTGTTTGGACGATCATGAGCACAGAGAGAAAGGAAAGCTGAAACGAGATATCGAAGATCGCACGAGGATCGTGCAGTACGATAAGAAGTGCCGCCACCGCCATGGCATGGTGCAGATGACGCTCGTACCCAAGCCACACAGCGACTAAGGCCAGCGTAATCATCACCAGCGAGCGAATGGTCGCCAGCTCTGCTCCAGCCAGCAATGCATACAGCGCCACTGTCGGCCAGGTCAGGAGAATCGCGATCCTCGATGGGGTGAGTGTCCGAGACAACGCCAGCAGTGGCACAGACGGGAGCCACAGGATGACTCGCTTCACCAGCCAGAAGACGACCAGGGCCACGAGACCAAGATGCGATCCGGAGATCGACAGAAGATGAACGGTGCCCGTAACCATAAACCATTCTTGAAGGTCTTGCTGAAGGTATCCTCGTTCCCCGATGACAATGCCCAGAAAGATCCCGAGCGCTGGCTGGCGCAGCGTTTGGATCGCCGCGTCTCGAATCATCGCTCTCCAGCGATCGATCTGATTCCAAGCGATCCAACGCCATGTCCCGGCGCCCGATTCCAGAACATGCACCGCGTCTGACCCTGTGACGGTGGCCACGAGATCGATCCCCTGACGCTCCAGATAGGTGGCGTAGTCAAACCCTCCAGGGTTCAACGATCCGCTTGGTGGGTGGAACTTTGTACGAAACGAAATGCGATCCCCTTGAAGCAGCGTACTGTCCGGCTCTCGCCACAGGAGGCGCACTCTTATTGATTCTGGAAATAGCTCATCGGCTTCGACCAGAACAGTCTGGCGACCAGGACCATGCTGAACCGGCGCCACGACGCTACCGGTCATCTCGGTCTGAGGGATATCACGACGATTCGGCGGAGGATGATGAAATGGTGGAGGTGGAGTGACGGCACTCCAATACAGAACTCCCGAAAGAAGGGACACGTACAGGAACAGCGCGTGTCGTGGTATGAGACGCTCCGCGCGTTCGAGGAAACTCAACCCAATGGCAACACCCGCCAACAGGCTGAAGAGGACTACCGGGAAGAAGGGGATCTGTGATCCACACAGGAGACCGAGAAGAAACACGGCTGTGAGGGACGGCAGCATGAGCCTCCCTCATGCAGTGAGGAGCATCTACCCGATATGAGCCCGTACGACGCGAGCGAGATCTTCGGCGACTTCGTTGATCACGGTGTCTTTCTCCCCTTCCACCATGATCCGTAACAGCGGCTCCGTCCCCGAATACCGAACGACCACGCGTCCGCTGCAGTTGAGGCGACGTTCGCTCTCTCGTATCGCTCGCTCGATCTCGGGAATCGTTTCCAAAACCGGCTTCTGCTTGACCTTCACATTCAGCAGTACTTGCGGCACCGCGGACATCGTTTTGGCCAGTTCCGACAAAGGCTTATTCGTCCGCTTGATGAGAGACAGGATTTGCAGGGCAGAGATGAGTCCATCCCCGGTCGTATTGTGGTCGAGAAAGATAAAGTGACCCGATTGTTCCCCACCGAAGTTGTAGCCCTCGGCTAGCATGCGCTCCAGCAGGTAGCGATCACCGACTGGTGTTCGAACCAGCTTGATGCCGGCCTTCGCCATCGAGAGCTCCAAGCCGAAGTTACTCATCACGGTCCCGACCAGCGTCTGCTTGGCCAATAGCCCATTTTGGTGGAGATCGAGTCCCAAGGCCGCCATAACATGATCGCCGTCCACAATCGTTCCCTGCTCGCATACGAAGATCGCCCGGTCTGCATCGCCGTCCAAGGCAATGCCAATATCGGCTTTGTGGTGACGCACTGCTTCTTGGAGCTGTTCAGGATGGACGGCCCCGCAGCCGGCATTGATGTTCATGCCGTCCGGCTTGTTTCCGATCACGTCGACCTTGGCTCCCAGTTCCCTGAGAACCGTCGGCGCCACCTTGTACGCCGCACCATTCGCGCAATCGACGACGAGTTTGAGCCCTTGAAAATCCAAGTCCTTGGGTAAGGAACGCTTGGCCCATTCGATATATCGTCCGTCAGCATCGTCTAGGCGATACGCCTTCCCAATAAGGTCGGCAGTCGGTCGGAGGTGACTGATTTCATCCGACACAATCAACTGTTCGATCCGAGCCTCCATCTCATCAGGTAGTTTAAAACCATCGTTTGAAAAGAACTTGATTCCATTGTCCTGATAGGGATTGTGCGAAGCCGAGATCACCACCCCGGCATCGGCCCGCAGACTGCGAGTCAAAAAGGCGATGGCCGGCGTTGGCATCGGTCCGACTAACAGAACATCGACACCCATGGAACAAATTCCCGCCGTCAAGGCGGACTCCAGCATGTAACCGGAAATACGGGTGTCCTTGCCGATGACGATTTGATGACGACCGGCTCGCCGCATGAAGAGGTGTGCGGCCGCCCGACCCAACTGCATCGCCGTTTCGCTGGTCATGGGCTCGAGATTGGCCACGCCCCGGACGCCGTCGGTTCCAAATAACTTACGCATAATGCTCCAGTCTGGCTGACGACGCGCGCGATCTTACAGCCGCCGCCACTTTGACGACGTCCGCCATCATCGCCACATCATGGACGCGCAGGATCTGCGCACCTCGATCGACCGCAAGCGCGACGGCCGCGGCCGTTCCCCACTCCCGATGATCGACAGACCGATCGACCATTTGACCAATGAAGGCTTTTCGTGAAAGGCCGACAAGCAGTGGACGGTTTAACATCGTGAATGCTGACAACTGATTCAATAGGTCGAGGTTATGTACCAGCAGCTTACCAAAACCGATGCCGGGATCAAGGACGATGTTCGTTTTAGCAATGCCCGCCTGCATAGCCACTTGTAGTCGCTCATCCAGAAAGTGCACGACCTCCGCCACAACATTTTCATACTGCGGTGCGTTCTGCATCGTCTGCGGAGTCCCTTGCATGTGCATCAGGACAATGGCTGCGCTGGACCGCGCAATCACCGTCGCCATCTCTGCATCACACCGCAGTGCGCTCACATCATTGATGATGGATGCTCCAGCATCTAAAGCGTACTGGGCCACTCTTGACTTGGTAGTATCCACCGAAATCGGAACCGTGACGCGACGAGCCAACTCAGCAACCACTGGAATCACCCGTGCAAGTTCATCCTGTTCACTCACAGGGTGGGCTCCAGGCCTGGTCGATTCAGCGCCGAGATCGAGGATGTCCGCCCCTTGTTCGACCAACTCGAGTGCATGAGCGACAGCCTGTTCAGGCTTGGTGTACCGCCCCCCATCGTAGAATGAATCGGCCGTGACGTTTACGATACCCATAATCAGTGGGCGCTCATTGCACCGGAGTTCCCGCCCTCTGGCCAGAAACCAGTCCCGTGGGGGCAATGCCTGCAACGAAGACCGATCCATGCCGATCACACCCTGCGGATCATACGAAGATATTACAAATAGAGCTGCACCAGACCTGACGAAAGACAACGCCTACCCGTCCTACTCAACCCTTGTTACACGAAGTACTATGACAACGGCCCCCGTGCCCGGAAAGGGGGCCGTTGTGTATCGAGATCTGTTTAGGCAGGAACCGTTTGGGAGGAGGACTGCAAAAGAATTTGATCGATCTCCGGCGCATCCAGCACTTCTTTTTCCAACAGCGCCTCGGCCAATGCCTTCAAGCTGGTCATCTGTTCGGTCAGCACGCGCTTGGCACGTTCGTAGTTCTCTGTGACAAAGCGCTTGATCTCAAGATCGATCTCCAGCGCCACTTGATCGCTGAAATCCCGCTTGGACGCAAAGTCTCGGCCCAGGAAGATTGTCTCCTCTTTCTGCCCAAACGTGAGGGGCCCCAACTTTTCACTCATGCCCCATTCACAGACCATCTTTCGTGCGAGAACCGTCGCGCGTTCCAAATCGTTGCCCGCGCCGGTCGTGACGTGTTTGAACACGAGTTCTTCTGCAACCCGGCCACCCATGAGAATCGCCAGCGTGTTGTACAGAAATTCTTTGGAGTAGTTGTGCCGGTCGTCGGTAGGCAACTGCATCGTGACGCCCAGCGCCCGACCTCTTGGAATGATCGTAACTTTATGTACAGGGTCTGTTCCCGGCAACAATTTCGCCATCAACGCGTGGCCCGCCTCGTGGTACGCCGTGACCCGCTTTTCTTCATCGCTCAGAATCATGCTCTTACGCTCGGCACCCATGAGGACCTTGTCCTTCGCCATCTCGAAGTCCACGACCTCTACTTCCTTCTTGTTCTGACGAGCCGCCCAAAGCGCCGCCTCGTTCACAAGATTTTCCAGGTCGGCGCCTGAAAAACCAGGCGTCCCGCGCGCAATCTTTTCCAGCTCTACATTGGCCGCGACCGGCACCTTCTTCGTGTGGACTTTCAGAATCTCCGAACGTCCACGGAGATCAGGCCGATTGACCACAACCTGCCGATCAAACCGGCCCGGTCGCAGCAAGGCCGGATCGAGAACAT
>Ga0209640_10005210_pt1 | contig 11365 bp, 11 predicted proteins | sample RifCSP10_1_FD_184018 | JGI IMG/M metagenome (GOLD analysis project Ga0209640, IMG submission 184018) | Soil microbial communities from Rifle, Colorado - Rifle CSP2_sed 10_1 (SPAdes) (version 2) | ecosystem: Environmental > Terrestrial > Deep subsurface > Rock core/Sediment | place: Rifle...
CGAAGGCGCGGGGGTTGGCCCGGGCCGTTGGCGGTGAGGTCATTGAGCGGGGACGCCTGCGCCGCGAGTTCTTTGACGCCATCGTGAATGCGACGCCGGTGGGAATGTTCCCGCAGGTGAGAAGATCGCCACTTCGCGCAGAAGAGCTGAATTGCCGCCTGGTGATGGATCTGATTTATCGGCCGATGAAAACGGAGCTGCTTCGCCGGGCCGCGCAGCGCGGCATCGAAACCGTTTCCGGGGTGGAGATGTTTCTCGCCCAGGGCATTGCGCAATGGGAGATCTGGAGCGGCTTGCGCGCGCCAGAGACGGCGATGCGGAGTGCGGTGCTGGCCGCGTTGCGGCGCGAAGAGCGCTTGCGAGGCGCGGCGTGATCCAGCCTGATTACAAGACGTTTTGCCGGCTGGCACGCGAGGGCAACCTCGTGCCCGTGTATGCCACGTTTACGGCCGATCTGCTGACGCCGGTGGCAGCCTATCTGCGGCTGGCGCGGGCGACGCGGTATTCGTTTCTGCTGGAGAGCGTCGAAGGCGGAGAAAAAATCGCGCGCTACACTTTTCTGGGCGCAAACCCGGTGGAAGTCTTTCGCTACGCCAATCAATCCTGCGTGGTGGAAGGCGAGGGACGGCTGGAGTGGCAGGCGGCGGACCCGATCGAGTTCCTGCGCCACCGCATTGCGCGCTACCGCCCGGTGCGCGTGCCGGGCCTGCCGCCGCTGGTGGCCGGAGCGATCGGCTATTTCTCCTACGATATGGTGCGACAGATCGAGCGTCTGCCGGCGCGGCTCCGCGACGACATTGGCCTGGACGAAGCGGTGCTAATGTTTTACCTGGGGCTGGTGGCCTTTGACCACGTGCAGCACCGCGTCTGGGTCGTGCGCAACGTTTTCACGGAGGGGCCGGGCAGCCTGCGCGCCAGGTATAACGCGGCCGCGCGCGAGATCGCAGCAACGCGGCGACTGCTCGAGCAGCCCATTCTGCGCGCGCGCGTTCGGCGTGCGAAGAATGTGCCGCTGCGCATCCGCTCGAACGTTCGCCGCAGCGATTATCTGGCGGCGGTGCGCCGCGCGAAGCGATACATCCGCGGCGGAGACATTTTTCAGGTGGTGCTGAGCCAGCGGTTCTCGGCGCGCACCAAAGCCGACCCGTTTGAGATTTATCGCGCGCTGCGCGTGATAAACCCTTCGCCGTACATGTATTTTCTGCGGTTGGGTGAGGTGGCCGTGGTGGGAAGTTCGCCGGAAATGCTGGTAAAGATTCAGGGCCGGGAGGCTTTCTACCGGCCGATCGCCGGCACGCGTCCGCGCGGGCGGGATGAAAAAGAAGACCAGCGCCTGGAGGCTGAGCTGATTGCTGACCCCAAGGAGCGCGCCGAACACGTCATGCTGGTGGACCTGGGGCGCAACGATCTGGGGCGCGTGTGCGAGTACGGCACTGTGCGCGTGGAAAAGCTGATGACGGTGGAGTGTTACTCGCATGTGATGCATCTCGTCTCGAGCCTGCGCGGGCGGCTGCGCGAGGGGGTGGATTGCTTTGACGCGCTGATGGCGTGCTTTCCCGCCGGGACGGTGAGCGGGGCGCCCAAGGTGCGCGCGATGGAGATTATCGAAGAGCTGGAGCTTGCGCGGCGCGGCATTTACGCCGGCGGGATTCTTTACCTCGATTTCTCGGGAAACCTGGACTCCTGCATTGCCATTCGGACGCTGGTGGCCAAGGGCGGGACGGCATACGTCCAGGCCGGGGGCGGTATCGTGGCTGATTCTGTTCCCGAGCGCGAATACGAAGAGACTGTCAACAAGGCAAAGGCACTGCTGACCGCTCTCGAATTCGCCGTGAAGCGTAGAACGGTTCGCTGAATCCCATGATTCTGCTGCTCGATAACTACGACTCGTTTACGTACAACCTGGCGCAGTTCCTCGGCCAGTTGGGAGAGAAGCTCGAGGTGCGTCGCAACGATCAGATTACGGTGGACGAAGTTGCGCGGCTTGCGCCGGAGCGGATTGTGATTTCGCCCGGGCCGGGGATTCCGCAGCGGGCGGGGATCACGGTTGAGTTGATTCGTCGGTTTGCGGGCGAGATACCGATTCTCGGTGTGTGCTTGGGCCATCAAGCGATTGGTCATGCGTTTGGCGGGCGAGTGGTGCGCGCGCCGGAAATCCTTCACGGCAAGACCAGCGAAATCCACCACGACGGGAAGACCATTTTTCGCAAGCTGCCAAAGCCGTTCACGGCGACGCGCTATCATTCGCTGGTTGTTGCGCGGAAGGGTTTGCCGCGTGAGCTGGAGGTCTCCGCAGAAACGGCCGACGGCACAATCATGGGCCTGCGCCACCGCAAGCTGCGCGTCGAAGGCGTGCAGTTCCACCCCGAATCCATTCTCACTGACGCGGGAATGCAACTCCTGCAGAATTTTCTGTGCCTTTAGTGCGGGAAGCGCCAGCACCTACCAACGCAAACTCGACATCGCAGCGGCATAGATTTCAATGCCGCGCCAGAGGTTGCCGAGGCGGAGGCTTTCGTTGGCGGCGTGCTGGTTGTTGTCGTGGTTGACCATGGGTACGCCGATGACGGGCAGGTTCCACTGCTCGAAGATGTACATGGGTGCGCTGCCGCCCAGCGTGGGCATTTTCACCACCGGGCCGCCGGTGGCTTCCTCGACGACGCGCATAACGGCGCGAGAAACGGGAAGGTCCATCGAGGTACGCGAGGCCCGATAGCCCCAGCGGTCGGTGGTGACTTTGGCGATGAGCGGGCACTTCAGGTGTTCGGCGGGCGTCGGATCTTCGGAAGTGACGCAAAAGCCCTGCTTGCGGATGTGCGCGACGACACGCTCGAACTGGCGGGCCGGCTGAATGTTTTTCACCAGGCGCAGGTCGAGCGAGGCCGTGGCCTGTGTGGGGATAATGTTCTGCGATTCGGCTCCAACGTACGCGCTGCGCAAGCCGCGGACGTTGAGCGAAGGTTGATTGATGAGCTCGACAAGTTTCCTGCCACCCCCTTCGGGCCGGGCGATGAGCAGCTCGCGCATCAGGTCGGCGTCGTTGGCGGGCATTTCGGCGAGCGCTTGGCGTTCGCGGTCGCTGAGCGGTTCGACGTCGTCATAAAAGCCCTCGATCACGACGCGCCCATCGGCATCTTTCATCGAGGCCAGCAGGCGGGCCAGATTGAAGGCCGGGTTGGGCGCCCAGTTACCGTAATGGCCGCTGTGCAGCGCGCGGGCAGGGCCGTACACGGTGATCTCCACGTCCATCACGCCGCGGTTGCCGAAGAAAACCATCGGGCGGCCGGACTGGTGCACGGGTCCATCGGCGGTGATCAGAAGATCGGCGGCAATAAGGTCGCGGTGGGCAGCAAGGGTGTGCTCGAGGTTGGGCGAGCCGGCTTCTTCTTCGCCGTCCAGGATGAATTTCACGTTGACGGCCAGCGGGATTTGCTTCGCGCGGAGGGCGTCGAGCGCGGCGAGAATCGCGACGATAGGCGATTTGTCGTCTGAGGCCGAGCGCGCGTAGATGCGCCAATCGTCCTGATAGGACGTGCCGGGCGCGGGGAAGGGGATAAGCCGCCCGCCCGCTTCGATAGCACTGGTGCGCAGGGCAGGCTCGAAGGGCTTGGTGCCGGACCAGGCAGCAGGGTCCACGGGCTGGCCGTCGTAGTGCGCGTAGAAGATAACGGTGCGAGTTGCGTTTGGCGCTTTCAGCTCGCCGAAAACCACCGGGCCGCGGCCAGGGATGGGCAACAGTTGCGTCGCAATGCCGCGGCGGCCAAGCATCTCGACCAGCGCGGCCGCGTTGCGCTGTATGTTGGAGGTATCGGTGGCGATGTTGGGGATGGCGAGGAGAGCGGTGAGCTCGGAGATGATCTTGTGTTCGTTGGCCTGGCGATACTCGCGGACCTGGCGGGCAACTTCAGCGGGCGATGGGGCGTTTGACTTCTGTGCCGCTGCCGGGTAGATTACGAAGCTCAGGATAAAGAGAGTCACCGCTATGCGAGTCAAGATCGCCCTCCTGTAATTGGTCGCCATCGGTTGGCGGCCCCGGGTCACCCAACGGGTGGCCGATTCTCCTCTACTGCGTTTCCACAATTTTGCATTCTTTCAGCCGGCCCCGTTGGGCCTGAATCGAGTGAGCCATGAGCGAATACGCCATTGAAGTCGAAAACCTCGTGAAAGTGTACCACCCGGGGCGGCGGTCTGAGGTGCGCGCGGTGGATGGCATGAGCTTCGGCGTGCCGCGCGGGGAGATCTTCGGCCTGCTGGGGCCGAACGGCGCGGGCAAGACAACCATCCTGAAGATGTTGAATACGCTGATTCACCCGACCGATGGCCGCGCGCGGGTGCTGGGCTTTGACGTGACGGCGCAGCCGCTCGAAGTACGGCGGCGGATTACGGTGGTGATCCAGGAGACGGCCGTGGAGATGTTTCTCGACGCGCGCGACAACTTGCTGACGTTTGCGCGCTTCCACGGCCTGAGCCCGGCTGAGGCGCGGCGTCGCGCGGATGCGGTGATGGAGCGGTTCAATCTGCACCCGGAAGCCAGCAAAAAGGTGCAGGACCTGAGCGGAGGCTACCGGCGGCGCGTGCAGGTGGCCAAGGCGTTCATGGTGGATACGCCGGTGGTGTTCCTCGATGAGTTCTCGACGGGCATGGACCCGATCCTGAAACGCGCGGTGATGGGTTACCTGCGCGAAGAAGCTGCGAAGGACCGCACCATCATCCTGACAACGCAGATCCTGAGCGAGGCCGAAGAACTCTGCGACGACATCTTGATTATGAACAAGGGCCGCCAGGTGGCCCGCGGCGACTTGCACACGCTGAAACTGCTCTCGCAGGGCGTGTACGAGGTGACGATGACGTTTGCGGAGCTGCCTGCGGCGATTGAGGCGTACCTGGCCAGCCTTCAGCCGGTGCGCATGGAGATCCACCAGACCACAGTCGAGCTGGCGCTGAAGGCCGAGGAAGCGCGCGTGCTCGAGCTGGTGGCGGAGCTGGCGAAGAAGGGCCGCGTGCTGCGCGTTGAGATCGGCGGGGCCAGCCTGGAAGATATCTTTGTCGAGCTGATGAAGGAGAAATAGATCATGTCTGCAATCTCAGCGATTCTGTACCGCGAAGGCAAAATCCGCGCGACGAACTACACGTTTCTCTTCTGGGACCTGTTCTACCCGCTTGGATACTTGCTGGTGTTCGGAGTGGGCGTGAACGAAGCGATGGGCGGGGCGTTCCCCTCGGGCCCGGTGGACTACAACTCATTTTTCCTCGCGGGCGTGCTGGGGATGGCCAGCTTCGGCATTGCGTCCAATACGTCGTGGACGTTTTTCCTGGACCGCGACAACGGCATCTTCTACGAGATGCTCACCTACCCGATGACGCGTGCCGAATATCTGCTAGGGAAAGTGCTGTTCAACATCGGGATCGCGATCTTTCAAGCGGCACTCACCGTGGCTTTGGCGGGGGCGCTGCTGGGCGTGCGCATTCGCTGGGACCTGGTGCCGCTGCTGACCCTGGCAGTGGTGATCGGCACGGCGGGGTGGTTCTACTTCTACGCCATCTTTGCGCTGAAGATCCGGCGGAACGACATCTTCAACACGGTGACGTCGATCTTCTATTTTGCGTTCCTGTTTGCCAGCTCGATGTTTTATCCGCTGGATCCTCTGCCGGCGTGGTTCCGCGGGATCGCGCTGGCCAACCCGATTACCTGGCAGGTGGACGTGCTGCGCTACGCGACAATTGGCATCGGCAATCCGGGGCAGATCGCGTGGGAGGCAGCGGCGTTCTTGGCGTTTACGCTGCTTTCGTTCGCGTATGCGGTGCGGTGCCTCGACCAGCAGGAGTGAATCCCCCAGGTCGGCAAGGGCTCCCGGCAGCTTCGGCTAGCTCGACGTCTCACGCGCCGGCGCCCATCTGCATCGGCTCATCCGCCGAGCCACCGTAGATGTTGGGCACTTTCGAGCCCATGGCACGCAGATAGGCGCAGAGCTGGCCGCGGTGGTGAACTTGGTGGTTGTTCAGCCACGCGAGGTAAACGACCAGCGGAAAGTTGTATATGTCGAAAAAGTTCGTCACGTTCGCGAGCTTCTCGCCGCTGAGGGATTTCAACTGCTGGAGCTTCGGGATGTAATTCTTCTCGTAGTAGCTCACAATATCGGCGACGGTCCTGACGTGTTCCGGCGCTTTCTGGCTGGTGTCCGTCTCCATTTTGAACTCTGCGGCGAGGATGCCGTCGAGGAACCAGACGTCGCTTGCGGCGATGTGCCAGGCGAGGTCGAATCCGGTGCGCGACTTCGCGTCGGGTCTGTAGTCGTTGCCCGTTTCCGGCACGGCTTCGAGGACGCGTCGCGTCGTCTTGGCCTCCTCTCCCAGTCCGGTCACGAAAAAGTCTCTCAGGAATGCAGCCTGTTCAGGTGTCATCGAGGTTCTCCCTTCAAGAAGTTTGCAGACAACGCAGCTCCCCCAGCCCTGGGAGAGCGCCCCATTCTAACTCACAAAGGACTGCGCGTTTGTAAACTCGGTCAGGGCATCCAGTTTGCGCAGGGCGGCGCCGGAATCGATGGACTTGGCTGAGAGGCGCACTCCATCCAACCAGTCCGTTGCGCAGCCAGCAGCGACAAGTGCCGCGGCTGCATTGGCGAGAACAACCTCGCGGGGAGGCCCGTGCTCGCCATTCAGGATGCTGCGGATGATGCGGGCGTTTTCAGCAGGCCCGCCGCCAGCCAGCGCTTCGAGTGGCGTGCGGCGTAGGCGGAAATCTTCCGGGACGACGGTGTAGCTGCGTACAGTGCCATCGCGCAACTCGGTTACGAAGGTCTCGCCGCTCAGCGAAATCTCATCCAGTCCATCCACCCCATGGACAACGAACGCGCGTTTGCAGCCCAGGGCCTCGAGGGCACGGGCCATCAGCTCCGAGATGCGCGCATCAAAGACGCCAAGCACCTGGGCCGTGGCTCCGGCGGGATTGGTGAGAGGGCCGAGCAGATTGAAGATTGTGCGGCCGCCGACCTGACGTCGAGCAGCGGCGGCGTGTTTCATGGCCGTGTGGACAGTCGGGGCGAACAGAAAACCGATGCCAATCTGCTGAATCGCCTCGCCCATACGCTCCACGGGCACGTCCAGACACACGCCGAGAGCTTCCAGAACATCGGCCGAGCCGCAGCGGGAGCTTATCGAGCGATTGCCGTGCTTGGCCACGCGCGCCCCCGCGCCGGCGGCCACGAATGCCGCCCCGGTTGAAATATTGAAGGTGCCTTTCGCGTCGCCGCCGGTGCCGCAGGTATCCACAAGAGCATCGGCAAGTGGTGCGGTCGAATTCGCAAAGATCGGCCGGGCGTGGCGGCGCATCACGGCGGCGAAGCCGATCAGCTCATCGAGCGTCTCGCCCTTCGCGCGCAGGCTTGTGAGCAGGCGCGCGATCTGCGCGTCCTCGCACCGGCCGGAGAGCAGGTCTTCCATGACCGCTTCGGCTTCGGAGCGGCTCAGGTGAATGCCCGCTTCGATTCTGTCAACAGCGGAAACAATCACGGGAGAGGCCGCCTTGCTGGTTGGTTCCATTCAGAGTAAACTGCCGCGTTTCGTTGAAACGCGGATTGTAGCACTGATGGAGCGGCGCGCGGTCGAGAGGGCGGGAACGCGATGAAGATTCACGAATACCAGGGCAAAGCGATCCTGGCGCGCTTCGGAGTGCCGGTTCCGCGCGGGGAAGTGGTCTACGAGAAGGAAGAAGCCCGCGCCGCGGCCGGCCGGCTGGGCACAAAAGTTGTCGTCGTGAAGGCCCAGATCCACGCCGGAGGGCGCGGCAAGGGCGGCGGCGTGAAGCTGGCGCGGTCCGTGGAGGAAGCGGCAGAGCTGGCCGGCAAGATACTGGGCATGACGCTTGTGACGCATCAGACTGGTCCGGAAGGCCGCCTGGTGCGGCGGGTGCTGATCGAAGAGGGCCTGGACATCAAGAAAGAAATCTACCTGGGCCTGCTGGTGGACCGGGCCGCGGGCGCGGCGGTGTTTATGGCCAGCGCCGCAGGCGGGATGGAGATTGAAGAAGTCGCGCGAGAGAACCCGTCGGCCATTCTGCGCGAGACGATTCATCCGGCGCTGGGACTTCAGCCTTATCAGGCGCGCAAGCTGGCCTTTGGCATCGGGCTCGGCGCAGAAGCGGCGGCAAATGCTGTGCCGTTTTTCCAAGCGCTCTACCGCGCGTTTGTTGAAACGGACGCCGCGCTCGTGGAGATCAACCCGTGCGTGGTGACCGGAGACCATAAGTTGATTGCGCTCGACGCCAAAATCAACTTCGACGACAACGCACTTTATCGTCACAAGGAATTGCGCGAGCTGCGCGACCTGGACGAAGAAGACCCGCTGGAAGTGGAAGCGTCGAAATACGGCCTGAACTACATCAAGCTCGACGGCAACGTCGGGTGCATGGTGAACGGCGCGGGCCTGGCCATGTCCACCATGGACATCATCAAGCTGGCCGGCGGGGCACCAGCGAACTTTCTGGACGTGGGCGGCGGAGCATCGGCCGAGCAGGTGAAGAACGCGTTCAAGATCCTGATGAGCGATCCGCACGTGCGCGGCGTGTTCATCAACATCTTCGGGGGCATCCTGCGCTGCGACGTGCTGGCTACCGGCGTGGTCACTGCCGCTCGGGAATTGCAGGTGAAGGTGCCGATCGTCGTGCGAATGGAAGGCACCAACGTTCAGCAGGGGCAGGAGATCCTGCGCACATCCGGTCTGGATTTTACGATCGCGCAAGGGATGAAAGATGGGGCCGAAAAGATCGTCCAGCTCGCGGGGGGTGCGCGATGAGCGTGCTGGTTGATGCGAAAACGCGCCTCCTTGTGCAGGGTTTTACTGGACGTGAGGGAACGTTCCACGCGCAGCAAATGATCGAATACGGCACGAACGTGGTCGGAGGCGTTACGCCCGGCAAGGGCGGAACGCGGCACCTCGACCGTCCGGTGTTCAATACCGTGGCCGAGGCTGCGGGCGCGACAGGAGCAAACGCTTCGGTCATCTTTGTACCGCCGCCCTACGCCGCTGATGCGATTCTCGAGGCGGCGGATGCGAAGCTGCCGCTGGTTGTGTGTATCACCGAAGGCATTCCGACGCTGGACATGGTACGAGTGGCGGCGGCGCTGCGCGGCGGGCGCACGCGGCTGATCGGGCCCAACTGCCCCGGCATCATCTCGCCGGGCCAGTGCAAGATTGGCATCATGCCGGGGAGCATTCATAAGCAGGGTCACGTCGGCGTGGTCAGCCGGAGCGGCACGCTCACCTATGAGGCCGTGGACCAACTGACGCAGCTGGGCGTTGGCCAGTCCACGTGCATCGGGATTGGCGGCGACCCGATTATCGGCACGACGTTTCTGGATACGATTCGCATGTTCAACGACGATCCGGAAACACATGCCATCGTGATGATCGGCGAAATCGGCGGCAATGCCGAGGAAACGGCCGCCGAGTTTGTCAAGGCGAATGTGCGTAAGCCGGTGGTCGGCTTTATCGCCGGACAGACGGCGCCGCCTGGGCGCCGTATGGGCCACGCCGGCGCGATCATCAGCGGCGGCCAGGGCACGGCAAAGGAAAAATACGCCGCGATGCAGGCCGCGGGCATCCATTGCGTGCAAAGCCCAGCGGACATTGGTGCGACGCTTGCTGGTGCGCTCGGCAAGGCCGTCGCAAAATAGGCATCGCAAACTACTGATTCGAAGGAGAGCCGCGTGGCCATCGAACGAACACTGGCAATTATTAAGCCCGACGCTGTTGGGCGAGGACTCGCAGGGGACATACTTGCCCGGATACACAGGGCGGGCTTCCAGATCCGCGCTATCAAGTCGCTGCGGTTGACCAGAGCCGAAGCCGAAGGATTCTATGCGGTGCACCGGGAGCGGCCGTTTTTCAAAGACCTGACCGAGTTCATGAGCTCGGGCAAAGTCATTGTGATGGCGCTCGAGGCAGAAAACGCCATTGCGCGCTGGCGTGACGCCATGGGTGCCACCGACCCGGCCAAAGCAGCACCGGGCACGATTCGCCGCGACCTGGGCACCAGCATCCAGAACAACTGCACGCACGGATCGGATGCGCCGGAGACGGCCGTGTTCGAAATCAGCTACTTTTTCAGCGATGCGGAACTGGTTTAGTAGCCGCCAAAGACGCACCGTGCAGTGGAGCCCGGCGTCCCGGTAGATCTTGATTGCTGTACAGGGTTCACAGATGGATCCCCAGCGCGAAATCGGCAAGGTGTTACTGGTTCTCGGAGCTGTGTTTTTGGTGGTAGGTGGGCTGCTCGTGCTTGGGGGCAAGCTGCCGTTTCGGCTGGGGCGGCTGCCGGGCGACATCATCTACCGAAGCGACCGCACGACGTTTTACTTTCCCATTGTGACGTCCTTACTCGTGAGCGCGGTCTTGACGCTGGTCTTCTGGCTGATATCGTACCTGCGACGATGAGAACAAGAAACAGGGAAGAAGGGAAGCAAGGAAGAAAGGAAGCAAGGAAAGAGACTCGATGACGCAATTCACACTCAACCTCGCGCCCCAGCGGAAGATCTGGAGCGTCAGCGAACTGACGACGCGCATCCGCGAACTGCTCGAAGGCCAGTTCCGCGACATCTGGGTGGAAGGCGAAATCTCGAATTGCCGCGAGGCGCAGTCCGGACACCTCTACTTCACGCTGAAGGATGCGCGCGCGCAGGTGCGCTGCGTGTGCTTCAAGAACCAGCACCGGCTGCTGAAGTTCCGGCCGGAAGACGGGCTGCACGTGACGGTGCGCGGTTCGGTGGGCGTCTATGAGCCGCGCGGCGAATACCAGATTTACGTTGAGCATGTCGAACCGGTCGGCCTGGGCGCGCTTCAACTGGCCTTCGAGCAGTTGAAGAAGCGCCTTGAGGCCGAGGGTCTGTTCGATCCGGCACGGAAGAAGCCGCTGCCGATGCTGCCGCGGCGAATCGGTCTGATCACGTCGCCGCGGGGCGCGGCCGTGCGCGACGTCCTGCGCATTCTGCGGCGCCGGTTTCCCAACGTGCACGTGCTTTTGTTCCCCGTGCGCGTGCAGGGAGAGGGCGCTGCGGAGGAGATCGTCGGAGCGATTAAGTTTTTCAATCGCAAGGAACTGGCCGACGTTTTGATTCTGGCGCGCGGCGGTGGGTCGCTTGAAGACCTGTGGGCATTCAACGAAGAAAGTGTGGCGCGGGCAATCGCTGCTTCACTGATACCAGTTGTTTCCGGTGTGGGACATGAGACGGATTTCACCATCGCCGATTTTGTCGCTGACGTGCGCGCCTCCACGCCTTCGGCTGCTGCGGAAATTGTGGTGCGGACGCGGCAGGAGTTCGACCGGCACCTCGCGCAAGTCCTGGAGCAGATGACACAGCGGATGCGCTAC
>Ga0209640_10005211_pt1 | contig 11364 bp, 11 predicted proteins | sample RifCSP10_1_FD_184018 | JGI IMG/M metagenome (GOLD analysis project Ga0209640, IMG submission 184018) | Soil microbial communities from Rifle, Colorado - Rifle CSP2_sed 10_1 (SPAdes) (version 2) | ecosystem: Environmental > Terrestrial > Deep subsurface > Rock core/Sediment | place: Rifle...
GTTCAAAGCGCTCACCTGGCCGGTAGCCGCGTCGTAGTATAGGGCAAAACAATCCCCGCCGATGCCGGTAGAAGTTGGCTCGGTTACATTTAGCGCGGCTGCTGTGGCGACAGCGGCGTCGGCGGCGCTGCCGCCTTCGTTGAGAATCCGCAATCCGGCGGCCACCGCCAGCGGTTGCGAAGTCGCCACCATGCCGCCTCTTCCTAAAACCGGTGAGCGCCGAGAATCGAACTTAGATGACCTCAATCCCCTCCCCTTCGACCACCTCGCCCACCTCCCACAGCACCTGCCCAAGCCTGGCGGCCCCTTCAAATAATTCGTCCATCTTCTGAGGCGGCACCGCCAGCAGCAAACCGCCACTGGTTTGCGCATCGAAAAGCAGCATTTGGGTCGGCTCGCCGATCTCAGGAGAGAACCGCACGTGAGGGCCAAAATACATGCGGTTGTCCGAGGAGCCGCCAGGGAAGATGAATTCGTGGGCGTAGCGATGCGCCCCCCGAATGAAAGGCACTTTCGCATGGAAGAAGCGCATCCCCACACCTGACGCCTGCGCCATTTCCCAGGCGTGACCGAGCAAGCCGAACCCGGTGATATCCGTGCCGCTCCGCAATCCAAATTCAAGCGCAAGATCGGCAGCCAGGTTGTTTAGCCGCTTCATCCAGCCCACCGCTTCTGTCACGTCGCCGGGATCCGCCACCCCTTGCTTGAGCGCAGTCGTTATTGTGCCGAAGCCCAGCGGCTTGCTAAGCACCAGCACATCCCCCGGCCTGGCGCCGCGCTTGGTGATCATTTTTGCCGGGTCAACAAAGCCGATCCCGATCAGGCCGTACTTGGGCTCTTCATCCTGGATTGTGTGCCCTCCGACAATCACTACCCCGGCCTCACGGGCCTTTTCCGCCCCGCCGCGCAAGATTTCACCTGCCACCTCATTTGGCAGGCTGGGGGGCAAGGCGGCGATGTTCAGCGCCAGGAAGGGCTTGCCGCCCATCGCATAGATATCCGACAGGCTGTTTGCCGCGGCAATCGCACCGTAATCATAGGCGTTATCCACAACAGGAGTAAAGAAATCCGTGGTGACCACGATGGCGCGCTGCTCGTCCAGCCGCCAGACGGCCGCATCATCTGGCGAAGCCAGGCCCACGAGCAGGTCCGGGTAATCGCCGGATTGAAAGATGTCCTTTACAGGGCGCAGCACCTGCGCCAGCGCCTCAGCGCTTAATTTGGACGCTCAACCCGCGCACTTTGACAGGCTGGTCAGCCGGATTTGTTTCCCGGTAGGATATTTCTCGCTCATCGAGAGACTCGGTAAACTCGTTTCCGTATTTCGTATTTCGTAGTTCGTAATCCGTAATTCGTAACTGGTGTCACGTCCCGAATTACGTTTTACGCATCACGCTTCAGGTATCATGGCGCTGTTTCGGGCGTGGGCAAGGGCGTAGGCTGTGGTGTGGGAACGGCGACGGTTTGCGCCTCCAGAGTCGGCAGTGGGAGCAGGTATGGCGCATTGCTGGGCACCAACATCACCTGGATGCCGGGCGCCAGTTCGTTGATGTACTGGTAGGTCAGCAAGTCCTGGTTAGTCGCCAGGGCCTCGGCGATCAATTCCAGGGCTTGTTTCTCGGCCTCGGCCTCGATGATGCGCGCCTTCGCCTGGCCTTCGGCATCGATCACCACAGCATCGGCCCTACCCTGGGCAACCTGGCGCGCCTGTTCAGCCTCCTGGCGGCGCTGCTCGACGACAAAACTGGCCTGTTGGGCCAGCTGCTCTGCGATCTGCTTTTGCTCCACAGAGGCGGCATATTCGGGAGAGAAGGTGATGTTGCGCAAGACGAAATTTGCCAGCAACAGGCCATTTTCGGCTAACTTGCGGTCCATCTCCTCCCGGATCAGCTCGTTCAATTCGGCCCTTTTCAAGCTGTAGACTTCTTCGACGCCAAACTGGGAGACGGCATCACGGATAATGCCTCGGGTAAGCGGGCGGATCAGCTCATCCGTGTAGCGTCTCTGCCAGGCGATATGCACCTGGACAACGCTGTTCGGGTCAATTGCATAGATCACCGAGGCATCCAAGAGCACTTCCTGACCATCGGAAGTGCGCGCCGCCACAGAATCATCACCCGGTACTTGCCCTTCCTCGGTTGCGATGGACATCGTATAGGTCAGCTTGGAGATCGAGTAAGTTACTACATTTTCAAAAAACGGGATAATCCAGCGCAGTCCCGGCTGAAGGGCCTGTTCCCGGTAGCCCCTGGGATCGATCGCCGAGATGACCACTCCCCGCTCTTCCGGCTGGATGAACACCAACCCGGCGCTGACGGTGGTTAATATCACCGCCAGGATTGCCACCACCAGGACGGAAATGGAGATCGCTCTAACCTTTTGTCCCCGTGAAGCCCGCACCACGGCCAAAACGATGAGACCTACAACCACGATCCATAACAGTGCAACAGCACCCTGAAGGACGCCTGAGAAATTCATTCTTACCTCCGCTTGTGAGCAATATTGTCCAATCGATTATACCGTAGTTGCCCTGCAGCCCTGATTACCTGGCGGTTGCTTCCCGTTCCAATCCGTGATACTATCCGGGCATGCGTGCAACTCGCGGCCGAGTGACCAAAATTCAACTGGATTCCAGCGGAAGTCGCTCAGCCTGGATTGCCTGTCCGGCACAGGCTATCCCTTCCCCCGGGAGATACCTGCTCGCAGCCGGTCCTGAAGAAATCGTGCCAGTTGCGCTATTTAGCGCTGAAAAGGTCTCGCAGGGCTTTCTGGCTGCGCCTCCGGTTCCGCATGCGTGGACTCCTGGCACCGCCCTGCAGCTTCACGGTCCTCTTGGACGCGGCTTCACCCTGCCCGGTGGATTAAAACGCCTGGCGCTGGCCGCCCTTGGAGAGTCTATCAGCCGGCTGGTCCCACTCTTATCCCGAAACATGCTGGAAAACACGGCGGTCGCTTTATTTACGGATGCCCCCCTGCCATCGCTCCCATCTGCCCTGGAAATCAACCCTTTAGATGAACTGCCCCGCGCCTTAGTTTGGGCAGATTTTTTGGCCTTGGATATGAAAATAGAGACATTAACTCGCCTTCGGGAAATCCTGGAACTAAGGGAGGATCGCTTACCCTGCCCTGGCCAGGCGCTGATCATTACCCCCATGCCCTGCGGCGGAATCGCCGATTGTGGCGTTTGTGCCGTCCCGGTGCGCCGCTCCTGGAAGTTGACCTGTAAGGATGGACCGGTATTTAACCTTAACGAATTGGAGTGGTAATTGTGAACGTCCTGGCTTTTTTTGCTCATCCGGATGACGAAACCATGCTCGCCGGCGGCATCTTGGCGCTCTTGTCCCGCGGCGGCGCCCAGGTTCACTACCTTTGCGCCACGCGCGGCGAAGGGGGCGAGGTAGGAGAGCCGCCGGTTTGCGAGCCGGAGGAGTTGGGGGAAGTCCGCGAAAAGGAGATGGTTTGCGCCGTGCAGGCGCTGGGAGGCCACAGTCTAACATTTCTCGGATATACCGACCCGCGCGTCGGCCCTGACGAGGAGCTCTACGCATACACCGAGGACCTGACCATGCTGTCGGGCCAGGTCGCCGCCAGCGTACGCCAGTTTCAAATCGACGCGGTAATAACCCATGGATCCAACGGTGAATACGGCCATCCGGCCCATGTGATTACCCACCAGGCAGCCGCCATCGCGGTGTTATCCTTTGGCGAGGCAGCGCCGCTGCTCTACACGGCTGCTGCTTCCTTTCCCGATCATCCCAAGCCACGCCTGGCCAACAAGGACGATCCGGCGCACCTTGTTGTGGATATCACGCCGGTCCTGCCCCAGAAAGAGCAGGCGGCCCTGTGCCACCGGAGCCAGCATGCCCTGTTCGTGCGCCGCGCTTCGAAGGAAGCCGGCCGCCAGCTCACCGTCCCGGAAGTCGTCCTATCCCTCGAAAGCCTGCACCGCCTCCACCCTCCGATAAAAAACGAAGAAAAACCTGACGACCAGCTGGCAGACATCTTGCGACCCTGGATAGCGAACAAATGAACGGGTCAGGCGCTGCGAACCACGTCTCAGGCTTTACAGAACACATTTCACGCCTGACGCCATGCCCAAATACGATCTCCCGATAAACTCACCACTGATGAACGCGGCGGGAAGCCTGGGGTTCGCCCCAGGCAGGCGCACGCCAGTTGATTTGTCTTCCTTTGGCGCTTTCATAACCAACCCAATTAGCCGGGAGGAGCGTTCCCCAGCTGGCGGGACGCGCTTCCTGACCTTCTCCGGCGGCTTTCTGGTGCATACCGGCTATCCAAATCCGGGCCTGAACCAGGTCATCCGGCGCTATGGCGGGCATTGGCGCGCCTCCGACCTTCCGGTAATAGTCCATCTAATCGGTGACAACCCAGCCGATATCGCTGACATGGTAGCACGGCTTGAATCGACCGAAGGAGTGCAGGGAATCGAGCTGGGAATCTCACCCAAAGCCGATATGCCCAGCATGCTTTCGTTGGTCGAATCAGCCCTTGGGGAACTTCCCTTGATTGTGCGCTTGCCCTTCGAAAGGGCCGTTGAACTCAGCCGGGCGCTGGTCGCACTCGCCATATCAGCGGTGAGTGTCAGTCCCCCTCGGGGGTTGCTTCCCGGTCCTAATCGAGAACGGGTAACGGGCAGGTTGTATGGACCGGCCGTATTTCCTTTTGCGTTTGCCGCCGTCCAGGCGATGGCGGCCAGCGGAATTGCGGTGATTGGATCGGGTGGAATTTACACTCAGGAGCAGGCCGAAGCGTTGCTGGCAGCCGGCGCAGTTGGAGCCCAGTTGGACGCGGTGCTGTGGCGCGGTTGGCCGGCATAAATCGCTTTTACCCTGTAGTGGGCTTACCTTTCCAGCAAAATCGTGACCGGTCCATCGTTGGAAATTTCTACAATCATGTGAGCGCCAAACTCGCCGGTTTGCGCCGGCACGCCTTGCTCGACCAGCATCTGGGCAAATCGATCCACCAGGGGTCTGGCAACTTCCGGTGGGGCTGCACCGGTGAATGAAGGGCGGCGACCTTTGCGGGTATCGGCATACAGCGTGAACTGCGAGACGACGATGGCTGCGCCGCCAACATCCAATACAGAGCGGTTCATCTTCCCCTCTTCATCTTCAAAAATACGCAAATTGGCAATCTTCTCGGCGAGATATTGGGCTTGCTCTTCGCCATCCCCATGCCCAATGCCTAATAGAATCACGAGACCGGGACCAATTTCAGCCAGGGTATCCTCCCCGACCTTGACCCTCCCATACGTTACCCGTTGCAGTACGGCCCGCATATCGCAGAAGTATTAAATCAAGGCTGTTACTGGTCTCACCCGCCGTCGCGCAGGTACGTGCGCACCAGGTCGCTCACTTCTCCCGGCTCAGCATGGCGCCGGGTCTGCAGCTTCGAATAAAGCAGCTGGTCGTTCACGCTGATCTCGAATTTTCCTCCATCCGAGGGTATCAGGGTGAGCGTTTCTATCTCGGCCTCGAATTGATCCAGCAACTCCGCCGCCAAACTGACGGCTCGACCTGCATAGTTTCAAACCGCGCAGTATACGAGTTCAATATCCAGCAACATAGACCCATCTCTCCTTCAAATCTTCGAAATTAGTATAACACAGGCCGAAGCGTCCCTTATAAAGAGCAGTTTGTGCTAAAATCAACATAAGATTGCCGGATTTGTTTATTCATTTGGACATTCAGCCCAACTCAAGCAGCAACAAAATGGAAAGGAATTTCAACGTGCGCCCTTCTCCCATCGCCGGGCAATGGTATCCGGCCGAACCCGGGCGTTTAGCTGCTAGCGTTGACCAGTACCTTGCCGATGCTCAAGTTCCCGCCGTAGATGGGCAAATCCTGGCGGTGGTCGCGCCGCATGCCGGCTACCTTTTCTCCGGTCCGGTTGCCGGTTACGCTTTCGGCGTCTTGCGGGGATTAGAACCGGAAATCGTCGCCGTCGTCTCACCGATGCACTATCCTTACGACCAGGAGTTGTTAACCTCGGCCCATTCCGCTTACCAAACTCCCCTCGGATGTATCGCTATCGACCGCCAGGCTGTCGAAACCCTGGCTCAAAACCTTCTGGAAGCCTCAGGCGTGGCGTTAAGCCCGGTTTGCAACGACCCAGAGCATTCTCTTGAAATTGAATTGCCCTTCCTGCAGCGCGCCCTGGCGGCGGAATTTAGCCTGCTTCCCGTGATGGTACGCGATCAAAGCATGACCGTGGCGCGCGGCCTGGGAACGGCTCTGGCAAAGACGCTGGCCGGGCGCAATGCTATCATGGTTGCCAGCACCGACCTGTCCCATTTCTACCCGCAGAAGATGGCGGTAGCCCTGGATTCCGAAGTGTTGCAGCAGCTGCAGGCACTTGCCCCCGAAGGAGTCTACCAGGTTGAAGAACAGGGAAAAGGCTTCGCTTGCGGCCGCGGCGCGTTGGCGGCAGTCATGTGGGCAGCCAAAGCGCTGGGCGCCGATGCGGTTAAGGTCTTGCGCCATGGAACTTCGGGCGATATCTTTGGCGACTACCTGCAGGTGGTCGGTTATGCTGCGGCTGTCATCACTCGCCGAACGCCGGCGGAACTATCTTCTTAAGCGCGTTGTTGATCTATTCTCAAACCTTCCATGCCCACCTATGTAGAAATCGCCGTTAACGTTCCACAGGTGAGCGGCGTTTTTCATTATCACCTGCCTTTGGAACTGGAAGACCATGTCCGGCCCGGGCACCTGGTCGAGGTCCCTTTTGGCAAGCAGCGCGTTCAAGGGGTCGTGTTGCGCCAGGTGGACCAGCCTGCCGTGGCGGAAACTCGCCCGGTTTCCGGATTGATCGATCCGGATGTTGTTCTCACCTCAAGCCAGCTGGCGTTGGCCGAATACATGTCTAAAAGCGCTGTGGCGCCATTATCCGCCTGCGTCAACTTGATGCTGCCTGTAGGGTTGAGCCAGCTGGCCGATACACTATATACCCTTAAAGAAACCTTGCTTGGCGAGCGCCACGATAATGCGCTGGTCAGTGCGGAGAGGCTCAGCCCGCTGCAAAATCGCCTGGTCGAGTTGCTGCGGGAGCGAGGTCCGCTGCGCGGCCGGCAGATCAACCAGGCCTTACCCCGGCGCAACTGGCGTGCGGCGGCGAACGCCCTGGTACGGCAGGGCTTGCTCTTTACTCAGTCGGTTCTGCGCGAACCGAGGGTACAACCCAGATCCGTTCGAACCGCTCAACTGGCAGTTTCTACGGAAGTTGCCGAGGCAGAACTCTCGAACCTGGGCAGGAACGGGACGAAGGCGCTGCAGCGCCGCCAGGCCATGCTGCGGTTCCTCACGCGCGAACGCGGGCCGGTTAATACCAGCTGGATTTACGCCGAGAGCGGAGGCAGTCTCGAGGATTTGCGTTACCTGGCTGAACGTGGCCTCGTCAACTTAGGAGAGAGCGAAGTCTGGCGCGATCCTTTGCAAGATATCGAATTCATCGCTTCTCAGCCGCCTCCGCTCACTGGCGATCAGGCCGCTGCCTGGGAGCAGATAAAACCTGGCATTGCCGCTGCCTTGACTGGCCAACCCGTTCCGCCGTTCTTGCTCCACGGAGTCACTGGTTCGGGCAAAACCGAGGTCTACCTGCATGCTGTCGCCGAAACGATTAAATCTGGCCGGCAGGCGATTGTGCTGGTGCCGGAGATCGCCCTCACCCCTCAGACGGTCAGGCGCTTCCTGGCGCGTTTTCCGGGTAAAGTTGGGCTCATGCACTCGGGCCTGTCGCCCGGCGAACGTTACGATACCTGGCGCCGGGCGCGGCAGGCGGATATTGCCGTCATTGTCGGCCCACGCAGCGCGCTTTTTGCGCCGTTCCCCGATCTGGGATTGATAGTGGTAGACGAAAGCCATGATGATTCGTACTATCAAAGCGAGGGGCTCCCCTACTACCACGCCCGCCGAGCCGCCATCGCCTATGCTCGTCTCATAGGAGCGGTGTGCTTACTGGGGTCGGCCACGCCCGATATCGCCAGCCGCTACCGCGCCGCCAGGGGAGACTGGCGCTATCTACGCCTTCCGGGCCGGATCCTTGCCCATCGCCAGGCACTGCAGGCCCAGATGAAATACATAGCTGCAGTGAGAAATGCGCCTGGGAGCGGCGCAGGGCAGACCAAGGACTGGCCTGTCTCCCACTATCGCCCGCTGGAGCAGGAAGCCGCCATGATCGATTTGCCGCCGGTTCATGTCGTCGACATGCGCACGGAGCTCAAAGCCGGGAATCGCTCGATCTTCAGCCGCGCCCTGCAAAACTCCCTGGCTGGCGTGCTGGAAAACGGACAGCAGGCGATTTTGTTCCTGAACCGCCGCGGGACCGCTACCTACGTTTTTTGCCGGGATTGCGGGTACAATCTGCTCTGTCCCCGCTGCGATATTCCTTTGACCTTCCATTCCCCGCGTAAAGCGCTCATCTGCCACCACTGCGGCTATAGCCGGAAGATGCCGGAGACCTGTCCGAACTGCGGGAGCGCTCGCATTCGCCAGTATGGAACCGGTACAGAGCGGGTTGAGGCCGAAGTCCGGGAGTTCTTCCCTGGAGTTCGCACCCTGCGTTGGGACTACGGCACCACGCGTAAAAAGGGCGCTCACGATCTTATTTTAGAGAATTTTGCCGCCCACCGCGCCGATGTCCTCGTCGGGACTCAAATGCTGGCCAAGGGTTTAGACCTGCCACTGGTGACCCTGGTCGGGGTGGTGCTGGCGGACGTCGGTCTGAATCTCCCCGATTACCGCGCGGCGGAACGCACTTTTCAGGTACTTACCCAGGTGGGTGGGCGCGCTGGTCGCAGCCCGCTGGGTGGTCAGGTCATCCTACAAACTTTTCAACCTGAGCATTACGTCATCCAGGCAGCCGCCAGGCACGATTACGCGGCATTCTACCAACAAGAGTTGCAGTACCGGCGAAAACTGGGGTATCCACCCTTCGCCAGGCTGGTCCGGCTGGAGTACCGGCATATCAATGGGTCTGAGGCGGAAGCAGCTGCAAAAGAAATGGCAGCAAAAATGCGGCAATGGCTGGCAGCAGCGGCCGGGCCGGCCACCCAGATGATTGGACCGGTGCCCTGCTTCTATGCCCGCATAAACGGTATGTACCGCTGGCAAATTATACTGCGCGGTCCCGATCCGGTCTCTTTGCTGAGAGGACGGGATTTTGGGGATTGGCGAGTCGAAGTCGATCCCCCAAGTTTGCTATAATGAACTCACAGAACAGGTGTTAGGAGCCAATGATGAATCAAATGCGTCAAGAAATAATTACATGGGAGGATGTAGACGCTTTAATTGATCACCTGCTGCCCCAATTCGAGTTCGATTTTGAGGCTATGCTGATCATCACGCGCGGCGGCATCGTTCCAGGCGGTCTCTTGTCCGAGGCCATGGACATAAAGCACATCTTGACCGCCGCAGTCGATTTTCCGGCTGAGTTAGAAAGGCAAAAGTCCGGTCTGTTCGCCTGGCCCAGATTCCTGCAGTTCCCCGACGATGACCTGCTGGGTGATCGCCGCACGCTGGTGGTCGACGATGTATGGGGATCTGGCAGGACGATTACTTCGGTGAAGAACCGGGTGGTGGCGGCCGGAGGCACTCCTTTCACTTGCGTCCTGCACTTCAACCCCCATCGCAATATCTTCGGCTCGGTCCGCCCGGATTACTACGCAGCCATTACGGATGCCTTTATTATCTATCCGTGGGAAATCGACCGCGGCAAGGATTTTGCTCTCTTAGACCAAGGGCCACATCCCTCCTCGTAGAACGAAGGGTTAGAGGATAGGGGATAGGGGCGGAAGGGCAGTTGGACATAAGTTTCATTTTACGCCCTGTATCTCCTCCCCTTCCAGGTCACCCCCACACCGGAAAGCACTTTAAAGGCCGAAGCAAACATCATCCCCGTGAAGATCAATGCCCCTAAAGGCAGCGTGAAGGCGTAGAGCGGGGAAATATTAAACGCCCGGGCAGCCAGAGAACGCAGCCATAATAAAACACCGCAGAGAATGAGCACTTCCGAAGCAACCACTGCCGCCGGCGCGCCACCACCGCTGGCCCACCACACCACACCTGCCAGCAGCCAGCCGGGCAGACCCAATGCGCCAATCAGTCCCAGCATACCACCGAAGACCAGCATCGCCAACCGGCCCTGCATACCCAGGAAGATGTTCTTGGTCCAACCCTCCCACAGCTCGCCGAAGGAGGTGTACATGCGCGTACGGGCCAGAGCGCGGCCATCGGCCAGGACCAGGCGGTAGCCGGCGCCCTTGACCAATTCCGCAATCGCCTTGTCCTCATCGATGCGGTCATATACTGCGCGGTGCCCGCCGGTTGCCTGGTATACCGCTCGCCGGATGAGGATGAATTGCCCATTGGCAATGGCGTTGGGCTGCTCCGGATCATTGACCTGGTCAGCCGGAAAGCCGAAGGAAAGCCCGGTGAATACCACCGGGATGAGCACCTTTTCCCAAAAGGAACCAAGGATTTGTTCGGTGATAATCGTGAACATATCCGCCCGATGCAGTATGGCGGCCTGGTAGGTAGAAGATATCAGTTGGCGTGAAGCGAAAGTATCGGCGTCGATGAAGCACAGCCACTCGCCTTTGGCAGCCTCGGCGCCCTGAACCAGCGCATGCGGCTTGCCCGCCCAACCTGGGGGCATTTCCTCCCCTTCGATGACTCGCAAAGGCGGCTCCCTATGGCCGCCCGCATCAGCCTTCCCACTCTCGAAGCCAACCTGCCCTGCATTTTTATCATCCTGAGCGGAGCGAAGGATCTCGTCCAGAATCTCAGCGGTCGCATCGGTCGACCGGTCATTAACAATGATGAGCTCATAGTTTGGGTAAGTCTGCGCGAACAGGCTGTGAACACAACGGCGGATATTCCTGGCCTCATTGCGCGCCGGGACGATGATCGAAATCAGCGGGGCAGGATAATTTTCAGGGATTTCTGTTGGAGGTACGTGGACTTCCAACTGGTGCCGGCTGTGGATCCAATAGGCAAGAAAGAGGCCGAGGACGAGACCGACGGTAGATAAGATAACGGAAAATGTATAAGAATCCATCTCGACCAAGCCTTGCGAAGGTTGCTCGCCAAAGATTGATTACCGTTAATAAAAACCTTCCCTAGGCTCATCCTGCCGACTATTCCAGATAATACTTGGTTAATTGACTCTCTACATCTGGAGATATCTCAGAAAGTACAAATCTCTCGTAGTCTTCTGGATTCGGGAAAAACATAACAACAAATTCTGGGTCATACAATTTCCCAGATCTGGTTCCAACCCACTCCCGATAATTACTATATGGCCAATCTCTCGGGTGTTTGACCAGGCCTTTCTTGACTGGATTTA
>Ga0209640_10005212_pt1 | contig 11362 bp, 8 predicted proteins | sample RifCSP10_1_FD_184018 | JGI IMG/M metagenome (GOLD analysis project Ga0209640, IMG submission 184018) | Soil microbial communities from Rifle, Colorado - Rifle CSP2_sed 10_1 (SPAdes) (version 2) | ecosystem: Environmental > Terrestrial > Deep subsurface > Rock core/Sediment | place: Rifle...
CCGCCTGAAACTGAAACCGCTGTAATGGGAGCATAGCGCAATGAGGCTTCCTGAATCTCCTCATCCCCCGGAATTGCCGATTCGAATCCCCACTTTCGGTTGAACTCGATGTCGTTGGTGCGGTCAAGCGGAACAAACTTGCTGTCGACGAAACGCTCCTTGATTTGCAGGTCAAACGATCCGATATTCACTCCACCAATCCGGACATTCTTCGGAGCATACGACGCGGCAAACTTTAGCGCATGACCGGCATTATCGTTATCACTCACCGAAGAAAAGCGGTTCGCATCCCGCACACTTCTTCCGAATTCGCCCGACACGCGGAGGTCGCTTATAGGAGCCGCAGCGAGATGGAGATCGAGGAGCTCCAGCGATTGGGGGAGGGGAAGAAACCTGATAGGTAGGTATTCCCCCTTGCCGGTTCCCTTCCATCGGAATTCTCCGGCCCGGACTCTCTCATAGTCTCCCTTACCAAACCCAACATTGGAGAATCCTACATTGTACCGTGCTGCGCGCCCTGGCGCGTATTGAAAGAACTGCACTGGCGTACCGTTTTCCACCGTATCAACGCGTATGTAGTAGCCATTTGAATCAACCAACGTCACGCCGCTGACAATCGCCTTGTTCTGATCGTCTCCCGCGTTAGCAAGAACCACTCGGTCACTGTCTGAAAGCACCAGGTCAATTGGCGAATCCTGGTCATCAGCTTCCCGGAAGTAGGACACCGTCAACGTTGCGTTTTCATCGAAGACCCTGGAGGACGTTTGGCCGGCGAGCAAGGAACGCGCATATTGCCTGTCCGTGTACTCAAAATCAACCACAATGCGGGAGGCAGAGGTAATCATCCTCCGTGGAGTGAACGTCACTTCCGCGGTCGAATAGTCAATAGTGTAAGCATTGGTCTCGCCCCGCGTTTGTTGTTCGCCATTCACATACACCTTTTCGGTCCCCGCGATGACAATGATCGTTCGCTCATTGTTTCTTCCCGTGAGTCGGTACGGCCCCTGCACCGCTTCGATTCCCTGAAATTGGTTGGTGGTATACTTTCCGCGTGGCGCCGCACCCGAAAGCGTAACGGTGCCGCGGGAAAACCCAAAGCGATAGTCCGCAGTCCCCTTCGCCCCTTGCAGTTTACGACTTAGTCGGGCAAACTCCGTTCCGGTGAAATCCAGATTGAAATCGCCGAGCGTGGCAGAGAAGTCCGTTCCTCTCATTTCCACAAAGACCTTGTCGAACTCCTGCAGGGTCTGCGTTGTCCCTTCCGGCTGAATAGGGGTGCTTTCGTCGGTGAGTGCAGCGATCACTTCGAGATCGGAAGAGATCTTCCCGGCAAGCTGCAGGCGGAGCCCTGAGTTCAAAGAGAGGTCCCTGTTGGAGCCGACGGTGAACCCACGCACTATGCTGCCGCTCTTTTGCAACCCCTGGCCGAAAATGTCATCCACATTGAATCCGGTTTTGGCACGGGCCACGCGCACAGTGTCCCCCCCCGTAGAATCTTTTAGCACCACGAGCTTGCGCTTGTAGTATGCATCCTGGAATCGGAACGGGAAAAACTTGTAGCGGATCTCCAATGTGTGATTTTGCTTCAGTGCGTCTGCTGCCAATTGGAGAAACAGCGAACTGGCAAGTACCACTGTTCCTTGTCGGTAGTTGATGGAATAATCAGTTTCGCGATCGAGAACGCGGGTTGAATCAAGGATCAACACCTCGCTCCCGGACGCAATGAACTCAAACGGGAGATGCAAGACCGAATCAACATTTCCGCGAGCGAGGGTGATGAACACCGTGTCTTGCGGGGGCGCTTTAAACGGTGTGGGGAGAGTTTGAGAGAATGAATATACCGGGGCAAGGCAGCGGCAGATGAAGAGAACTACACCAAGCAAGAATGCGGGGCGTATGTGGAAGTGTCTGCTCATCCGAAGCGAATATACAAGAAAGGTGGAACGGAGTAAAGATGAGCAGCCGCTATTCCTCCTCTACAGGTGGCGGGTTGCGATCATTGCTAAACGAGATGGAGCAATTGGAAGTATCGGACATTTTTTTTATATTGGAGCCACAATTGCCAAAGTGGCGGAATTGGTAGACGCGCTGGACTCAAAATCCAGTCCGGCTCAAACCGGGTGAGGGTTCGAGTCCCTCCTTTGGTACACGCAGGGCCCGACGCAAGACGGGCCTTTGGCATTTCCACCCCAGTCGTTCTGCATCGGCTCATCCTTAAGATTCTGTTTTCAGAGGGAATGATTCCTCTTCAGTAGTGGTCGCCGAACGTAGTGCACATCCCTTATTGCCCACTATTCTCTAACATCTCCCCCACACTTTGCTTCCGATATCCGGTAGGAAGGTCAAAGAACTCCACCGGAAGTGTTTTCTTCTCGATCCGCGTCACTTCCTGTGACTCGGCAACTGCCCCTTCAATCTTTGTCGTGGAAATAAGTGGGAAGTATCCCATCTTCGTGATCTTGTTTGCCCAATCGTCGGCGGCCTGCGTATGCTCTTCTCCCAATGCGGTGGATATCGCCTTGAAGAGGTGGCTCAGGGACTTCGTTCCCCAGATCTCGGTCTTTTCATCGTCCCGCATAATGAAAATTTGCTCGCACGGATATCCGAGAATCTTTCGTTTCTTGCCCGTCTTGCTCATTTTATAGGACTCCGTCTCTCTTCCTTCCGAAGGCGGGCGTATCTCTTCCGCCTTCTCGTCCTGCGGAATCTCAAAATACGATTTCTCTTCTTCGTTCAACATCCAGACAACGCGTTTGTCATTGCGGTAGATCATCGTGGAGGGAGGCGAGCTCCCGATGGCGCTGCTCTGGATCTTCACCATGTCCTTCCGGATGAACATGGTCATCGTGAACGTCTGCTGCGTTCCCGTTTCGTCCATTGTGATATTCTTGCTTTCCACGATCCCTTCAAATTGAGCAGCGACTGACTCACCCCGCGAGACTGACAGAAGAGTGAGGGCAACTGACAACCAAAAAACCTGATGGAAATACCATTGCATGTTCATGACTGCTCCAGTTCCATTTACTTAAGCAGGATCATCCGTCGGACCTTGACGAAAGATCCCGTTACCATCCGGCAGAAGTAGATACCGCTCCCTACTCTTGTGCCCGAGCCATTGGTTCCATCCCAGCTTACCGTGTACGTACCCGGTTGCTTGTACTCGTCCACCAGCATCGCTATCTCTCTACCAAGTACGTCAAGAATCCTGAGCGTGAGGTGGTTGCCGTTGGACAACTCATAATGAATTACCGTCACAGGGTTGAACGGGTTCGGGTAGTTTTGAAACAACCTCGGCTGCTCCGGCCTCACGGCTTCTCTGTTCGATTCGACCGACGTGACAAGGTCGTTCCGGTAGAACTCAACCCCTCCCTTCAGGTTTCCGACCATCAAATCCTGATCCCCGTCACCATCGATATCCGCCATTGCAGGACTGACCTCCAGCGCAACGTCGATCTCAGCGTAGGCGTCGGTTACAAGAACAAAACCAGGACTCCCCGGTGGACCATCATTGCGGTATTGGAACAACTTTCCATCACTCGCGCCAACCAGTAGGTCGCGGTCACCGTCGTTATCCGCATCGGCGAAGATCGGGCGGGAGTTAAAACCCACTGCTACGTTCGCAAATGACATAGATTCCAGGGCAAATTGCCACACTTGGACGGTTCCATTATTCCTGAAGAATGAAATCCGTCCGTCCTGCTTTCCAACGAACAGGTCAAGGTCGCCATCGTTGTCAATGTCAAAAAAAGCTGGGGCCGCGTAGCTCTGGTTACCGATGTTCAGACTATCGAACACAGAAACCTGTCGTTGGAATACTGGTACCATCGGAGTGCCGACGTTCCGGTGAAACTCGATGTTCCCATCAAAATGACCAAGGAACATATCGTAGTCGCCGTCACCATCAAGGTCGGCAAACGTAGGCGCGTAGCCATAGTGGTTTGAAAAACCGACGAAGAATGTGTCACTGTAGGAAAAACAAGGCGCGATCGTCGTTCCAACGTTCCTGATAAACCCAACGTGCCCGAAGAGGTCTCCAACGAAGAGGTCGAGATCTCCATCGTCATCGATGTCGACCAGAGCCGGGGTGGATTGAATGCCAACATCAAATGTGGAGAGATAGTCCCTCGTAATGAGTGTGAAGTCGTAATTGGCAGAATCGCCGACATTTCTGTAGAACCAGAACGCATGGGTCTGCTGAAACGGCGGCAGCACACTGACGAACAGATCGAGGTCGTTGTCACCGTCAATATCCACGAGCGTCGGCTGATTGAACCCGTTCGTGATGACCGGGTTTGCTGTAGGGAAATGGCCGGAGACTGAATCGAGAATTGCGTTGGTCGGCGTTCCCACATTGCGGTAGAAAAAGATCCCCTCGTCAAACAGGTCGCCGTAAAACATGTCAGAGTCCAGGTCCGCATCCACATCGGCAAAGAACATGGTTCCTTGCCCGTGGTTGACGTTGGTTGGCCCGTTGCATCCGGGACATATCTGAATATTCTGGTACCGGTCGGTCCGAAATGCGAGCCTGAATTGAGTAGGGCTGCCGATGTTCTGATAATAATTGATGGTGCCGATGCCGGGATTCAACGAGAGGAAATCCAGATCACCGTCACCGTCCATATCCGCCAACGCAGGGATGCACTGAATCTGAGAATAGACAAGATTATCCGTTGAATCGCGCAAGCCCGTCGTAAGGAGAGAGAATTGTGGAAGAGAGGGCGTGCCGCCGTTGAGATACACCGCGACGGAATTGTTGTCTCCCCCTGTCAACAAATCATACCTGGAATCCCCGTTGATATCAGCAAACCGGAACCATCCCATCAAAGACGGAAGAGTAAATGTGGGGCGTTCCCACTGAAACCGGGGGGATTGGCGAGTGCCAATGTTCCGGTACATGAACGTGGTTCCATCGTTGAAGTCATAGAGGAACAGATCCAGATCGTCATCGTCATCAATATCGACAAACTGATGCGCGGGGTTGTAGAGTCCGCCGGCAAAGGGATGCTCGATGGCGACGCCTCCCGCACTGATCGGAAGCAAGTACACTTCTTTCCGGAACGGCTGCGCGAGGGAAGCGTGCACGGAGAGGAAAAACCCGGTTACGATATATGCGAGAACCGTTCCCTTCATGCGTGGCTCACCGGAGGATGGCGACACGTGCCCGCGGGAGAGTCCATCCCGCCACGTTGTTGAGAATGGGAAGCGAAAGCACATGATCCTCAATTGCGACGGCTGGCTCATTGGAAAGAATCTTCAGGAAGAACGGATTGGGGGAGTTATCGGGAACAGGTTCAATGGTTACAAAAAAAGAGAAATTCGGTGCCCAGAGATTCGGTGTTGCGGGTGTTCCGGTGATGAAATCCTGTCCTGGAACATTGAGACCATTCCCGGGTCCCTTGCCCGGACCCGCGCCGTCAGCATCTGCAGTGTCAGCACGAGTGAACTTGCCAGTGCTGTAATAGCTGTAATACCTCCGACTTGTTCTCGAATCTTCCCGCACCCACGCCTCATACGACCAACCCTCCGGCAACTCGGGCAGGCCAGTCAAACCGGGACCACCATTGTTGTAGAACCACATGCCGGAATTCGAATCGGCCGGTGACGTGGGAGCCATGATACTGAAGTACGCGCGCGCTGTCGAGAAATTCGACCCCAGAGCATCGTTGTACGTCGGCGTCAGGTCGGCATGCGCAACCACGGCATCTCCATAGAACCTCCCTCCCACGATTCCCGGTCCGGGTTCTTCCTCGTGGAACACCGTTGCCACGCCGTGATCATCCTCAGGCTGAATTGCAATCTTGATATCGTCGAGCAACTGGGCATCGAGCGTATCGGGAATCTTGAACTGCGCAGGCCCGCCATCGAGTGCATACGCAAAGGAGTCACGCGGCAGCACCATGAATCTCCCCAGATTGATGAAGCCCACCTCGTGCAGAGGAGAATCCGTCCCGGCTTCCTTGCTGAAAGAGAAGAACGTTGCCCAGAGCGTATAGTGCCCCTCTCCTTCCGGCACCGGAGGAAGATTGAAGACTTTGAGCGTGATCCGCGGTTCGGGAACGGCCACGACCTCATTCGCAGTGTTGCATGACAGCAGCGGGAGTATGGCCAGCACGAGGAGTGAGAGATTCCGCATGATCAGTTCCCCCTCCCCGGGTAGACGGACACACCGGCGGCAAATCCACCCACTTCGATACGGCGAATCACACGCGCGCTCTCTATGTCAATCACCGCGATAAAGCCAGGTTCTTTGCTGCCAATCGTCGCATGATGGGGGGGATCCGCATCAAACCGATTTTCACACGTCACGTATGCAGTGCGACTGTCTTCTGTAATATCTATGCCGTGTGGTTGCTGCCCTACCGAATCTATAGTTATCACTTGAAGAGTCTGGGTGTCCATCCTACTCACCGTTCCGGAACCATGATTGCACACGAGCAAGTATCGTTGGTCAGGTGTCACCTCACATTGTAAGGGATTCCGCCCCACCGGGATCGTATCACGAAGGGTGAATGTATCTCCACTCCGCTCAATCACACTCACCAGCGCCCGCCCGTTGTTAGTGACGTAAATGAACCGGTCGTCATTCCGGACGGCAATCTGATATGGTTTGTAGACGCTGGAGACGAAGCCGCCGTCATTGACCACGCGAACCCTCGCGACGAGTGAATCATTGGAGGTATCAAAAACAGAAACGTTGTCGCTTGAGTTTGCGCCAATATAGAGGTATCTACCGTCGTGTGAGAGGCGTGCCCCGTGCGTTCCAAGCATGAGAAGACCAGGTACAGTGACAACATTGTCGACCGTCATGGTTGCGGTATTTACGTTGTAAAAACGACCGACCGAACTGCTAAAGTTGGTCACGTAAGCCTTTGAGCCGTCCTGTGTAATAACCACGTGAGCGGGCGAGAGGCCCACGTCGACGCTTCCGACCAGATTGTGGTTTGAAGCATCGTACTTCTTCAACTTGCCCGAGGAAATCAGCGTGACGTAATAGTACCGTCCCTGATCATCGATCTGGACGTTGTGAGGCGTTTGAAGGGGGGCACCGAAGGGGGGCCAAGTTCCCACCTTCACGTAACGCATGATCAGGCCTGTATACACATCGAGAACGCCAACAAGATCCGTGAATTGGCTTGAGAAATAGACTTTCCCTGAGGGGCGTGGCTCCTGAAACGGCATTTGTCCGTTATCATCGCGCGCACCGGAATCTATCCACACAACAATTTTCTGGAGGTCAATAACTGAAAGTGGATCCCTGCTTACCGGCATCCGGACACTCGAAATGGGACTGATCATCGTGTCCCTCTGATTGACGGATTGTACCAGATGGCTCATGAAGGCGTTCCCGGGGGTTACGACCGTTCCGTAGCGTGAGCCGCGGAAGATCCCTTCGTAACTCGTGAGGTCGAGTCCTCCGCCATATCCCCGAGTTCCCCCTCCGTGGCAACTCGACGACCCGCAACTTCTGTCGAGAATCGGCTTCACGTCATTTGTGAATTCGCCGGCTGGCGCCAATGCCTGTGGCTGAATCAGTTCATTTTTCTCACAACCGATGAGTAGAGCTGTCAACACCAAAATGAAGCGGATTCTCATTCAGCAAATCTCCGTTCTCGTCTTTGAAGAATGTACAAAGGGCGGCTCTGGTAATCAAGACGCGCACACCCGATGACCGGGACTTACATCCGTTTCCAGAGAAGGAAGATGGGAAGTAACGCAGCACCAACGAGAAACCCCCCGGCGTGTGCCCACCACGCAACGCCGCCACCCATGTCAGCACCGGAAGAAAGCGATCCCTGCAGAAATTGCATGACGAACCAAAACCCGAGGAAGAAGAATGCGGATAACTCAACCACAGGAAAGAAAATGAAGAGAGGGATGACTGTGAGAATGCGGGCTTTGGGATAGAGTAAGAAGTACGCGCCGAGCACACCGGCAATCGCCCCGCTTGCCCCGATCAACGGAGCCGTTGAATACTGATTCGAATACACTTGAACAATCGAAGCACCGATGCCGCAAAGAAGGTAGAAAATGAGATATGGACCATGACCGAGCCGATCCTCTACATTATCACCAAAAATGTAGAGGTACAGCATGTTGCCTATCAGATGCAGCCATCCACCATGGAGGAAGAGAGAGGTGACCAGTGTTAAAAGTGTTCCGACCGACGCTTGATGGTTCAGCCAGAGCATTGACACATCCACCGGTATCACTCCAAATCGGAAAACGAGCAACTCCAGCCGCGAGCTGAGTGAAACCTCAAAGAGAAACACGATGCCGCAAAGGGTTATCAGGATGTAATTGACAATCGGAATCGATTTGGACTTCGTGGTGTCGCGAATCGGGATCATACGGAAGTTATTGATGGTGCGTACGAGAGTTTTGTATTCTGTGTGGTCAATCTATGAACATCCGTTCAGGGAATCAATGCGTTGCATTTCCGGTCGGTCTTTGCTATCTTTTTCGAGTATCCTTTAAACAAACACATGCCTCTCGTTCCACCATACATCGAATCCCTCGAGCCGTACAAGGCAGGAAAGCCAATCGCCGAGTTGCAGAAAGAACTGGGCATCAAGAACGTCATCAAGCTTGCCTCGAACGAGAACCCGATCGGCTCGTCACCGCTCGCCCTTGAAGCGATGAAACATCACTTCGACGCACTTCACCTGTATCCCAATGGTGGATTGGATTTACGTGAGGTCCTGGCGGAGCGTTTTCGGCTCAAAGTGGGCAACGTTATTGCAGGGAGCGGCTCCGAAGGAATCATGTCGAACATCATTCGCGCATTCCTTTGTGATGACGATGAGGTGTTGACGTCCGAGGGGACGTTCGTCGGATTCTACGTGCTTGCAAGATCGCGGGGCGTCAAGATGGTCCTCGTCCCGCTAAGAGACTACCACTTCGACCTGACGGCAATGGCAGCCGCCATCACGTCTCATACAAAAATCATCTATCTCGCCAACCCCAACAACCCGACGGGCACGATCTTCACCAAAGCAGAATTTGACGCCTTCATGAAGAAGGTGCCTGACCATGTGTTGATTATTCTCGATGAAGCATACTTTGAGTACGCACAGGACAATGCGGCGTATCCCGATTCGATGCAATACCGTTATGACAATGTCATCACCCTCCGGACCTTTTCCAAGATTTACGGTCTGGCCGGGGTCCGCATCGGCTATGGGTTCGCTCATGACGTGCTGATCTCCAATCTCTTGAAGGTGAAGCTCCCCTTTGAGCCAAGCACACTTGCCCAGGTCGCGGGAATAGCCGCCCTTCAGGATACTCACTTCGTCCATCGGTCACTCGACGTGAATGAATCGGGAAAACGGTACCTCATCCCAACTCTCCGGGAAATCGGTTTCACCGTCGTCTCTACAGATGCCAACTTCGTCCTCGTTCCTCTTGAGGCCGAACGCGAGGTGAACCAGATGTATGACGAACTTCTCCGACGCGGAATAATCATTCGTCCGCTCAGGGCCTTCGGTCTCCCCCACTGCGTGCGTATAACCATCGGAACGGAGGAACAGAACGTCGCTCTCGTTCATGCGCTGCAGTCAATTCGTGCGCGTGTCACTGTCGGATGAATGCTATGAAAATGCGATCCGCTGCTCTTGTTGCTATACTATTCTGTTTTTCCCTCTCCTGCTCAACCGTTAAGGATGTCCAGCAAGCCTTCGCAAATCTCGCCCGATGCAAGTTCAAGGTGGAGAACGTCAGCAGTTTCACCCTGGTGGGTATTCCTCTTGGAGGGAAGACGAACTTCACGGTACTGGATGGAGCGCGACTGATGGCAGCATTCTCGAGGAACGAGTTTCCTGCTTCGTTTACTTTGAATGTCGCTGTCGTCAATCCGAACGACGGTACCGCTGGAACGCGGAGATCCTCCGCGACGCTCACAAGCTTTGCGTGGACACTCCTTCTTGACAATACAACGACCATTACCGGGAATATCGCGTCTCCGATCACCATCCCGGGAACCGGGGAGCAGAGCATCATCCCGTTGCAAATGAACCTCGACCTCGCGACCTTCTTCAAGGACAGGGGCTACGACAGCATCGTCAACCTCGCATTGGCCATCGGGGGTGCGAACCGTTCACCGGCCAGAATCACATTGCGGGCGAAGCCAACGATCGCCACCGACTTTGGACCGATCACCTATCCGGGAGAGATTGAGATCGTGGACAGAGAGTTCCGTTGAATGAAGCGACCATCCTCAAAGGAGTACCGCCATGCAAGTCTTCAAGACTGAGAGCACACCTGCCGCGCAGGTCGACTTTCTCCCCATCAATGGGACGGACTACGTGGAATTCTACGTCGGCAACGCGAAGCAGTCGGCCCACTTCTACCGGTCGGCCTTCGGGATGAAACTCGTTGCCTACAGCGGTCCGGAAACAGGACAACGTGACCGCGCTTCGTACGTGCTGCAGCAAGACAAAATCCGCCTCATCCTGACTACCCCGATGCAACCCGACCATCCGATTTCCGAGCACATCAAGGTTCATGGTGATGGCGTGCACGACATTGCGCTATGGGTGGACGATGCAGGGTCTGCATATCGTGAAACCACGAAGCGGGGCGCTAAGGGTGTTATGGAGCCGAGTGTTGTTAGAGATGAGTTCGGAGAGGTGCGGAAGTCGGCTATCGCGATCTACGGCGATACGATTCATACGTTCGTCGAACGCAAGAACTATACTGGCGTGTTCATGCCGGGCTTCAGGGCTGTCGAGGGCCCGGACACAGTTGCGCGTCCGGTGGGGTTGAAGTACATCGATCATATGGTGGGGAACGTCGGATGGGGCGAAATGAACACCTGGGTGAAGTTCTACGAAGAAGTAATGGGCTTCCGGCTCTACCAACATTTCGATGACAATGATATCAGCACCGAGTACTCCGCCTTGATGTCGAAGGTGATGGCAAACGGGAACGACAGGATCAAATTCCCGATTAACGAGCCCGCGCATGGCAAGCGGAAGTCACAGATTGAAGAGTACATTGAATTCTACCGCGGCCCCGGCGTCCAGCACATCGCCATGGCAACGGACAACATCATCGAGACAGTTAGCGAGATGAAGCACCAGGGGGTGGAATTTCTCCGTGTCCCTTCCACGTACTATAACGATTTGACCAGCCGCGTCGGGAAGATTGATGAACCCATGGATGAACTTGCGAGGCTTGGCATCCTCGTCGATCGTGATGACGAAGGGTACATGTTGCAACTCTTCACGAAACCGGTGGAAGATCGTCCGACACTCTTCTATGAAGTGATCCAACGAAAAGGAAGCCGGAGCTTCGGGAAGGGAAACTTCAAGGCGCTGTTCGAAGCAATCGAGCGCGAGCAGGCTCTTCGGGGAAATCTATAAGA
>Ga0209640_10005214_pt1 | contig 11361 bp, 11 predicted proteins | sample RifCSP10_1_FD_184018 | JGI IMG/M metagenome (GOLD analysis project Ga0209640, IMG submission 184018) | Soil microbial communities from Rifle, Colorado - Rifle CSP2_sed 10_1 (SPAdes) (version 2) | ecosystem: Environmental > Terrestrial > Deep subsurface > Rock core/Sediment | place: Rifle...
TCCATGGTCATCGGGCTCGGGGGCCATGTCCGAGTCGGCGCAGAGGACAACCCATACCTCTCGCCAGGGGAATTGGCGGGTACCAATGCCCGACTGGTGGAGAAGATCGTCCGCATCGCATCCGAGCATGGCAGGGAGATAGCGACGCCATCCGAGGCGCGGGAGATCATCGGCCTGGAACCGAGATGAGGAAGCTGGTGGTCTCCGAGTTTCTGCAGGACGAGTACCTCGACTTGCTGAGGGCCCGCTTCGAAGTCGAGTACGACCCGGACTTGTACTCCGCTCGGCCGAGGCTGTTCGACCAGATCGCCGAGGCGGAGGCGATCTTCGTCCGCAATCGAACCCGGATCGACGCCGAGTTCGTCGCTGCGGCCAAGGAGATGAGAGTTGTGGGGCGGCTCGGAGTCGGGCTCGACAACATCGACCTGGATGTGTGCGCCGCGGCGGGCATCGAAGTCATCCCTGCAGTCGGGGCGAACGCCGTTTCCGTGGCCGAGTACGTGATGGGAGCGATGCTGGTCCTCATGCGCGGGGTGTTCGGCATGACGGGGTCGATGGTCGCCGGGGAGTGGCCGCGTCAGGGCCACGCCTTCGGTCGGGAAGCGATGGGGAAGGTCCTAGGGTTGGTTGGGTTCGGCTCGATCGCGCGTCATGTTGCGACCCGAGCCCGGAGTTTCGAGATGCGGATCGTTGCCTACGACCCAATCCTGCCGGCGAGCGATCCAGCCTGGCTGACCGCCGAGCCGATGGAGCTCCGCGAGCTTCTGGGACTTGCCGACGTGGTCAGCATCCACACCCCGCTCAACGAACAGACCAGGAATCTGATCGACAGCGCCACTCTGGGGCTGATGAAGCCGACGGCGATCCTCATCAACACCTCGCGCGGGGGCGTCGTCGACGAGGTGGCCCTTGCCGATGCTCTACGGAGCGGTGTCATCGGCGGAGCAGCGCTCGATGTGTTCTCTTCCGAGCCACTCGGCCCGGATCCGGCCTCCAATTTCGCCGGTGTCGCCAACCTCCTGCTGACGCCACACGTTGCGGGCAACACCATCGAATCGGTGGATCGGGTGGCGAGGATGATCGTGGAGGCCGTGATCGACAGTCTCAGTTGAATTGTCGGCCGTTAGACGCGGCGGTAGCCCCGGCCGACCGGCGTCTGTTTGCCCCAGGCTGTGTTGCTTTCGAAGCCGATCCCGTTGCGTGATCGAGGGTTGGCCGAGGGCAAAGTCGGCCGGCAATGAGATCAGATCAGCAACCGCTCCTCGTACTCGACCCGGGAGAGGAGATGGGGGTCATCGTCGGTGATCAACACCATGTCTTCGAGACGCACGCCACCGCCACCACGCACATTGGGGACCCAAACCAAGGGCTCCACCGCGAACACCATGTTGGGCTGGAAGGCGTAGGTGGTTGCTCCGGGAAGCGTCTCTCCGATATATGGAGGCTCGTTGGCGCCCATCCCGATCCCGTGCCCGATGAACAGGCTGAACAGATGCTCATCGAGCCCGTGCTCACCGATCCTGGCGATGATGGCGTCGGCACAATCCTGGTTCGTGTTTCCGGGGCGCATCTTGTCCAAGCCCGCCATCAGCCCTTCGTAGACCGCGGTGTAGATCTTCTGTTGTTCCTTCGAGGGGCGACCGACGATCGTGGTTCGCCCGATGTCGGCGAAGTAGCCGTTCCACATCGCACCGATGTCGATGAAACAAAGGTCCTGATTCCTGATGATTTTGTCGGTCGCGAGTCGATGAGGCGGCGACATGTGCTCGCCTGAGGCGACGAACGGGGTGATGACATGGGCCATCTCGCCCCCGAGCTGAAACAGGGTCTGCATGGCGTCGGCGGCGACGTCGAGCTCGCGGCGGCCGGCCCGGGTCTCATCGAGAGCTCGCTGGGTGACGGAATCGCCGATGGCACACGCCTCTTCGATCACTGCGACTTCGAGATCGGTCTTGATCCACCGAGCCTGTTGCATCACGGTGTCGCCGTCGACGAGCTCCAGATCGGGGAAGTGGGCGCGCATCGATTGGATGAAGGAGATGTTCGCCTGGTCGACTGCGAGTTTCCCTGAGGTGAGCCCTCTCGAGGCAAGCAGAGGCGTCAGGATGGTCTTGACGAATCCATCCACCAGCTCTCGTTGCTCCATGATTGGGACGGCATGAGCCTCGCCGATCCAGCTCATCCCGAACCGGGCCTTGTCGATCTCGCCACCTGAGCCGAGGAGAATCGGGTCTTCGGAAGCGGTGAGCAGCGCACCATTCAGAGAGGTCGTTTTGCCTGCGATGAGCTGGGCGCGCAGCGAGGTGAGGTACCGGACGTTCTCGTCCTTCCAGACCAGCACCCCATCTGCATCGGATTCGGCGAGGGCGGTCTGTGCCTTGGCGACGCGTTGTCGTCGCAGCTCTGCAAAGTCGTACCGGTCCTCCCAGTCGACCCCGAATGGTCCCTTTGCGTAACGACTGATCGTCTCTCTCCCTCGTGATTTCCCGCTGGGTTTTGGTGTCACCGATAGGGGGGTTAACTCTCTATATTCGGTATAGTACATAAGGTGGGTGTCTTAACCAAGAGCGTGTTTGGGGTTGTTTCGCAGTGGATAATGAGCCGGTGATACGAGGGATTCGCAGACGGTGACCACCCCCAAGACCTTCCGTCTCGGTGCCGCCACCTCGCGGCGAGTGACTGCGGTCGACCTGGTTCGGGATGTGCTTCGCGCTGCGATTCTGCGGGGAGATCTCCCTGGTGGCTCACGATTGGTCCAGACCGAGATCGCCACTCAGCTCGATGTCAGCACCACCCCGGTGCGGGAGGCAATGCGGGATCTGGCCAGTGAGGGGTTGATCACACTCGACAGCCATCGCATCGGCACGGTGCGGACTCCCGACTGGGACGAAATGGTGGAGATGGTCCAGGTGCGGCGGGCGCTCGAGGCCGTCGCCATCGAAAGGGCCATGGCCAACATCACCGGTGAGGAGATCGAATCAGCGCGGGTTCTGGCTGACGAGTTGGCCGGCGAAGAGGATCTCGGATCGTGGGTCCAGAAGAACAGCCAGTTTCATTCTGTTTTCCACCGTGCCACCAGGACGAAGCGGCTGACCGGGATGTTGCTCGAACTGGAGGAAGCGGGTGGTGTCTTCGTCGCCCAGGCCCAACGACTCAATCCTGAGGTCAGACGGCGCGCCATTGCCGATCACTACGCGCTGATCGAGTGCTACCAGACCAAGGACGCCGCCCGCGCCCTCGAAGTCCAGCACGGTCACATCAACCTGCCCCTCGAGACCTACGCATTGGATGCAAACCCTGCCGAATGATCCCTGCCCCGCTCACCCGAGGGCGGAGAAGTTCTGTTTGAACGCTTCGAGGCCGGCGGACACCAGCTTCACGTCGTTGGTTGCCGAGATCAGGGTGCATCCTTTCTCGACGAGCATTGCCGCGTAGGCCGGCGACGGGGTCACCGCACCCCACTGCTTCCCATGAGCCCGACAAGCGGCTGCCACCTTGTCCACCGCCGCCATGGATCGCTCTCCTGTGAAGTCCCCGATCGAGCCCATCGCCTGACTCAGATCGGACGGCCCGACAAAGAGAAGGTCGACCCCGTCGATGGCGGCGATGGCGTCGACTTCTTCGACCGCCTGTGCGGTCTCAATCTGGATCGCCACGAAGGTGTCACGGTTCGCTCGCTCGGCGAACTCGGCCAATGGCACCGAGCCATACCCGCCGTCGAAGCCGAGCGGATTCAGCCCGCGCCGACCCCTCGGTGCGAACTTGGCCCAACCCACGAACTGCTCGGCGTGATCGGCTGAGGTGATCTGGGCGGCCATTACACCGGTGGCCCCACTCTCGAAGCAGCGGGTCACCGTGGCGTAGTCGGTCGGGGGGACACGAACGAAGCAGTCGAGACCGTGGGCCATGCCGGCGGTGGCCGCAATCTCGATGTCATGAGTCGTCAGCCCGGCATGCTCGACATCGATCCAGAACCCGTCGAAGTCACCTCTCATCCCCAGGTAATGGATGATGTTGTGATGAAACATCCTCCCTACCGCGAACACCATCAATCTCTCACCTCGTTGGAGACGGTGTTTCATCAACTCGGTCACGGGTTCCTCCTTCTCTTCACGTCATGGCGGCTGGGGTGGGGGAAAGACGATCCCCGGTAGAATGTATAATGCAGCTTATGAAGTCGGCCAATCGGCGCTTCAGATAGATGCTGTTGATGAGCGTGTGACCGGTGGCTGAGGAGGGGCCGACCCGATGCCTGTAATCGATATGCACGCCCACGTGACTCCCGAACGTTACAAGCGGGCAATCCGGATCCAGGGGCAGTGGCATGGTCTGGACGGGACGCCGGGAGAGCTTGGATTCGGTGGGTTCGACAAGTCGGTGAGCGAGCGTCTGGCCGACATGGACTCGCTAGGGGTCGATATGCAGCTGGTGACACCTACGGTCGGTTTCTACCAGTACGACAACGACATCGAGGTGACCAAGGCAATCGCCACCGAGTGCAACGACGAGATCGCCGAGATGGTGCAGGGCTACCCGTCACGATTCGCCGGTCTGGCAACCCTGCCGATGCAAGACGTTCCCAGTGCCATCGCCGAGATGGAGCGGGCGTTGGTCGACCTGGGGCTGAGGGGTGTGATCATCAGCGATCACGTGGCGGGCAAGACCTACGACGAGCCCGAGTTCGCCTCGTTCTTCGCCGCCGCCGAGAAGTTGGGGGCGATCGTGTTCTTCCACCAGGGTGGCGACACCTGTGTCAACTATCGGATCCGTCGCTACAAGCTGGGCAATGCTGTGGGCAACTTGACCGAACGAGCCCTGGTTTACGCCGCCCTGGTATTCGGCGGTGTCCTCGACCGCCATCCCAAGCTCAAGCCCTATCTCGCCCATGGCGGGGGATACACCACGTTTGGCGTGGCCCGCATGGACAAAGTGGCAGGCGCCCTCGAGGGGGACTCCGGGAGTGGCTTCATCCCACCTTTCGGAGAGGGCGACGGTTTCTCACAAGCCCTCCCGCCGAGCGCCTACCTCGACCGGTTCTACTACGACTGCTGCACCTACAGCGGGCCCGCGTTGCGATTCCTCATCGACGCGGTCGGGATCGATCGGGTGCTGCTCGGCACCGACTATCCGGCTCCGATGCTGCTTCACGATGCCGTCAATTGGGTGAATGACTTGGCTGAGCTGACGGCGTCCGAGAAACAGGCAATCTTGGACACCAATCCCACCAGGGTGCTGGGCCTGTGACGGTGTTCGCCGCCCTCGATCGCACTCCCTTCGCTCGCCGGCGATCGGTCCCCCCGATCCGCAGGGGGACAACGTGAACCGGCTGGGCTGGGGTGTCATCGGGATCGGCAACATCGTCCAGGGCACGATGGCCCCGGCCATGGTCGAAGAATCGGAATGCGACCTGGTGGCGGGAGTCAGTCGTGATCAGGGTCGTGCCGACAAATTCGCCCGAGACTTTGGTGCCCGCTTCGCCTACACGGACTACGACGAGATGTTGGCCAATCCGGAGGTGGAAGCCGTGTTCATCGCCACCCCCAACGCCTACCACGCCAAACAGGTAGAAGCCGCCGCCCAAGCCGGCAAGCACGTCTTCTGCGACAAGCCTCTCGCTAACAATGTCATCGATGCGCGCCGGGCGCTCGAGGCGTGTTCGAAGGCCGGTGTCAAGCTGGGCATCAACTTCCACAATCGGCATCTGCCCTGGGTCCAGGACGTCCGCCGGTTGATCGCAGATGGTGTGATCGGAGAGGTCAAGATGGTGCAGGTCCAGGTGGGCTCTGGCCCGCGTCATTACGACAATTGGCGTGCCGATCCCGATATCGCCGGTCTCGGTTCGGTGCACAACGTCGGGGTGCATGGTCTCGACTTCCTGAGGGTGGTCCTGTCCTCCGACCCGGTTGAGGTGGGGGCCATGTTCGATGTGGGCCCAGAAACGGGTGGGGTGGAGATGCTCGCCCTGATCACCATGCGTTTCGCCAATGGCGCCCTGGTTCACTACAACGCGAACGAGAGCCTGCGCGACCCATTGAATGACATCGAGATCTACGGGTCGGCGGGACGAATCGTCGGGAGTTCTTTCACTCGGTCGAGAAGCGATGGTGAGCTCGCCGTCCTCACCGACAGCGGCGAGACGGTGACCCGGTACCCCGCCCCGGAAGCTCACCGGCTCTCCTTGGCAGCATTCACCCATGCTGTGTTGAGCGGGGAGGAGCCCAATGCCTCCGGTGCGGATGGACTTCGCAGCGCCCAGGTTTGTGAGGCCATTGCCATCTCGGTGCGAGAGCGTCGTCTGGTAGAAGTCGTCTACTGATGCGCTCGCAGGCGAAGGCTGACATTGACCAACACACCTGACACCACCGACCTCAAGACCATCGATCAGGTGATCTCACGTGCCCTCGAGGTGGTCGACCCGGGAGCACACGCCTGGGCTGCCGCCGGCGCCGGCCAGGGAGTCACGCAGCTCCGCAACGTTGCCGCCCTGAACCGGCTCGCCCTGGTGCCGCGGGTGATGCGGGATGTCGCTGAAGTCGATATCACGTCGTCGTTGGTCGGGGTGCCGCTTGGGTTGCCGGTCATTCTGGCCCCGGTGGGCGCACTCGCTCTCTATGACTCGGGGGACGCGATGGCTTCGGCCATCGCCGCAACTCAGATGTCGACGTCGGCCTTTTGCGGCATCCTCTCCACCTCGTCCTGGGAGGAGGTGGCGGCGACGGCGCCCGGGCGCCACTTCTTCCAGCTCTACGTGCTGGGTGACCGATCCTGGATCGCGGACATTATGGAACGGGTGGAGCAGGCGGGTTTCGCCGGGGTTTGTGTGACCGTGGACACACCAGTGATCGGGCGCCGGGATCGAAGTCTCGAAGACGGATTCACGTGGAGCCTGCCTCCAGAAGGCTCGCCCAACTTGTCCCGGCATGGGTTCGACTACTCATATCGGGCGAGATTCACCTGGCCGGATCTCGAGTGGCTGTGTCAGCAAACCCATCTCCCCGTGATCGTCAAGGGAATAATGACCCCTGCCGACGCCCTCCAAGCCCGCGCCTGCGGGGTGGCCGGCATCTACGTGTCCAACCACGGCGGGAGGGTTGTCGATCAGAGCCTGAGCACGATCGAGGTGCTCGGTGAAATCATCGAGGCGATAGCCGGCGAGGCTGACGTCATCGTCGACAGCGGCTTCACCCGCGGAGCGGATGTGTGCAAGGCGCTCGCGCTGGGAGCCCGTGCTGTGGGGATCGGAAGGCTCCAGTGTTGGGGTCTCGCCGCAGGTGGTGCCTCCGGCCTGGCCCGAGTCCTCGAGATCCTCGAGGAGGAGATCAGCAACACCATGGCGAACATCGGGTGCCGGACGGTGGGCGAGCTGACTCCCGAATACGTCCGGTGGTCGACACCGGCTCTTCCGGGCTGACGGTCAGGCGCCGAGACGGTCATCCAGGTCGAACCGCACGGCTAGGTCCCTCAACTGGGCGAGCAACACGCTCGGGATCGGGATGCCATTTGCCCGTTGTTCCTCCTCCACCCTGGCTGCCGCCGCTCCCGGGAGATGGACACTGTCTGGCGGGCCTGATGCCCGAAGCGCGGCCAGGTGGTGGTCCATCGCCGCCTTGAACTCGTCGAGGTCACGAAACAGATCAGGTCGGATCACAAGGATCGCCTGACCGGTGTTCGCTGCTTGGCCGGGCACGTCCCGGTGGTCGATCACCTCGGATCCGAAAGCGGCGCTGTTGAGCACCCCGGCGAGCAGCCCGATCGCGATGTTCAGGCCCGACCCTTTGTACCCGCCAATGGGCAGCAGGAAGCCCTCGTTGGCGAGATTCGGATCGAGGATCGGGTTGCCCTCGAGGTCGACCACCCAGCCCTCCGGCATCAACTCCCCAGCCTGGGCCACCACCGCGATGGTCCCGTGCGAGGTGACCGTCGTTGCGATGTCGAGCTGGAACCCGACTTCCTGCCCCGCCGGGATGGCAATTGAGATCGGGTTGGTCCCCAGCAGACGGTCCCGGCCGCCCCAGGGGGGCATCACGTTGGCGCTGGCGACCGCGAGGTAGATGGCGATCAGATCGTGTTCGAGAGCCATCGAGGTGTAGACGCCGGCGGCTCCGGCATGATTGGAATTGACGGTTCCCACCCACGCCAGTCCAGACTCTTGCGCCTTGGCGATGGCAGTCTCGGTCGCTTCGGTCATCACCACCTGGCCCAGCCCGTTGTCCCCGTCGATCAAGGCGCTGACCGGAGACTCGCGACGACGTGTGATCTGAGGCCGGAGGTTGATGCCGCCCGCTTCGATCCGGGTCACGTATTGGGGCACCCGGATCACACCGTGCCCGGTCCTGCCTCTCAGGTCGGCTGCCAGAAGCCGAAGAGCCGTGATCTCAGCCTGCTTCGGGAGGACATCAACTGCGATCAGGACGTCGACGACGAACCGGTGTAGACGATCGAGGGGGAAGTTCACTGCTCGAACTGCTCGACCGTCTCCCCGGTGTCGGCAAATGTCCGGGTGACTTCGGTGCTTCCGTACACCCAGAGGATCCGCATCGTGCCCGACCCGGTGTTGATGAACCGATGCCATTCACCCGGTGCGATCTGGGTGGTGTCGTAGGGTCTGGCCGGCAACTGGTCACCGTTCAACTCGGCGATCCCTTCGCCCTCGATGACCGTGACCTGCTCGATCGTGTTGTGGCTGTGGAGGCGGATACTGGTTCCCGGCGGGAAGCTGGTCACACCCATGACGAAACCCTGGTCATCGAGTGGATTCGGGGTCAGTCGGACGCTCTCGATCCCGTCTCCCCGCGCCACCGGCTCGGCTTCATCGAACTTGATCAACTCCGCCATCCTGCCCCCTCCTCGATCACGCCATGAACCTACCGCCGTTGACCGAAACCGTCTGTCCTGTCATGAATCCGGCTTCGGGAGAGGCGAGGAAGAGCACCCACTGAGCCAACTCCTCGGGGCGTTGATACCGACCCAGGGGAATCGCGGCGGCCGTGGCCTTCAGCTCGGCCTCGTCACGCAGTTGTTCGATTCGCTCGGTCAGGACCGCTGAAGGGGCGAGGGCATTGACTGTGATCCCCTCACCGGCCAGCTCGGTGGCCATCACCCGGGTCAGAGCGTGGACCCCCGCCTTGGAAGCGACGTACGGTGGGGCGGTCTGCCAACCCGCCGTCTGGCCCGCCAGGGACCCGAGATTGATGATGCGACCCGAATCTGCCTTGCGAAGCAGGGGGAGCGCGGCTCGGGTCATCAGGAAAACCGAGGTCAGGTTCACGTCCATGACCTGTCGCCACTCCTCGAGCGTCGTGTCCTCGATGCTCCGCGCTGTTCCAAAGCCTCCGGCGTTGTTGACCAGCACGTCGATTCGACCAGCTTCGTCTCCGATTTGCCTGGTGGCCGCAGTCACCTCTTCCTCCGAGGTGAGGTCGCAAGCGATGAACTCTCCGTTGTTGACCCGCGCGACAGCCGTGACTCCGCGTCCGGTATCGATGTCGATGAGATAGACCTTGGCTCCCGCGTCTCCGAACGCCACCGCGGTTGCCTCGCCGATGCCGGTGGCGGCCCCGGTGACCACGACGACTCTGTCCTCGAACCGGAATCTGGCGCTCATGGAGAGGCCAACTCGAACAACTCCTCAGGCAGCCCGTCATGGGCAAGCGCAATCGCGGGGGCCGACGCGTCGATGAAGACTGCATGCTCCTCGGCCGTCAGGTCCACGAACTCGGTTCCCTCTCTCTCAAGCCGCGCCCGCAAGTCTCCTTCCAGGGCTTCCGCTGCCGAACGCTGGTGTCGGACCGCCTCATGGGCGGCGCGGGTCACGATGGCACGAAGGTCAACCGGCAATGAGTCCCAGGTTGACACGTTGGCAAACAAGCCGCGGGCGCCATAGAGATGCCCCGTCATGGTGATGAAGCGATGGAGCTTGTCCACGCCGTAGGCCACCGTGTTGGCCAGTGGGTTCTCCTGGGCGTCGACCTCGAGACGACCGATCATCTCTATGCCGCCCTTGAGGTCGATGGCCACCGGGACCGCTCCCCACGACCTGATCAACTCCTCATGAACTGCATTCGGTTGAAGACGCACGGTCATGCCAGCCAAATCGGCGGGGGATCGCACCGGGCCGTGACGATTGGTGAGGTGGCGGAACCCGTTGTCCCAGAGGCCGAGAAGCTCGAAGCCGGCTCCGACTCGCACCGCATCGGTCAATGCCCGGCCCAAAGGGCCATCTAGGGCGCGATGGGCGGAGCCGAGATCCTGGAACAGATACGGGGTCTCCAACACGTTGAGCTCGGGGACCCGATCGCCCAGATAGCTGCTGGAGAAATAGCACATGAACATCTCACCCGAAGCCACCAGATCGAAGAGGTCGGTGTTGGGTCGACCCAGGTCCATGATGTTCCAGATCACGTTGATCGCGACCCGACCGTCGCTTTCACCCTCGACGACCCGTTGAAAGGTGGCCAGTCCCTCCCCGTGGGCACTTTTTTCCGGCCCGTAGCCACCGATCGTCAGGTTCAGCGGTTTCATCTGGGGGCTCCCAATCGGTGGCTCGGACCATCCATAATCGATCGTATATGATGCAGGATGATCCTGTCGACTGGTGGAAGAAGGAGCGCAGATGGGTCAGGAGCCGTGGAAGACAGACCAGTGGTTTTCGAGCCCTTGGAACTATCTGCCGGAAGTAACAGCCGAATTCCAGATACCAGCCGAGGTGAAAGTCCATGATGTGACCCTGCGTGACGGGGAGCAGCAGGCAGGGGTCGAGTTCACCGCCGACGAAAAGGTAAGACTCGCCGAGGCCCTGGCCGAAGCCGGGATCCATCGCATCGAGGCGGGCCTGCCCGCGGTCTCACCATCGGACAAACAGGCCATCGAGCGTATGGTCGCCGCCGGGCTCCCTGCCGAGATTTACGCCTTCAGTCGTTGCATGGTCCCCGATGTCGAGCTTGCGCTCGACTGTGGGGTTGCCGGTGTGGTCATGGAGGTTCCCGCCAGCCATCACCTCATCGAGAAGGCATATCAATGGCCCGTGGAGAAGGCGATCGAGGCATCGGTCGAGGCAACGAAATACGCCCATGAGAACGGTCTGAAGGTCACCTTCTTCCCCATCGACGCCACCAGGGCGACCATGACGGAGCTGCTGGACGACCTGGAGACTGTGGCGACCAACGGGCACGTCGACAACATTGCCTTGGTTGACACTTTCGGGGTCACCTCACCCCATGCGATCCGCTATTACACCCGGCGGGTGAGGGAGCGACTCGATGTGCCCCTCGAGACCCACTTCCACATGGACTTTGGGATGGGCGTGGCCAACACGGCGCTCGCCGTGGCCGAAGGTGCTTCGGTCATCCACACCACTGTCAG
>Ga0209640_10005215_pt1 | contig 11360 bp, 9 predicted proteins | sample RifCSP10_1_FD_184018 | JGI IMG/M metagenome (GOLD analysis project Ga0209640, IMG submission 184018) | Soil microbial communities from Rifle, Colorado - Rifle CSP2_sed 10_1 (SPAdes) (version 2) | ecosystem: Environmental > Terrestrial > Deep subsurface > Rock core/Sediment | place: Rifle...
GCCTCGAGGATCGAGCAGGCGCCGAGCGCGCCGCTTCCCGGGCACGCGGCCAGCAGCCGGACCAGCGCGCTGCGGATCTCGGCGAGCTGCGCGATGCGTTTATTGACTTCCTCGATCTTCGCGAGAGCGCGGCCGCGCACATCGCTGCAATCCGCCGCCGGGTTCGCTTGCAGCGAGAGCAGCTCCTGAATCTCGCGCAGCACAAAGCCGAGGTGCTGCGCCTGCCGGATGAAGCGGACGCGCTCCACCGTTTCCGGCGCATATTGGCGCTGGCCGGTGCCGGGAGGCTTGGCGGGCTGCCGAATGAGCCCGCGACGCTCGTAAAACCTGATCGTTTCCACGCCCACGCCGGCCTGCCGGGCCACTGTACCGATCGTCATGTTTTCCATGTTCGCGGCTACCTTATAAATCCCGTACCACTATACGGAGTCAAGCCGGGCCGTGAAGTTCTCCCGAGAGGGGAATCTCCGTCCCGGCGCGCGATCAAGAAGGTGTTGATCCCGTACCACGGTACGGGGAACGACGGTGCACGTCGCGCACCAGCCGGAAGCCGATCAGGATATGCCTGAGCGCGACCGGCCTTGCATGCCGCGCCGCGGGCCGGCACACGCCGCAGCCCCTGTCGTCCCAGGAGCCGCCCTTGACGATCGCGCGGCCGGGCGCGGCGAGCGTCGCCGTCCACTCGTACACCTGGCCGGCCGCGTCCAGCACGCCGAAGGGGCTCGCGCCGCTCGGGTGGACGCCCGCTGGGGCGGTATCGAACGGGCCAGCGTCGTGACTGTTCAGGCGGGCGGGATCGAACTCCGCGCCCCACGGAAAAGCGCGCCCGTCGGTGCCGCGCGCCGCCTTTTCCCATTCGAGCTCGGTCGGCAGGCGCCAGCGCATGCCGGTCTTGCGCGATAGCCAGTCGGCGTACGCCACGGCATCGGCCAGGCTGACGAGCACCACCGGATGATTCTCGCGCCCAGCGGGTGGTTTTCCTTCGCGCCATGCGTAGCGGCGCGTGCGCTCGTACGGATGGGCGAGCCCGTACCCGGTCCAGGTAGCGCGATCGACGTCGGGTGCACGATGGCCGGTTTCGGCGACGAAGGCGGCGTATTGGCGGTTGGTGATCGGCGTGAGGGCGATGGCGTAAGCGCGCAGACTCATCCGCCGGCGCGGCCTCTCGCCCTCGTACCAGCGCTCGCGGCGGGTAATCGGCTCGCCGTAGGCGCGCTCGTCGAGGCGGTAGGCGAGCTCGCGTTCGCTTCGATCCGAGCCGGCGATGAACCGCCCGCAGGGAATTTCGACAACCGGCGGAACCCAGTCTTGCGCCGGACATGCCGGCGCGCTCCCGAGGGCAACCGGCAGCGCCACCGCGAGCTGCGCGACAATCGCCCGATGCGTGCGGCAGCGATCGGTCTTCACGGACGCAGCAGGATCGGCTCCGGCGCCTCGCCCTGCGGCACGATACGGCCGATGGCGGCGGCGTGGCGGTAGCCGAGCGCGCGCAGCGCCTGAAGGCAAGCGTCCGCCCGCCCGGACGGCACGCTGGCGAGCAGGCCGCCGGCGGTCTGCGGATCGAACAGCAGCGGGTAGCGCGGATCTTTCACCATCTCTTGCTGGTTGCGCAGCGCCCGGCGCAACCGCACGTTCGCCGGCTGAAGCGAGCTCAGGATTCCAGCGGCGGCCGTCTCCTCGGCGCCCTCGAGCACCGGCAGGGCCGAGAGCTCGATTTCGGCGTCGACCGCCGAGGGCCTGGTCATCTCCACCAGGTGCCCGAGCAGGCCGAAGCCGGTCAGGTCGGTGCACGCGGTCGCGCCATGCTGCAGCAGGCACTGCGCGCCGAGCCGGTTCGACTGGACCATGGAGGCGAGCGCGGCGTCGATCCAGCGGCCGCGCGCGGCGAGCCGCGCGTGCGCCGCGAACAGCGTGCCGGTGCCGATCGGCTTGGTGAGGATGAGCACGTCGCCGGGCCGCATCCCGCCCTTGCGCAGAACGGACGCCAGCGCCTCGTCGATCACGCCGTTGACAGCGAAGCCGAGCGCGAGCTCGCGCCCCTCGCCGGTATGGCCGCCGACCAGTGCGCAATTCGCCTCGTTCAGCACGTCGATGGCCCCGGACATCATCTGACGCAGCACGTCCTCGACCTTGGACTCCAGCCCCGAGGGCACGGTGACGATCGCGGTGGCCGACTGCGGCTCGGCGCCCATCGCGAAGATGTCGCCGAGCGCATGGTTCGCGGCCACTTTGCCGAACAGAAAGGGATCGTCGATGAAGGCACGGAAGAAATCCACCGTGTGCACCATCGCCTTGCCCGGCGGCACGCGCACCACCGCGGCGTCGTCCGGCGCATGCAGTCCGATCAGCACGTCGTCGCGGCGCACCGGGTTCAGCGACTCGAGCGAGCGCGAAAGCACCGTCGCGCCGACCTTTGCACCGCAGCCGCCGCAGCGCATGGCGATCGCGGAAATCGCCTGCGCGGTTTCGTCCTCGTTGAGCCGCACCGAGGCCGGCGCGGCGCCGGGCTGGGCATTCATTTCGGGGAACTCGCTGAACTTGCGCATGAACCGGCGGTCGATCCAGTCCTTCCAGCGCCACACCCAGTCGCCCTGCAGGCACAGCGGCCCGCGCGAGGCCACCGCGTGCCTGTCGCCCGTGCTGATCAGGGCAAGCCACCGGCCCTGCGGGCGGAACGGCTCGAGCGGCCGGCCCTGCACCGCGCGGCGCAGGTTCTCGGCGAGCGGCGGCCCCTGCCGCACCGCGAACACGCCCGCCTTCTCGAGCGGGTAGTTGATCATGCTCGCGACATCGCCGGCGGCGAATATGTTCGGGTCGGTGACCGTCTGCAGCGTGTCGGTCACGCGGATGAATCCATCCGCGTCCAGCTCCAGCTCCGTATCGCGCAGCCACGGCGCGCCGCCCGCGCGCGTGACCCAGACGATCTCGTCGGCTTCCAGCGTTTCGCCGCGCGCGGTCCGCAGCCAGCCCGAGGACACCTGGTCGACCTCGGTATTGACGTGGATCGCGACGCCGCGCGCGCGCAGAACGCGCTCGACCGCGCGGCGCACCGCCGCGTTGTGCGTCGGCAGGATCTCGGGTTCGTTGTCGAATAGGTGGAACTCCAGCTCGTCGGGATTGCGGCCCTGCGCGCGCAGCTCGTTGCGCAGCCGGTATTGCATCGCGAGCGTGAGCTCGACGCCGCCGGCCCCGGCGCCGACCACGGCGATGCGCGTCGTGCCCGCGTGCCTGCGCACGCGCCCGAGCAGCTCCAGCCAGCGCGCGTTGAAGCCGTTGATCGGCTTCACCGGCACCGCGTTCTCCGCCGCACCGGGCACGTGGTCCACGCGCGGGGTGGAGCCGATGTTGATCGAGAGCTGGTCGTAGGTCACCGGCGGGCGGCCCTTGCAGATCACTCTGCCCGCGCGGCGCTCCAGTGCGACGGCCTCGTCGCGGTAGAACCTCGCGCCGGCGAACTGCGCGAGCCGCGACAGGTCGATGTGGACGTCGTCGTACGCGTAATGCCCGGCGACGTAGCCGGGCAGCATGCCGGAGTACGGCGTGTGCGTGTCGCGGCAGATCACCGTCAGGCGCACTCCCGGCATCGGGTTCATGCCGAAGCGCCTCAGAACGCCGACGTGGCTGTGTCCGCCGCCGACAAGGACGATGTCCCTCAGTACCGGTTGGTCAGGGGTCTGCATGCGAGGTGCGGGGGAAGGCGGGAACGCCCATCGCTTGGGCGCGCCGGTTCCCCGATAATTATCCTGTATGTTGCATTCGAGCCATGCCCCGGACATTCCCGTGATGTTTCGCCGTGCCGCCTGTTACGTGGCCCGCCGGGGTGCACGGTGCATGATCCTGCGACGCGCAGTGCTCGGGGCATTGATCGCATTCGTAGCGACGACTGCAGGCGCGCAGGGAACGTTGTCGCTGCGCCTCGGCGGCAAGGAAGTTCCGCTCTCCCAGGAGCTTCGGCTGCGCCTTCTCGGGCTCTCGCGCGAGATGCTGAGCCGCTGCGGCCCCAACACGCTGCAACACCCGGGAAACTTCGGCCTTGCGGCGATCGGCGTCGAGCACCGCTGGAAGCGCATGCTCGAAGGCTCGCGGCTGCGGATCATGTTCGGCGAGCCGTTCGTCACCGAGTCGCATCTTGGCGGCACGCTTGGCGTGTCCGAAGCGCTCGTCGGCCTGGAGCATCCCGGACTTTTCGTCGGACCGAATCTCACGCGCCACGGGGCGTCGTTTGCCGAGCACCTGCAGTGCGAGTATCTGCCGGCGCTCGAGCTCGCGTGCCTGCCGGAACTCGCGCCGCATCTGCCAGCGACCTACAAAGAAACCTGTGCGAAGCTCGAGCGCGGGGCGGGCGGCCGGATCGTCATGCCGCCGCCCGACATCGCGCCTTCGTGCAGCTAGCGGCGGTGACGCCGTGACGCGCGCGAACTGGTCGAGACGGTCCACAAGAACATCTGGGCTGGCGCATGATGTTTCCCTTTATCGCCGGTTCAGTTTTTTTTCGCCTGGCCCGCGCGCCCGGCGTGCTACGGTAACGCCGTTACTCGGAGGGAGTTCCATGTCCGGTCTGGTTTCCCCGCACGGGGGCGGCGCGCTGAGAGCGCTGCAGCTGGAAGAAAAGCGCGCTGCCGAAGAGCGCCGGCGCGCGCAAACGCTGCCGAAGGTGCGCGTTTCGTCGCGCGAGAAGGGCGACCTGATCATGCTCGGCATCGGCGGCTTCACGCCGCTCGATGGGTTCATGACGCGCGCGGACTGGCAGGGCACGTGCGAGGAAATGAAGCTCGCGAGCGGGCTGTTCTGGCCGATCCCGATCACGCTTTCTACGGACCGGGCCACGGCAGCTTCGCTCAAGGTCGGCAACGAGATCGCGCTCGCCGACCCCGACGACGGCTCGATCCTCGCGGTGATGCGGCTCTCCGAAAAGTACGAGATCGACAAGGCCGAGGAATGTAAATCGGTGTTCAAGACCACCGACGCAGAGCATCCGGGCGTGGCGATGGTCCTGCAGCAAGGCGAGGTCAACCTGGCCGGGCCGGTGCAAGTGCTGTCCGATGGCGGCTTCCCTGCGCGCCATGGCGCGCTGTACCTCACGCCGGCGCAGACGCGCGACAAATTCACTGCACTCGGCTGGTCGAAGGTCGCTGCGTTCCAGACGCGCAACCCGATGCACCGGTCGCACGAATACCTCGTCAAGGTGGCGATCGAGGTCTGCGACGGCGTGCTCGTGCATTCGCTGCTCGGGAATCTCAAGCCGGGCGACATTCCGGCCGACGTGCGCACGAAGACCATCGCCGTGTTGATCGAGAAGTACTTCCGCGCGGACACCGTCGTGCAGTCCGGCTATCCGCTCGACATGCGCTACGCAGGGCCGCGCGAGGCGCTGCTGCACGCGCTCTTTCGCCAGAACTACGGCTGCTCGCACCTGCTGGTCGGGCGCGATCACGCGGGCGTCGGCAGCTACTACGGGCCGTTCGATGCGCATCGCATTTTCGACGAGATCCCGCGCGGCTCGCTCGAGACCCAGCCGCTGAAGATCGACTGGACGTTCTGGTGCTACAAGTGCGGCGGCATGGCGTCGGGGCGCACCTGCCCGCACCCGGACGAAGACCGTCTGCTCGTTTCCGGCACCAAGCTGCGCAAATGGCTGTCCGAGGGAAGCGCGGTGCCTGCGGAATTCTCGCGTCCCGAGGTGCTCGAGATCCTGCGCGAGTACTACGCCGGGCTGGAGCAGCACGAAAAGGTCGAGGTGAAGCTCACCGGTCACTCTGCGCGCTAGCGGCTGCGCTGGTGTCGCGCCTATGCGCGAACCGAGAGATCCTGCAATCCGCCCGCGTGTTTGACGACGACGCGCTGCCCGCGCGCGGCGATCAGCCCGCGCTTGCGCAGATCCTGAAGCGTCGCATTGGCGAACTGGCGCGATACCCCCGCGATTGCCGCCAGGTCGTCATTCGTCAGCTTGAGGTCGATCAGCACGCCGTCTTCCCCGGGAACGCCGAAGCGCTCCGAGAGCGCGGTCAGCACGCCGCAGATGCGCTCGAAGGCCGACTGCGTCTCGAGCGTCACGGCGAGCAGCGACACCCAGCGCAGGCGCACCGACATCGCGCGGATCATCGCCTGCGCGAGTTCCGGGAAGCGCCGCACCAGGTCGTTGAAGCGCTCGAACGGCAGCGTGTAGATCACGCACGGCTCGAGGCACCGCACCGTCATGTGGCGGGTGGTCGAGCCGCCCATGTCGCCGGCGCCGAGCAGGTCGCCCGCGCACCAGAAGCCGGTGGTGCCGGTCTTGCCGTTGCGGCTCTGGTAGGACGACATCGCCTTGCCCGAGTAGAGGAACGCCACGTAGCCGGCGGGCTCGCCTTGCGACCACACCGTCTTGCCCTTCGCGATCTGCCGGCGCTCGCACTGCTCGAGCACCGCCTGGCGGTAGGGCTGCGGAATCGAGCCCAGCACGTCGAGATGGCCGTTCGGGCGCGTCTCGGTCTTTCTCGCCAGCATGCGCACGATTATAGAGGCGCTTGATCCGTATCAAAGGCGCCCCGCGCCATGAATGCTCTAGTGCGCGCATGGAGAACGAGCAACGCGTGAGTGAATTTCGCGATCATTGCCTCGCGTACCGTGTGGGCGCGTGCAAGGACTCGCCGTGCCTGGAATGCGGCCCGATACACCAGGCGCTCAGGATCGCAAGCGTAGCGCTCAGGCGCTGGCCGCGGCCGCTGCCGCCCGGCCCTCAGTAGACGAGGTAGTAGAGGCCGATCGCAAGCAGCACTACGGCGACGAAGGTCTTGAGCGCCTTCTCGTTCAGGTAGCGGTTGAGCGCGGGGCCGAGCAGCGATCCGGCGAAGATTCCCGGCACTTCCACCGCGATCAGCCTCCAGTCCATCCCGACGTCGAGCGCAAGATAGGTGAGCACGCTCACCGTGAGCGGGATCATCAGCGCCACCAGCCCGGTGCCAACCACGAGGAACATCGGGAACAGCAGCACGCTCGCCAGGAACGGCGTGACGAGAAAGCCGCCTCCCACGCCCATGCTCGAACCGACGAAGGAGATCGCAAAGCCGCCGAGTGCGGCGCTCCAGGGTCTGAACCCGAGGTCCTGGCCGCCGAAGCGCACGCGCGCCCGGCGCCAGCCGAAGCTCACCGTGCGCGGGTGCGTGCCATCGGGCGCCGCTTGCTTGCGCGCCGGCTTGAACCAGGCCTCGTAGAGCACGCGCGCGGCGACCAGCGCCACCAGCAGGCCGAACACAATCCTGTATGTCGCCAGGTCGGAGAGGTAGGTTTTGGAGAACCAGGAGCCCGCCACGGCGCCGATCGGCGCGCCGATGCCGAAGCTGAGCGCGAGGCTCCAGACCAGCCGCTTCTGGCGGTGGTAGAGCGGCACCGAGACGAGGCGGCTCGTCAACTCGAGGATCTGGTTCGCGACCTTGATCATGTTCGGGTCGGTGACCCCGAGGATCGAGATGTGCCCGATGCCGGCGAGGATGCCGCCGCCCCCGGCGCCCGCCGACATGAAGAACCCGGCGAGCACGCACCAGGCGAAGGCGAGTGTCAGGTCAGCGCCGGCGTCCATCGCCAAGGTGCCGCGCCAGGTGGCGCAGCTCGGGCCAGAGCGCCCACACCACGAAGCCCGCCGCGAGCGCCATCAGGAACGCGCTCTTGGGTCGCGTGAAGAACACCGTCCAGTCGTCGGCGTAGTTCGCCATCGAAGTCATGAAATAGCCTTCGGCAAGCGGCCCGAGAATCACGCCGAGCACCATCGGCGCGGCCGGGAAGCCGAAGCGCCGCATGTAGAACCCGAGCACTCCAAATACCAGGCAGAGGTAGACGTCGGCGATGTTGTTGCGCACGCCGAACGCGCCGACCACGCTGAAGATCACGATGAACGCGCAGATGATCGCCGGGTCTGCTCGCATGAGCGTGCCGAAGAACCGCGCCACGCCTGCCGAGACGATCACCATGAAGATGTTGGCGAGCGTGAAGCTCGCGAAGATCGCGTACAGCATGCCCGGATCCTTCGTGTACAGGTTCGGGCCCGGCTGCACGCCGTGCAGCATCAGCGCAGCGAGCATGATCGCCGCCGCCGCACTTCCCGGGATGCCGAGCGTGAGCAGCGGGATGAGCGCGGTGCCGGTGGTGGCGTTCTTCGAGGCCTCGGGCGCCGCGAGCCCATCCTCCACGCCGGTGCCGAACTCGTCGCGCCGGCGGTTCACCTGGCGCTCGATGCCGTAGGCGACGAGCGCGCCCACCGCGGCGCCGGCGCCGGGCACCACGCCGATCACGCTGCCGATGCCGGTGCCGCGCCCGATCGAGCCGCGCAGCGCCCAGACATCGCGCAGACTGAGGACCGTCATGTGCGCCTTCTGTCGCACTCCGAAATCGGGGCGCAGCCGCAGCGAGGCGTACTCGAGTACCTCGCCGAGCGCAAACAACCCGATCATCACGACCGTGAACTCGATGCCGTTCGCGAGCACGTCGAAGCCGAAGGTGAGGCGCGGCACGCCATACAGCGGATCGGTGCCCATGGCGCCGATCGCGGCGCCGAGGAAGAGCGACACGAGCGAGAGCAGCAGCGTGCCCTTCGCGATCGCGAGCACGCTCACCAGCCCGAGCACCGTGGCAGCGAAGAACTCGGGCTGGTCGAATGTGAGCGCGAAGCGCGCGAACGGCGGCGAAGCGAACGCGAGCAGAAACGCGCTGAAGAGGCCCCCGATGGCGCTCGCCGTGATCGCGATCGAAAGCGCGCGCTGCGGGCCGTCGCGCTGCGAGATGGGATAGCCGTCCCAACAGCTCGGCAGAGAGTCCGGGTCGCCCGGGATGTTGAGCAGCAACGACGAGATCGAGCCGCCGAACACGCCGCCAACGTAGATGCCGCCGAGGAACATCATCGCCACCAGTGGCGTCATCAGGTAAGTGAAGGGGAGCGCGATCGCCATGGCGTTGACGAACGAGATGCCGGGGAGCGCGCCCGCGATCACGCCGACCAGGACGCCCGCCACCATGACGCCCAGGTGCAGCGGCTGCAGCGCCACCCCCAGGCCCTGCGCGAATGCGGCGAGCGCCTCCATTACCGGCTAGTAGATGCCGAGCAGCCGATACAGCGCCACGCTCGCCTGCTCGAACACGCCCTTGCCGCGGTCGAGCGGCATCAGCGAGAGCTTGACGAAGAAGTACAGCACCCCGACCGAGCCGAGGATCGAGGTGAGCCCGATCAGGAGCGGCCCGCGCAGCCCGCCGAGCAGCAGCCAGCCGGCGAGGAAGACCGGTGTCGCCCACGCAATGCCTGCGAGCGGGATCGCGATCCCGTAGGCGATGAGCAGTGCGATCACGCCGATCGAGCGCGCCTCGTGGTACTCGTCGCCATCGCCGGCGGCCTCGCGCGGCGAGCGCAGTCCGAAAAGCTCGAGCACCTTCAGCAGGGCGAGCATGGCCGCGGCCGCGGCTGCGCACAAGAGCATGGCCTTCGGCCAGGTCGCGGGCCCGACGACGCCGCGGCTCATCGCAGCGAGGTCAACGCCCGGCGCGACGTAGGCGAGCGCGAGCACGCACAGGGCCACGGCCGCCGCGAGCGGCACAACGAAGCCCAGGGCGGCCCGAGGGGAGACGGCCATGGGCCTCGGCCGCCCGGGCGCGCTACTTGACGAGCCCGAACTGCTTCATGAAGGCCTGCACCTCGCGGAAATTCCTCTCCACGAAGGCCTGGCTTTGCCGGTGATCCATTTTTTCGACGCAGGTGTAGGTTTGCGCGCAGAACGCCTTCCACTCGGGCGCATCGAGCGCTTTTTGCACCGCCTGGTCGAGCGCCGTGACCAGAGGCGCCGGCACCTTGGCCGAGGTGACGATGCCGCGCCAGTTCGGCAGGTCGATGTCATGGCCGAACTCCGAGGAGGCCGGCGTGTCCGGGAACGCCGGGTGGCGCTTCGGCCCGAACACGACGAGCGGGAAGTACTGCTTGGACTCGAGGAACTGCACCACGTCTCCCGGCTCTTCGAAGAGCAACTCGCTGTGGCCGCCGAGGGGCGAAGCGTAGCGCTCGCCGGGTTTGGCGAACGGCACGTTGGTCATCTGCGCCCCCTTGGTCGCGACGTATTTGATCGCGACGTCGTCGAGCGTGCCGTAGCCCGCGGTCGCCACCCGGATCTTGCCGGGATTGGCCTTCGCCATCTCGAGCAACTGCTTGTAGCTCTTGATGCTGCTCGCTGCGGGCGCGAACAGCATCGAGGGTGAGGACTGCGCGACCGAGAGCACCGCGAAGTCGCTCACCTGCATCTTGCCCAGGCCGCTGATCCAGGCAGCGATCGTGAGGCCCGTCATGGTGCCGATGGTGTAACCGTCGGGAGTGCTCGCGAGCACCTTGGCGAGGCCCGCGTTGCCCGAAGCGCCGGCGACGTTCGCCACCGGCACCGGCACGCCGAGCACCGGCTCGACGAGCTTCGCCACGTTCCGGCCCAGGCCATCGGCGCCGCCGCCCGGGCCGAAGTTGACGATCATGTCGATCGGCCGCGCAGGGAATTTCTTGTCCTGCGCCGCCACGCCCGCCATGCCCGCGAGCAGGACTGCCCCGCACACGAGCCGCACCGCTGTCCGCCGCTCCATAAGCCCCTCCTCCTGTTGCCGAGGCCTTCTAGCTCATGCCTTGAGCCCCAGCGCGTCGATCGCCGAACGCGAAAAGAAATTGATCCGAGTCTGCTCGTCGATGTCCGGATAATTCTTCAGGTAACGCACTACGCCGGACACGCCGCTCGAATCCCAGTGCGGATAGTCGCTCGTGCAGGCCATGTTCTCGCCCTTGAACCAGTCCATCGTCTCGCGCAGCAGCGCCTCTTCCGGCTCGAACGAACAGATCACGCACTGGCGCTTGAAGTATTCCGATGGTGCCATGCTCAGCCCGATCATTTCCTTCGGACGCGCAGTGTAGTGGTTGTCGAGGCGGAACAGCAGATACGGCACCCAGGTCGCTCCGGCTTCCGCGAACAGCATGTTGAGTTTCGGATGGCGCTCGAGCACGCCGTAGCCGATCAGGCCGGCGATTGCGGCCGCCATCTCGAGCGGGTGCGACATCGCGTGGGCGATCCAGTAGCGGTCGTACTTGTAGTCGGTGCTGTAGGTGGCGTTGTAGGTTCCGGTCGCCTCATGGAAGAGGAGCGCCATCCCCAGGTCGGTCATCGTTTTCCAGACGATGTCCCAGTCCTCGTTCCAGTAACGCACGCCCTGCATCACATTGGGCCGCATCCACACCGCGGTCGCGCCGAGCTTGTGGCAGCGCTTGATCTCCTCCACCGCCCACTCGGGCTTGAGCGGGATGGTGACGCACCAGAAGTGGCGCTTGCTGGTCGACCAGACCTTGGCGGTCCAGTCGTTCAGCGCCCGCATCA
>Ga0209640_10005216_pt1 | contig 11359 bp, 10 predicted proteins | sample RifCSP10_1_FD_184018 | JGI IMG/M metagenome (GOLD analysis project Ga0209640, IMG submission 184018) | Soil microbial communities from Rifle, Colorado - Rifle CSP2_sed 10_1 (SPAdes) (version 2) | ecosystem: Environmental > Terrestrial > Deep subsurface > Rock core/Sediment | place: Rifle...
ATCTCGCCGTTGTGCGCGATCATGCGGAACGGGTGCGCCAGGTCCCAGGACGGGAACGTGTTGGTGGAGAAGCGCTGGTGGATGAGCGCCAGCGCCGACTCGCAGCGCGCGTCCTTGAGATCCAGGTAGTACTCGCCCACCTGGTGCGCAAGCAGCATGCCCTTGTAGATGAGGGTGCGCGCGGACATCGAAGGCACGTAGAACTGCTTGGCGTGCGCCAGCCTGAGGGCCTGGATGGCGTGGCCCGCGGACTTGCGGATGATGAACAGCTTTCTTTCCAGCGCGTCGGTTACGGTCACGCCGCGCCCGCGGCCGACGAACACTTGACGGATGACGGGCTCGAGCTTCTTCGCCGGCTCGGCGAGATCGGCATTGTCCACGGGTACGTCCCGCCAGCCCAGCACCACCTGACCCTCATCCTTGATGGCGCGCTCCATCTCGTACTCGCAAGCCTGGCGGCTCGCCGGATCCCGCGGCAGGAACACCATGCCCACGCCATACTGGCCGCGCGGCGGGAGCTTCACGCCCTGGCGCGCCATCTCTTCCCGCAGCTGGCGATCGGGAATCTGAATCAGCACGCCCGATCCGTCCGAGAGCTTCGGATCCCATCCAACGGCCCCGCGGTGCGTGAGGTTCTTCAGGACCGTCAGGCCCTGTTCGATGATCGCGTGCGTCCTTTTACCCTTGATGTGCGCGACGAAGCCGACGCCGCACGCATCGTGCTCGTAGCGTGGGTCGTAGAGGCCTTGCGCGGCAGGCGCTGAATGCAGGTCCAAGGTTAAGTCTCTGATAAAGAGTGCGTTTCGCCTCGCTTCGCCGCTATGCACAAAACCGGCGGACGAACGGGTGAATATACCTGCACAGGCACTCCGGAACAAGGCGCCCGGACGCTGCGGCGGTTACTGACGCGCTGCGAGAGGCGATGCGGCCGTAGTCGCGGCAATCGCTGCGCGCACCACTTCGACGCTCAGGTCATCCCGCAGCTCCGCGCGCCCTAGACCCCGCAACACCACGAAGCGAGCGCGCCCGGCAGCGGCCTTCTTGTCTCCCGCCATCAGTGCGAGATAGCGCTCCGGGGGCATGGCCGGCCCTGCAACCGGGAGTCGGGCTCGCTGCAGCAGGCGCCGCAGGCGTACGGCGTCGGCGGGCGGCAAAAAGCCGCCGCGTACTGACAGCTCCGCCGCCATGACCATGCCGGCGGCGACCGCTTCACCGTGCAGCCAGGCCCCATAGCCAGCGCCGGCTTCGATGGCGTGGCCGAACGTATGCCCGAAGTTGAGTTGCGCGCGCGACCCCGCCTCGCGTTCGTCGGCAGCGACCACCCGAGCCTTGAGCTCGCAGGAACGACGCACCACGTGGACCAGCGCGCGGGCCTCCCGTGCAAGCAACGATTCCATGTTGTGCTCGAGCCAGACGACGAGATCGGAATCCAGTGCGAATCCGTGCTTGATGACCTCGGCGATGCCTGCCCGCAGCTCCCTTTCCGGCAGTGTCTCCAGGGTGGCGACGTCGGCGATGACAGCCGCCGGCTGATGGAAGGCGCCGATCATGTTCTTGCCGCGGGCGTGGTTGACCGCGGTCTTTCCGCCGACCGACGAATCCACCTGCGCCAGAAGGGTCGTCGGTACCTGGAGGAACGGGATGCCGCGCTGATAGACCGCCGCGGCGAATCCAGCCAAATCTCCAATCACGCCGCCGCCGAGCGCAACGATCATGCCGTCCCGCCCTACCTTTGCACCGAGCAGCTCGTCGAATACCTGTTCGAGCACCGTCCAGCTCTTGGCGCGTTCGCCGTCCTCGACCATTACTTCGACGGCCGGCGCTGCTCCGGCACGCGCCAGCACCGCACGCAGGCGCTCGAGGTACAGGGGTGCCACCACCGGGTTGCTGACGATCGCGATGCGCCCGCCCCGCAGGTGCGGCCGGTAGAGGCGCTCGTCGTCCATGGCACCCGCCCCGATATGGATCGGATAGCTCCGAGCCCCGAGATCTAGGCGGACAGTTTCCATGCGTCCTTGAGGCGCACCAGAATATCGCGCGCCAGACTTTGCACGCTTTGCCGGCCGGTTTCGATCACCATGTCGGCGATCTCGCGGTACAGGGGATCGCGCGCTGCATACAGTTCCTCCAGGCGCGCCCGCGGGTCGCCGATGGCCAACAGCGGCCGATTCTTGTCCTGGCGCACGCGTTCGTAGAGCGCCGCCGGCGGCGCGTGCAGGTAGATCACGGTGCCGTGCGCCGCCAGGGCGCGGCGATTGGCCTCGGCCAGCACCGCGCCGCCGCCGGTCGCGAGGATCACGTCCTGCAGCGCGGTCAATTCGGCGATCACACCCGCTTCGCGCGCGCGGAACCCGCCTTCGCCCTCTATCTCGAAAATCACCGGCACTTTGACGCCGCAACGGCGTTCGACCTCCAGGTCGGAATCGTAGAACGGGCGCTTGAGGCGCCGCGCCATGAGGCGGCCGGCGGTGGTCTTGCCCGCCCCCATCATGCCCACCAGGTACACGTTGCGTGCGCCGCGCATGCACCTATTGTACGGACACCGCAAATAAAAACGGCCGGGCAAGCCCGGCCGCGTGTCCCAGTAGGAGACCTGGCAAAACCGTCAGCGCACCGTCACGCGTTCGTTGACGATGCGCGGCGTCACGAAAACCAGCAGTTCGGTTTTCTGCGACGTCGTGGAGTCGTTGCGGAACAACCGCCCGAGGACGGGCAGGTCGCCGAAGAACGGAACCTTGGTGATGTCCGTGCGTTCGGTCTGTTCGAAGATTCCCCCGATCACCACCGTACCGCCATTCTCGACCAGCACTTCGGTCTTGACGTGCTTGGTGCTGATCTGCACGCCCGCCGGCGTGGTGGCGCCGGGCGCGTCCTTGTTGACGTCGAGCGTCATGATGACATTGCCGTCGGGGGTGATCTGCGGCTTTACCTTCAGCATGAGATTCGCCTTGCGGAAGGAAACGCTGGTGGCGCCCGAAGAGGTCGCCTGCTGATAGGGGATCTCGGTGCCCTGCTCGATCACCGCTTCCACCTGGTCCGCAGTCAGCACGCGCGGGCTGGAAATGATCTTGCCCTTGCCGTCGGCCTCCAGCGCCGAGAGCTCCAGGTTGAGGAAGCGCGTCAGCGAGCTGTTGAACAGGATGAACGAGATCGCGCCCGCATTGAACGAATTGAGGCCCGCGGCCGGGAAGTTCGAGTTCAGGCCCGGTCCATTGATCACGGGGTCGTTCTCGACGACGCCCATGGCCTGGCCGGTGTTGACCAGCTCCGCGCCGATGTTCGGACCGCGAATGCCGCCCGCGATGTTGCGCCGCGCCAGCCCGCCTTCGAGCAGGCCCATGCGCACACCGAGGTTCTTGCTGAACGTATCGCTCGCCTCGACGATGCGCGCTTCGATCATCACCTGGCGCACGGGGATATCGATCTTGGCGAGGAGTTTCCTGATCTCTTCAAGGCGCGTCGGCGTGTCCTGCACGAAGAGCGTATTGGTCCGCGCGTCGACCACCGCGCTGCCGCGCTTGGAGAGGATCGGCTGCGCGCGGTCCGACAGCAGCTTGGCCACGTCGCCCGCCTTCTGGTAATTCATCTGGAACGCCTCGGTGCGCGTCTGCTCGAGGTCGGTGATCTGCTGCGCCGCTTCGAGCGCCAGCTTCTCCCGCGTCGCCAGTTCGTCGCGCGGCGCGATCCAGATGACGTTCCCGTTGCGACGGCTGTCCAGCCCGCGCGTCTGCAGGATGATGTCCATGGCCTGATCCCAGGGCACGTCCTTCAGTCGCAGCGTGATGCTGCCGCCCACCGAATCGCTGGTGATGATGTTCAGGTCGGTGAAGTCCGCGAGGACATTGAGCACCGCGCGCACCTCGACGTTCTGGAAGTTGAGCGACAGCTTCTCGCCGACATACTGGCCCTTCTTGGGCGTCGCATCGGGCGCGACCGGCTTCACTTCGACCACGAATTGCGTTTCCGACTGGTAGGCGTTGTGGTCCCATTGACCGCGCGGCTCGATCACCATGCGCACGTTCTCGCCCTGCTGGAAGGTGCTGATGGTCTGCACCGGAGTTGCGAAATCCACGACGTCCAGCCGCCGGCGCAGGTTGTCGGGCAGCGCCGTCTTCAGGAAATCGACGATGATGTTCTGCCCTTGCTGCCGGATGTCGATGCCGGTCGTGGTGTCCGACAGATCGACCACCACCCGCCCCTCGCCCGTGCGCCCGCGGCGGAAGTCGATATCGCGAATGGCATGCTTCGATTCGCCCCGGCCTTCGGCGAAGTGCGCCACCTTGTCCCCCGCCTCCGCGGCCGCCGCAGCGATGGTGACCACCACGCTGCGGCCGTCGAGCGCGACCTCGTGCGCGACGGGCCGGCGCAGATTCAGTACGACGCGCGTCTTGTCCGGCGCCTGCACCAGATTCATGGACCGCAACTCGCCCTGGGCGATGTCCTGGCTGGAGCGCCCGAGCGCGTTCACGGTCCCGGCAAAATCGAACGCGATGCGCGCCGGGTTGGCTACCGTGAAGCTGGGGGGAAGCGCATTGAGCGGCGACTTGGTGGTGATGCGCAGGACGACCTTACCCCCTTGCTGCGAGACGTCGACCGCTTCGATGCTGTTGGCTTGAGCGAGCGCCACGGCGGTGCCCGCGAGCCAGAAGACGAGCGCGCGCAGGACACCACACACGATTTGGGGGGTTCTCATTTCTTCACCTCCTGCAATTGCAGCGAACTCGACCGCTCGATCCACTCGCCGCTGCCTTCCTGGATCAGCTCTTTCAGGCTGATCTGCGCTTCGTCGATGCCGGTGATGACGCCGAAATTCTGGCCCATGTAGTTGCCCTTGTTCACGCGGTACAGATTCGGGCCCGCCTTGACCAGCCCATAGGTTTGCGGACCCTGCGTCAGCGAGCCGACCATCTGGATCGACTCCAGCGGAAACGCTTCCAGAGGTTCCTTCGGCCGATCCAGATCGGGCTGCTTGCCGCTCGCCGCGGGCCCGGCCCCGGCAGCCGCGGCCACTTCGATCCGATCGGGCCGGAACGGATCGACTTCGTTCTCGGCCTGATAGGGTATGGGCTCGTAGGGCCTGACCTGCGGCAGCGGGTCCACCCGGCCGCGCAGGCCCTTGGCCATGTCGTTCAACTCCTGCCTGAGGTCGCTGTGCGGCTCGCCGCCGCAGGCAGCGAGTACAACGGCGCTGGCAAGCACGATGGGGAAACGCTGCATCATTTGCGCTTCGCCCCTTTCCCTTTGCGCGCAGCGGCGGCCGCCTTGCGTTGCGACGCGAGCTCTTCGTCGTCGAGGTAGCGGAAGGTACGCGCGGTGACGTCCATCACCAGATTGCCGTCCTTCGCCGCCTTGATGGCTACGTTGTTAAGCGTAACGATGCGCGAAAGCTGCCCGACATCGCTCGCGAACGCCCCCATGTCGTGGTAGACGCCAACGACCCGCACGTTGATCGGCAGTTCCGCGTAGAAATCGCGCACCGTTTCCCGCGCCGCGGGCTTGAACAGCTCGAACTGCAGCCCGCGCCCGAGGCCTGCCTGGTTGATGTCCACGAGCAGCGCGTCCATCTGGGATCGGTTGGGCAACTGCTTGAGCAACGCCCCGAACTGCGTGTCGATTTCCCGCAACTGCTGTTTGTGCAGATCGAGGTTCACCGCCTGCCGCTTCTTGTTCAGGAAGTCCAGCTTGAGCCGCGATTCCGCTGCCTTGCCCGTCTCCAAATCTTCCAGCTGCCCCTGCCAGATCACGAAGTACCCCAGGACCGGCAGCGCCACCATGATCGCCACGAGGACAACGGCCTTCGGAATCGCGGACCAGGTGCCCGGATCCCGCCAGTTGGTGGCCTTGAAGTCCTCCGCGATTTTCTTGAAGTCGATTGCCATCGCCATGGCTCACCCCTTCTTGGCCGGCGCCTTGGCGGCGGCCTTGGGCGCGTCCTTGAGCTGGACTCGCTTCAATTGCAGGTTCATGTTGAATTCGGACAGGCGCTTCGTGCCCACCTTGGACGCCTTGATTTCCACCAGCTGAGGGCTTGCGAGCCAGGGCGAGGACTCGATGTTGCGCATCAGCGTGGACACACGGGCATTGGATTGCGCGTAGCCAAGAATATTCACAGCGAGCCCTCTCTGCGTAAGGCTCCTCAGATAGACGCCCTCTGGCATCTGGCGAACCAGCTGGTCCAGCAGGTGCACGGTCTGCGCCCGGTCGGCCTGCAGCGTCTCGATGATCTGCTTGCGCGCGAGCAATGCGGCGATCTCGTCCTTGAGCTTCTTGATCTCCGCGATTTCCTTGTCCAGCTTGGCGATCTCGGACTTGAGGTACGCATTGCGGTCGTTCTGATTGTCGACCAGGCCGCCAAGATACAGGAAGCCCGCGCCGACGATCACCGCGCCCAGGACCGCGGTAAGCCCGCCGAGCACCGCGAAATGCTGCCGGCCGCGCTTGCGCCGCTCCTCGCGGTGCGGCAGCAGGTTGATGCGCACGCTCATGGGTCGAACCTGCGCATGGCCAGGCCGCAGGCGACGATCAGCGAGGGCGCATCCAGCATGAGCTTCTTCATCTGGATGCGCGGTGACGCCTGCATCGCGGCAAACGGATTGGCGACCATCGTCGGAACCTGCGTGCGCGTCTGCACCACTTCATCCAGGCCGGGAATCACGGCCGAACCGCCCGCGAGCAGGATCTGCTCCACGCTGTGGTACTGCGTCGAGGTGAAGAAGAACTGCAGCGCGCGCTGCACCTCCACGGAAAGATTCTCCATGAACGGACGCAGCACCTCCGCCTCGAAGTCGTCGGGCAGTCCACCTGAGCGCTTGGCGCTCTCCGCCTCCTCGATGCTCATGCCGTAGCGGGCCACGATGTCCTGGGTGAGCTGGCTGCCGCCGAACGCCTGCTCGCGCGAATACACCGACTGGTCGTTGCGTATTACGCTGACATTCATCACGTTGGCGCCGATGTCGACGATGGCGACGTTCATGTCCTTGCCTTCGCCCGGCAGCTGCTTGACCACCAGCGCCAGAGCCGACTGCTGCGCGAATGATTCAATGTCCATGACCGCCGCCGTGAGGCCGGCGGACTCCGCCACCGCGACGCGGTCCTCGACCTTCTCCTTGCGCGTCGCAGCGATCATCACCTCCTGCTCGTCCGGCGAGGTCGGCGAGGGCCCTACCACCTGGAAGTCGAGATTCACCTCTTCGAGCGCAAACGGGATGTACTGGTTGGCTTCGGACTCGACCTGGATCTCGAGCTCGTTATCGCGCAGGTTGGCCGGGACGATGATCTTCTTGGTGATAACCGCGCCCGTGGGCACCGCCATGGCGACGTGCTTGGCGCGGGTGCCAAGCCGCTTGTAGCCGCGCTTGACCGATTCCACGACCATTTCGAGGTTGCTGATGTTGCCGTCGACCGTCGCGTCCCGCGGCAGTGGCTCGATCACGTAGCGCTCCACGCGATAGGCGCCCTTGCCCGCGTCCACGATCTCCAGCATCTTCACCGACGATGAGCTGATGTCCAGCCCGAACAGCGGCGGCGCCTTCGGGCTGAAAATATCGAGTTGCATCGTTATTTCCCTTTTTGTATCAGCTCTTAGGCACGATACGTAGAATTTGCGTTAAATGTTAGCAACAACTCCACCCGGTGTCTAGCGAATCCGTCACCCTCCGAGGGAGGGCTATAATGCCCCCGATTTTCCGCCCGGTCCAACCGCGGCTGCACTAGTGCCGTAATGGCTGTCTAATCCTTGATGTGGCTCCGTTTTTTGACGTTTCCGCTGGCCTTGATCGGGGGTTCGATCGTGGCCGGGCTATGCGTGGTCGGTCTCGTGGTGGCCCTCGCCTACCCGAACCTGCCTTCCCTGGACGCGCTCACCGACTATCAGCCCAAGGTGCCCCTGCGCGTGTACACGATCGAAGGCGAGTTGATCGGGGAGTTCGGCGAGGAGCGCCGCGTCCTGGTCGACATCGGGGAGGTTCCCGCTGCGTTGACCAACGCCATCATCGCCGCGGAGGACGAGCGCTTCTATCAGCACTCCGGCATCGACTACTTCGGCGTCGCCCGCGCCGCCTATGCCAACCTGTTGACCGGCGGCCGGCGCCAGGGCGCGAGCACCATCACCATGCAGGTGGCGCGCAATTTCTTCCTGTCCTCCGAGAAGACGCTTACCCGGAAGCTCTACGAAGTCCTGCTCGCGCTCAAGATTGAGCATAGCCTCACCAAGGACCAGATCCTCAGCCTGTACGTCAACCAGATCTACCTTGGCCAGCGCGCGTACGGGTTCGCTTCCGCCGCACACACCTACTTCGGCAAGCCGTTGGAAAAGCTCTCGCTTGCGGAAGCGGCGATGCTGGCGGCGTTGCCCAAGGCGCCCTCCAGTTACAACCCGGTCGCCAATCCGCAGCGCGCCAAGCAGCGCCAGTTGTATGTCCTGAGGCGCATGAAGGAACTGGACTACATCACGGCGGACGAGTTCGATCAGGCCTCGTCGGCACCCATCATCACGCGAAAGGTCGCCAATACCTACGCGGTGCACGCGGAGTACGTGGCCGAAATGGTGCGCCAGGCCGTGTACGAGCAGTTTCCGGAAGACGCCTACAGCCGCGGCTTCCGTGTCTACACCACCCTGCGCAAGGCCGATCAGGAGGCCGCTGTACAGGCGCTGCGCAGCGGAGTCATGGAGTACGACCGTCGTGCCGGCTACCGTGGGCCCGAGGCTTTCGTGGAACTGCCTGCCGATGCCGACGAGGCGGAGTTCGAGGAAGCGCTGGCGGATCGCGACGACGACGACGACCTGCGGGTCGCTTTGGTGCTGGCCGCTACCCAGCGCGAGGTCAAAGCCGTCCTGAAGAGCGGCGAGCTCGTGGCCGTGACCGGCGAGGGCCTGCGATTCGTCGCATCGTCGCTCCGGCGTGTCGCCGCACAACGCCGCATCCGTCGCGGCGCCATTGTGCGCCTGCGCCAACCCGATTCCAGGCTGTGGGAGGTCGTGCAGCTGCCCGAAGTGGAAGGCGCCTTTATCGCCCTGGATACCGCCGACGGCGCGGTGCGGGCGCTTGTTGGCGGCTTTCAGTTCAACCGCAATGAGTTCAATCACGTCACGCAGGCCTGGCGTCAGGCGGGCTCCGCGTTCAAGCCCTTCATCTACTCCGCGGCGCTGGAGCGCGGTTTCACCGCCGCCACCGTCGTGCCGGACGAGCCCATCGCCATCGAGGCCGACGTCACCGGCAGCCAGCGCTGGGAGCCGAAGAACTTCGATGGGAAGTTCGAAGGCCCGATGCGGCTGCGCAACGCGCTGACAAAGTCCAAGAACATGGTGTCCATTCGAGTCCTTGACGCCATCGGCCTCAAGTACGCCCAGGACTACGTCACGCGCTTCGGCTTTGATGGGGAGCGTCATCCGCCCTATCTGACCATGGCCCTGGGCTCGGGCACCGTCACGCCGTGGCAAATGGCGCGGGCCTACTCGGTGTTCGCCAATGGCGGTTACCTGGTCCAGCCTTACTTCATACACAAGATCGTCGATGACCGGGGCAACCCCCTGGGCACCGCCCGGCCGCAGCGCGCCGGGGAGGAGTCCCTGCGCGTCATCGACACGCGCAACGCTTTCATCATGGACAGCCTGATGCAGGACGTCGCCCGCGTCGGCACGGCAGCGCGCGCGGCGAGTCTGGGTCGCAAGGACGTGGCCGGCAAGACCGGCACTACGAACGAGTTCATCGATGCGTGGTTTGCGGGCTACCTGCCGTCGCTTGTCGGGGTGTCCTGGGTCGGCTACGACCAGCCGCGAACGCTCGGACGCAATCAGACCGGTGGCCTGGTCGCTTTGCCGATATGGGTCGGCTACATGCAGAAAGTGCAAAAGGCCGTGCCCGAGATGCAGCGCGTAATTCCCGACGGCGTAGTAACCGCCGAGACCTTCGACACCGGCACGGAAATGTTCGGCGATGCCAAGCGCCTGCCGGAGTACTTCTACCGCGAGTACGTGCCGAAGGACGACACACCGCCCTTCCCGTTGCTCCCGGTCTTCGTACCCCCGCCGCTGGAGGCCGAGTCCTCCGAAATGCCGGGAATCCCCGGATTCGGTCAGCAGCCGGGAATGCCGCAGCAGCAGGTGCTGCCGCCGAACCCGCCGCCGCCTGGCTCTGGTTAATCCGGCGCCAGATTTACGGCGGCGGCACCCTGCGCGGATACCATCTGCGATAGCGCGGCATACAACTCCGCGCCATTGCGCGTATCACGCCACGCGCCCTCGTGGTACCGAAAGTGGAAGCCGCCGGACCTTGCCGCCACCCAGATTTCGCGCGCCGCGGTGTGGCGATTGATCACCATCTTCGAACCATCCGCGAACTCCAGTTCGAGCACGCCCGTGCCCTTTGCTTCCACGTCGGCATCGAGCGCTGCCTTGTCGAGTGCACGTGCCACAGCCGCCAGCGTGGCGTCGGCCATCGACTCGAACTCTGCATCTGTCATGCGTGGGTTCCCTGATAACATGGCCATTTTAGCCCTCGACGGATGCGCCCTCTTGCCATTGCTGTCGCTGCCGTGCTGCTGGTCGCGGCCTGCGGACAGCGGGGGCCGCTCTACCTTCGCGACCAGCCGCCGCCGGGCGTGAAACCGCCCAAGGCGGAGGCGTACCAGCCCGCGCCCTATCCGGCGGACGCCGATCGCAGCTCCGAGAAGAAGTAGGGCATCATGGATTTCGCGTACCGCAACAGCGAGCTTTGCGCCGAGCAGTTGCCGCTAGAGGAAATCGCGCGGCGCTTCGGCACGCCTTGCTACGTCTATTCGCGCGCGGCGATCGAACGGCACTACGGCGACTACGTGCAATCCCTGGACGGGCACCAGGCGCTCGTCGCGTATTCCGTGAAGGCCAACGCCAATCTTGCGGTTCTCGCCCTCATGGCCCGGCTGGGCGCGGGCTTTGACATCGTGTCCGGCGGAGAACTTGCGCGTGTGCTGGCCGCGGGCGGTGACCCGCGTCGCGTGCTTTTCTCGGGCGTCGGCAAGAGCGAGATCGAGATTGCCCAAGCCCTCGAGGCGGGCATCCTGTGCCTGAATGTCGAGTCCGAGGCCGAGCTCGAGCGCGTCGACGCCGTCGCCAGCCGACTGGGCCAGCGCGCGCCGATCGCGTTGCGCGTCAACCCGGAGATCGACGCGAAGACGCATCCTTATATTTCCACCGGCCTGCGCAAGAGCAAGTTCGGCGTGCCGTTTGCCGACGCGCAGCGCCTGTACCAGGAGGCGGCGCGCCGAAAGCATATCGACCCGATCGGCATCGGATGCCACATCGGTTCGTTGCTGGCGGATCCGGCGCCCTGGATCGAGGCGGCTGAGCGCGTGATCGAGCTCGCGGACCGCGTGGAAAGGA
>Ga0209640_10005217_pt1 | contig 11359 bp, 9 predicted proteins | sample RifCSP10_1_FD_184018 | JGI IMG/M metagenome (GOLD analysis project Ga0209640, IMG submission 184018) | Soil microbial communities from Rifle, Colorado - Rifle CSP2_sed 10_1 (SPAdes) (version 2) | ecosystem: Environmental > Terrestrial > Deep subsurface > Rock core/Sediment | place: Rifle...
TGGCCGTGGCGGCCGACGGCGACGTCATGCCCCAGAAGAGCACCTACATCTACCCAAAGGCCCTGACCGGCCTCGTCATCAATCCCCTGGAAGGCTGAGCCGATGCCCGACACGACGCCCGACGACATCCTTGCCCGCGCCCAGGCCCCGTCGGGCAACGGCCGGCCCGTCCGGAAGGACGAGATCGAGCTCCACGACCGCGGCATCTACGTCGAATCGTGGCTGCCCGAGCGCCGGAGCCGGCGAAAGCCGCTCCTGTTCGTCCATGGCGAGCTCGGAGGTTCGTGGGTCTGGGAGCGCTTCCTGGGCTACTTCGCCGGCCGTGGCTGGGAGGGCCACGCGCTCAACCTGCGGAACCACCACTGGAGCCAGACCGCGGATCCCGCCGAGCTCTCGTTCGAGCTCTACGTCGACGACGTCGGCGCCGTGATGGACCGCCTGGGGTCCGGGGTCGTCGTCGTGGGCCACGGGATGGGCGGCCTGCTGGCGATGAAGGCCGCGGAGCGCCATCCGGTCGCCGGCCTCGTCCTCGTCTCGTCGGAGGTCCCGGGCGAGCTTCGCCAGCCCGCCCACCAGCACGTGCTGCGGGAGATCCCGGAGCTGTACGGCCGCTCGCTGATCGGCTGGGAGACCCTGCCCGAGAAGCTCCAGCGCGACCATCGCGACCTGACGATCGCCGACATCCTGCGGGTCCAGCACCAGATGGGCCAGAAGCCGCACGAATCCGGTCGGGCGCGCCGGGCGATCCTCCGCGGGATCCGCGTCGACCGGCGGGTCTTCGCCGAGGTGCCCCGCCTCGTCATCGGCGCCGGCCTCGACCAGCAGGTCCCGGTCGAGTCGTCGGAGCGCCTCGCCGAGTGGCTCGACGCGCCGTACGAGCCGTTCGGGGCCCACTCCCACTACGGCCTCGTCCTCGGCGAGCAGAGCTTCCAGCAGGTCGCCGACGCGATCCGGGCCTTCCTCGAGGCAAACCGCCTGTAACGCGGGGCGTTTGTCAGCCCGGCGCCTCGATTGGTATCATCCGCCGGCTCGCGAGTCGGCTCGCGGAGCCCTGCCGCATTCGTCTAGAGGCCCAGGACACCGCCCTCTCAAGGCGGAGATCATCGGTTCGAATCCGATATGCGGTACCAAATTCCTCATCTTCGGCCCGATCCACGCTCGGATCGGGTTGCTTCGTGCCCTGAACGACGGCCGAGGAACCCTCAACCGGCGGATGCGTCGAAGCTCACCGCCTTGAACAAGACCGGCGGTCGCCTCCCGCTCGATGCGCTCGTCCACGCGGAGCGCTGGTAGGGCGCCAGGACAGGGGAGAGAGGCGACGCATTAGCGTCGCCTCCCCTATGCCCGGGATTACGCTCAGAGCACGCAGTCAGCTGGTGGCGTGACCCCTGCGGTGATCGTCAGCGGCCCGGTCTCCGTCGCTTCGAAGAAGGTCGCGATCAGGACTGTCTCCTGTGACGACGACGGGTTGTAGGCGGTGTGGACGTACCCGCGACCGGGATCGATGAATCCCGTGCCGGCCGGGTACGGCCGATGCACGCAGTCGCTGGCGGTGACGTAGACCAATTCGCCCGATGCCACGTTCACGACGACCGGACCCGGGTGGGTGTGCCACGGGAACTGGGCGCCGGGCTGGATCGTGATCTTGGCCACGACCGTGCGACCCGGATCGTCCATGTTCCGCGTCAGCGTTGAACGTCCGTCGAGCTTTACCTTGATCTGCGCATCGACATCATCGGTGAAGACCGCGCGTCCAGTGAGCAGCTCCACTGCGATGGGCGGCTCCTGGGCGAGCGAGGTGCCCATCGCGACCCCGCCGAAGACGAGGCCGAGGGTCACGGCGCCGATGGCCGCGAGCTTGCGGTGGGTGCTGGTGCGCTCCTGCCTGGTCACTGTTTCCTCCTTGTACACTTGAGACTCCTCATACATCTGCTTCCTGGATTCGAACCGTCGTGTTCTCCGGGGCTGCCGCGCATATCGTCGGCGGCCGCCCGCGCCGCGAACCGTGTGGTCACGGCGCTTGTTCTCCTCTGCGGTAGGGTGGTTGGGGTCCGTGGCTCTGAGTCGCTTACCCGGACGGCAAGCGAGCAAAGCCCGTGCGCACGGGACTGGCGCCGATGATGGCCAGGTAGATCGGGCAGCGAGCCAACCAGGCCTCGTACACCGGCTGAAGCCGATCATCGGACTCGGGTGAGTCCACCGTCACCTCGAGCTCGATTTCGGCCAAGTCCGGCGCCACGCCATCGATGCCGAGCAGCCCACGAGCATCCGAGCGGCAGCGCACCACCGCGGTCACGCCGTCAATCCGGACCCCGAGCTGCGGGCCGAGGGTGTCTCGCAGAAAGGCCGCTGCGCAGCCCGCCAGCGCGCCGAGCAGGTAGACGGTGGGGCTGGGGGCCATATTCCCACCACCGAGCGACGGCGGCAGGTCTGCCTCGTACCGGAATGAGCCGGCCGTGAGCTCGGCCACTCCGTCCGTCAGGCGCGCGATCACCGTTGGCTCCGATCTGGCTGCCGCCGGGTCGTTCCTGAACCGCTCCACGCTGCCGTCGATGATCGCTGGATTCATCCGTTCCTCCTCCTGCGGGTCCGGCAGCCACGCTATGGCGCGACGGCGGTCGGTCGCACCCGGGGAACCCCCGGAACGGTGGGTGGCGCCGTGCACCGGCCCCGGGGAGTGAATGGCTCAGCGCACCGGCCGCGGCCCGCCGCCATCCTAGGACGGGGACTCGTCGGCAGCGAGCGCAGCGAGCTGCCCACGCGAACGGACCTGCAGCTTACCGTACACCCGCGTCAGGTTCCACTCCACGGTCTTGACGCTCAGGAATAGGTTCTCCGCGATCTCGCGATTGGTGCGGCCGCTGACCGCCAGCTCGGCGATCCGTGCTTCGGTCGGGGTGAGCTCGCGTCCGCTCCCCGGGCGGTCGCCAACGCGACGCAACTCCGCGTCGGCCTGGGCGGCCCAGAGGCGCGCGCCCAGCGCTTCGAACGTCTCGCGCGCGCGCACGATCGCCTCCCGGGCCTGGGCGCGGCGGCGCCGGCGGCGGAGCAGTCGGCCGCTGACGAGCTGCGCGCGTGCCCGGAGGAACGGGAGCTCTGCGAGGGGTTCCGGCTCGAGCCACGGATTCAGGACGTGCGCCGCGCGCTGCAGGTCGCCCTCCGCCATGGCGAGGATCGCCACGGCCCGTGCCATGCCAGCCCGGAACATCGTGGCCTGCCAGCGTCGTTGGCGGACGGCGAAGGCAGCTGCCAACTGCTTTGCCTCGCTCACTCGGCCGGCCATGGCCAGCGCCTCGATCGACTCCGGCACGGTGAATGTGGCACCCGGTACGACGACGCCGATCCGGCGCTCGACCTCCAGGCTCCGCTCCAGATGGGAGACAGCGGCGGCGGCATCGCCCTGGGACAGCGACCAGAACCCGAGCACATAGTCGGCAAAGGCCACGAATCGATCCAATCGTGCCAGCGCGGCGGCCCGACGGGCGCTCTCAGCGAGGGCTGGCGCGGCCGGATCTCCACGGTGCGCGGCCACGAGCGCGCCCAGGATCAGGATGGAGTGGTCTGCTTCACCCCTCGTCTCGGACACCCGGACCAGGGTCGACAACCGCGTCTCAGCCTCAGACCAGCGCCCCGTCCAGAAGTCGGCGACCGCCAGGTACCAGAGTGCTCCCTGGTTGATGTCCGGTTTGGCCGCAGGCGAGGAGGGGTCGATTGCCTCGAGCACTTCGCGAGCCCGACCGAACCTGCCCGCCCACACGAGTACGTGGCCCATATTGAGGGCGGCTGCCCTGGTCTCGAGCCATGGGCGGGCCGGCATCGGCGTCTCGAGGCGCAGGACGCGATCGATCAGGTCGTCGTCCACTCGGCCAGTGGCGTTGAAGGCAAGCAGCCCGGCGATGCTCAAGGCTTGGGCGAGGAGCCTGCCGTCGTTCACCCGCTCGGCATATCGCACGGCGAGCCGGGCGTGTCGCCGCGCGACCGGAAGCCGCTCCGAGAGCCGCAGCCCGTCGGCGAGCTCGAGGTGAATCTCGGCGCGCGTGCCATCGTTGACGCTGTCGCGCAGGGCAGCACCGAGCCGGGTGACAGCCCCCATCCCACTCGTGAACATCTCGACGCGCGCCAGCTCAAGGATCGCCCTTGCCCGTCGGCCGGGCGGGGCCTCCGCGATGGCCGCGGAGAGCAGGCGCTGAGCGTTCGGGTTGTCGCCGGCCTGGTGGTGCAGCCCGGCGGCGAGCAGCACGCGCTCGAACCAGGGGTTCTTGGCCGCTGGCTCGGTCAGCTCGACCGCTCGTTCGGCCAGGAGTGCCGCCTCCATGGGGGCACCCCGATACGCGGCCCGGCGCGCCCCCGCTTCGACCAACGCGGCGGCCGCCTCATCCGGACCTTCAGCCGAGTGGGCAACGTGGCTGGCCCGCGCGACCTCATCGGTCACCACGCCGGCAAGCCGCGCGTTCAGTGCCCGGCGCTCGCTCGGGGTCAGCAGCGATGCCGCCGCCGAGCGCACGAGCGGGTGCGTGAAGTCCCAATGGTCGTCGGTCTCGCGCACCACGCCAGCGTCGCGGGCGGCGCGGATCACCTCGCGAGGGATGCCCATCTCGGCGATGAGCGCATCGGTTGGGCGGGACATGGCGGCGACCTCGGCCATCGCTCGGCGTTGGTGTGGCGACAACCGAGCGAGCCGGCTGCCAATGAGGCGGCGGAGGCGTTCGGGAAGGCGCTGGGCATCGAGGGTCGAGAGGAGCCCGGGGTCATCCTCGGCAACACGGCCGAGCTCCAGGCCGACGAGGGGATTGCCGGCCGACAGCTCGAGAATGCGGTGCAGCACCGGGACCGATGGCCGGTGACCGAGGCGACCGGCGAGGACTTCGGCCAGCCTGTCGGGATCGAGGGGTCCCATCAGCACATCCCGCAGCCGTTCAGCCGACAGAATGGCCCGCAGATCCAGCGGGGTCCGCAGGCGTGGCCGCTGGGTGCCGACGATGGCGAGCGGGGATGCCTGCAGCCGCCGCAGCGCGAAGCTCAAGGCGTGACCCGAGGCGGCATCGGTCCAGTGCAGGTCATCGAAGACCAGTGCAGTCGGCCCATGCCCAGCCACCTCCTCAAGGGCCCCGAGTACCGCCAGCGCGACCGCCCGGGGCTCCAGCGGACCGGCGGCGTCGCCCCGAAGGAGGACGACGTCCAGAACCTGGCGCTGGATCTCGGGGAGAGCGGAGGTCGCGTCGTCCCCCAAACCGCCCAGGAGGTCCACCAGGGCCGCGTACGGCAACTCGCGTTCGACCTCGCCGCCGGCCGCGCTGAGGACGCGGAAGCCGGCCTCTCGCGCCTGCTCGGCGGCCTGCCGCAAGAGCTCAGTCTTGCCGATACCCGGGTCGCCGGTGATGAGGATCGCCGCCAGCCCGCGCCGGGCATCGTCCAGCGTTGCGGCGACGGCGTCCCGTTCCCGGCGACGACCGACCAGCTGCGCCGGTGCGAAATTGGCTCTCGCAACGCCCGTCGGCTTCCCTCCCACTGACTGGCACCTCTGACGGACATCGTAGGCGTCCGGTCCACTCCGGAACGGCCCTGCCGCCGAAGGCAGCACCCTTATGGAACCTGTCTCCTGCGTCTCTTGGTAGCACTGGGTAGACGCGGCTGAGACGCATGAAACGATTCACCGGGAATCCGGTATGCGGTACCAGTTGGCTGCCGACGCATAATCTCGCCATGGGCAGGCTCGTTCTGTTCGTCGCGGCAGCCATCCTCTTCACCGGTTGCGCGTCGGTAACATCGCCTGAACCTGGCGCCTTCCCACGCCCGTCCCTTCCAGCTCCTAACGGTGGATATGTTGGCGGAACAGTTCCAGCCGTCCTCGAGGCAGACGGTCGATTCACCACCCTGCTGGCAATCCTCGAGCAGACCGAAACGACCAGCGGGCCGCCCGGCTCCGAAACAACAGAGCGGGTAGTCGACTTGATGCAGCTGCCCGATTTGAACCACACCATCTTCGCGCCGACCGACGACGCTTTCGGAGAGCTGTCCGATGCCAGCTTCGCGCAGCTGGTCGAGGACGCTGACGCGCGCCTGACGATGGTGCGGGCCATCATCACGCAGCGCCTGTGGCGCTCGCACGAGTTCGTACAGGGCCAGATCCAAACCGTCCGGGGCCCGATGGAGGTCCTGGTTGACGACGGCACGGTTCGGATCGGCGGCGTCCTCCTCGTCGAGATGGACATCGCAGCCGACAACGGGATCATCCACGTCACCACCGACGGCATCATCAGTTTCAACGGCAGCTGAGGTGGCCCGGGCGCTCGGGAACCCGAATCGCCGGGCCATCGTTTCCCCAACGCCGGCTCGCGATGCCACCGGCCAGGAGCATCCAGAGCGCGATCAGGACGAGCGCGAGGACTGCCACCGCTTCACTCTGCTAGGGTCGACCACGTAAAGACGATCGCTCGAAGGGACCGTCGTTGGCCTGTCGCGTGACGAGCCCGACGCATGGCACGCGGTAGGCGCTCGTGGCCTCAGGCTTCGAACACACCCTGCGATCGCGGGGGAGCCCTTATCGGCCCGTATGGGTCCTGTCTCATACGTCCCTTCTTGGTACTCCGTGAACGCGGCTGAGACGCATGAGACCGTTCGCTGGGCATCCGACATGCGGTACCAGTCCCGCCATCATCGGCCCGATCTGAGTTCGGATCGGGCCTTTCGTTTCCTTCGCGTTCGCCGAGGGGCCCTTATTGGAGCCCTTGTCGCCGGACATGCGGGGCGCCGCGTCGGCTTTCCGGCCGAGGATCGCGTCGAGCCGCGCCATCGCCTGCCCGTGCGGCCTTCGGTCGACCTGGAACTGGCAAATGGCGAAACGCCGTCCGCCCGATCCGCGGCGATCAGATGCCCACGAGGAGCAAGATCACGGGACCCGCCAGCCTGCCGCACGAGTCGACAGCATCGGCCAGCATGACGAAGAACGCCGATGCCTCGACCGACTGGTACACCCTCGCATCGCGCAGGAGCAGCTGATCGCCGGATTCACAGATGTCGGATGTCTCGACCGTCAGCTCCAATCCGTCATCAACGAAGCGGTAGCTGCCGGTCTCGGCGGGTGACCACGCCAGCTCCCCCGCGTCATCCCACCAGTACGAAGCTTCGTGATCCATCTCCAGCATGATCGACGTCCCCATCACGTGCCAGTCACCGCGCGTCATTCCGCTGCCGACTGGTCGCGTCGAGGGCGCCGCTGCCGGTAGCTCGGGCTCCGTCCGGTTCTCCGGTGAGATCCGTGTGACGTCCCACACCAGGCCGGCGGCTTCCGGATAGCAGTCGTGGGAGAGGTACTCCCAGCTCATTCGCCCGTCCGAAGCCTCGGTGACGCGAATCTCGGCGTGGGTCCCAGTCGAGCAATCGATCGAATCCACCGACCATGTCAGGCGCAGCTCATCCCCCACCAGGTCGAACACACCCTCGACATCCGGGTCACTCCCCAGCGCACCGTGGGTGTCAATCCAGAACCTGCCGTCATCCGAGAAGCTGAGCAGCCCTCCCCGTTCGAACGTCCACACGCCGAAGAGATCAGCGGAGCCGATCTCCACCGCACTCGTGGGCGATGGGCTCGCCGATGCCGCGCCCGGCGATTCTGCCGTGGCTGGCTGGCTTGCTGACGGGTCCGGGGCGGCATCGCCAGATTGCGTGCGCGGACTCCCGCCATTCCCGCAGGCGGAGACCACAACGGCCAGGGCGATCAGGCCGAGCGCCAGGATGGCCCGGACGGGGACCCGCGAACGGTCCGACGGGTCAGTCGATCCGCGCCCTCCGAAGGAGGAAGCGGGGCCGGCGTTGGCCGTGGATGGCGCGGCTGTGCGAACCGGGCTCATGTCGTCGATGGACGCCTCAGTCACCACCAGCTAGGCGCCGCGGCCTGCAACTCCGGCCTTCTGCCGGAGGTCGACCCCGAGCACGATCAACGCCAGGAGCGGAATGAGCCCGACCAGCGGGGTGAGGGCGAGCACGGCCTGCAGCATCCCGAAGATGATCCCGACCGGGAAGAGGACGACCAACAGACCAGCCGCCCAGCGATTGGCGCCCGCCAGCCACAGGAGGATGCCGAGGACGCTGACCAGCAAGAAGCTCAGCGGCGCGCCGACGTTGCCGACCACCGCCAGTGGTGAGCCGGCCTCGACCACCCCGAAGGTGAAGAGCAGGCTGACCAGGGTCAGCGGCGTCAAGATCGCGAGCGTCCACGCCGCGACAGCAGCCCATCGGACCCTGCTGGCCCGTGTCTCCTCGCCCGTCGCTGCCACCTCTGACACCTGCATCGGGTGGCCCTCCCTTTGCTATCGCTCCCATGCTGCGCCGGGTGATCAACCCTTGGCCACTCTGGGGGTGCTCCTGATCGGTGTGGTCAAGGCCCTCGCGACGCAGTCCACGCTCGAACTGAACCCAGCGGGGGCGTCATCGAGCGATCGTCGAGCCTCACCAAATGCTCGTACCGCCGCCATCGCGATTCTCGTTCTCGGCAGGCGATCTAAGGCACCGTTGTCGAAGGGGCCCCAGGAACCGACGTATCCGGCCAGGACCCGAAGCGCAGCCTCCGCGTTGTCACTGGCTGCGCAGCATCCGCGACGGCCTGGCGCGATGCGCCGTCTTGACACTGAGCATGGCCGCGTCGGCACGTTCAGTCAGCCCATCTGCGGTGTCACCTGGCTCGAGCTCCGCGAGCCCGACGCTGATCCTGACCCCGGCGTCCGCTTCGATCGCGAGGCCGATGAGGTCGAACCGATGCTCCGCTTCGGCAAGGTCGGTGCCGCCCAGTCCGCACACGAACTCGTCGCCACCGTAGCGGATGATCGGGTCGAACGAGCGCAGCCTTGCCCGCATCGATCGGACCACGGATTGCAGCACGCGATCACCGGCGGCGTGGCCGTCGCGATCGTTCACCGTCTTGAGCCCGTCGACGTCGACGAAGGCCACGACGAACGGCCCGCCCGATCGTCGCACCCGGTCGATCTCATGGGTGATGGCCAGGCGACCCATCTCGCGCCGGTAGGCACCGGTGAGCTCGTCGAGGTGGGCGGCCTGCAGCTCCGCCTCGAGCCGGTCCCGCTCGCGGGCCGCCTTGGCCCGGTCGGAGGCAGCCCGAGCGCGGTCTTGCGCCGCCCGGACGCGATCCGCCGCGGCCTGGGCGCGCAGCTCCTCGAGCTCGTGCAGCAGCTGTGCCTCGCGTTCGCTCGACGGCAGTCCCAGGTCGGTCGCGTGTGCGTCCCTCCCCCGGCCTCCCTCGTCGCGGATCTCCGCCATCCGATCCCGGTCGGCCGCCGCCTCGTCCCGGTCGCGCGCGGTCGCCTGGCGGCGGATCCGGTTGCCGAGGCGCTCGAACGACGCACCTGCTCGAATCTCCCGAGAGCTTTCGAACGACTGCTCGTCAGCGGGGGACAGGCCGCGATGCGCCGCATGATCCTTGTCGGCGGTCGCCTGGTCCTGGTCCGATGCCAGCTGATCCAGATCCGCGCTGGTCTGATCTCGATCCGATGCCGTCTGGTCGATGTCCGAGGACACCTGGTCGGCGTCGGACGCCGACTGATCGGCATCGGCCACCATCTGGTCGGCGCTCGACGCCTTCCGAGCGTCCGAAATGGCGTTCCTGACCCGGGCGCTCGAGCCCTCGCGTGGCCCCGACCCGAGCGTCGGTTGACCGCCGTTCTGATTCGCCATGTCCGGGCACCTCCGCGCGTCGCCGATGACCGTCGCGCCGGTTGCACCAAGGAACACCGACACGCCGGTCGTTCCCCATTCTGCCCCTCGGACCTCCCGGCTCATGACGTTCCGTCATCGCTCGGACGCGGTGGATGACAGACCCGCATGACCACGAGCCTGGCCTTCGGCACACTTGCCACCGGGTTCATGCCATCCAGGACGGTGCGCGCCGGCAAGCGCGGCTGAGGCGGCGCTTCAAGCGAGGCCGCGGGCTGCCCAGGCGCGCGCCGTGACGACGAACGGGGCAGCCGGGAGCCGGGCGCGACAGCGCTCGCGCAGCTCGCCCCGTTGGTCGGGGTCGAGGCCGGTGACGTACACGCCCGCGGGTCCGACTCCCTGGGTGTACGGCTCCCACCAGTCCTCGAAGCTGGAGTGCTCGAGATCGGCGGCCAGGACGGTCGCCTCGATCTCGCGCAGCCCGGCCGCCTCGAACAGCTCCGCCAGGTGACCCTCGCGAACACCCGCCAGGCGGGATTCGTCGTGGACCCCCGGTTCGAGCTCGCGGGCCGCGTCCCAGAACAGGCCCAGCGGGCCCTTGCCGCCGGCGTGGTCCCAGACGCAGGCGGCGACCACGCCGTCGCGCCGGGTCACGCGCGCCATCTCGGCGAGGCCGGCGACCGGGTCCGACATGAAGTGGACGACGAGCTGCGCGAGCGAGACGTCGAAGGCGCCGTCGGAGAAGGGGAGTCGCTCGGCGGCAGCCCGCCGGACATCGACGTCGGGGAATCGCGACGACGCCGCCGCGACGAACGGCTCGGACGGGTCGACGGCCGCGACGGCCCCGGGCCCGAGGCGCGAGACCAGCTCTCCGGTCAGGGAGCCGGGGCCGCAGCCGACATCGAGCGCCCGGTGGCCGGCGGTCACGCCGGCGAGGTCCGCCATTCGCGGGGCGAGGAGTCGCGAGTACCGGCCCATGAACCGGTCGTAGGCATCCGCGGGGACGTCGAAGCCCATGGGCGCAGTCTACGGAACGCTGCCGGCCGGCGAGCGGCATCCCGGCTGGAGCGACGAGGCCCGCGTCGGCGCGGCGCCACGGGCGGTGCGGCAGGTCCTAGACTCGGCGGCCATGAGCGCACCAGCGACGCGCCGGCTCGTCATCCTCACCGAGGGTCAGTGGCACGTGCACAACGCGAAGACGGCGATGGGCGTGATCCGCTACGGCACTGACCGCGTCGTCGCCCTCCTCGACTCCGCGATCGCGGGCCGGAACGTCGCCGAGTGGATGCCCGGCCACGACATCCCCGTCGTGGCAACGCTGGACGAAGCGCTCCGGTTGCCGACGCCGCCGGACACGCTGCTCATCGGCATCGCCCCGACCGGGGGCAAGCTGCCCGACAGCTGGCGGGCGACGATCCTCGAGGCGATCCGGGCCGGGCTGAACGTGCACTCGGGGCTCCACACCTTCCTCGGCGACGACCCGGAGTTCGCGGCCGCCGCGCACATGTCCGGCGTCGAGATCCTCGACCACCGCCGGCCGCCCCAGCGGAACGAGACGGCCGTCGGGCGGCGGCACAAGCCCGGCTCGCGGGTCATCCTGACGGTCGGGAGCGACTGCGCGATCGGCAAGATGTCGGTCGCCCTCGAGCTCCGGAAGTCGGCCCTGGCGGCCGGTGATGCCGCCGTCTTCGTG
>Ga0209640_10005218_pt1 | contig 11359 bp, 21 predicted proteins | sample RifCSP10_1_FD_184018 | JGI IMG/M metagenome (GOLD analysis project Ga0209640, IMG submission 184018) | Soil microbial communities from Rifle, Colorado - Rifle CSP2_sed 10_1 (SPAdes) (version 2) | ecosystem: Environmental > Terrestrial > Deep subsurface > Rock core/Sediment | place: Rifle...
TTTGAGCGCACCAAGCCGCACGTGAACGTGGGGACGATAGGGCACGTGGATCATGGGAAGACGACGCTGACGGCGGCGATGACGATGATTTTGGCGAAGAAGTATGGTGGGGATGTCAAGACCTACGAGCAGATTGATGCGGCGCCGGAGGAGAAGGCGCGCGGGATCACGATCAACACGGCGCACGTGGAGTATCAGACGGCGAAGCGGCACTATGCGCACGTGGACTGTCCTGGGCATGCGGACTACATCAAGAACATGATCACGGGTGCGGCGCAGATGGACGGGGCGATTCTGGTGGTCAGTGCGGCCGACGGGCCGATGCCGCAGACGCGGGAACACATTTTGCTGGCGCGCCAGGTGGGGGTGCCCTACATGGTGGTGTACATGAACAAGGCCGACATGGTCGATGACAAGGAGCTGCTGGAGCTGGTGGAGCTGGAGGTGAGGGAGCTTTTGTCGAAGTATGAGTTTCCCGGGGACAAGATCCCGATTGTGATCGGTTCCGCGTTAAAGGCCATGGAAGGGGACAGCTCGGAGCTGGGCGAGGGCTCGATTCTGAAGCTGGCGGAAGCGCTGGATGCCTACATTCCGGAGCCCAAGCGCGCGCTGGACGGGCCGTTTCTGATGCCGGTGGAAGACGTGTTTTCGATTTCGGGCCGTGGCACGGTGGTGACGGGGCGTGTTGAGCGCGGCGTGATCAAGGTGGGCGAAGAAATTGAGGTGGTGGGGCTGAGGCCCACGCTGAAGACGGTGTGCACGGGGGTGGAGATGTTCCGCAAGCTCTTGGACCAGGGACAGGCGGGGGACAACGTGGGGGTGCTCTTGAGGGGCACCAAGAGGGAAGAGGTGGAGCGCGGGCAGGTGCTGGCGAAGCCCGCCTCGATCACGCCGCACACCAAGTTCACGGCCGAGATCTATGTGTTGTCGAAGGATGAGGGCGGGCGTCACACGCCGTTTTTCAATGGCTACCGGCCGCAGTTTTACTTTCGCACCACGGATGTGACGGGCTCGATCGAGTTGCCGGCGGGAACCGAGATGGTGATGCCGGGGGACAACGTGTCGATCACGGTGCAGCTGATCCAGCCGATTGCGATGGAAGAGGGGTTGCGCTTCGCGATTCGCGAGGGCGGCAAGACGGTGGGCGCCGGCGTCGTCGCCAAGGTCATTGAGTGACTCGTGACTGGTGATTGGTAATTAGTGTTGTCTGAAGCACTATCGAGCGTCGCTTTTGAATTTACCAGTCACTAATCACCAATCACCAATTACCAATTACCAGTCACAAATCACGGGGTTCAACACATGGCAGCTGTAAAGAGTCAAAAGATCCGTATCCGCCTCAAGGCGTTCGACTACCGTCTGATCGACCAGTCGGCGCTCGAAATCGTCGAAACCGCGAAGCGTACCGGCGCAGTGGTCAAAGGCCCGGTGCCGCTACCGACGCGCAAGGAGCGCTTCGACGTGCTGCGTTCACCGCACGCGAACAAGACTTCGCGCGACCAGTTCGAGATCCGCACGCACCTGCGGCTGATGGACATTATCGATCCCACCGACAAGACGGTCGATGCGCTGATGAAGCTCGACCTGCCGGCGGGGGTAGACGTGGAAATTAAGTTGTGAGGGACTAGGGACTAGGGATTAGGGACTAGGGATTAGGAATTAGAGGCTAGGGAAAAGCAGTTGTGCTTCCCCTAGCCCCTAGCCCCTAGCCCCTGATTTTAGCGCCGGCCAATTGCAGTCGGCACCTTACCCGAGGCTTTAATGCCGAGGGTTGGTTAAACCCAACAAAGGGTAATAACATGAGTTTAGGATTAGTCGGTCGCAAGATCGGCATGACGCGCGTTTTCACCGACGATGGCGATTCGATCCCGGTGACCGTGGTCGATGTGTCGAACAATCGCGTGACCCAGATCAAAACGCCCAAGACCGATGGCTACTGTTCGGTCCAGGTCGCCTACGGCAAGCGTCGCGCGCGCCGGGTCAACAAGGCTGCCGCCGGTCATTTCGCCAAGGCCGGCGTCGAAGCCGGCTCGGTGCTGAAGGAATTCCGCGTGACGCCCGAGCAGGTTGCCAGCCTCAAGGTCGGCAGCGTGATTGGCGTCGATGTGTTCCAGGTCGGGCAGACAGTCGACGTTGCCGGCACCTCGATTGGCAAGGGCTACGCCGGCGTGATCAAGCGTCATCACTTCTCATCCAACCGCGCGAGCCACGGCAACTCCGTGTCGCACAACAAGCCGGGCTCGATTTCGATGGCGCAGGACCCGGGCCGCGTCTTTCCCGGCAAGAAGATGACTGGCCATCTGGGCGATGCGAAGCGCACCACGCAGAACCTCGTGATCGTGCGCATCGATGCCGAGCGCCAGTTGCTGCTGATCCGGGGCGCAGTTCCCGGCGCCAGGAACGGGGATGTCACCGTTTTCCCGGCGGTCAAGGGTGGCAAGGCAGCCGCCAAGCTGGCCGGGGCCAAGGCAGGTGCATGATGGAACTCAAACTGATCGACCAGCAGGGGCAGTCGACTGCCAAGGTCGCGGCGGCGGACGCGGTGTTCGGGCGGGCTTACAACGAAGCACTGATCCATCAGGTGGTGACCGCGTACCTCGCCAACGCGCGCAGCGGCACGCGGATGCAGAAAGACCGCGGTGAGGTGAAGCACTCGACCAAGAAACCATTTCGCCAGAAAGGCACCGGCCGCGCACGCGCCGGCATGACTTCGAGCCCGCTGTGGCGCGGCGGCGGCCGGATTTTCCCGAACCGGCCGGATGAAAACTTCAGCCACAAGCTGAACCGGAAAATGTACCGCGCCGGGGTGTGCGCGATCCTGTCGCAACTTGCGCGCGAAGGGCGGCTGGCGGTGGTCGACAGCTTCACCGTCGACGCGCCGAAAACCAAGCTGCTGGCGCAGAAAGTCAAGAGCATGGGCTTTGAAAACGTGCTGATCGTCACCGACAGCGTCGATGAGAATCTGTGGCTTTCGGCGCGCAATCTGCCCAACGTCAGCATCGTCGCGGTCGGGCATGCCGACCCGGTGAGCCTGATCCGCCATGCCAACGTACTGCTGACCAAGAACGCGATGGCCAAGTTCGAGGAGCTGCTGAAATGAGTAGCGTCGTAACCGGCACCAGGAACACCGAGCGCCTGATGAAGGTGTTGCTCGCCCCGGTGGTGTCCGAGAAGAGCACGTTCATCGGCGAAAAGAACAACCAGTACGCGTTCCGCGTCAGCTCGGACGCGACCAAGCCCGAGATCAAGGCCGCGGTCGAACTGATGTTTAGCACCAAGGACAGAAAAATCGAGGTTCTGTCGGTGCAAGTCGCCAACGTCAAGGGCAAGGAAAAACGCTTCGGCCGCTTCATGGGCCGCCGCAACGACTGGAAGAAGGCTTACGTATCACTGAAGCCCGGCCAGGAGATCAATTTTGCGGCAGGGGAGACCAAGTAATGGCACTCGTTAAAGTCAAGCCGACATCGCCGGGCCGCCGCGCAGTGGTCAAGGTGGTGAACCCGGATCTGCATAAAGGCCGGCCGCATGATGCACTCATCGAGCGCCAGACCAAGAACGCCGGCCGTAACAACCACGGCCACATCACCACTCGCCACCAGGGCGGCGGCCACAAGCAGCACTATCGCGTGATCGATTTCAAGCGTGACAAGGACGGCATCGTGGCCCGTGTCGAACGCCTCGAACACGATCCGAACCGCAGCGCCAATATCGCGCTGCTGTGCTACGCGGACGGCGAGCGCCGTTACATAATCGCGCCGAAGGGCGTGAGCGCCGGCATGCAGCTGCAAAGCGGCGCCGATGCGCCGATCAAGGCCGGTAACGCACTGCCGCTCAGGAACATTCCGGTCGGCACCACCATCCACTGCGTCGAGATGATGCCGGGCAAGGGCGCGCAGCTCGCGCGGGCTGCCGGCACTTCGGTGCAGCTCCTGGCGCGCGAAGGCGATTACGCGCAACTGCGGCTGCGTTCGGGCGAGATCCGCAAAGTGCACGTCAACTGCCGCGGGACGATCGGCGACGTCGGCAACGAAGAAAATTCACTGCGCTCGATCGGCAAGGCCGGCGCACAGCGCTGGCGCGGCATCCGCCCGACGGTGCGCGGCGTTGCGATGAACCCGATCGACCACCCGCATGGCGGCGGCGAAGGCAAGACCGCGGCGGGACAAGACCCAGTCAGCCCTTGGGGCACGCTCACCAAAGGCTACCGTACGCGCAAGAACAAGCGCACCAACAGCATGATCGTGCGCCGCCGGCACGCTAAAGCCAGCACCGCCTAACGAGGTAAACCATGGCACGTTCCATCAAGAAAGGCCCGTTCGTCGACTACCACCTGATGGCCAAGGTCGAAGCGGCGCGCGCATCCAACGACAAGCGGCCGCTCAAGACCTGGTCGCGGCGCTCGACCATCCTGCCCGATTTCGTCGGGCTTACGATCGCGGTGCACAACGGCAAGCAACACGTTCCGGTCTACATCACGGAAAACATGGTCGGCCACAAGCTCGGCGAGTTTTCCCATACCCGGATCTTCAAGGGTCACTCCAGGGCAGGCAGCGTGGCGGCAGCCGCTACGGCTGACAAAAAATCGAGCGTCGGTGCGCCAGCGCCAGCGGCAGCGGCTGGCGCGCCGGCTGCGCAGGCCAAGAAATGAGGGATGCGGTAATGGAAACCACGGCAAAACTTAACGGCGTGCGGCTGTCGGCTCAGAAAGGCCGGCTGATCGCGGACCAGATCCGCGGTCTGCAGGTCGAGCAGGCGCTCAGCCTTCTCGGCTTCAGCCCGAAAAAGGGCGCGGTGATCATCCGCAAGGTGCTCGAGTCGGCGATCGCCAATGCCGAGCACAACGACGGCGCCGATATCGATGAATTGAAGGTGACGCGCATTTACGTTGAAAAAGGGCCGGTGCTGAAGCGTTTTGCCGCGCGCGCCAAAGGCCGCGGGGTGCGCGTTCTCAAGCACAGCTGCCACATTCACCTCACCGTCGGCGACGGAAGGAAATAGTCATGGGACAGAAGATACACCCGATCGGGTTCCGGCTTTCGGTGCTGCACAACTGGTCGTCGAAGTGGTATGCGAACAGCAAGAACTTTCCGGGCATGCTGCAGGAAGACATCAAAGTACGCGATTTCCTGAAACAGAAGCTCGCGCACGCCGCGGTCGGCAGGATCATCATCGAGCGCCCGACCAAGAACGCCAAGATCACGATCTACAGCGCGCGTCCGGGGGTGGTGATCGGCAAGAAGGGCGAGGATATCGAGTCACTCAAAGGGCAGCTGCAGAAGATGCTCGGAGTGCCGGTGCACATCAACATCGAGGAGATCCGCAAGCCCGAGGTCGATGCGCAGCTGATCGCCGATTCGATTGCGCAGCAGTTGCAGAAGCGCATCATGTTCCGCCGCGCGATGAAGCGCGCCATCACCAACGCCATGCGGCTGGGCGCGCAGGGTATCAAGATCATGAGCGCGGGACGGCTGAACGGCATCGAGATCGCGCGCACCGAATGGTATCGCGAAGGGCGCGTGCCGCTGCATACGCTGCGCGCTGATATCGATTATGGCTTCTCGGAAGCCAAGACCACCTATGGCGTGATCGGCATCAAGGTGTGGGTGTTCAAGGGTGAGATCATCAGCAAGCACGAGCAGCCCTTGGCGGCGCCCGCCATTGTGCCTGAGGCGCTGCCCGCCCCCGAGGCACCAGCGACGCTGAAGAAGCCCGCGCCCAAAAAGAGAAGGTCAGGAGTGAAACATGTTGCAGCCAGCTAGAAGAAAATACCGCAAGGAGCAGAAGGGCCGCAACAAGGGTGTTGCGACCCGCGGCAACAAGGTGAGCTTCGGCGAGTACGGCTTGAAGGCGATTACGCGCGGCCGCCTGACGGCGCGCCAGATCGAGGCCGCGCGCCGCGCCATGACGCGCCACGTCAAGCGTGGCGGCCGCATCTGGATCCGCATTTTCCCGGACAAACCGATTTCGCAGAAGCCGGCCGAAGTGCGCATGGGCAACGGCAAGGGCAACCCGGAATACTGGGTCGCCGAAATCGTGCCCGGCAAGGTGCTGTATGAAATGGACGGTGTTGACGAGGTGTCCGCGCGCGAAGCGTTCCGGCTGGCTGCCGCCAAGCTGCCGCTGCAGACCGCGTTTGCACACCGCCTGGTTGGAGGTTAAACCGTGAAGGCCAGCGAATTGAGATCCAAGAATCCGGCTGAGCTGCAGCAGGAGTTGCATGAACTGCTGAAGGCGCAGTTCAGCCTGCGCATGCAGGTCGCAACCCAGCAGCTCACCAACAACAGCCAGATCAAGAAAGTGCGCCGCGACATCGCGCGCGTGCGCACTTTGCTTAACGAAAAGGCACGCCAGTCATGACTGAAACGAGCAGTAACAAACGCACGCTGACGGGCCGCGTCGTCAGCGACAAGATGAGCAAGACCGTGACGGTGCTGGTTGAGCGCCGGGTCAAGCACCCGCTCTACGGCAAAATCGTCACGCGCTCGAAGAAATACCACGCGCACGACGAGAAGAACGAGGTCAAGGAAGGCGACACCGTGCTGATCGAAGAGTGCCGGCCGCTTGCCAAGACCAAGGCTTGGCGCGTCAGCCGGCTGATCGACAAGGCGCGGCCTGTTTAGAGCGCCGCCGCGGCTCAAAACGCTTGAACTAGATAGAAAATTTCAGTACAATCGCCCTTCTTTGTTGCGCCGCGCCCAGGTTGGGCATTATGGGCGCGTATGACCTAACCCGGACGGGTTCCAAGACTGACCGTGACGGCAGGGATTAGGGGCTAGTCCCCAGCCCCTGCACTAAAGCGGATCAAGTTGGAAAAAGCTGCAGCTTTTAATCGAGAGCCAAATGATACAGATGCAATCCATTCTGGATGTCGCTGACAACACGGGTGCGCGCGCGGTGATGTGCATCAAAGTGCTGGGCGGCTCCAAACGCCGTTACGCCGGCATCGGCGATGTGATCAAGGTCAGTGTCAAGGATGCGGCGCCGCGCGGGCGTGTCAAGAAGGGCGAGATCTACAGCGCGGTGGTCGTGCGCACCGCCAAGGGCATACGCCGCTCCGACGGCTCGATGATCAAGTTCGACAGCAACGCCGCGGTGCTGCTGACGCCGAAGCTGGAGCCGATCGGCACCCGAATTTTTGGTCCGGTGACGCGCGAGTTGCGTACCGAGCGTTTCATGAAGATCGTATCGCTCGCGCCGGAAGTTCTGTAAGAGCGTTAAAGGTAAATGAGGATGCGCAAGATCAAGAAAGGCGATGACGTGATCGTCATCACAGGCAAGGACAAGGGCAGGCGCGGCACGGTGTTGCGCGTGGTCGACCTCGAACACGTGCTGGTGGAAGGCGCGAATCGAGTCAAGAAACACCAGCGCCCGAATCCGATGAAAGGCGCCACCGGCGGCATCGTCGACAAGGAAATGCCGTTGCACGTGTCAAACGTCGCGATTTTCAATCCGGGCACGAAAAAAGCCGACCGCGTCGGCACCCGGCTGCTCGACGACGGCCGCCGCGTGCGCTGCTTCAAATCCAACGGCGAAGTGATCGACGCATGAATACCGCAGACAAACCCGCAAACGCGGCGGCGCCCGCCTCCCGGCTCCAGGCGCATTACCGCGATACCGTGGTCAGGCAATTGATGCAGCAGTTCGGCTACAAGACCGTGATGCAGGTCCCGCGGATCGAGAAAATCACACTTAACATGGGTGTTGGCGAGGCGGTCGCGGACAAGAAGATCATGGACAACGCGGTCGCCGATATGACCAAGATTGCCGGCCAGAAGCCGCTGGTGACGAAGTCGCGCAAGTCGATCGCGGTGTTCAAGATCCGCACGGGTTATCCGGTCGGCTGCAAGGTCACGCTGCGCGGCACGCGCATGTACGAGTTCCTCGACCGTCTGGTAACGGTTGCAATCCCGCGCATCCGCGACTTCCGCGGCATCCCGGCCAAGTCGTTTGATGGCCGCGGCAATTTCAATTTCGGCGTCAAGGAACAGATCATTTTCCCCGAGATCGAATACGACAAGATCGACGCCTTGCGCGGCATGAATATCACGATCACCACCACCGCCAGAAGCAACGAAGAAGGCAAAGCGCTGCTGGCGGCATTCAAATTCCCGTTCAGGAACTGACCCCATGGCAAAAGTCGCACTGACCAACCGTGACCAGAAGCGCCGCAAGACGGTCAAGAAATTCTCCGCCCGGCGCGCTGAACTGATGGCGATTATTGGCAATCAGAAGCTTTCTCCCGAAGATCGTTATGAGGCGCGCCTGCGGTTGCAGAAGCTGCCGCGCGATGCGAGCCCGGTGCGACTCAGGAACCGCTGCGCGCTGACCGGCCGTCCGCGCGGCGTGTACCGCAAATTCGGCCTTGGCCGCGGCAAGCTGCGCGATATCGCGATGCGCGGCGAGATTCCCGGCGTCATCAAGGCAAGCTGGTAAAGAGGACCGTATCGTATGAGCATGAGTGATCCGATCGCCGATATGCTGACGCGCATCCGCAATGCGCAGTTGTCGGAAAAAGTGTCAGTCTCGATTCCCGCGAGCAAACTCAAGGTTGCGCTTGCCACGGTTCTCAAGGACGAAGGCTATATCGATGACTTCGCGGTGCGCCCGCTGGACGGCAAGCCGGTGCTCGAAGTCGGCCTCAAGTACTACGCCGGGCGCCCCGTGATCGAGAAGCTGGAGCGCGTGAGTCGTCCGGGCCTGCGCGTTTACAAGCCGAGCAGTGATATTCCGAAGGTGATGAATGGTCTCGGCGTAGCGATCGTGTCGACCTCGAAGGGCGTGATGACCGACCGCAAGGCGCGGGGCTTGGGCATCGGCGGCGAGGTATTGTGCATCGTCGCATAGCGTAGCTGCTGCAATCGAGGAATAGCGATGTCAAGAATAGGTGGTTTTCCGGTCGAGTTGCCGAGCAACGTCGAAGTCCAGTTGTCGCACGGCGAGATCGTGGTGAAGGGTCCGCTCGGCACGCTGACGCAGTCCTTGTCGGAGCAGATTACGGTCGAGAGAGTCGAGAACCAGCTGCAGGTCAAGGTCGCCAACAACTCGACTGCCGCCAATGCCATGTCCGGCACCGTGCGCGCGCTGGTCGCCAACATGGTGCAGGGCGTGACCAAGGGCTATGAGAAGAAGCTGACGCTGGTCGGCGTCGGCTATCGCGCGCAGGCGCAGGGCGACAAATTGAACCTGACCCTCGGTTTTTCGCATCCCGTGGTGCATCAGATGCCGAAGGGCATCAAGGTCGAGACGCCAACCCAGACCGAGATCATGATCAAAGGCATCGACAAGCAGGTGGTCGGACAGGTCGCCGCCGAAGTGCGCGCCTATCGCAGCCCCGAGCCGTATAAAGGCAAAGGTGTGCGCTACTCCGACGAAAAAGTGGTGCTGAAAGAGACCAAGAAGAAGTAGGGGCGAGACATGAAAGACAAGAATGAAGCGCGGCTGCGCCGCTCGCGGCAAACCCGCCACAAAATTTCAGAACTCAAGGTGGTGCGGCTGTCGGTGCACCGCTCGAACAGCCACATTTACGCGCAGGTGATCGATCCGAGCGGCGACAAGGTGCTGGCCAGTGCCTCGACGCTCGAACCCGAAGTGCGTAACAGCATCAAATACGGCGGCAACGTCAAGGCGGCGGCCGAGATCGGCAAGCGCATTGCGGAAAAAGCGAAGCAACTCGGGATCGAAAAGGTCGCATTCGATCGCGGCGGCTACCGATTTCACGGCCGCGTCAAGGCGCTGGCGGAAGCCGCGCGCGAACACGGACTCAAGTTCTAGTCAGGAAACGATATGGCGAAACTGCAGGCAAACAGGATGTCAGGCGGCGAGCAGCGTGGCGACGGCCTGCGCGAGAAAATGATCGCGATCAACCGCGTCACCAAAGTGGTGAAGGGGGGCCGCGTGATGGGTTTCGCGGCGCTGGTGGTGGTCGGTGACGGCGACGGCCGCGTCGGCATGGGCAAGGGCAAGGCCCGCGAAGTTCCGGTCTCGGTGCAGAAAGCGATGGACGAGGCGCGCAACAAGCTGGTCAAGATCAGCCTCAAGAACGGCACGCTCCATCACGCGGTGATCGGCAGACACGGCTCGTCGCGGGTTTACATGCAGCCCGCCTCCGACGGCACTGGCATTATCGCAGGCGGTCCGATGCGCGCGATCTTCGAGGTGATGGGCGTCACCAACGTGCTCGCCAAAATCATCGGGTCGACCAATCCCTACAACGTGGTGCGCGCGACGCTCAACGGCCTGCAGGCGATGAATACGCCTTCCGTAATCGCGGGCAAGCGCGGCAAGTCGGTTGAAGAGATCATGGGATAAGCCATGGCCAAGCCGTTGGGAAAAACCATCAAAGTCACACTGGTCAGAAGCCTGATCGGCACCATGCGGACGCATCGCGCGACGGTGCGCGGCCTGGGTCTGCGCCGCATCAACCATGCGGTCGAAGTGATCGATACGCCGGCCACGCGCGGCATGATCAACAAAGTCGCCTACCTCCTGAAGTGCGAGGGCTAAATGCAACTGAACACGATTAAGCCGGCAGCCGGTGCCAAGCACGCCAAAAAGCGCGTCGGCCGCGGCATCGGCAGCGGCACCGGCAAGACCGCGGGCCTCGGCCACAAGGGGCAGCGCGCGCGCGCCGGCGGCTATCACAAGACCGGTTTCGAGGGCGGACAGATGCCGCTGCAGCGCAGGCTGCCCAAGCGCGGCTTCGTGTCTGCGACGCGCGACGACACGGCGGAAGTGCGGCTGTCGGATCTCAATAAGCTTGCGTCCGACACCATCGACATCCTGGTTTTGAAAGCATTCGGCGTGGTGCCCATCCACGCGCTGACCGCGAAGGTGATCGTGTCCGGCGAGATCAAGCGCAGCGTCACGCTGCATGGCCTGTTGACGTCAAAAGGCGCCAGGGCGGCGGTCGAAGCGGCCGGCGGCAAGGTTGAAATGCCGGCCGGCGCGGAAGCCAAACCCGCTGCGAGCGGGAAGAAAGCCGCACGTAAAGCGGAAGCAGTGGCCAAAGCCAGGATCAGGGCTGAAACAACATCCGCGACCATCGCTGAGGAAAAGGCCAAAGCCGACGCCTTGGCTGAAGCAAGGGGCGAGACCAAGGCGAAAGCGCAGACCAAATCGAAGGCCGAGCCAAAAGCCGAGACTGGCGCCCACGCCAAGGCTGACGCCAAAGCAAAGGGTGGCAAGCCGAAATCCGCTGCTTCTCCGAAAAACAAGAAGGCTGAGTAAAGTTGGCTAACCAGGACTCGATGTTCAGCATGCAGGGCAAGATGGGCGACCTCAAACGTCGCCTGTTGTTCCTGCTCGGCGCACTGATCGTGTTCCGCATCGGCGCGCACATTCCGGTGCCCGGCATTGATCC
>Ga0209640_10005220_pt1 | contig 11358 bp, 10 predicted proteins | sample RifCSP10_1_FD_184018 | JGI IMG/M metagenome (GOLD analysis project Ga0209640, IMG submission 184018) | Soil microbial communities from Rifle, Colorado - Rifle CSP2_sed 10_1 (SPAdes) (version 2) | ecosystem: Environmental > Terrestrial > Deep subsurface > Rock core/Sediment | place: Rifle...
TCGGAGGGGGAGAGGAGCGCTCTCCCCCTCCGAGTAATCAGTCTGGTCTACATGGAGTCTGCGGCGGATCCGGCGCCGGACACGGCGCGTTGGTCGCCCGGAACAATTCCTCCAGTTTCCTGGCCTGCTCCGCGAGCACCTGTTCAATCGGCCGGCCCTGGACGGCTATCGCGCGGAATGTATCGACGTAGATCGGCGTGAACTCGCCGGTCCGCCCGCCCAATCCGACCGGCAGCAGCGCCACGCGCGCGTCCCGTGCGCCGGATTGCGCGGTGACACCCTCGGCCATGACCCGCAGCCCTCCAGCCGGCACGGTGGTCGCGGCTTCGCGCACCACAGGGAAGAACCCGACGCCCTGGAGCGTCACGACCTGCGTCGCGGGCCGGGTGAGGTACTCGATCAGCCGCGTCGCCTCCTCGACACGATTGCTGGTCCGGGTGAGCGACAGGCCGACGAGGACGACGATGAACGAGCGGCCGCGGGGCCCAGCCGGCGCCGGAAGCACGACGAAGTCGTCCGGCCGCTGGCGCAGGGCCGGCAGCAACCGCGCGACGTGATCCCACGCCACCCAGGCTTCACCCAACAGCAGCGGTTCGTCCATCGAGTTCCACAGGAATGACGACGGGTGTGTGACGCTCCACAGACGCCGGAAGTACCGCCACATCTCCACCGCCTCGGGCGACTTGAAGCGCTTGACCTGAGATCCCGTGAACGATGGGTAGGCGTACCCATGCAGGAACCGCGCGTACAGCCCGGTGGGACCGACGGGGAAGCCCAGGCGGCGCTGCCCGGTCGCCTGGCGGATGTTGTTGCCCCATTCGAACAAATCGTCGTACGTCATCGCCATCGGGTTCCGGCCCGACGGGAAGTAGCGCAGGGCCTCCTTGCGGGCCGCGATGAGGTACGTGGCCTGCATCCACGGCACGAATGCCTGGATGTTGCCGATCTGGCCGGCACGGACGAGATCGGCGAAGAACGTGCGATCCCCACGGCCCTGCAGCGTACGGAGCGTCGGGGCCATGTCCCTGACGACATTGCTGGCCACGAGCACGGGGAAGTCGCCGTGCAGCGTCCCCGTCACGTCGATGTTGCTTGATCCGGCGCGGGCCTCAGCCTGCAGGCGGTCCATGAACACGTTGGCCGCCTCACTGAAGAACCGGACCTGGATGCCGGTCTCCTGCGTGAAGCGCGCCAGCAGCGTATTGCGGGCCCACTCCTGCTCGCCGATAGGCGTGAACTGGGTGGACGTGAACGTGACCTCGACTGCCGGCGCGGAGTGAATCGGCGGCACGGCAATGAAGGCCAGGAGGAGCAGGATCCCTGCGGCTCGCCAGACTCTCACGGTTACACCTCCCACATTCGTGTGTTCAACCTTCGAGGAACGTCGGCGGCCTGCGGTCTGCGGAACGGGGAGCACCCCTACGGTACCCTATTCGGGAGTGTAGCGTTTGATTCCCTTCCACCACTCGGCCAGACGGCGCCGCACCTCGGCTTCGAATCCGAACGTGGTGGGGTGATAGTACACCCGGTCCTTGACGTTGTCGGGGACGTACTGCTGGGGGGTGAAGCCGCCCGGAAAGTCATGCGCGTACTTGTACCCGCGGCCGTGCCCCAACCGCGCGACCGCGGCGGAGTGGCTGGAATCGCGGAGATGCAGCGGGACCGGATCGGCGCGCCGCTCCTGCACGTCCTCGGCGGCCGCCCCAATCGCCCGGACCACCGCGTTGCTCTTCGGCGCCGACGCGATGTAGATGGCGGCTTCGGCCAGGGGAATCTGCGCCTCCGGCAGGCCCACGAACTCGACGGCATGGGCCGCCGCCGTGGCCACGACCAGCGCCATCGGGTCGGCCAGCCCGACGTCTTCGGCCGCGTGGATCACCATGCGCCGGGCGATAAACCGGGCGTCCTCACCCGCCGCGAGCATGCGGGCCAGCCAGTACACCGCGGCATCGGGATCGGATCCGCGCATGCTCTTGATGAACGCGGACGCGTGGTCGTAATGCGCGTCGCCCTCGCGGTCATAGACCAGGGCCCGCTGCTGCGCGGCCTGCTCGACCGCGGCCAGCGTCACGCGGCGGACGCCGGCGTCGTCGGGCGGCGCCGTCATGGCCGCCAGCTCCAGCGTGTTGAGCAGGACGCGCGCGTCGCCGTTGGCCACCCGCACCAGGTGATCCAGCGCGCCGGTGTCAAACTCGACGCGCCGGCGGCCCAGCCCCCGCTCCTCATCGGCTAGGGCTCGTTGGGCAATCGCGCGCAGGTCGCCGTCGGTCAGCGGCTCCAGCCGGAAGACCCGCGTGCGCGAGACCAGCGTGGCGTTCACCTCGAAGAAGGGGTTTTCCGTCGTGGCCCCGATGAGCACCAGGGTCCCGTCTTCCACATGGGGCAGCAGGACATCTTGCTGCGCCTTGTTGAAGCGGTGGATCTCGTCGATAAACAGCACTGTGCGCTGCCCGTGCAGGCGGCGGCGGTCGCTCGCACGGACGATGACCCGCTTGAGTTCGGCGACGCCGGCGGTCACGGCGTTCACCCGTTCAAACGACGACCGGGTGGCCGCGGCGATGATGTGGGCCAGCGAGGTCTTCCCCGTCCCGGGCGGCCCGTAGAGGATCAGGGAGGCGGGTTCGTCGGCCTCAATCGCCCGGCGCAGCAAGCGGTCGGGGCCAACCAGGTCCTGCTGGCCGACGAATTCGTCCAGACTCCGCGGCCGCATGCGCGCCGCCAGCGGCGCCTCCGCCGCCATCCGCGCTGCGGCCGCCTGTTCAAAGAGTTCCATCTACCGTCTCCGCCTGGACGATCTCACCGCTAGTATACTCGGGACACGCAGATTTTCTTGACACCCGCGACAGGTGCTCCGTATACTCAGCGCGAAAACCCGCACGAGCGCGCCCTCGGCCGACTCCCCTTGTTCGGTGCAGGGCAGCGGTGAATACACACTCGGGATGGAGAGGGGTGGGTGGATGGCCAAGGCAATGACGAAGTCGAAGACGGCCGACTATCTGGCCGGCAAGATGGATCTGTCCAAGAAGCAGGCGAACCAGTTCCTCGATGAACTGGCGACGCTGGCGTACCGTGAGGCGAAGAACTCGTTCACTCTTCCAGGCATCGGCAAGCTGGTGCTGGTCAACCGAAAGGCGCGGATGGGCCGCAACCCGCAGACAGGCGCGCCGATCCGCATTCCTGCCAAGAAAGTCGTCAGGTTCCGGGTGAGCAAGGTCGCCAAGGACGCCATCCTCGGCGGCCGCTAAAGCCTTTCCTCAGGCAGCACTGAAGGGACGCGACCTCGCTGTCGCGTCCCTTCAGCGTCTTTCTACACCCCGCCGTGCCGCGGAGCCGCAGTTCCCAACCTGCACACTGCAGGTGGGTGCCCTCCTGATCGCCTCTGGTGTCCCCGGATCCGGGGCGTGCCATCCGCGGGTCAGAGTCGGGCTCCCGATGTGATGCGTGTTGGATCGGAACGTGCAGCCCACACGCACACGGCAGGCCTACCTGTATACTACCTCGGAATTGGGAAACGGGAAACGGGAATCGGTTAGGGCAAGAGCCTCGTGGGCCCCCGGAAGAGGAACGTGACCTCGCGCACGTTGGGCCGGTTGAGCATGACCATCAGCATCCGGTTGAGCCCGAAGCCGAATCCCCCGTGCGGCGGACAGCCGTACCTGAAGAAATCCAGGTAGAACTGGATGGGGTCCAATGAGAGCCCCTTTTCGAGGGCCTGTGCGACGAGTACGTCGTAGCGGTGTTCGCGCTGGGCACCGGTGGTGATTTCCACGCCCTTCCACAACAGGTCGTAACTCTTCGTCAGAGCCGGATCGCCTGCGCGCCGCATGTGGTAGAAGGGCCGGACCGCCCACGGGTAATCCGTCACGAACACAAACTCATGGCCGTATCGTTCCAGGATGTACTCGCTGAGCATGCGCTCCCCCGCCGGATCTAGGTCGCCCCGGCGCTCCGACTCGTGGCCGCGAATCTCCACGATCGCCTGCGCCTCGGCCATCGGGATCCGCGGAAAGGGCACCTCGGGGACCACGAGCTCCACGCCGAGCGTGGTGCGGATCTCGTCGCCGAGTTCGTTGTTGACGGACTCCAGGACCGCGTGCAGCCAGCGCTCTTCAAACCCCATGACGTCCTCATGGGACTCGATCCACGACATCTCCACGTCCACGCCGGTGAACTCGGTGAGATGCCGCGTCGTAAACGACGGATCAGCGCGGAAGACCGGGCCGATTTCGAACACCCGGTCAAATCCGGCCGCCATCGCCATCTGCTTGAAGAACTGCGGGGACTGGGCCAGGTAGGCCGGCCGGCCGAAGTAGTCCAGGGAAAACAGTTCCGCGCCCGACTCACTCGGGCTGCCCATCAATTTCGGCGAGTGGAGTTCGACGAAGCCCGACTCCGCCCAGACCGCCCGCATCGCCCGCTCCACGGCCGTCTGGACGCGAAAGATCAGCAGGTGCTCCGGGCGGCGGAGGTCCAGGAAGCGCCAGTTCAGCCTCACCTCGGGGTTGGGTTCATCTGCCGCCGAGACGTCCAGCGGCAGCAGCGGATCGGCGAGGCTGTCCACGCGCACGTCACTGATCACGATCTCCAGCCCGCCCATCTTCACGACCGGGTTGGCCACGACGCGGCCCCAGACCGTGATCGTCGACTCCCGGGTCAGATCGGAAATGAGCGCATTGAGGGGCGCGTGCGCCTCAGACCGGGACAGCGTGGCCTGGGCCGCGCCGGTGTGATCGCGGAGGATCAAGAACTGCACCTGCTTCTGGTCGCGCACGGCCTTCACCCAGGCCTGGACCATCACGTCCGCGCCGACGTGCGCGCCCAGATCCGCCAGCGGGGTCCGGGACGCCGGTGCGCTCACCCGGCGCCTCCGGCGCGGCGGAGGTATCCCGGCAGGGCGCCAAACCCCACCGACTCCTGGGTCCCGGCCGCCAAGTCACGCACCCCCGCCTCCTGCGCAGCGACCTCTTGGTCTCCGATGATGACCGCGTAGCGCGCGCCGATCCGGTCCGCGGATTTCATCTGTGCGCGCAGGCTGCGGTCGGCCATCTCGCCCACGGCGGGGATGCCGGCAGCCCGGATCTGGTCGAGGAGCCGGAACGCGATCCGCCCCGCGTCGGGCCCGACCGATGCGACGAACACGGGAGCACCGGTGCCCTCGCGCGGCGCCTCGCCGAGGTCGAGTCCTTCCGCGGATAAGACCAGCAGCAGCCGCTCCAGCCCCTGGCCGAATCCCACCCCCGGCGTCGGTGGACCGCCGAGCTGTTCGGCCAGCCCGTCATAGCGGCCCCCACCGAGCATGGCATTCTGCGCGCCGCCCAGCCGACCCGAGAAGATCTCGGCCGCGGTGCGCGTGTAGTAGTCCAGGCCGCGTACAATCAGGGGATCTTCAACATACGGGATGTCGAGCGTGGCAAAGAGCCGCTTCACCTCGTCGAAATGCGCCCGGCAGGCCTCGCACAGGTAGTCACGCATCCGGGGAGCGTTCGTGACGAGATCCTGGTCCTGAGGCGCTTTCGACTCGAGGATCCGCAGGGGATTCGTCTCCAGCCGGCGCTGGCTGTCTGTGCTCAATGACGCGGCATACGGCCGGAAGTAGGCACGCAGCGCGTCGACGTACTGGGGGCGGCAGACCTGATCGCCGATGCTGTTCAGACGCACCAGCACTTCGGTCAACCCGAGCGACTGCATCAACCGCACCGGCATGCTCAGGACCTCGACATCGGCCGCCGGATGGGGCGTTCCGATGATCTCCGCGCCGAACTGGTAGTGCATCCGGTAGCGGCCCCGCTGGGGCCGGTCGTAGCGGAACATCGGCGCGACGTAGTACAGGCGGACCGGCTGCGGCTGCGACGCCATGCCGTGCTCGAGGTAGGCGCGCATCACCGCGGCCGTCCCTTCCGGTCGCAGCGTGAGGCTCCGCCCCCCGCGGTCCGTGAACGTGTACATCTCATGGGTGACGAGGTCCGACGTTGCGCCGACCGTCTTGACGAACACGTCGGTGTGTTCGGCCACGGGCGTGCGGATCTCCCGGTACCCGTACCGCGCGGCCAGCGCGTGGATGGCGCTCTCCAGCGCCCGCCAGCGCGGGGCCTCGTCGGGCAGGATGTCGTGCATACCGCGCGGCGCTTTCACGATCTCCCCAATCCTCCCGATCTTCCCAATCTGCCCAATCTCAACTCAATCTAACCCATGCGCACGCGATTGTGTAGATTGGGTAGATTGGGTAGATTGATTATATGCAGGCGATCTTGTTGGCCGGAGGGAAGGGTGAGCGGCTGCGGCCGTTTACGCAAGACCGCCCCAAGGCCATGGTCGAGATCCTCGGGGTCCCCCTGCTCGGATACCAGCTCCAATGGCTGCAGTCCCAGGGAGTCAGCGACGTCATTGTGGCCTGCGGCTACCAGCATAACGTGATCGAGGACTACTTCGGGACCGGCGAGAAGTGGGGCGTGTCGATCGAGTACGAGATTGAGGAGGCGCCGCTCGGCCGCGGGGGCGCACTGAAACGCGCGTTCCACCGGCTCCGCCCGGGCGAAGATGTGTGCCTGGCCGCCAACGGCGACATCCTCACGAACGTCCGGATCAAGCCGCTCGTGCAGGCGCACCGCGCCAGCGGCTGCACCGCGACGGTGGTGCTCGCCCCGTTCATCAGCCCGTACGGCATCGTCGATGTCGACGACGGCGACCGCATCACCGCGTTTCAGGAGAAGCCGGAATTGCCGTACTGGATGAACGCCGGGATCTACGTGTTCAACCGCGACGCGGATGCCGTCCTGCCCGCCCAGGGCGACCTCGAGGAATCGACCTTTCCGCAGCTCGCGAAGGAGCGGCAGCTGGCCGCGTTCAAGTCCCGCGCCTACTGGCGGTCGGTCGACACCGTGAAAGACCTCTCCGAGGTGACCGCGGAACTCGAAAAGCGGCTGTTGACCTCGTTCCTCGCCTAAGCCTCCGCCACGATCGTCGGTCTTCGCAGATGCCACGCCGTGGCCTCCTGGTAGACCTCCCCTACTCTCAGCACCGTCGCCTCGTCGTGCGGCCGGCCCACGATCTGGAGCCCCACCGGCAGGCCATCGGGGGTGAATCCGCACGGCACCGATAGCGCCGGGAGTCCGGTCAGGTTGAACGGGTTCGTGAGCCGTGTCAGCTGCATGCTCATGGCGAGCGACCGCTCCGACTGGCTCTCCTCGCCCTCAATCAGGAGGGCGGCCGAGGGCGTCGTGGGCATGACCAGTACGTCAACGAGCGCGAGACTGCGAGTAAAGAAATGCCTCAAGAATTCCCGTGCCCCCAGGGCCTGCAGGTAGTCGACAGCCGGAACAAAGAACCCCCGCTCCAACCGCACCCTGACATCCTCCCCGAAACGGGCTCGGGCCAATCTCAACCGGGTGGTGTGCACCGCCGTCGCCTCGACGGAGATGATGATCATGACCGCGCTTCCGGCAAGCTCGGCGTAGGGGACCTCGACATCCTGTAGCGTCGCTCCCTGGTCTTTGAGCACGGCCAGTGACGCCTCGGCCAGCGTCGCCACGTCGGCCTCGAGTCGCTCCCAGAAGAACGGACGCGGAACGCCGATGCGGATTCCGCCAGCATCCACCGAGCCAGCGGGCAGCGGCTCGCGTCCGGCCATCACGGCAAACACGGTGGCGGCGTCGCGGACGGTTCGCGTCATCGGCCCGGCGTGGTCGAGCGTCCACGAGAGCGGCGTGAGCCGCTCGACCGGGACGGTCCCGTAGGTCGGTTTCAGCCCGACCACTCCGCACAGTGAGGCCGGGATGCGGATGGACCCTCCTGTATCGGTACCCAGGGCGGCCGGCACCAGCCCGGCGGCCAGTGCCGCGGCCGATCCGCCGCTGGACCCGCCGGGGATCCGCGAAGGGTCCCACGGATTCTTCACCGGTCCGAAGTGCGGGTTGACATTGGTGACCCCATAGGCGAACTCGTGCAGGCCCGTCTTGCCGACGATGACGGCACCGGCGTCTACCAACCGTTGCACGACGGGGGCAGTGGCATCCGGAGTATGGTGAAACAACCTGTGGCCGCCCGACGTCGTCTGGACCGTCGCGATGTCCGCAAGATCCTTGATGGCCATGGGGACACCGGCGAGGGGCCCGGGGTCGCGGCCGGCGCGCACGTGCGCCTCCACCTGTCGTGCCTGCTCCATCGCGAGATCGGGCAGCACGGTCACGAACGCGTTGAGCGAGGGATTGATGGCGTGGATCCTGGTCAGCGTGGCGTCCGTGAGCTCCACCGCCGAGACCTCCCCCGAGGCGACGGCGGCCGCCGTGTCGGCAATCGAGGTGACGTCGGCTGTGGTCATCGGGGGTCGTCATGCCCCAGCAGGAAGGGCGCATCAAACGGAATCGATGACCGCAGGCGCGCCGCGGCACGCCGGAGGGCGGCGACTTCATGGCGCAGGCGCTCCAGCTCGGCATCGGGAATGCCGAGCTCCAGGGCGGCCGCCAAGGTACGCAACTCCTCAAGAGACGGGGCCTGGCGCTCGTCGACAGGCTCAGGGCGGCCGGAACGGTCGGAGCGGTCCAACTGGTCGCTCATCCCGTACCAAGTCGGTAGGCAGACGTCACGATTGACACCAGTGTCACAACCGACTTGGTACGGGACTCATCTGATCCCAGCACGGTCGAGGTCGACGATCGCGTCCAGCACGCGGTCGCCGTCTTCCGGGAGGTTGTAGAAATACGGCGACAGCCGGATGAGGCCGGGGCGCGAGTCGATGATGATGCCGCGGGCCGCGAGGGCCTTGACCACGGCCTGCGGCTCCCGCCGGGGGATGGTCACGATGCCGGCCAGGTCCTCAATCCGGCCGGGAACCCGCGGATCCAACCCGCGACGGCGCGCGCCCTCGACGAGGGCGGCGACCAGTGCGACCTGCCGTTCACGCAGCGCGTCGACGCCCACCTCCAGGACAACCTCCAGCCCCGCACGGGCGGCATAGGTCGCCGCGACCGACGGCGTGCCACCTTCGAACCGACGGGCATCGGCCGCATATGTGAAGCGCCTCACGTCGAACCCAAACTGGTCGGCATGGGCGAACCAGCCGACATCGTGCGGGTGCAGGCGGTCGATGAGGTCCCGGCGGACGTAGAGGAACGCCGTCCCGGGCCCGCCGAGCAGCCACTTCAGTCCGCCGGCGACCAGAAAATCGACCCCGGCGGTGTGGACGTCGGTGGGCAGCTGGCCGATTGACTGGTACGCATCGATCAGGCAGTATGCCCCCCGCGCATGCGCGACGTGGGCCAGGGCGGCGATGTCCTGGATCATGCCGCTGGTAAAGTACACGTGCGATCCCACCACCAGCTGCGTCCGGCCGTCGACCGCACGCTCGTACGATGCCAGCGGAACGGTCATCCGATCCGGGCTGGTCAGCATGGTCACCTCGACGCCCAGCGAGGATTTCGTCGACCACTGATACACCGTGGTCGGAAATTCCAGGTCGGAGAGCACCACGCGTGGGCGCTCGCGGTATGCGAAGGCGCTGCTGACGGCCGTCAGCGCGGCGGTGATGGATGGGAAGAGCGCGACTTCATCGACGCCGGCACCGATGACGGCGGCACACCGTTCGCGCAGAAGGCGGAGTTCGTCCCACCAGGGGCCGTACCAGGCGGCCGCGCCCGACTCATCCCACAGCCGGGTGAACGCCGCCATGGCTGCGGCGACCCGCGTGGACAGTGCGCCCAGCGAACAGGTATTGAAGTACGTGGCCGTACGGAAGATCGGGAACTCCGTCCGGTAGCGGTGCCAGTCCGTTCGCCCTGAACCGTTCGCCGGGTCCAGATTCAGGGCGGGCCTCACCGGGTCACGGCGAGGCGGCTCAGGCGTCTGCCGACTTCAGCCAGCGTCTCTTCCCGCTTGGGATAGGCGAACCGGACATAGCCGCGGCCCATCGATGGGTCGTGGAAGAAACTCCCGCCCGGCACGCTGGCCACGCCGACATCTCTGACGAGCATCTCACTGAACGCCGTGTCGTCCATGGACGTGAGCAGCGCAATGCCCGCCATGATGTAGTACGCGCCGTAGGGCGTCAGGCACTGGAACCCGGCCCGCCGCAGGAGGTCCAGCAGCAGGTCCCGTTTCGCCTGATACATCGCCGCCGTGTGCGCATAGTACTCGCGGGGGAACCGGAGGGCCACGACCCCCGCTTCCTGCAGCGGCGCAGCCGCGCCGACGGTCAGGAAGTCGTGGGCGCGCCGGATGCCGGTCGTGACCGCGTCGTCTTTGATGATCGCCCAGCCGACCCGCCAGCCGGTCACACTATACGTCTTGCTGAGGCTGTTGATCGTGATCGTGCGCCCGGCCATCTCCGGCAGCGACGCGAGGCTGCGGTGGACCCGCCCGTCGTATACCAGGTGTTCGTATACCTCGTCGGTGACGGCGAACGCGTCGTGGCGCCGACACAGGTCGGCGATGAGCTCAAGCTCGGCGGGCGAGAACACCTTGCCCGTCGGATTGTGGGGCGTATTGACGATGATCGCCTTGGTGTTCGACGTGAACGCATCGCGCAGCGCGTCCGGATCGAAGCGGTAGTCCGGATCGGCGAGGTCCAGCGCGACGAAGCGGGGGACCGCGCCCGACAGCAGCGCATCGGGGCCGTAGTTCTCGTAGAAGGGCTCGAAGATGACAACCTCCTCGCCCGGATTGACCACGGCCAGCAGCGCCGCCATCATGGCCTCGGTCGCGCCGCAGGTGACCGTGATGTGCCGGTCTGGGTCGACGGACAGACCGTTGTACCACTCGAACTTCTCGGCAATCGCCGCGCGGAGGTTCGGGGCGCCCCAGGTGATGGCGTACTGGTTGACGCCGTCCCGCAGCGCCTTCGCCGCCGCCTCGATCAGCGCGGGAGGCGCATCGAAATCCGGGAACCCCTGGGCCAGGTTGACGCCGCCGTAGAGGTTGTTGAGCCGCGTCATCTCCCGGATGACCGACTCGGTGAACAACCCTACGCGGGCCGCGGTACGCTCTGTCATCGTAATGTGAAGTCGCTTTCTCCCTTCCTCATGCTGTCCCTGTCTCTCACCTGAAACGGACTCAGGACCGAACGCGCCTGCGGGGCTGGTGGAGGGCCAGTCTACTCTGGTTCGTCAGGGGATGGGCCGGGGGTGTCCTCAAGGGCCCCTCCACCAGCCCCCACCGAAGTCAGCTACTCGTTCTGATCGTGAGTCAGAGGAAATGCGGCGGGCGAGCGGGGCGGCCACCGAGCGGAGATTGGAGGGCGGCAACCAATTCGCAGGCCGTGACGAGCGGGATGTCACGCAGCCAGGGAGCGGCGAGAACCACCCAGGTCCGTAGTCATCCGACGCGTTTGGCAGGCGAGCGCGTCAGGGAGCGGGAGGCCTGCGAATA
>Ga0209640_10005222_pt1 | contig 11357 bp, 11 predicted proteins | sample RifCSP10_1_FD_184018 | JGI IMG/M metagenome (GOLD analysis project Ga0209640, IMG submission 184018) | Soil microbial communities from Rifle, Colorado - Rifle CSP2_sed 10_1 (SPAdes) (version 2) | ecosystem: Environmental > Terrestrial > Deep subsurface > Rock core/Sediment | place: Rifle...
CAAGCCTGTGCCACCGGGCGGCTTGGACCACGGCCGACGACGAGCGTCCCTGAAGGCAAGCACACCCTCAAGAACCTCAGTGTCGACGAAAGGGAAGCCACTCTGCAGCGCGCCAAAGTGTGGGAACCCATCGACACGCGTTCGCTCAACCTTGCGACGGGGCCACCGCTCCCGTCCGGGCAGAGGATTCGCGAGGAGCTCAGCTGCGGGTTCGTGTTTCCCGAGAAGCCACTGTCCGGGAACACACCGAAGTTCCTGTGCGAGGTGCGGCCTGACGACGTCGTGAAAGTGAAATACGGAGAAAAGAGCGGCGAGGTCTACGCGGAGATCGCGGCGAGTCGCCTGTTCTGGGCGCTGGGCTTCAAGTCGGACCGCATGTATCCGGCCCGCGTCAGTTGCCAAGGTTGTCCCTCTGACCCGTTTGCCGCCAGCAAGATGGATTGGCGCAGTGGGAAGCCGTCAGAGGTCGGCCGCCACGTGTTCGATCCGGCCGCGGTCGAGCGCCCTATCCCCGGGTCAGCCATCGAAGTGCCCGGCTTTGAGGGTTGGGCGTGGCCGGAGCTGGACAAAGTGAATCCCCGCGCTGGCGGTGCGCCCCGTGCACATGTGGACGCGCTGAAGTTACTGGCTGTGTTCCTTCAACACTCGGACAGCAAGCCGGAGCAGCAGGACTTGATGTGCGCGCCGGGAGGCGTGAAACGGGATCGCGTTGGCAATGAAACGTGTACGTGGCCATGGCTTGTCGTGAGAGATCTTGGCACCACGTTCGGGAAGGCCACGGCGCTCAATAACAGCAAGATGGACCTGGACGATTGGTCTGGCGCTCGTATTTGGCGGGAAGGCATGGCCTGCGTTGGCGATCTTTCCAGGTCTCTGACCGGCAGCCTCGAGAATCCTCAGATTGGCGAGGCGGGCCGCAGGTTCCTCGCCAGCCGTCTGTTGCTGCTGCGTGACCAGCAAATCCGCGATATGTTCAGGGCGGCCATGGCCGAGCGCCGCGACGGCACCGTCGACGACTGGGTCCGCGTCTTCAAGCGAAAGCGGGATGAGATCGTCCAGGCGCGCTGCGCTGCCTAGACTAGAGCGGCTGCACCCGCTCTGTGCCTGAGGCGGAATTCCGTCGACGGACCGATTCGATCGGTCGTGCCATGATCCGATAGCCTTGTCATATGGAGGCCCCTCCTATGTACGTCGCGTATGCTGCCGTACTGCTGTTGCTGCTCACAGCGGGCTGCGCCCGCGCCAAGCCTGACACGCCGGCCTCGGCGCCCCAGACCGTCGCGACGCAACCAGGCCCGGCGCCACCTGCTGCCCAGCCTGCAGCACCGGCGACACCGCCACCCGCCGCCCAGCCTGCGGCGCCGGCGGCACCGCCACCCGCCGCCAAGCCTGCAGCGCCGGCGACACCGTCATCTGCCGCGGTACCGAGCGCAAGAACCCCGGCGCCGGTAGCCCCGCCCGTTGCCAAGACGCTCGCCGCCGCCCCGACGCTGGACTTGGACGCACTGAAGGAGGAGCTCAGAGCCACCAAGGCCATCGGCTTCTTCACCAAGATCACGCTCAAGAATCAGGTGGACGATCTGCTGGACCGGTTCCGCGAGTACTACCAGGGCCAGACCACATTCACCATGGCGGGACTGCGCCGGTCCTACGACCTGCTGATGCTGAAGGTGCTCTCGCTGCTCCAGGACGAGGACCAGAAGCTCGCATCCGCCATCGTGTCCTCGCGCGAGGCGATTTGGGGTCTGCTCGCCGACCCGACGAAGTTCGCAACCCTTGAAGTCTGAAAGCAGAAGACCCATGAGCACACCCACACTGGCATTGGCTCGCTCGCTCTTCGTGGCGGCGCTGCTCGCGGCGTCGTCGTTTGCTGACGACGAGGAGGCACTCAAGAAAGACCTGACGGCAGTGATCGCGCTCCACGGATTGCCGTGCGGTCAGGTCGTCGCCGTCAAGGTGCAGGCCGAGAACGACTACGCCGCGTCGTGCAAGGACGGGAACGAGTATCGAGTCTACTTGAACGCTGCGGGGCGGGTCCTTGTCGAGAAGTTGAAGTAGACGTTAGCGCACAGCTCCTCGGCGCCCTCCTGCGCGTCTGAGCCGTATTGAACAGACGCGCGCGTCGTGCGCTGATACGGTTGCGTCGGTAAGTACTTCGTGTGTCCCTTCATTACGATCGAGGCCGAACCGTTATGACGAGAAGAAGTCACATTGTTGCGCTCGCGGCTGTATTCGCCCTAACCGGTGTCTGTGTGGCCGTGGCGGCACAGCAGAGGCCTCATCGCGTCGGCACGCCGGATGGGCCGGTGCGCGTGTACGGCGCTGCCCTGAACGGGGCCGGTGCACAGAACGCGCCGTCCCGGAGCAACGACCGGCAGGTCGGACAGCTCTTGATTCGGACGAGGAAGAGCGCCGACCGTTTCCGCGGTAGCCTCGATCGGGCCCTCAATCGCAGCCCGATCGACGGCTCGCGAGAAGAGGACGGCATCAACCAGGCCGTCGAGGATTTCGCCGAGGCGACGAACCACCTGAGCGACCATTTCGACCGCCACCAGGTCGTCACGAGCGACGTCGAGGACGTGCTCCGACGCGGGGTGAACATCGACAGCTTCATGCAGCGGCACCAACTGGCCGCACAGGCCGAGAACGATTGGCGCGCCGTACGGCGCGATCTGGATGAGCTGGCGCGCGTCTACAACGTCGCGTGGAACTGGAGCAATCCTCGGTACACCGCGGTCGACCAGAGACCGGCTGTCTATCAGCGTCTCACCGGGACGTACCAGCTCGAGCGCAGCCGGGGTGACGATCCGGGTCAGGCCGTCGAGCAAGCCACACGGGCGCTGCCCGCGAACCAGCGGAAAGGCGCCTACCAGCGCCTCATGAACCGGCTCGATACGCCCGAGACGATCGCGCTCGACCGCAGTGGGAACAGCGTCACCATCGCCTCGTCTCGTGGACAGCAGGTCGCCTTCGAGGCCGACGGCCAGGTCCACGCAGAGCCGGGTCCTGCGGGCCGGCCGGTCAACACCCGCGCGACGCTGTATGGCGATCAGTTGGTGGTGACGACGACAGGCAACGCCAAGGGCGGTAATGACTTCGCCGTGACCTTCGAGCCGCTCGACGACGGGCGCGGCCTGCGGGTCACGCGTCGCATCTACGACGATAGTCTCCGCCAGCCCGTGGCGGTGCAGAGCTTCTATCGGAAATCCTCGGACACTGCCGAATGGGGGGTGTTCTCCACCACCCGCCGAGCATCGACCCGAGCCGGTGCGGCAACGGATGATTTCGGCGTGCCGGACGGCACCCGGCTGGTGGGCACGCTCGACACCGCCCTGAGCACGCGGGATGCGCACGCGGAGGACCGCTTCACGATCACCACGCACAGTCCGTCGCAGTATGAAGGCGCCGTCATCGAAGGCACCATCTCGAACGTGAACGCTTCGGGGCGGATCAGCGGTCGTGCGGACATGGCCCTGAACTTCGACCGCATCCGCATGCGGAACGGGAGGACGTATCCGTTCACCGGCGTCATCGACGGCGTTCGCACAGCCGACGGGGACACGATCCGCGTCGATAGCGCCGGCGGAGTCGAGGGAGACAGTCAGACGGGACGAACGGTTCAGCGGGGCGCGATTGGTGCAGGCATCGGCGCCGTCATTGGCGCGATCACGGGTGGTGGTCAGGGTGCCGCGATCGGCGCCGCGATTGGTGCGGGCGGAGGCGCGGGTACCGTCATCGTCCAGGGGCGCGACCAACTGGACCTGCCGCGGGGCACCGAGCTGACCATCACGTCGGGCACGACCTAGCCAGAGGCGCGACGGCCGCCCCCGGATGAAGACCATCTGGGGGGCGTCTTCGCGCTGCCCGGCCTCGCATGACAGACACCAGCTTCCGCCGCGCCTTTCTTCTGCTGATGGTTGCGACGATCTCGGTCGCGTTCGTGGCCATGATCCGCACGTTTCTCCTGACCATTCTGCTGGCGGCCATCTTCACGGGTCTGAGCTACCCCGTGTATCAGTGGCTGCTCGGCCGGCTGCGCGGCCGCGAAACGCCGGCGGCGCTCTCCACACTGGTGGTGCTGTTGGCGCTGGTGGTGGCGCCCCTGCTCGGGGTGATCGGCGCCGGCGCGAATGAGGCGCTGCGGGTGACCGAGACCATCGGGCCTCGGCTCCAGCAGCTCGTGGACCAGCCGGGAGAGCTCGACAGCCGGCTGCGGGCGCTCCCTGGCTACCACCGGGTCGAGCCCTACCGCGCGCAGATCCTGACCACGGCCGGTGAACTGGTGAGGAGCGCGGGCGCGTTCCTCTTTGCCGCGCTCTCCTCCACGACGCGCGCGACGGCGGTGTTCATCGTGCAGTTCTTCGTCCTGCTCTACACGATGTTCTTCTTTCTCATCGGCGGTCCGGGCCTGCTCCGGTCCGTTCTGGCCTACCTGCCGCTCTCGGACGCCGACAAGCAACGCATGGTCGAGAAGTTCGTGTCCGTGACCCGCGCGACGCTGAAGGGCACGGTGCTCATCGGTGCGGCTCAGGGCGCGCTTGGAGGCCTGGCGTTCTGGGCTGCGGGTATCGACGGCCCGATCTTCTGGGGGACGGTGATGACCGTCCTGTCGATTATCCCTGGCGTCGGTGGAGCGGTCATCTGGGTGCCAGCGGCGATCATCCTCGCCGCCACGGGCGCCGTCTGGCAGGGCGTCGCACTCGGCGTGTTTTGTGCATTCGTCGTGGGAAGCGTGGACAACGTGCTGCGGCCGCGCCTGGTCGGCCACGACACCAAGATGCACGAGCTGCTCATCTTCTTCTCTACCCTTGGCGGACTCCTGCTATTCGGCGTGATGGGCTTCATTCTGGGCCCCATCCTCGCAGCGCTCTTCGTCACTGCGTGGGAGATGTTTGGCACGGCGTTCCGCAGCGCACTGGCCGATCCGGGATCCGCGGCCACTCATGAACCCGGCTACCGTCCTCCGGCCTGACGCTCGAGCGTCTCGCTCGCCTGCCTGAACAGTGTTCTAGTCGGGGCGTAGAAATCGTCCTGGTGCCAGACGTGAACTCGCTCGTAACCATGCTGGGCCAGCAGGACCTTGATGTTGCTGCGTTTGGGCTCCTCCCGGTTGTGCTCGATGGCCCATGCACCGACGCGGACACGGTCGAACGGAAACGCCTGAAGCGCTTCGAACTCTGCGCCCTCGATATCCAGGCTGACGACGTGAACGAACGCCGGCGCCTGAGCCCGGTCAAGAATGTCGCGAAGCGTCACCGTCATGAACTCGACGGTGGCCGCCTTCTGTGCCACCTTGTTCCAGGCACCGAGCGTGTCCGCGATGCCACCTAACCCTCCCGCCGTGTGAAAGGTCATCTGCCGGGGCGGGTCGCTAAAGACGGCTTCCTTAAACACTTGGCACGTGCGGCCCTCCATGTGGATGGGGAATGGGTCGACACAGATGCCCGTCCAGCCCCGGCGTTCGAGTGCCCACGAGTTGGACACCAGCGTCCCGTGGGCGGAGCCCACGTCCAAAAAGTACCCGTTCGTCACGTTCGGAAACATGGTCTCCAGCACCCACTTGTCCTGACCGATCTCCGACGCGTACCTGGCGATGCCCAGCATCTCCGCCAAGGTCACCGTCACGTTCCGGGCCGCCGGAATCTGACAGCAAGCCCGATTGGCCTCGAATCGGCCGCGGAACCGTGGGCCCGCGTGGAGGACGCCCGCGGCGACGACCGCGATGGCCCCCACCGATATCACTCGTTTGAGAAGTCTCGTCACTCATAGCCTCCGTATAGACCGAGCGAAACACCGCCGACGCAGGCCGCACGCAGGGCCCCGCCCGTTGCGACGCGTTCACCATTCTGCTCGCCGACTCGACGAAGTTCGCAATCCTCTGGCCGCGCATTACCTGCGGGACTGGAGTGTCGTCGGCGCTCCGACGGCTGCTGGATCCGGCCGCTCGACCTGCCGCTTCACGTGCTCGAGGTAACCGCGCACCGCGTCGCGCGAGCGGCGCCTGATGATGGGCCGCAGGAGCATGCCCTTGACACCGGTCATGCCGTCGCTCCGCGATCGCGTGATCGAGACTAGACTGGCACCGCGCCGGCCGGCCTGACGGTCATCGTTGACGAGAAACCGGAGCTCGAGGGTCGTGTGGAAGTAGTGGCTCGCGTAGAGCTGCTTGATCGCAATCGCGTACATGACGCCCACCGGCGGGGTGACGGCCAGCGGATAGATCGTGACATGGTTCACCCGGACGGTCTGCTTGAGACCGAAATCGACCACTGACCAGTAAAAGAAGTCTTCGGCACCGGTGGGACGACCGTGCGGGTACGCGTCAAGATACGCCAGGAGCGTGGGCACGGGGGCGGGCAGCGGGTCGGCAGCGGCGAGGAGGGCACCGAACTGTTCGGCGACCGACAGCGGCGCGCGGCCATCGTCGTAGTGACCGAGCGCGGGGTTGCCGCCTATCTGATACGCGCGGACCAACTCGAGGATCATTTCGCGGGCGACTTCGTTGGCTTGCCGCGCCGCGTCCGGGGATGACCAGGCCACATCGTTTTGGAACCGGCGCATCGCCGCGGCCGAGAGCTTCACGTCACAGTCGCCAGGACGGCACGTCCGCAACGCCGCGACATCCGGCGCGGGTAGCGTCAAGGCCTCGAGATCCTCGAGCCGCGGGGGGCTCCCGAAGCGCCCGATCTGAGGAATGCCGGGACCCCGCTCGAACCGCTCGATGTCGCGGAACCGTTCGATAAAGCGCTCGATCGGAGCGTCGACGTACACCACCCCGACGTGCGCAAGCTCCTCACGGACTCTCGTGTTCACGCTCTTGACCGTCGCGGAGCCTGCCTGGACCGCGCGTAGGTCGGCGGTCGAGAACCCCATCGTTCCCTTCAACAGCTCGTCGACGATCGAACCAGACTGAGCTGCAGGTGAGGCTACCTCTACCAGCAGGGCAACTCCCACCCCGAGGCCGAGGAGGGGCCGTGGAGGACACATCGAGGCTCAGTACATCCCGCCCATGCCCCCGCCCCCGCCTCCGCCCTGCGGCGGGCCACCGCTCTCCTTCTCCTCTGGAATCTCCGAGATGAGCGCCTCGGTGGTCAGCAAAAGCGAAGCGATCGACGAGGCGTTCTGCAGCGCGCTGCGAACGACCTTGGCCGGGTCGATGACGCCCGCTTTCACCAGGTCCTCGTACACCTCGGTCGCGGCGTTGAAGCCCTCGTCCTGCTTCATCTCCTTGACCTTCGCCACCACGATCGATCCTTCGGCGCCCGCGTTGGTTGCGATGTGGCGCATCGGCTCTTCTATGGCCCGACGGACGATCTGCAGGCCCACGAGTTGGTCGCCGGTAAGCTTGAGGCCGTCGAGCGCCTTGCCCGCACGCAGAAGCGCGACGCCCCCGCCTGCCACGATGCCTTCTTCGACCGCCGCCTTCGTCGCGTGCATGGCGTCCTCGACGCGGGCCTTCTTCTCCTTCATCTCGGTCTCGGTGGCCGCGCCGACCTTGATGATGGCGACCCCCCCCACGAGCTTCGCGAGTCGCTCCTGCAGCTTCTCACGGTCGTAGTCCGAGGTCGTGTCCTCGACCTGCACGCGGATCTGCCTGACGCGTCCCTCGATGGCGGATGCGGTCCCCGCACCCTCGATGATCGTCGTGTTGTCCTTGTCGACGGTGATCTTCTTCGCCTTGCCGAGGTCCGCGAGCGTGATGCTCTCGAGCTTGAGGCCGAGGTCCTCGGTGATCGCACGGCCGCCGGTGAGCACGGCGATGTCTTCGAGCATCGCCTTCCGGCGGTCGCCGAAGCCGGGTGCCTTCACCGCCACCGCGTGCAACGTGCCTCGAAGCTTGTTGACAACGAGCGTGGCCAGCGCCTCGCCTTCGACGTCTTCGGCCACAATGAGCAGCGGACGCGCCAGTTTCGCCACCTGCTCGAGCACGGGCAGTAGATCCTTCATCGAGCTGATCTTCTTTTCGTGGATGAGGATGACCGGATTGTCGAGCACGACCTCCATGCGTTCCGCATCGGTGACGAAGTATGCCGACAGGTAGCCGCGGTCGAACTGCATGCCCTCGACGAAGTCGAGCGAGGTCTCGAGCGTCTTGGCCTCTTCAACCGTGATGACGCCGTCCTTGCCCACCTTCTCCATCGCCTGGGCGATGATGCCGCCGATCGTCACGTCGCTGTTGGCGGAGATCATGCCGACTTGCGCGACCATGTCGCCCGACACGGGCCGCGACATCTTCTTGATCTCGGCCACGACGACCTCGACGGCTTGGTCGATACCGCGCTTCAGTTCCATCGGGTTGGCGCCCGCCACCACGTTCTTCGCGCCTTCACGGTAGATGGCCTGGGCCAGCACCGTGGCGGTCGTCGTGCCGTCACCGGCTGTATCCGATGTCTTGCTCGCGACCTCACGGACCATCTGCGCGCCCATGTTCTCGAGCGGGTCCTGCAGGTCGATCTCCTTGGCCACGGTCACGCCGTCCTTGGTGATAGTGGGGGATCCGAACTTCCTGTCGAGAATGACGTTGCGCCCCTTCGGACCGAGGGTCACCTTGACGGCGTTCGCCAACTGGTTGATCCCGCGAAGGATGGCCTGCCGCGACTGCTCGCCGTACACGATCTGTTTTGCCATGAATGCCAGCTCCTACTTGCTGTCGAGAATCGCAAGGACCTCGTCCTCGCGCATGATGAAGTACTCGTCGCCGTCGATCTTGATCTCCTGGCCGGAGTACTTCCCGAACAGGATCGTGTCGCCGTCCTTCACGTCCGGCTTCTGGCGACTGCCGTCCTCTCTGACCTTGCCGAGCCCGACGGCGAGAACAGTACCGCGTTGCGGCTTCTCCTTGGCGCTATCGGGGACGATGATTCCGCCAATCTTCTGTTCGCCTTCATCAATGCGGTGAACGATGAGGCGGTCGTGCAGCGGTCTGACGTTCATGTGGACTCCAGATCTCGTGTTGCGACGAGGACGCGCGTCTGGCGCCAGCGATGTAGCTCGCGCGTAGACGTGAATGACGTGACTTCACCCAGCGTACGCGAGTTGCCGGGCCCAGACTGTTCAGAACAGGACATCCGCCCAGGCGGGTCGGATCGGCCTTCTGGCGCCCCCGGGGGGTCAGTCGTGGAGCACGATGCTCAGGAGGGAGCTATTGATCGTGAGGCCGCCGTTGTACTCGATGAAGCCCAGCTTGCGGAACTTGTTCATGAAGAAGTTCACCCGCGACCGCGTCGTGCCAACCATCTCGGCGAGCGTCTCCTGCGACAGCTTGGGCAGCTTTCGCTGGGTCGTGTCCTCCTTGCCGTAGCGCGCGAGGAGCATCAGCGTCCGGGCGAGCCGCTTCTCGCTGGAGTTGAAGAGTTGATCGACGAGGTCCTCTTCGATGCGGATGTTCCGCACCAGCATGTGCGCGATGAACCGGTTCGAGAACTCCGGGTGCTCGTGCAGGGCGCGAACCATCTCGCGCTTCTGGATGCGCAGGACCGTTGTCGGCACGACGGCCGTCGCGGTCCCCATGCGAAGCGGCTGTCCGGCCAGGCACCCTTCACCGAAAAAGTCGCCCGGCCCGAGCATGGCGACGACGGCCTCTTTCCCTCCTGAGGACAGCACGGAAAGCTTCGCGCCGCCATGCTGGATATAGAACACGCTCGTCGCCGGCGTGCCCTGCGCGAACACCACGGCACCACGAGCGAATCGGACGATACGGCGCGACACGCCGGCCGAATCGAGAAACGCCTGGGCATCAAAGGGCGCCCGAGAGGTGACCGCACGCGGGGGCTTGGGGCGCATCCACCTGAATCATCGCACGGTTGGCGCCGAACAGCCGCGCGCCGTGGCGCCTCAGTTCACCGGCGAGCGCGTCGCGCCGGCCGCTTCTCGCTCGAGGTGAAAAGCTGATCGACCAGGTCTTCTTCGACCTGGACATTGCGAGCGAGCATGTAAGAGATGAACCGATTGGACATCGCGCGCCTGCTGTGCAGTAGCCGAGCCATCGTGTCCTTGCCGATGAGCAGGATCGCGCTCCGCGTGGTCGCTGTCGCGCTCCCCACGCGGAACCGTTGCCCTGCCAGGCACCCCTCGCCAAAGAAGTCCCCAGGCCCGAGCACAGCGACCACGGCTTCCCTGCCGGCCTTCTTCGACTGCACCGACAGTGCGACGCCGCCCGACTGAATGCACATCACGTGCACGCAGGCGTCCCCTTGCGTGAAGATGGTGTCCCCTCGCCCGTAGCGGACGAGGGTGCCCGCGCTCAAGGCTTACCGGCGTCCCTCACGGATGCTCTCGCTCATGGTCTGAGGAGGGTCATTCCACAAGAGCAGGAGGGTGAGGGGAGGCAACAGGCCGAGGGCCGCAAGCACAACGCTGCCGCCCGTGGATGTGACGTTGGCCGCCACACCAACGACGACCGCTGAGAATACCCACCCTGCGGCGAGCATCATCTTGATGGATTGAAGTGTCATGACGCCAGCCTACGCCCTGGGGCAACCACGCGCTGTTCCGAAGTGCACACTGGAACGTGGGGGGGGAAGAGCCTCAACTCCCAACGACTCGCGCTCGACCAACTCCCAACTCCCAAGGACTCTGAGCGCACGCAGTGGGAGTTGGGCAACCCGGCCTAAGCCGTACCGTGCAGATCGAGCCACCCGAGGAGCTCGCGGATGCTCCCGGTGGCCAGGGCAACGCTCGTGTCGGCGGCGCCGTAGTACAGGTTGATGGCGTCGCCGTCGGCGCCGAGGGTGTAGCCGCAGGGGAAGGTGACATACCCGACGTCGCCTTCGCGCTCGTAGGTGGTTTCGGGTCCGAAGATCCAGGAATCGCCGCGGAGCAAACAGTGCTGCGCCGTCTCCAGATCGAACAACGCCGCCCCGAGCCGGTACAGGCTGCCGGCCCCTGTTCTCCGGACGCCGTGGTAGAGCATGAGCCATCCCCGAGATGTCTCGATGAGCGGCGGCGACAGGCCGACGCGGTTGGCGTCCCACCAGGCACCCCGACGCGCGGGGAGCACGAGCCGGTGGCCTCCCCAATTGCGCAGGTCCGGCGAGAACGACATCCAGACGTGCGCGCCCGAGTCGGTCAAGGGGCGATGGAGCAGCGCGAAGCTGCCGTTGATGCGCCGCGGCAACAAGGCGGCATCCTTGTCGTCGGGCTGCATCACCAAACCGAACCGCTCGAATTCGCGGAAGTCCTTCGTGAGGGCCAAAGCTACTCCGGGCCCCCCCTTGCTGAAGGCCGTGTAGGCGACGGCGTACTTCCCGAGTTCCTCGACAAAGGTGATCCGAGGGTCTTCGATGCCCCAGAGCTCTTCCGGGTACTTCTCGGGATTGGCGCGGAGCGTGGGCTCCTGATCGATGACCCAGCCATCG
>Ga0209640_10005225_pt1 | contig 11354 bp, 17 predicted proteins | sample RifCSP10_1_FD_184018 | JGI IMG/M metagenome (GOLD analysis project Ga0209640, IMG submission 184018) | Soil microbial communities from Rifle, Colorado - Rifle CSP2_sed 10_1 (SPAdes) (version 2) | ecosystem: Environmental > Terrestrial > Deep subsurface > Rock core/Sediment | place: Rifle...
TGAACATGCCGAACCGCATCGTCTCCTCCTCCTATTTATGGTTGCAACCTACCTCGACCTATTCATGAGCGGCCTCGACCGAGACCGGACGGGGGCCGCCCACGGCGACAGGCCCCGTCCGCCTCGCGCGCTGCCCGTTCATGAATAGGTCGCGTTAGGGCTAGTGCTCGGTCTGGGACTCGCGGGCGGGCCCCACGAGGGTGACGCCGCCGTCCACCACCAGCACCTGGCCGGTGATGTAGCGGGCGTGGCCCGACAGCAGGAAGCGCGCGGCCTGGCCGATGTCCCAGCCGGTGCCCTCGCGGGCGAGCACGGAGGCGCGCCGCCGCTGGTCGCGGGCCGCGGGGGTCATGCCGCGCGCGTAGACCATCGGGGTGTACACGGGGCCGGGGGCGATGCAGTTGACGCGGATGCCGTCGGGGCCGTGGTCCACCGCCATCGCGCGGCTGAGCGCGATCACCGCGCCCTTGGAGGCCGAGTAGGTGGTGAGGCCGCGCGGGCGCAGGGCGGAGATCGAGGAGATGTTCACGATGGCGCCGCCCTTGGCGGTACGGATCATCTCGGGGATCGCGGCCCGGGAGGCGAGAAACATGGTCTCGACGTTGACCTGCATGACCCGCCGCCAGGTTTCGGGCTTCTCCTCCACCACGCTGCCCTTGCTGCCGATGCCCACGTTGTTGATCAGGAAGTCGAGCCGGCCGTAGCGGCTCACCGCCTCGCGGGCCATGGCCGCGCACTGCGCCTCGTCGGTGACGTCCACCGCGAGGGCCGAGGCCTTCCCGCCCTCGCCGCTGATCATCTCGACGGTGCGCTTGGCGAGGCCCTCGTCGCGGTCGACGACCAGGACCGCGGTGCCGCTCCTCGCGAGCAGGATGCAGGCGGCGCGCCCGTTACCGATGCCGTCGCCGGCGGCGCCCCCGCCGGTGACGATGGCCACCCGTCCCGCCAGTCCCAGATCGTCCTCGGGCCGTGTCGCGGTGGTCGCTGCGGTCGTCGTGTTCATGAGGGGCGGGCCTTTCGTGGGTGGTCAGGGGAGACCGGCTCGATGGGTGTAGAAGTCCGAGAACCAGAGCCGGCCGTCGCGCCAGCGCGGGGCCTCGGGGAACGTCAGCCCGTCGAGCAGGGTCTCGAGCATCGGCGGCCTCGGGCTAGGCGATGGCCGCGGGGGCGTGCGGCGTGGCCCGCCACTGCTCGGGATCGTGGCCGAAGAACACGGTGGCCCCCTCCTGGTCCCGCAGGCGCCGCAGGGTGGCCAGCGACTCGCGCATGATCGGCCCGTCCCACAGGATGCGCGGCAACACGTCGCGGTCCATGTTCTCCCGGATGTAGCAGGCGTCGGCGGCGCAGACCATGTCCGCGCCCTTGCCCAGGCGCACGCGCAGGGACTGGTGGCCGGGGGTGTGGCCGAAGGTGGGGAAGAGGATCACGCGGCCGTCGCCGAAGACGTCGTGCTCGCCGTCCACCATCCGGTAGTCGAGGGGATGGTCGAAGTCGATCGGGCTCGGGTTGTAGCCGGGGGCGAACCCGGGCCGCCGCGCCGCCTCCATCTCCGCCTTCTGCACGAGGAAGGTCGAGCGCGGGAAGAACTCGTTGCCGCCGCAGTGGTCGAAGTGCAGGTGCGAGTTCGCCACGTAGCGGACGTCGTCGGGTCCGAGGCCGAGGAGCGCGAGCTGGGGCACCACGTCCTCGCCCTCCCGGGACTTCACGATGAGCCGCTTGGCCCGCTCGGCGCCCATGCGCCCGATCGGGTCCACGCGGGCCTGGGCGTGGATGCCGGTGTCGAAGAGGAGCCGCCCGCGCGGGTGGGCGACGAGGAAGCTCAGGACCGGCACCGTCCAGGGCTGGCCCGCCGCCAGGTCGTCGAGCATGCTGGCCCGGTCCAGCTCGATGTAACCGCTGCAGAGCGCGAAGAGTCGGATCACGGCGGCTACGATAGCCCGTCTCGCGGCGGTTGTCAGGTGCAAATGCATCCGCTAGCATGGCCGCCGTGCGCGTCGAGACCCTGCTCCCGCTGGGCAAGCTCGACCCCGGCCTCCGCGCCGCCGAGACCCCGCTCGACCTCGGCCGCGTCGGCGAGGACGCGCGGCTCGTGGAAGATCTCGGCTACGACGGCCTCGCGGTGGAGGAGACCAAGGTCGATCCCTACGTGGTGATGGCGCTCGCCGCCACCACCACCACGCGCCTGCGCCTCACCACCGCGGTGGCGATGGCCTTCCCGCGCAGCCCCACCGTCACCGCGATGTCGGCGTGGACGATCGTCGCCCGCGCGCTCGCCGATCAGCCCCGGTAGTTCTCGTTGGGCCGCTTCATCTCGAAGATGTCGTGGACGTACGTGTACTGGTGGCCGGCGAGACGGCCCACCGGCTTGAGCCGCGCCATGTCGATGCGCCCGGTGGCCGCGTCGTAGACGTCGTCGCGGACGTGGAAGTAGACGATCTCGCCCAGGACCAGGCTGTGCGGGCCGCGGCCCACCGGGATGATCCGGGCCACCCGGCACTCGAGGCTGATGGGGGACTGGACCACGCGGGGTGAGCGCACCCGCACCCCGGGGGCGGCGGTGAGCCCGGTGAGCGCGAACTCGTCCACCTCGGGCGGGTACTCGCCGGAGGTGAGATTCATCTGCTCGGCCCGGTCGTCGTCCACGATGTTGACCACGAAGTCGCCGGTGTGCTCGGCGTTCCGGACGGTGTCCTTGCGATCCTTCGCCCGCGGGCCCGAGGAGAACGCGATGGTCGGCGGGTCCTGGCAGACGCCCATGAAGAAGCTGAAGGGGGCGAGATTGTTGACGCCGTCGGCGCCCACCGTGGAGACCCAGGCGATCGGCCGCGGCACCACGCAGCCGATCAGCAGCTTGTAGGTGGACTCCGACTTCATGGTCTGGGGATCGAGCTCCATGGGGTTCGTCTCCTCCGGGTCAAGGGTGGCCTGCCGCCGCGCGGGGCCGCGGCGGGTCACGTCCGCCGCGCCGTCCGCCGAGCTTGCTCCAGACGCCCGCCAGGCGCAAGCGGCGGGGTGCGCTAGCCGGGAAGCTCCACGAAGTAGAACGAGGTCACATGGACCCGGTAGCCGGGGCTATCGGGCACCGCGACGTCGAAGTAGGCCCGGCCGTGGCCGGGAATCGTGTCGCCGAGCGGCGCGACCACGCTCGCGGTGTCCCGCCCGCCCGCGTCGATCTCGTGGATGCGCAGCGCGACGTTGATCGCGGACTCGCCGTAGTCGTTGTAGACGTAGCCGGCGGTCCGGGCGCGGCCGGGCGCGCCCGGGCCGGCCGTCCACTCGACGTGGAAGAAGTGATCGGCATTCCGCCCGGATGCATGAGACCTTTTAAAACCGCGCCACTTCTGCTAAATTGAGCTTCCGGGCCATGGAGCGCGGGTCTGGAAAGGTCGAGGTCGGGGCGTGGCGAGCAAGGGCATCCAGGACCTGGTCGGGCAGGTGATGATCGACAAGGAGTTCCTCGCCGAGCTCGTGCGCGAGCCGGCGCGGGTGCTGGCGAGCTTCGATCTGACCGCGGACGAGCGGGCGGCCATCATGCAGGCCCTGGGCAGTACCTCCAACGTCTCGGACCGGGACCGGGCGCGCGCGCTCCAGAACGTCATGCTCAAGCGCTGGGCCACCTGATGCCGGGGCCCGCGGGACGGAGCTGAGTGGCCAGCCTCCCGGAAATCGGCTTCCTGCGCCGGGTCGTCCTCTTCAAGGACGTCGAAGAGCAGGTGATTCTCGCCCTCTGGCCGAGCTTCCACGAGCGCCGCCTCAAGAAGGGCGACGTGCTGTTCCGCGCGGGCGATCCGGGCGAGGAGCTGTTCCTGATCAAGGACGGCAGCATCGTCGTCTCCAAGCCGGTCACCGGGCGGGTGGAGCAGGTGCTCTCGCGCCTGGCTCCCGGCGAGGTCTTCGGCGAGATGAGCGTCTTCGGCGACGAGCGGCGGCGCTCGGCCACCTGCCAGGCCGAGGTGGACAGCGTACTCTACAGCCTCGATCGCGACAGCCTCAACCGGTTCGTCGCGAGCAGCCCGCTCGCCGCCGCCAAGTTCTTCCAGCAGATGGCGCAGGTCGCCTTCAAGCGGCTGCGCGATTCTTCCGATCTGGTCGCCGAGGTCACGCGCTGGGGGCTGGAGGCCACCGGCCTCGACATCGAGCACAAGTAGCGGGGGCGGGGAGCCGAGAGCGTGAGCGAGGTCGGCGACAAGACCGCGGAGGGCAGGCCCAAGCGCACGCGGATCGAGCTGCTGGTCCGCGAGGCGGACGGCGACGGATTCGAGACCCGGGAGATCCCCAGCGGGGTCGCCTACCTGCACAGCCGGCCCCAGCGCATTCCCGACGCGGACTGGGAGATGGCGCGACTGCCCTACGCGCCCGCGGGCGTCGTCACCTACGCCCTCAAGAACCGCCGCACCGAGCAGATCATCCAGATCACCGAGACCGAGAAGTTCCTCTGGGAGCAGATGGACGGCCGCGCCTCGCTCCAGGAAATCGCGACCTCGTACCTGCTCCACTTCGGCTCGTTCGACTTCGAGATCATCCCGACCCTGATCGTGAAGCTGCTGCGCGCCGACCTGCTCACGATGCGGCCGGTCTCGCGCCTGCGCGCGGTGCTGGCCCGGAACCGGCGCAACCCGGCCGCGCGGGCGATGGAAGGCACGCTCCACGCGCTGGAGCGGCTGACCGTGACGAGTCGCCGCTCGCACCAGTTCTTCGAGCGCATATACCGGTACGGCGGCTTCCTGCTGTTCACGCCGTGGGCCATCGCGTTGCTCGCGATCGCGGTGGGGCTCGGCACCATCAGCGGCATCAAGATCTGGAACAATCTGGGCGAGGTGACCCACGGGCTGGCGAGCCACCCGCTGGTCGCGATCCTGCTCGTGAAGATCGTGTTCTGGCTCACCGTGATCAACCATCAGATCATCCACGCGCTCGCCTGCATCCACTACAAGCGGCGCGTGCGCGAATTCGGCTTCACGATCCTGCACGGCTTCATCCCGACCTTCTACGCCGACGTCACCGACATCTTCATGGCCACCCGCCGCGCGCGGGTGGTCAACGCGGTGGCGGGCCCGCTCTTCCACCTCTTCCTGGGCGGCCTCTGCTTCTGGATCGCCACCCTGCTCCAGCCGGGCCTGATGCAGGGGTTCGTCGCGGCCTCCGCCATCCTGCAGATCCAGTCGTTCTTCATCAGCCTCTACCCGTTCTGCTTCCTCGAGATGGACGGCTACCACATCCTGGTCGAACTGGTCGGCGTGCCCACGCTGAACCACGACTCGGTGCGCTTCGTGCGCGAGTCGCTCTGGCGGCGGATCCGCACCGCCACCCGGCTGACCCGGCAGGAGACGATCGGCCTGGCCTACTTCGGGCTCTCCCTCGTCTCCATCGCGGGCTTCGTGCTGCTGAACGTCTGGCTGCTCACGAGCGCCGGCAAGTCCTAGCCGCCGCCGCGAATCACGAGGGCGACCAAGCGGCCGACGGACTCGCCGAGCGCTTCCGGGAGCTCCTCCGGCGCGTCCTCGAGCACGCGCCGCTGCTCGTCCTCGCTGAGCGCTTCGAGGCGGGCCTGGGCGCGCCGCCGCACTTCGGGCGCGAGCAGGCGGGCGACCTCGAGCACGAAGCGGAGCGCCTGCTCGGCGCGCTCCTGCGGGGAGGCGGCGCCGGCCCGCGCCGCCGCCCCCGCCTCGCGCAGCCGGCGGCTCAGGCGGATGCCCTGGCCGTGCACGCGGAGGAGATCGCCGGGCACCGGACCCCACTCGAGCGCGAGGTCATCGGTCACCGCCGTGATGGCGGCGGCCAGCGCGGGCGCGCTCTCCCGCGCGATCAGCTCGCCGAGCGCGCCCCGCCAGATCGGCGGCAGCGGCGCGGGCGCCGCCGTGTCCGCGGCGGGCGGGGGCGACTCGAGGATCTCGCCGGCGCGGTCCAGCACCAGCCGATCCTCCAGTGGCCCGCCCAGCGCCCACAACGAGCAGATCACGCGGTCGCCCTCGGTCCGGACCACGCGGGGCTCGCGGCGCCGGATCTCCTGCCACTCCGGACGATAGAACGGCACGCCGTCCACCACGACCTTCTCGATCTCGTGCCGGAGCTGCACGACCACGCCGGGCCGCACGTGCTGCGTCTCGAACGGGGCCGGACGCCAGTCGAGCGCGCCGTCGGCCAGGAAGCGCTCGAGCGGCAGCCCTTCGCCCACCGCGTAGCGAAAACACTCGAGCAGCGCGGTGAACAGCTGCTCGGTGGGGTAGGGCCCGCGGTAACGCACGGTGGCCACTCCGCGGTCCTTCATGAGGCCCGCGATCAGGTTGAGCAGGGCGGTGCCGCCGCCGGGAGGCAGCCGCCGTGGCTCGAACAACGGGGGGATGAAGTCCGGGCGCGCGTAGTCGAGCGACTGGAAGAGGGTCAGGCGCTCGCGCGTGGCCCACGGCGCCTCGGGCTCCATCAGCCAGACCCGGTCCGAGCCGCCCCAGGCCGGATGGGTGTCCGCGCCCGGCTCGAGGCCGAGCCAGCGGCCGTCCGGGAGCAGACACTTGGCCCACGCGAGCCCCCCGTCGTCGCGCCACCGGCACGCGGCGATCAGATGCCCGCGACGATCGAACTGGAGCAGCCGGCGCCGCGCGCGGCCCGGCGCGTAGGCGACCAGCGAGCCCGCGCGCCCGGCCGCGACCGGCGGGTCCGGATCCTCGAGCGCGGCGGCGAGCCCGGCGATCCCTTCGGGATCGAGGGCGATGACGTCGGGGCGCGCGAGCCAGGCGCGCAACCGGGGCAGCGCGGCGCGGTCCAATCAGCGTCTCAGGTCGAGGTGGGGATTCGCCGCATGAGCCGATACCGGCCCGAGTGTATCATCGCGGCGCGCCGCGGTTGCCGGACCGTGGGGGTGCGGATACAATGCGGCGCGTGAAGGTCCGGCCGATGGTGATGGGAATCGCGCTGTGGCTCGGCGCGTGCGCGCCGATCTCGGTGCCCATGCCGATCCAGCCCTTCCCGGACGTTCCGGTGCCCGCCCAGTGGATCCCGTACTCGGACGACTGGGCCATCATTCGCACCCCGAAGGTCACCGCGGCGCGCCTGATCTACTTCACCCAGACGAGCGTGGAGGCGACCCTGGCCGACGCGCGCCGGCTGCTCGGGAACGCGGGCTGGATGGAGAGCCGGAGCGAGCGCTTCGTGAACGCGGAGAAGTTCCCCGGGGTGTGGGCCGAGTTCCTCAAGGGCGACGACATCTGCCGGGTGACGGTCATCGAGGGCGCGGGCGCCACCCACGTGGAGTACACGCTCGCCCGGGTGAACCCGGGCGCCTGATGGCCACTCCCGATCTCGGCTGGATCCCCGCGGGCGAGCTCGCCGCGCTCATTCGCGGCAAGCGGGTCTCGCCGGTGGAGGTGGTGGACGCGGTGCTGGCGCGCATCGAGCGGCTCAATCCGACGCTCAACTGCTTCGCGGCGGTGACCGTCGAGGAGGCGCGCGACGCCGCGGTGGCCGCCGAGGTGGCGGTGATGACCGGCGAGGCCCTCGGGCCGCTCCACGGCGTGCCGGTGTCCATCAAGGACCTGCTCTTCACCCGGCGCGTGCCCACCACCGGGGGCTCGCGCCTCTTCGCCGATCACGTGCCCGAGGAGGACGCGGTCAGCGTGGAGCGCCTCAAGGGCGCGGGCGCCATCGTCATCGGCAAGACCACCACGCCCGAGTTCGGCCACAAGGCGGTGACGGAGAGCCCGCTCTTCGGCATCACCCGCAATCCGTGGAACCGCGCCCTCACGCCGGGCGGCTCGAGCGGGGGCGCGGGCGCGGCGGTGGCCGCGGGTCTGGGTCCGCTCGCGGTGGGCACGGACGGCGGCGGCTCCATCCGCATCCCCGCGTCCTTCTGCGGGATCTACGGGCTCAAGCCCTCCTTCGGCCGCGTCCCGCAGAATCCCGGGTTTCCCGGCTGGGAGACCTTGTCGCACACCGGGCCCATGACCCGCACGGTCCGCGACGCCGCGCTCCTGCTGGAGGCGATCGCGGGCCCCGACGATCGCGATCGCCACTCGCTGCCCGCCGCCACGCGCTCGTTCCTGGCCGCGTGCGAGGACGGTATCGCGGGGTTGAGCGTGGCCTGGTCGCCCGATCTCGGCTACGCGCGGGTCGACCCGGAGGTGGCCGATCTCTGCGCGGCGGCGGCCGAGCGCTTCGAGAGCTTCGGCGGCCACGTGGAGGTGGTGTCGCCCTCCTGGGAGGATCCCGAGGAGACCTTCCGGATCACGGTCGGCGCCGAGACGTGGAGCGCGTGGAGCGACCGGCTGGAGGCCGACGGCGAGAAGATGGACCGGTCGCTGCGCGCCCTGCTGCGCTTCGGGGCCGGCGTCACCGCCGCCCAGTACCTCGGCGCGCTACGGCGGCGGCAGGAGTTCTGGACCGAGGTGCAGCGCTTCCTGGCGCGCTTCGACCTGCTGATCACGCCCACGGTGGCGGTGCCCGCCTTCGAGGTCGGCAAGCCGGGGCTCAACGAGGTCAACGGCCAGCCGTCCTCGCCGCTCGGCTGGACGCCGTTCTGCTTCCCGTTCAACCTCACCGGCCAGCCCGCCGCCACCGTCCCGGTCGGCTTCACGCGCGCGGGGCTGCCGGTGGGACTGCAGATGGTCGGGCGTCGCCACGCCGATCACACCGTGCTGGCCGCCTCCGCCGCCTTCGAGGCCGCGCAGCCCTGGGTGGACCGCCGGCCGCCGGTCGACTAGCCCGGCGGCTCGGGCCGGAGAGCACGAGCGCCACCGCGCGCGGAGAATCCACGTGATGCGATTCGTCCTGATCTGCATGGGGGGCGCCGTCGGGACCGGGGCCCGGTACCTGCTCGGGGGCGTCGTGGCCCGCTGGGCCGGTCCGGACTTCCCGTACGGGACCCTGCTCATCAACGTGCTCGGCTCCTTCCTGATCGGGCTCGTCCAGCAGGTGGGGCTCTCCTCCCTGTTGATCCCCGAGGCCCTGCGCCTGGCGCTCGCCATCGGCGTCCTGGGCGGGTTCACCACGTACTCGTCCTTCTCCTACGAGACCATCAAGCTGTTGGAGGCGGGTTCGTGGGCGGCCGCGACCGGGTACGTCGCGCTCACCACCGCGCTGTGCCTCGCCTGCTGCGCGGCGGGACTATCACTCGGCCGCGTCCTGATCGAGGGAAGGGGAGGATGGTAGCCATGCGGAGACTGGACGGAGAGCAGGTCCTGATGCGGATCTTCATCGGCGAGAGCGACCGGTGGGAGCATCGCCCGCTCCACTCCGCGCTCCTCGAGCTGTTCCGCCGCGAGGGGCTGGCCGGCGCCACCGTGCTGAGGGCGGTGGCCGGTTTCGGCGCCAACTCGGTGGTGCATACCGCCAACATCCTCCGCCTCTCCGCCGACCTCCCGCTGGTGATCGAGGTGGTGGACTCCCAGGAGCACCTGGACCGCGTGCTGCCCGAGGTGGACCGCATGATGCGGGGCGGGCTCATCACCATGGAGAAGGTGCGGGTACTGAGGTACGAGCAGACCCCGGGCTAGCGCTTCGGCGCTCCGCTCTGCTGCCACTTCTCCGCCTCCATGACGCGGGCCCGGTGCTCGCGCAGCGCCTGGTCGTAGCGCCGCAGCATCGCGTCGCGCTCCGCGTGGGCCTGCAGCCGCTCCGTCAGCATCCCGGCCAGGAAGGCCACCGCCATCGCCGCGAGGAGGATGAGCGCCTGGAAGACGCGGCGGGCGCGGGAGGCATCGCGCGGCATGGTCGGTATGATAGCAAACGCCGGCACGAGAGCGGCCGCGGAGGCCACCCTTGATACCGGGGTGAGAATGACAGGAGGCATCGATGATGCGGACACTGGCGCGGGTCGTGAGCACGGCGGTCCTGGCGGCGCTGCTGATCGGCCCGGGCGCGGGGGCCGCGCGGGCCCAGATCGGGACCCGCACGGCCGGCGACGATCTGCGCGTCGAGTGGAGCGCGTCGGATGATCGCCGCGGCCGGCCGGTGGTGAGCGGCTACGTTCACAACCGACGGGCGGGTACCTATGCGATCGGGGTGCGGCTTCTCGTGGAGGCGCTCGACGGCTCGGGGCGGGTGGTCGGCTCCACCACCGGATACGTCATGGGCGACGTGCCGCCGTCCAGCCGCTCGTATTTCGAGATCAAGGCTCCCGCCAAGGCCGCGAGCTACCGGGTCACGATCGACTCGTTCGACTGGCGAGGCTACGGGGCCGGAGGAGGCTAGAAGATGGCGCGTCGGCCGTTCTCGCGGGCTCTCCGCCCGCTGCTGCTCTCGTTGATGGCTCTCGGCGCTCCGACGCTGGCGCCGGCCGCGCCCGCGCCGGACGACCCGTACGTGGCGGGCTACGCGGGCGCGGTGCTCGAGCGCGAGTTCAAGCTCCCCCGGCGCGCGGTGACGGTGCGGAACGGCGTCCTGACGCTCGACGGCGCGCAGCTCGCGGGGAGCGATCGCGCCAAGGTGCTGGCCACGCTGTCGAGCCTGCCCGGGGTGGTGCGCGTCGAGGTGCGCGAAGCCGCCGCCCCGGCGCCGGCGGTCTCCGCCGGGGCGGCCCCGGCCGCGGTGTCGACCCAGCCCACGGGATGGCTGCCGATCGGTCACCTCTTCCAGCCGTTCCTGGCGGACCCGCGCTGGCCGCACTTCTCGGCCGCGTACCGCTACTACCTGGGCAACCCGGACTTGACCCACGTGGGCGCGGTGAGCTTCGGCGAGACCATCCCGCTCTTCCGGGACAATAGCTTCGCGGGCAGCCAGTGGGAGGCGGGCATCCAGGCCGGGGTGTTCGCGCTGTTCCAGATGGACGCACCGTCCAAGGACCTGCTCAACGCCGACTACTTCGCCGCGCTGTACGGGGCCTGGCGGCGCGGCCCGCTCTCCGCGCTGGGGCGCGTGTTCCACCAGAGCTCGCACCTGGGCGACGAGCTGCTGCTGCGCTCGCGGGTCGAGCGGATCAACCTGACCTACGAGAGCGTAGATCTCAAGCTCTCCTACGACCTGCCGTGGGGCTTCCGGATGTACGGCGGCGGCGGGTACCTGTTCGATCAGGAGCCCGAGACCCTCAAGCCGTGGACGGCGCAAGGGGGCGTGGAGTTCCGCAGCCCGTGGACACTCGCGGCCGGCCATATCCGGCCGGTGGCCGCGGTCGATCTGCAGACCCGCGAGGAGAACAAGTGGCACCTGGACGCGTCGGTGCGCGGCGGCGTCCAGCTCGAGAGCGTGCGCGTGCTCGACCGTAGCCTGCAGCTGCTCGTCGAGTACTTCCATGGCAACTCGCCCGACGGGCAGTTCTACAAGCGTCGCGTGGACTACCTCGGCCTCGGCGCCCACTTCCACTTTTAGCTTCTCGCGCGGGCGGCGCGGGACGGCAGGGGGCCGGCGGGGCGCGGCGGGCGGGAGGG
>Ga0209640_10005226_pt1 | contig 11354 bp, 6 predicted proteins | sample RifCSP10_1_FD_184018 | JGI IMG/M metagenome (GOLD analysis project Ga0209640, IMG submission 184018) | Soil microbial communities from Rifle, Colorado - Rifle CSP2_sed 10_1 (SPAdes) (version 2) | ecosystem: Environmental > Terrestrial > Deep subsurface > Rock core/Sediment | place: Rifle...
GTGGCCGGCGATCTTCAGGCCGCGCCCGTCGATCACGAGCTTCGCGCCCTCGCGCTCGCCGCTGTCGATGTACGAGGTGACCTTGTCGCGATGTTGCCGGGTGACGAGGGCGCTCATGTCTATGCCCTCGCTGTCGCCCGGACCGATCATTACCGCTTTGGCCTTGTCTGCAAGGAGCTTGACGAGTGGATCGCCTGCCGCGCCGACTGCAACGACAACCGAGATTGCCATGCAGCGCTCACCCGCCGAGCCGTAGGCCGCGCCGATCAGCGCCTCAGCCGTGAATTCGAGGTCTGCGTCAGGCAGCACGACGGCGTGGTTCTTCGCCCCGCCGAGTGCCTGTACGCGCTTGCCGTTGCTCGCGCAGGTCTCGTAGATATATTTGGCTATCGGCGTCGAGCCGACGAAGGACACCGCGTGGATGCCGGGGTGATTGAGGATCGCGTCGACCGCTTCCTTGTCGCCGTGCACAACGTTCAGCACGCCGTCGGGCAGCCCCGCTTGTTTGAACAGATCGGCCATCAACATCGAGGCCGAGGGCACCTTCTCCGAGGGTTTGAGGATGAAGGTGTTGCCGCAGGCAATCGCCATCGGAAACATCCACAGCGGCACCATCACCGGGAAGTTGAACGGCGTGATGCCGGCACATACGCCGACCGGTTGGCGTATCGAGTAACTGTCGACGCCGGTGCCGACGTTTTCCGAGTATTCGCCCTTCAGGAGGTGCGGCGCGCCGCAGGCGAACTCGATCACCTCGATACCGCGCTGCACCGAACCCATGGCGTCGGGTAAGGTCTTGCCGTGTTCCTCGACGATGATCTTAGCCAGGTCCTTCTGGTGTTGTTGCATCAGTTGGAGGAACTTCTGCATGATGCGCGCGCGGCGTAAGGGGGTCGTGTCGCGCCAGCCATGCAGCGCCGAGGTCGCGGCCTTGACCGCGGCGTCGATGGTATCAGCGCCGCAGAACGCGACGCGCCTGGTGACCTCACCCGTGGCGGGGTTGTAGACATCGCCGGTGCGGCCGGCGGGCAGGTGGGTGCGGCCGAATATCCACGCGGGAACGATTTGCACTTTCAAATCCGAGGGTTTGCTCATTGAGCTATCCAGGGGAGCGGAAAATTATACATCCAGTTCCTAACCTCACTTCTGTGTCATTGTCATTATGCCCACCCGCCTTGTTATTAATCAGTGTACAGGTTTCGGGCTAAGCATATTCGGTATTGCACCGGGTGAATATTAGTCGTTAGGAGATGATGGGACAAGCCTCAAGTACAGGCGATGCTGGTAGTGAGCGTAGGTTGGTGTTGCCGAATTAATGACAACAGCTGTCTTCAGGTGACGGTCCGGTTGATCTTTGCAGGAACCGGCGGACCCAGCAGCGCCGGCAGCACAAACAACGTGCAGAACAGTGTACAGCCGAGAGCGATACTCAACAGACTGCCCATGCTCGCGGTGCCGGGATGGCTGGACAGCATGAGACTGCCGAAGGCCGTGCCGGTCAACAAAGCGCTGAACAGCACGGCACGGGCCGTGGCTGATTGCAGTGGCATGGCCATGCCATTGCGCCAGTTGATGACAAAATAGATCGCGAAGGACACGCCGATGCCCAGGATCAGGGGTAAGGCGATGATGTTGGCGAAATTCAGCGGCAAGCCGGTGGTCACGCAGATAATCAGTGTGATGAGCGCGGCCAGCATCAACGGCGCCAGCACCAGGATGACATCCACGGCGCGGCGCAGCACGAAGGCCAGCAGGATAGTAATGGCGGCGATCGCCAGCAGTCCGGCCGTGACGAAGGCGTTAACGATAGTACGGCCCGATTCGATGCTGCTGATGACGGCGCCGCCGGCTTTGGGTGCGATGGTACGCACGGCTGCCGCGAATGTCTCGCGCACGTGATTGTCGCGCACGTCGCCGGTCGAGAAGACCTCGATGCGGGCACGGCCATCAACTGCCATCCATTCACTACGCAGATTGCCCGGTAAGCTCTCGACGCTGACCGGGCCGGCCTGTAAGGCGCTATCGAGATTGTTCAATTCAAAAGGCAGGTCGGTCAATAATACGTCTTCCAGCGCCCGCAGGGGAGCGGGATTACGGTCCAGTAATTCATTAAGTGTCTGCAGCAAGCGGCTGACGGGTTCCTGCAACTCCGGATTAATAGTAGCGGCGGCGATTCGATCGCGGCTGTGCCGCAGCCGTGCCAATGTCTGATCGTCGCCGGCCGGGTCTGCAGACAATTCCTGCACAGTCACCGGGCCGGTGAGCAGGGCCAGTTCGTCGACGATTTCAAGTTTCTCGTCCTGATCGTCGGGAACAAAGCTTGCCAGCGTCAGGACCTGGTCAACATCGGGTACCTGCCGCAGACGCTCGGCAAGTGTTACGGCCGCATCCAGTGACGGTTCGAGTATGGAGATCGTAAACGGCGTGGCCGTGGGGCTGCCCATCAGGTCGTACAGGGTCGCGACTGATTCTGATTTGGGATCCTTAAGATTCAGGGGATCGAAGTCGAATTGCAGCTTCGGTGCGATAACGATGCCTACGATCATGGCCAGCGCCGCTGCCGCGATGATAAGCCGGCGTTTGCCAAGGACGAAAGTATCCGCCGGCGCGGCCCAGGTGAAACCGGCATGTTTGAGTCCCCGGCGCGGCCGCAACAGCACGATTAGTGCCGGTAACAGGGTCAGATTCAGCAGCAGCGCGATCAGCATCCCGGCGCCGGAAATAATACCAAGTTCCGCCATGCCCTTATAGTCGGTCGGGATCAGTGACAAGAAACCGACGGCGCAGGCAGACGCTGCCAGGGTGAGCGAGACACCGGTGGTGCCCGCCGTGGCCTGCAGGGCGTCATAGAGTTCTTCGGTGCGCGCGTGCTCGTCCAGATAACGTACTGAAAACTGGATGCCGAAATCGACGGCGATACCGATAAACAGGACAATGAAGGCTATGGAAATGATATTGATTTCGCCCACCGCGGCGGCCGCGAACGCGGAGGTCAGGATCACGCCCGCGATGAGGGTCGCGAGTATGCAGGCCACCAGCCGCACCGAACGCACCGCCAGCAGCAGCAGGATGGTCACCAGGGTGAGTGACACGACCGCGGCCAGTTGGGTGCCTTCGGCGACAGTGGCGAATTCCTCATCGGCCAATGCCACCGATCCGGTCAGACGTACGCGTACACCCTGATCCGGCGTCAGCCCCAGTTCGGCCGCGGTGGTGCGTATGAAGGCGGCGGCATCCGCACCGGCGCTGAGGCTGCTGTAATCCAGCGCCGGCTGGACCAGCAGAAAGCGGCGTAATTCATCGGGCTCCGGCGTGCGGCCGGTGACCAGCTTGCGCCATGACAACGGTTCTGTCTTTCCAGAGAGTACGGATTGCATACTGTTGGTTACGGCCGTCAGCGGTTCGGCGACGCGTGCCGCGCTGATGTCGCCGTCGTTTACGCCATCAATGGCATCCGCGAGCACCGTGAACAGACTGCCCAGCGACATATCTGCGGCCAGTGTGCCAAGAAATGGCTGCACCTCGGCGACTTGCGTGGCGAGATCGCGTAACTCATCGACATCCAGGTACAGCAGGCCATGACGGGTGAAAAAGCCGCCTGCATCAGGCCGGCGGACACTGTGGATCAAAGCGGATTGCGTTTGCAGTTGTTGTTCGAGGGCCGCCACGGCATGTTCTGCGCGTGCCGGTGTCTGGGCGTCCACAACAACGGCCAGCAGACCGTTGTTTTGCGGGAAGGCGGCATTGAATTCCAGTTCCGTCTGGCGCCATGGCAGGTCACTGGGAAACAGTTTGTCCGTGTCGGTATACATGCCGAGATTGGTAGCGGCATACCAGCCGGCGAGGATGGTTACGATGATTGCGGCGCCAGCGACAAGCGCGGCCCTCCGGCAGCAGGCATGAACAGTGGAAATGAGCAATCGCCGGAGCAAAGCTTGGTTTTGCTTAATTGCCGAGTAACGCGGCTGCTGTGCTCGTTGGCACGGATGTTCCGGCAGCGCTGCTACGGTGCCGGAACAGGCGCCTGAGGAATTCCTGGCCATCGTCGACGACGGTGAAGATCGACGGCACCATAAACAGGCTCATGGCCGTTGAGACAATCAGGCCGCCGATGACAGCTACACCCATGGGAGAACGGAAACTCGGATCGCCGGCCCAGCCCATGGCGATCGGGGTCATGCCCGCGCCCATGGCAATCGACGTCATGACTATCGGCCGGGCGCGCTTCGAACAGGAATCAATCAGGGCATCGAATCGCGACATCCCGTGATCGCGCTGTGCCATGATGGCGTATTCCACCAATAAAATGGAGTTTTTCGAGACGATACCCATCAGCATCAACATGCCAATCAGCGAGGGAATGGCCAGGCCGTAGCCACACAGCAACAGGGCGACCACGGCGCCGGCGGCGGATGGCGGCAAGGCCGAGAGGATGGTGAGCGGCTGGATGAATTGATGGAACAGCAATACCAGCACGGCATAGATGCACAGTACGCCGATCGCCATGGCCATGGCGAAATTGCCGAACAACTGCTGGATCCATTTTGCATCGCCGGTGCGCAGCAGGGTCACGCCGTCCGGCAGATTGCGCAGGGACGGCAATGCTTCAATCGCATCCAGGGTATCCCCGAGCGGCAGGCCATTCAGACTCGCGTCGATGGTGATGTTACGGGCGCGGTCGACGCGTGTGATCTCGACCGGTCCCGCGCCCAGTGACACATCAGCTACGTTCATCAGCGGGACCGGACCGGCCTTGCCGGGCACGGACAGCATGCGGATCCGTTCCAGATCGCCGCGGGCGTCGTCGTTCAAACGGACCCGGATGGGGATCTGGCGATTATCCAGGTTGAACTTGGCGAGCCCGGTCTCGACGTCGCCGGTGGTGGCGATACGTGTCACCAGGCCGATGGTATCGGTGGTCACGCCGAGTTCGGCGGCCCGGTCGGCCAGCGGCCGGATAATGATTTCCGGTTTCAGCAACGCCGCACTGCTGGTCACGGTGCCTAGTCCTGGATAAGTCCGTATCTCGCGTTCGGCAACTGCGGCAGCTTGCGCCAGCCGTTGCGGATCGTCGCCGGCCAGGGTGATATTCAGGCGATCGCCGCCCGCGCCCTGGAACTGCAGACGCACGCCCGGCACATCCCGCAAGATTTCGGTAGCCTTGCGTTCAAAGTCCTGCTGGGCGCCGCGTGTGCCGTCCGGGTTGTTCAGCAGGATGGTCAGCGTGCCACGCCGTACAGCACCGGCTGAACCGCCACTGCCGGGACCCATGCCGCCACCGCCCTGGGAGCCAATGGCGGTATAGATGCTGCGGACCTCCGGCATAGGAACAAGCCGTTTGCGGACGGTTTCACTGACCGCCAGCGTGTCTTCCAGGGTTGAACCGGGAGTGAGTTCCACGGACAGGCGTGTGAATCCGTTATCGCCGGCCGGTGCGAAGCCCTGGCTTAAAAACGGAAAGGCTGACAGCATAGCTGCCAGGATAACGGTACCTATCGCAATGGTGGTCCAGCGATGGCTGAGGCACCAGCGGATGCGGCGCAGGTACCAGGTCAGCAGGCGTGGCTCCTGGACCGGTTTGTTGTGTGGTTTCAGCAGATTGGCCGCCATCATCGGCGTCAGCATGCGCGCGACCAGCAGCGAGAACAGGACGGCGACCGTCACCGTCACGCCAAAGGGGGCGAAGAATTTGCCGGAGATACCGCTCATGAAAGCGACCGGTATAAAAACAGCACAGATGGTGAAGGTTGTCGCGACGACCGCGAGACCAATCTCGATAGCGGCGTCCATCGCCGCTTCGCGTGGGGGCTTACCTTGGCGTAGATGGCGCACGATGTTTTCAACCTCGACGATGGCATCGTCGACCAGGATGCCCACCACCAGCGTCAGGGCCAGCAAGGTGAGAATATTCAATGAGAAGCCCAGAATGTATATCACCCAGAAGGTCGGGATAATTGACAGTGGTAAGGCGATAGCGGAGACGAGGGTCGCGCGCCAGTCACGCAGAAACAACCAGACGACCAGCACGGCGAGGATGGCCCCTTCGATCAACATTTCCATCGATGAGTCGAAGGATGTCTGGATATAGTCTACCGTGGAACTAACCTCTGCAAATCTCACATTAGGATAGGTTTCGGCGAGTTGTTCGACCGTCTTCCGCGCCTCTTCTGCGACTCCCAGGGCGCTCGCGCCCCAGGATCTGACAATCTCGAAGCCGACGACAGGTTCGCCGTTTAACAGCGCCAGTTGGCGTTGTTCCGAGGCCTGATCCCGGATCTCGGCAATGTCTTCCAGGCGCATGTTCCGGCCGTCCGGCAGTACGACAGGCAGTGCCGCCAGGTCTTGCACAGATTTCAGAATTCCGGTCGTGCGCACGGTTTGTTCCAGGCCGCCGACGCGGCCTTCACCGCCTGGAAATTCGGCCTGGGTCCGGCGCAACTGGCGCGAGACATCATTGGCAGTAGCGCCGAGCGCGGCCATGCGATCCGGATCCAGATCAACGCGGATTTCACGCGACACGCCACCGATACGGCTGACGCGGCCGAGACCCGGCACTGCGGTCAGTTCCCGCGCGACAACCAGATCCACGAACCACGACAGTTCCGTATCACTCATCCTGTCGGATGCCACGCTCCAGGTCACCATCGGCAGACCAGCGGTGGTGGCGCGCGAAATGAACGGCTCATTGGCATCCTGCGGCAGGTCGGGCCGGATGCGTGTCAGGGCATCGCGGACATCATCGATGGCTTCGCTCATGTCCTGACCGAAACGGAACTCGATGACGGTGGTCGAAGCACCTTCGTTCACGGTCGAGCGGAGTTGCTCGATCCCGGCGATGGACATCACCGCGTCCTCGACCTTACGCGTCACTTCCGATTCGAGCTGGGACGGGGCTACACCACCGTAGGCGACCGTCACGATTACCGCCGGAAATTCGATGTCCGGCCGGTCCTGGACACCAAGTTTCGGGAAACTGATCAGACCGGCGATCGTCAGCGCCGTGAATATGACGATGACCGGAACCGGGTTGCGTATTGACCAGGTAACGAAATTCATGGATCAGTCCGTGGCAGCGACCGCTACGATATCGCCGTCCTTGAGAAAACCGGCGCCGCCTTTGACGAGCACTTCGCCAGCCTGGACGCCGCTCGTTATTTCAATGAAATTTGATTGCACGATGCCGGTTTCAACACGCCGGCGCTCGACTGTCTGATCGTCGCGGAGGATGAATACATAGCTGTAACCATCCGAATTGATCACACTTTCCATTGGCGCCGTGAATGACGGGCTGCGGCTGACTTCAATCTCACCGCGGGCGTACATGCCCGGGCGGATCCGCCCATCCGCGTTAATGTCGACGTAGACCAGTCCGGTACGCGTCGTGCTGATGATAGTTGGTGCGACAATACGGACAGTACCAGTAAAGCTTGCGCCATCTGCGGTAGTAATCTGCACCGGCAGGCCGGGACGCAAATCGCTCAACCGGGCTTCCGGCACTTCGCCACGCCATTCGATACGCCCATTCCGTAACAGGCGCAGCATTTCGCTGCCGGCCTGGACTATTTGTCCCACATTGATGCTCCGCGAGGTAATTACACCATCATCCGGTGCTGTAACGCTCGCGAATTGCAGCCGTAAGCGGGATGTATCGAGATCAGCTTGGGCTGACTCCACCCGTGCCTGCGCTCCGAGTTCTTCACTAATTAAACGGTCGAGATCCGCTTCCGTCAGTAAGGAACGGGCCGAAAGTGCCTGAGCCCGTTTTAAGGCGGCCCGTGCATTAAGTAATTCCGCTTCGCGTTGTTTCAAGGTGGCCTGTCTGGAGGCCAGCTCCGCTTCCAGGAGCGCCGTCGACAGATGGACCAATTCCTGGCCCTTGCTGACCTGGTCGCCGACGTCAACATAGACTTCAGCCACCCGGTAGCCGCCGACCTCCGGACTGATCACAACTTCCTGCCAGGCATGTATGGAACCATTGGCGGTGACGGTCCGCGTTAATTCCACCTGCGTCAGTTTAATGGTTGTGACTGTAAGTGCCGCGTTCGCGGGGTTTGCCTTGTTGACTTGCTGTTCCTGGGCCGGACTGCTGCCATACAGAGAAACGCCGGTCATGGTTGCTATCACCAGACATACGGTGATAGAAAATAACGTCAGACGACTGCTACGTCGGAAGGTTGATAAGTTGTACATAAGTGTTTTAAGGCTTGGACGGATTGCCAAATATAAGTAAGCTGATATGATATCAGTTATCTGATATTTGGCAATATGACTTTAATGACTCAAATTGAGACTGCAATCCAGCCATCTGGTTCACATGAAGAGCATCCAGCCCATGTGATTGGCTTTTTATTTAAAGCCTTGCATCATAGCTTACGGCATGCCATGGATGAGTCATTACGCAGACATCAGATAGACCTGTCGTTCGCTCACTTTGTGACATTGTTTGGTGTTTACTGTGAACCCGGTATTAACGGCGCATCTCTGGCCCGGCGTGGTATGGTTTCCGCACAGACCATGAATGCCGTTTTACGCCGTTTGGAACGCGATGGCCGAATTGAGCGGCGGCCACATCCGGACAGCCGGCGTGCAGACAGCTGGTATGTGACTGCTACAGGCGCCTCATTGTTACAACGCGCACGGGTTGTTGGCGACTCGGTATTTGAACACATGCTCTCCGCGTTGCAGGAAGACGAAACGGCCCGGTTACTCAGTTATATGCGCCGTTGCATTAAGGCATTGGAGTCCGTCACTGAAACTGCTGATACCGGGTGTCGTTCTGCGACTCAAAAAATCTTAACCGCAACGTGATTTCTCGCTGCTGATTGACCAGGCATTTTTGCCATGTCGACTGTTAAATCAGACCTGTTACAACTGGTGCATCAGGCCGGTACCGCAACAGTTCTCCCTCCAGTCAGCCAGATATATATCCCGGAACCGAACCCGGAACAGTCCCATACCGAATTCGGCGTGATCATGCTCGCCGATGGCAGTGCCGGCTTGTATTACGCCTGGTTAGGAGAATCGCAGCGTGGCATGAACGTGAAATTTCATGCACAGGAATTTATCGGTAAGTCCCCGCTGGACCTCGTTACCTTATATAATAGTCATGATGAAGCTGATTGTTCCATTGGCTTGGCTGCAATCAATGCCATCACGCAATACATTTTTCGTCTTGCCGATTATAAATTGGCAGCGGCGGGTAACAGTATGGGAGCCCTGGAGTTCATGCCGGATGACCACATCGGCATGGTTGGTTATTTTCCTTCCCTGGTCAGTAAATTGCGGCAGCGTGCAATCCGCCTTACCGTCATAGAAAAAAAGACCAAATTCCTCGAGTCGGGCGATCTGGTTAACATTACAACTGAGCCGACACGATTGGGTACCTGCAATAAAGTGATCATTACCGCGGCGACACTGTTAAATGAAACGATTGATGCCATGCTCGACTATGCGTCTGGTGCCGAACAAATCGTAGTGGTCGGGCCTACCGCCGGCTTTTTCCCTGATCCATTATTCGCCAGGAGGGTTACAGCCATCGGGGGTAGTGAAATAATTTTGCCAGAGGTTTTGATCGATCGGCTCAAACGCGATCAGGGCATGGGGGCCTCGGCGAGTAAATATCTGATTGAAAAAGATAATTACCCTGGTGCGGCAATATTATTAAAACAAATCTTAAGGAACAACACTCCAAAAATCGTTAATGATTAATTAGTTTTAGCCGGTTAAAATTTATCGAGTTAATCCAGGAAAGTTTATAAATTAATGCTATGGAAGCAACCATTGCTGGATTTCATGATCCAGCACGTGGATCAGGTTGACATATATGGTTGAGTTCTGATTGCTCATGTCGTATCCTTGGATGCTTGGGAACCACGAAATATCCAGCACAGGGTAGTCCAGACATTAAAATAATATTTGACCCGAAGCCGGATTCTACTGATACACCCATTTTGTCTGGCATTCTTTAAAGTTGATTGATAGCGAGGCGCCTCATTTTATGAATTTAATACACAAGAAATGCTCCCAGTGCTTAGCAACATTGGTGCTGGCGTTAACTGCATTCGGGATGATGCCGGGGGTCGGGGCGCAGGCCCTGCGCACGGTTACAGCGGAACAGAAGGCGGCTGATGAAGCAGCCCAGGCGTCCCAGAATCAAATCAACCAAGTGCTGGACAGAAAACAGGACTTGTCCAATAAGTATGCCCAGATTATGGCGGAAACCGATAGTCTGGTTAAATACAACGAACACTTGAGCGGCCAGGTAAAAGCACAACAAGGGGAGATGGCCAGCATCGAGAAACAATTACTCGAAATTGAGACCACCAACCGTGAAGTGCAACCATTGATGCAAAGAATGGTGGACACCCTGGCTGAATTCGTCGCGCTCGATGTTCCGTTTTTGCTGGAAGAGCGCACGGTACGGGTTAACACTATTAAAGAATTGTTGTTACGGTCGGATGTTTCGATATCGGAAAAATACCGCCGGATTATGGAGGCATATCAAATCGAACTGGAGTTCGGCCGTACCTTCGATTCCTATCAGGGTAAGATTGGCGAAGGTGATGGCGCCAAGACCGTTCAATTTGTCCGTCTTGGCCGGGTTTCGCTGATGTATCAGACCCTGGATGAACAGGAAACAGGATATTGGGATGCCAAGAAAAAAGCCTGGGTACAGGACAATAGTTATGCCGAGCAAGTCAAGGAAGCAATGAGCGTCGCTAATAAGGATGGCGCGCCGGATCTCGTGACAGTGCCGGTGCCGGCGCCACAGGATGTAAAGTTATGATGAATACCCGAATTTTCTTGATAAACCTGGTCGTGTTCGCCGCGCCAGTTTTCATTGCGCCCTTGCAGGCAGCAACTTCACTGGATGAACTGTTGCAGGAAACACGGACCATCAGAGCAGCGGATGTGCAGCTAGCTGAATCGCGTGCGGCACAGTTCAATGCTGCCTCAGCAGCCGAACAGGTTCGCCTGATGAATGGGGCAACAGCGCAACGGGATGAACGCGCAGCATCGGCTAAAACGTTGGCAGACGGGTATTCGAATAACGAAATCCGTATCAATGAACTGAATACACAATTACGTGACAAGGCCAATGAACTTCAAATCGGCGAATTGTTTGGCTTGGCCAGACAGGTTGCCACGGATGTCGCATCTGTACTTCGGCAATCATTAATCACAGCTCAAATACGGCCAAACACTGGCGAAGTGAACCGGGATATCTTTCTACGGCAATTTTCCGAAAGCAAATTGATTCCGTCACCGGCGGAACTGGAAAGGGTATGGTTGGAAATTCAACGTGAAATGACCGAGAGCGGCAAGGTGGCGCAACGCGAGCTCGCGACGCCGCA
>Ga0209640_10005227_pt1 | contig 11354 bp, 12 predicted proteins | sample RifCSP10_1_FD_184018 | JGI IMG/M metagenome (GOLD analysis project Ga0209640, IMG submission 184018) | Soil microbial communities from Rifle, Colorado - Rifle CSP2_sed 10_1 (SPAdes) (version 2) | ecosystem: Environmental > Terrestrial > Deep subsurface > Rock core/Sediment | place: Rifle...
GCGATGGAGCAATGAGCTCCGGTTAGGAACCCCAGCAGCAGCCATCCTCGCGGCGGCGGGGATCCAGTATCGATTCGTCAGGCCTAGATTCCCGCCTTCGCGGGAACGACGACACGCCGTTCTTGCGGAACAGTCTTTATGGGAGAATGAAATCCATGGAGCTGAGACTGCTGGGGCCCGGCTTCGCCGCGGAAGTGCGCGGGGTCGGGCTGGCCGACGTGGCGGAGCGCGACGATGCCTACGCCACCGTGCGCGCGGCGTTCGAGGCGCACTCGGTGCTGGTGTTCCGCGGCCAGCCAATTATCAACGAGCTGCAGCTCGCCTATTCGAGGCGCTTCGGCCCGCTGGAAATCGCCAAGGCCGCCTCGCGCGGGGAAGGCACGCCGTTTTCCATCCTCACGAACATCGAGCCGGACGGCAGCCTGGTGCCGCCCGACCACAAGGAAGCGCTCCGTGCGCGCGCGAACCAGCTCTGGCACACCGACAGCTGCTTCAAGGACCCGCCGGCGCTCGCGTCCGTGCTCTCGGCCCGGACGATCTCGCCGGTCGGCGGCGAGACGGAGTTCGCGTCCATGCGTCTCGGCTGGGAGCGGCTGCCGGATGCGATGCGCGCGCGGCTCGCCGATGCCTACGCCTGGCACGACTACGCGCACTCGCGCGGCAAGATCGCCCGGCACCTCGCCTCCGGGCGCGAGAGGTCCACGCTGCCGGCGGTGCGCTGGCGCATTCGCTGGCGCAACCCGGTGAACGGACGCGATTCGCTCTACCTCGCGTCGCACACCTGCGGGATCGACGGCATGGCGCAGGAAGAGGCCCAGCGCCTGATCGAGGAGCTGATCGCGCACACTACGGCGCCCGGGCATACCTACCTTCACCGCTGGCAGGCGGGCGACATCATCATGTGGGATAACCGCTGCGTTCTGCACCGTGGCCGGCCCTGGCCCGGGGACAAGCCGCGCCACGTCGTCCGCACCACGATTTCCGCCACCGACGCCGACGGCCTCGCCGCCATGCGGCCCGCTAGAAGCGGAACCTGAGCTCCACTCCGTATTCGCGCGTCGAGTTTTCCGGCTCGATCACGCCGAGGCCGCCGCCGATGGGCACGATTTCAGAGTCCTTGATCTTCCAATAATGGAACCAGGGTCCGAACGCCCATCGCCCGGTCTCGAGCATCAGGTTAGCCCGGTAACCGCGGCCGTTCTTCTGATCGTTGGTGACGTCGGGAAGGCCGAGCCCGGTATCGCTGAGCTTGGATTCCTGCCGCCCGCTCAGGAACCAGTCATACTCCACCGTGGGCGCGACGACCCACCGCTCACCGGCCCGGAAGCGGGCGGTCACCCCCACCGGGACGTAGTAGTAGTGGGAATAGCGCCGGTAGCCGACCGCACCGGTCGAGGAGTAGCCCCTGAGGTCGTTGTATAAAAACCGGTAGCCGAATCCTATATACGGTGACAGGGCAATGCTGGCACCGGTCAGATAGTCCCTGCCGACCACCACCCGCGCCTCGCCGATCCAGTCCGGGACATCGTCCATGGTGCCGGTGCCCACGCTCTCGTACTCCAGCAGGCCATAAGACACGCGCAGGTCGATGCGCGTATACACGCGATTGGGACCGGTAAACGTGTATGCGCCGACGAAGCCCGTCCGCTCGCCCTCGAGCTTCATGAAATTGGGTTCTTCGTATTGATAGTGCGAGACCTGCCCGCCGATTTCCCACCCGCCCCGGGTGAGAAGCAGGTTGGGTTGCGTCGTTCCCTGCGCTGCCGAGGCCGTGGAAAGCGCAGTAAACAGCGCCACCGCCAGGATCGGCGTTCCTGCATGATGGATTTTCACGGCCCCTCCCCGAATGCGTACTGGGCAGAGCGTGACGGAAAAGGCGTCGCTCGTAAAGCGCGCCTTGGAATCGGGGGGTCACCCCGCCCGGACTTCCCTAATACGTGATGGCGGCCCGGGTACCGGGCCCGGGGAATGAAGACCGGAGATGCGGCGGCGAATCAGGCAATCGGCCGCTGTGAAGGGGGAACTGCTATTCCGGCTTGCGGTGCTTTTCGGTATGCCAGAGGTAAACGAAAAAGGCGACGATCATGCCGACGAAGATGACGCCGAAGACGACCACCCAGACCAGGCCCACGGTCTCAGAGGGCGGGATCTCCGCTTCCATCTCTCTCGCGGCGGCAAACAGCGGGCTCGACATCAAGAACAGCATCACTGCGGACAAAAGTTTCGACATAAAACTCCAGAGCGGTACCCCGCTGGTTGATCAGGCGCCGGGGCACTGCGGACAGGAACAGCTTGCGCGTACGATCACACCCCGGCTACGCTATTTTCTTACACCTGCCTTACGCCACGCTTACTGAATGAGTCCACATCGTGTGGCGAGTCTCCTTGCAAAATTCACGTTCTCCGGCCTCGTGGCGCCGCACAGTCCAAATAGCAGGTGCGCGGACGCGTCCTCATTCCTGCTCCCGGCGGACGATCGACGCCGTGGCTTTCCGGCTCTGCCGCGGGTCACGAGTCACGAACCGCCGGTCTCCCTCAAATACACCGGCAGGTCGGTTGTCGGCGGGCGCGCCGGCACCTGGTAGAAGAGGTCGGCCACGAAGCCGCGGTGATAAGACGTGTGGTTGACGACGTGGAGCAGTATTTCGCCGCGTGTCATCCCGCCGCGGTTGCCCCCGATCAGCGTGAACGTCACTTTCTCGTCCAGCGCGGCATCGGACAGCGCGTCGCTCCAGCCGACGTACCACCGGTCCATCGCCTGCTGCGCGCGCCACAGCTCGGCGAGCGGAGGATGGTCCGGCGTGTTGCGCGCCGCGTAGCCGTGGTCGCGCCCTTCGAGATGCGCCTGCCAGATGCGGTCGATGACATAATTGTGATTGAGCGTGTGGACCATGTTCTTGAACAGGCTCTTCCGCTCCCTGGTCGCCTCCCCCGCCGGCAGCGCGGCGACGGCGTCGAATATGAGCTGGTTGGCCCAGGCGTTGTAGCGCGCAAGCATGGTCGCGGTGCGGGTCGTGATCACGGTGCATCTCCCCGTAAGCCTCAACTGGAGTCGAATGGCGATTCTGCCACCGGCAGCATGATCCGTGAATTGCGATTCGTGGTCCGAACGCGGGTCGTACGGATCCCGCGCCGCCGCCAGCAGGTTTTCTTGGTATTCTTCCCATGATATGGGATCCAGCCGGGTCCCCGTACCCCTTGAAGCATGACGGAGAGATCGATGCCCGAGAACGTCACACAGAGCCTCGCGCGGTTTGCGTCCGGGCTGACCTACGAGCAGATACCGGCGCGCGCCAGGGATCATTGCAAGAGCCTGCTGCTCGACGCACTCGCCTGTGCGCTGGCCGGGCACCAGGGCGAGGAAACGCACCAGATGGCGGCGCTGGCCTCGGGGCTCGCCCAGTCCCTGGAAAGCAGCGTCATCGGCGGCGACCGGCTGTCCCTTGCGGGCGCCACGCTGCTGAACGGCTACCTGATCACCGCAGTCACGATGTGCGACGTGCATCGCGCCACGCTGACGCACATCACGCCGGAGGTCGTGCCGCCGGCGCTGGCGATCGCCGAACGCGACGCGCTCTCCGGGCGCGACTTGCTGACCGCCCTCGCCGGCGGGTGCGAGGTGATGACCCGCATCGGGGTGGCAATGGACTGGCCGGCTGCGCGCGCCAAAGGCTGGCACGGCCCCGGCGTCCTCGGGCCGTTCGGCGCCGCTGCGGCGGTTGGCCGCCTGCTTGGCTTCGACGAGGACACCATGGCGCGCGCCTTCGGCCTCGCGGGCAGCCAGTCCGCGGGCACGTTCGCCGCGTGGGGCACGCCGACCGTCAAGTTCCACCAGTGCCGGGGTGCGCTCTCGGGCCTGATGGCGGCGCTGCTCGCCCAGCAGAAATTCGTGGCAACCCGCGAGTTCCTGACCGCCGCCGACGGCGGGCTGTTCAGCACCTACTCGAACGGCGGACGTCCGCAGGCGGTGACCGAAGGCCTCGGTACGCGCTGGGAGCTGGAGAACATCGCGCTGCGCCTGTGGCCTTCCGCATCCACGACTCAGGGCTTCGTCACGGCGATGTTCGACCTGGTGGAGAAGCACCGCTTGCATCCCGACCAGGTGCGGACGCTGCGCGTGTCGCTCAGCAAGACCGCGGTGGACATGCACGGGACCTTCCCCCGCTACCAGGGCAAGTTCGAGGCGCTGCTCTCGGCCCACTATTGCGCGGCCGCGATCCTGCACGACCGGGCGCTGACGCTCGCCCAGTTCGAGCCCGCGCGCTACAACGACCCCGTGCTCGCGCGCTTCGCCGCCGAGCAGGTGGACATGAGAGCCGATCCCGCGCTCTCCGGCGTCCAGTGCGTCGTGGAAGCGCAAACCCGGGACGGCCGCAGTCTCAGCGTTCGCTGTGATCACCCGCGGGGAGCGCCCGAGAATCCGCTGACACGCGCGCAGATCGAGGAGAAGTTCCGCGTCAACGCCCGAGCGCTGCAGTCGGCGGCGGTCGTCGAGGAAGCCATTGGAGCGCTTTCGAGGCTCGAGGACCTCAATTCGGTGCGCTGGCTCATGGATCTCCTGAGGGCGGGTGACGAAAAACGCTCCCGCAAGTCTGCATGACGCCGGTGGCGCCGGCTGCAAGCACCCATTCTTATCACCTGTCACGCACTTCCTCCTCGCGGGCGACTGCCCGAAGGCGGCGCGGTTAGAATGCCTTCATGAGTGCGTCCCGCGGCGAGATGAACGCGAACACCCACGCGCCGGTGCTGGCGAGCGTGGTCGTGCTGAAAATACAGGAGTTCACGCGCAAGCCGGTGGCCGAGCAGGTCAAGCTCAAGGCACGGCTCGAGTCGCTGGTCGGCATGGCGATCAGGCCGCTGCCGGTCGCCGAGCGCATCGTGCTGGACACTTCCGATGGCGTTGCAGTCGTGGTGCCGGGCAGGCCTCGCACCGCACTGGCACTCGCGGTGCGTTCGCAGGCGGCCGCGGACTTTCCGTTGCGCATCGGCGTCAACCATGGCCCGGTCAAGCCGGTGTCCGACGCGCTGCGCGGGGCCGGGCTCGTCGGCGACGCGCTCGCCTCGGGGGCGACACTCGCGAACGCCGCGCCGCCCGGCCGCCTCGTTGCTTCACGCTCGTTCCGCGAGGCCCTCAAGGCCGATTCCCCACCCCGCGCGGCGGACCTGACAGCTGCCGGCGCGTTCACCGATGCCGGCCTGCGATCGCACGAACTGTTCACGTTCGACCGGAAGGCGGCGCGCGCGCGCCGCTGGCGGCTGTTCGCCTTCGGCACGTTCACCATCGCCGCCATCATCGGAACCGGCTTCGGGGCGCGCTTTGCGCGCCTCGCCTACGAGCCCCCGCCGCCACCGCCGGTGCAGCCCGCCGTCATCGAGCTTCAGATCACACCGCGCGGCGACGTGTACATCGACGGCGTATGGCAGGGCGCGAGCCCCCCGCTCACCCAGGTCGAGGTCGATCCCGGTTCCCACGCGATCGAAGTGCGCAACCGGCCGAGCCCGCCGCTCAGGCTCGAGGTTAGCCTGGGACCGGGACAAAGCATGACGATCACGCACACGTTCACCGTGCCCCGGCCCGCGGTGAAAAGCACGCCCAAGACCACAGTCAAGCGCCCGGAGAAGAAAGTGGAGAAACCGGCGGAGGCGCCGAGACGGAAAACCCCGCGCGATTACTGGCGCGAATTCCGTCGTGACATCGGCTTCTGAAATGAGCAAGGCGAAGCTCAAGCAGCTTGGACGCTACCGCATCGTCTCGGAACTCGGGCGCGGCGCGATGGGGGTCGTCTATCGGGCGGAGGATCCGCTGCTCAACCGCATCGTTGCGATCAAGTGCATCATCCTGATGGACGACCCGGCGGTGCGCGCCGACTACGAGGCGCGCTTCTTCCAGGAAGCAAAAGCGGCGGGCGGGCTCAATCATCCCAACCTGGTCACGATCCACGACGTCGGGCGTGAAGGTGACATCGCATACATGGCGATGGAGCTGCTGGAAGGAACGGACCTGCACGCGCTGATCGCACGCGGGCGCGTGCCGCTGCCGCTCGGCCTCGAGATCATGGCGCAGGCGGCGGAAGGACTCGCCCACGCGCACGAGCACGGCGTCGTCCATCGCGACATCAAGCCCGGCAACATCATGATCGTGCGCGGGCGGGTCGCCAAGGTCATGGATTTCGGAATCGCGCGCGTGCGCGCTTCCGACGTCAAGACACAGACCGGGGCCATACTCGGCTCGCCCCGGTACATGTCGCCCGAGCAGGTGACCGGGCAGCCCGCTGACCGCAGGTCCGATATCTTCTCACTGGGCGTGGTGCTGCACGAGCTGGCGGCGGGAGAGCCGCCGTTCACCGCGTCCACCGTGACCCAGCTCATGCACCAGATCGCGACCGCGACGCCGCGCGCGCCGAGCGCGACCAACCCCGCGGTGCCGCCCATGCTCGACCTGATCGTCGCGCGGGCGCTGCAGAAGCAGCCCGCTGCCCGCTATCAGAGCGCCGCGGATCTCGCCTCCGACCTGCGCGCCTGCCTGGCGGAAATCCCCGATGGGCAGGTCCCGCAGCCTGTGGCAAGCGCCGCGAATGCGCCGCTCGACACGAGCGCGGCGACGATGGTGCAGGTCGACGTGCCGCTGGATGAGGCGGCACCACGCCCCGCGGACGCAACGGGCCCCGCCTCAGTCACGGCTACCGTCGTCGAAGCAGGAACGCACCTTCCGCTGTCCCGGAAATTCGATTCGAGCACGGCGCTGCGGCAATTGACCGAGCTGGCGGCAGCCGGCAGCGCGGCCGCGGCCGGTGAACAGTCCCCGGTGGCCGGCCGCCGGGGCCTCTGGGCACGCCTGCGGCGCTATCCGGGCCGGTTGTTCTTTGCGGGTGCGTTCAGTACGGCAGGCGCTGCGGCCTACTACGTCGCCTACTACTACTGAGCGCGCGAGATCGCCAGCTTGCACTCCTGCGCGCCGAGCTGGCCCCCGCCTTCGAAGCGCTCGCCGGCAAATCTTGCTTCGAACGCAGCCTTGTAGGGCTGCCCGGCGCCGCGCTTCCCGCCGGGCGCGACCCCGTCGCCGTTGAGCTGCAGCTGGCCATCCGCTGCCGGGGTTCCGGAGATCGTGAACGATCCCGGCTTGCCCTGCTCCCCATGCTGCACGTTGAACGTATTGTCCGCCACCGAGAGCGGAATGCTGGACGCGAACGCAGGCCGTCCCCCGAAAGCGCGGCAGGAGATTTCCGCCGCCCACCGGCCGCTGTAATCGCTCGGGGGAACCGCGAAGGCGGCTCGCGCCGCAACGCGCGGGGTCGGCGTGGCGGTCGCCGCCGGCGCCGATCTGGAGGCGAATCCCGCCGGTGGCGGCTTTGGAGCGCTCGGCCCTCGTCACGGATTTGATAGTATGGGGTCATGAGTGCCGATCGCCCCGACACCCTGATCCGGATCAAGTACCTCAAGTTCTCCTACGGGCCCAACCGGGTCCTCAAGGGGGTCGACCTCGAGGTGCCGCGCGGAAAGGTGGTTGCGATCCTGGGCGCGAGCGGCTGTGGCAAGAGCACGCTGCTGCGCCTGATCGGCGGGCAGTTGAAGCCCCGCGGCGGTTTCGTGGAGGTGGAAGGCCGCGTCGTGCGCGACATGCGCAACGACGAGCTCTACCGCATGCGCCGCAAGATGGGGATGATGTTCCAGCGGAGCGGCCTGTTCACCGACCTCTCCACGTTCGAGAACATCGCCTTTCCCATGCGCGAGCGCACCGCGCTGCCGGAGCCGGTGATCCGCGACCTGGTGATGATGAAGCTGCACGCGGTGGGGCTGCGCGGCGCCCACAGCCTGATGCCGAACGAGCTCTCGGGCGGGATGCAGCGCCGGGTTGCGCTGGCGCGCGCCATCGCGCTCGATCCCATGCTCGTCATGTACGACGAGCCATTTGCCGGGCTCGACCCGATCTCGCTCAATGTGATCGCGAATCTCATCCGGCGCCTGAACGACACGCTCGGCGTGACCTCCATCGTGGTCAGCTACGACGTGGTGGAATCGCTCAAGATCGCGGACTACGTCTACTTCATCGCCGACGGCGTGGTCGCCGCCCGGGGCACCGTCGCGGAGGTCAAGGCGTCGAAGGACCCCTTCGTGCGGCAGTTCGTGGACTGCCTGCCCGACGGGCCGGTTCCCTTCCACTACCCCGCCAGCCCTCTCGCCTCGGACCTGCGGCTGGGCGGCGCCCGCTAGATCCCCAATCCGGGCTGCGAATCCGCGTCGTAGATGAGCCGGCCCCCGTCGTACCGGGCCAGGCGGCTCAGCTTGTGCTCGAGGCCCGTTCCCGGAGTCAGTCGACGCGCATGCCGGTCGCCTTCACCACCTTCCCCCACTTCTCGACCTCGCTGCGAATCAGCGCGCCGAACGCCTCGGGCGTGCTGCCGAGCGGGGTGAGGCCGGTCGCGGCCATCCGCTCCTTCACTTCCGGGTAGGTCATGGCCTTCAGCGACTCCGCGTTCAGCCGTGCGATCGCCTCCCTCGGTGTCCCCGTCGGCACGAGGAAGCCGTACCACGGGCCCACCTCGTAACCGGAAACGCCCGATTCGTTCACCGTCGGAAGATCCGGAAGCAGGGGGGATCGCTGCAGGCTCGTGATGGCGAGCCCGCGCAGCCGGCCGGACTTGACGAATTGCACCACCGAGGGAGCGGTTGCGAATCCGACCGCGGCTTCGCCCGCGACCAGCGCGACGACCGCCGGGCCGCCTCCCTTGTACGGGATATGGTGCATCTTGGTCCCCGCCATGCTGTTGAATAGCTCCCCCGCAAGGTGCGGCTGGCTTCCGCTTCCCGAGGATGCGAAGTCGAGCTGCCCGGGGCGCGCCCTGGTAAACGCGATCAGCTCCTTGATCGATTTCACGGGCACTGACGGATGCACCACCACGAGGTTCGGCGTGGAGGCGAGCAGGACGACAGCCGCGAAGTCCTTTACGAGGCTGTAGCCAAGCTTGGTGTAAAGAGTCGCGCTGACGGAATGGGCGGTCGTGACCATGAACATCGTGTGGCCGTCCGGCGGTGATTTCGCGGCGACTTCCGCGCCGATATTGGCACCGCCGCCTGGACGATTCTCAACCACCACTTGCTGACCAAGGCCCTGGGACATCCGCGGGGAGAGGATCCGGCCCAGCGTGTCGGTGCCGCCTCCCGGCGGAAACGCCAGAATGAGGCGTACGGGCCGGGTCGGATACTGCGCATGCGCCGGCAGGATCGCGCCCAATGCGCACAACAGGACTAGCAGCCAACCACGGGCACGGGATCTGGCTCTCATTGCTCTCCTCCTTTGTTGAAAGGCTCCGCTGTACGCTCCGCAATCGCCGGGGGCATGCCCGGGGTTTCCTGCGACTAGTTTGCCACCAACCGCTCACCCCGGCTCGATCCCCACTGCCTGCCCGATCCGAGCGCCGAGCGCGGCAGCCGCGTTGCCCGCGTGGACCGCGATTTCGACCAGGCCGAGGCTGTTCTCGTGCCAGAATACCGCGCCCGGCTTGACCTCGGAGTACACCCGGGCGCGGGAGATGGCGCGTCCGCCGACGACCAGCGTGCGCCCTTGCGCTACCGCACCCGCGCGCAACCCCGTGACCAGATTGCCGAAATGGTCCACGTATATGATCTCGGGAAGATCGTCCGCACCGAAGCGGACGGCGAGCGCGGCCTTCCTGAGTTTCGCTGCCTTGCGGTTGCCCTTCGTGAGCAGGGCGGCGACCGGCGCGAACAGGTCGCGCCCGTGGAACGAGGCCGAGAGATCCGCCGGACGCCAGCCGATGGACCAGGCCGCGCTGCCCTTCGCGCGGGCGGCGGCGACAGAAATGAGCCCGTTATCGGGGCCCACGTACCAGCGCCCGTCGGCGAGCACCGCGACCGGCTCGCGCGGCCCGCCCACGCCGGGATCCACGACCGCCACTGTGACGCTGCCCCTGGGGAGCCGCACGGCAAGCGCGGCGAGAAGATGCGCGCCCGCTCTCACGTTGAACGCCGGCGCATCATGCAGGAGATCGATCACGGCCTCCTTCGGCGCCTGGCTCTGCAGCACCGCCTTCAACTGGCCGACGTAAATGTCGGCAGCGCCAAAGTCGCTGAAGAGGAAGATCATGTGCGGATTCTAACCCGCGCGTTGAACGGCGATTGATTCGACCGTTCGATCTCGCGGAGTTAAACCGGCGCGAAGCGTCCGGATTTAACGGCACCCGGAAGCACCGTCGCGTACAGAAAAGAAAAGGCCGGCACTAGGCCGGCCCTAAATGGAATCTTGGTGCTAGTTATGCGGCCTTCGCGGCCGCCTTCTCTTTCGCCCCCCTGCGGGCCCCCTCCTTGTCCGTTCCGGCCTTCGCTTCCTTGCCCTGCGCGGCCTGCGCGCCGGCCTCCGGGCGGTCCATCAGCTCCACGAACGCCATCGGCGCGTTGTCGCCCTTGCGGAAGCCCGACTTGAGAATGCGGAGATAGCCGCCGTTTCTCTTCGCGTAGCGCGGCCCCAGCTCGTCGAACACCTTCACCACCACCTCGCGGTCGCGCAGGCGATTGAACGCAAGCCGACGATTGGCGAGCGAGGGTTTCTTGCCCAGCGTGATGATGGGCTCCACCACGCGCCGCAGCTCCTTCGCCTTGGGCAGCGTGGTCTGGATCGCCTCGTGCCGGAGCAGCGAGTTCGCCATATTGCGGAACATCGCCAGGCGATGGCTGCTGGTGCGGTTGAGCTTGCGTAGGCCGTGTCTGTGGCGCATGTTCTTTCCTTACCGAAGGACGACCCGGCAGCGCGGAGAGACGGCACCCGCTGGGTCTGCCTTCTGCCTTCTGCCTTCTGCCTTTGGGTCGGCCTTCATCCTTGAATCTTCTCCAGCCCCACCGGCGGCCAGTTCTCGAGCTTCATGCCGAGGGTCAGCCCCCGCGTTGCGAGGACCTCCTTGATCTCGTTCAGCGACTTGCGGCCGAGATTCGGGGTCTTCAGCAGCTCCGTCTCGCTCCTCTGGATGAGGTCGCCGATATAGTAGATATTCTCGGCCTTGAGGCAGTTTGCCGAGCGCACCGTGAGCTCCAGGTCGTCCACGGGCCGCAGCAGGATCGGGTCGATCTGGGTCGCCTTCTTCTCCTCGATCTGGGTCGGCAGGCCCTTGAGATCCGCGAATACCGTGAGCTGCTCGACGAGGATGCGCGCGGCGTAGCGCACCGATTCCTCGGGGTCGATCGCGCCGTTGGTCTCGACGTCGATCACCAGCTTGTCGAGGTCGGTGCGCTGCTCGACACGCGCCGCCTCGACCGCGTAGCTCACGCGGCGCACCGGGCTGAACGACGCGTCGAGCAGGATGCTGCCGACGGTACGCCCCTCCTCGGGATTGGTCTTGCGG
>Ga0209640_10005230_pt1 | contig 11350 bp, 14 predicted proteins | sample RifCSP10_1_FD_184018 | JGI IMG/M metagenome (GOLD analysis project Ga0209640, IMG submission 184018) | Soil microbial communities from Rifle, Colorado - Rifle CSP2_sed 10_1 (SPAdes) (version 2) | ecosystem: Environmental > Terrestrial > Deep subsurface > Rock core/Sediment | place: Rifle...
ACAGGCCGATGGTGGTGCAGAATCGCTGTTATGCCGCGCTCGGCTGGGATAGGGAAGTGCGGGAGATTTGCCGCGCCCATGGGATCGTCTATCAGGGTTTCTCGCTGCTGACAGCCAATCGAGATGTGTTTGTCGATCCGGATGTTCGGGCAATCGCCGCGCGCTATGGCATGGGACTCGCCCAACTCGTCTTTCGTTTCGCGATGCAGATTGGGATGCTCCCGCTGACGGGCACGACGAACCCGCAACATATGAAAGAGGATCTGGAGGCGGATCAGTTCACGCTGGCTCCTGAAGACCTCCAGCGAATCGAGAACATTAGCCTGTGACCAATTGTTATCATGAGCGATACCTGCCGCGCCATGTGGCTTGCGTCTTTTTCTGGGCTGCTCCGTCTCTAGAAGTGAGCGGCGGATTCCCCGCAGCTTCTATAGAAAAGGAGGGTCCCCATGCGTCCCCATCTTTCTCTCGATGTGCGAAATGTGCTCCAGTCGGTAGCGTTCTACGAAAAAGTGTTCGGCGTCCATCCTCAGAAGCAGACTGCGGCCTATGCGAAGTTCGACCTGCATGAGCCGGCGCTCAATTTCTCACTGGTGGCTTCCACCGGAACAATCAGCGCAGTGGACCACTTGGGGGTTGAGGTCGATTCGACCGAGGAAATTACGGCCTGGAAAGAGCGCTTACAAGAGAAGGGCATCCTTGAGAAGGTCGAGGACAATATCGCCTGTTGTTTTGCCAGACAGGATAAGCTGTGGTTCACCGATCCGGACGGCAATGCCTGGGAGGTCTTCACCGTGCACGAGCAACTAGAGGTGACAGGGCCACTGAAGAATACTGGGTGCTGTGTGCCGAAAAGGAACGATGCGTCCGCGCCGGCGACTTGCGCGGCCTGACGAAGGACGGTACCGTATGGATGGAAACGACGGAGGCATCACCATGGCTGCGACGGTGACAGAGGTTTGGCAACAAGTCCACGCCGGCCTCCGTTCGTTCATTGCCAAGCGTGTCGCCAACGAGACTGAGGCCGACGACATCGTGCAGGAGGTGTTTCTGAGAATGCATCGGCGGATCAACGGCCTCAAGGATCCGCGTCGGGTGGTGTCGTGGCTGTATCAGATTGCGCGTAACGCCATCGTGGATTATTACCGCTCGCCGGAGCGACGCCGGGAGATTCCTGCCGGCTTAGCGGGGGATGTGGACGATCGTGCCTCTGCTGGTTTGCTCTCGACCGACGAGCCCGGCCAGCTTCGTACGGAGCTGGCCGCTTGTCTCCGTCCGATGCTGAACCGGTTGTCGAACGACTATCGTGACGCCGTCGCATTGGTCGAACTGGAGGGCCTCACGCAACAGGCGGCCGCGAAACGTCTCGGTCTCTCGCTATCCGGCATGAAATCCCGCGTGCAGCGAGGTCGTAAACAACTGAAACAGATGCTGGATGAATGTTGCCTTATTTATCTCGACCGCCGCCGTGGAGTGATCGACTATGATGTGCGCGATGCCGAATGCAATCCCTGTGATGGAACGACAAGGTAAGCGACGGAGCCGGCAGAGTCATGTTGCGGCGAACGTTCGGGGAGCGAGCGACAGTCTCCTCACGATGTCTTCCACGCTCGCCATGCCACGATCTTGGACCATACAATTGTCCGTGGTAGTTGGTTGGCCTTCCCGATGAATATTGCGATCATCGGAGGAGGACCGGCCGGGCTGATGGCGGCGGAGACGGCCGTCGCATGCGGCGCACAGGTCGAGCTCTATGATGCCATGGCGTCGGTCGGCCGGAAGTTTCTCTTAGCCGGCAAGGGCGGGTTGAACCTCACGCATTCAGAACCGCTTGAGCTTTTTCTCTCGCGCTATGGCGCTCGCCGTACGCAGCTCGCACCGTTGATCGATTCCTTCACTCCTGACGCGCTGCGGGCGTGGGCGCAGGAACTAGGTGTGGAGACATTTGTCGGTACGTCCGGCCGTGTGTTTTCTTCCGATCTGAAAGCGGCCCCGCTGCTACGCGCCTGGCTGCGCCGGTTGCGGAAGGCCGGCGTACAGTTCCATGTCCGACATCGATGGTGCGGGTGGGACGAGCAAGGGGCGCTTCGGTTCACCACGCCGCATGGGATACGTTCCGTACAGGCTGATGCAGTGGTGCTGGCGCTGGGCGGTGGGAGCTGGCCGAAGCTTGGCTCCGATGCTGCGTGGGTGCCGATCCTCGCCGGGCGCAGAGTGCCGATCGCGCCGCTCCAGCCGGTGAATTGCGGATTCGACGTGAAATGGACCGACCACTTCCGCACAAAGTTCGCCGGGCATCCGGTGAAGACCGTCGGTGTCGTGGCAAAATCGGTCGCGTGCGAGGTCATTCGCCGGCAGGGCGAATTTGTCGTCACCGATACCGGGGTCGAAGGCGGCGTCATCTATGCGGTGTCGGCCTGCTTGCGCGATGTGATCGCGGCAAAGGGCGTCGCCACGATTCGGCTCGATCTCGCCCCGAACCGAGAGATGCGGCGACTTGTGCAGGATCTCTCGCAGCCTCGCGGTAAACGCACGATGGCCACGCACCTCGAACGCCGAGTGGGCATTGCCGGGGTAAAAGCGGGTCTGCTGCGCGAAGTTGTGCCGAAAGAAGAATTCATGGATCCGGTTCGGTTGGCGGCGGCGATGAAGTCGCTGCCGTTGCGGCTGGTCGCCACACGCCCCTTGGAGGAAGCGATCAGCACAGCCGGCGGGGTTTCATTCAACGCGCTCGATAGACAGCTGATGACCCGTTCGCTTCCCGGCCTGTTCTTTGCGGGAGAGATGCTGGATTGGGAGGCGCCGACCGGCGGCTATCTGCTGACGGCTTGCTTAGCAACTGGACGCGCCGCCGGCGCGGGGGCCGTCGCGTGGCTACGAGAGACGGCTCGTTGACAAATGGCTTCGAAGTCATAAGCGGCCTCCCAATACATCTTGATCGTCTCCCCGCGACGGGACGGGGCAATCGGTTCGCGAATTATATTCCATTTCGCGATCGGTATCCATCAGGAGACCAAAGGAATGTCCATCTCGTGGGCCGCATCGACCACTGTCACTGTGAAGGATGGGTCTTTGAGGAGTCGCATGGCCGTTTCCACGCGTACCCGTTGAAGCCTCGGAGACCTGTGGTTGTGGGAAGCGGGGATTGTCCCTGTGGGGTTCGGTGTGTTAAGCATATCGGCCTTCCTGGGGACGAGACGATAACCGAACGGAGCGTGGGTCGGACGGCACGGCTCTGTCTGTGGATCTGCACCGACCTTGGCTCGCCAGTGTCGGTGGACTATTTCGACAAGGCGCCGTTTAAGTTCAACGGCAAGATCGAGAACGTGCACGTGCAACATACCAAGTAGTTCACGCGTATCAGGAAGGCATCAGCCTGTCGCTGATGCCTTCCTCCCGGTGGCGCTGCTACTGTTCAACGTGGGTGTTGAGGTCGGATAACTGTTATTCGTCGCGGCAGTCGTTGCGTTCGTCGCCGCACTCGGTCGCGTGCGCGTCACGTGGCCGAAATGGGCGGAAGCCATTCCGCCCTACGCCATCGGCAGCGTGGCGATGTTCTGGGTCATTCAACGCATAGCCGCCTTCTGAACCAATCAACCCAATCAAAGGACACAACCATGAAAACCAAAAACAGACAAAACCTCATCGCCGCCGTGCTCGCCGGCCTGTTAAACGTGTGCCGGAAGGATGAGTCCCTGCCGATCGGCTGAACATGGCTCTTGACGGGAAATCAATATGGAATGTACAATTCCATTATGAGTCAAAATATGGAATATTCAATTCCGAGGTGTTTTAAGGTTCCGAAGCAGAGTTTCTTTCTTTTCGGCCCCAGGGGAACGGGGAAGTCGACGCTTCTTCGCGCTCTTTGGAAAGATGCGCTTTGGGTGGATCTTCTCGAACCCGATGTATTCCGGTCCTACAGTGCGCGGCCGGAACGGCTTCGTGAGTTGGTTGAAGCCGACCCGAAAGCCCGAGTCGTGGTGATTGATGAAATCCAAAAGAGCCCGGAACTGCTTCCTATGGTTCACGCGCTGATCGAGAAACGTAAGTCGCTCCAGTTTGTGTTGACCGGATCCAGCGCAAGAAAGCTGAAACGATCAGGGGTGGATCTGTTGGCTGGGCGTGTGATTAAGAAAACACTGCATCCTTTTACAGCCAGGGAGCTTGGCCAGCGGTTTGATTTGGAAAGATCTTTAACGATCGGCCTTGTTCCGCTTGTCATGATGGCGAAAGACCCCAAAGCGGTCCTTAAGGCCTACGCGGGACTTTACGTGCGCGAAGAGGTTCAAGCCGAAGGTTTGGTCCGGAATATCGGAGGATTCACCCGGTTTCTTGAAGCGGTCAGTTTCTCTCACGCATCGGTGCTGAATATCAGCAATGTGGCCCGCGAATGCGAGGTTGAACGCAAAGTCGTGGAGGGGTACCTTTCCGTTCTTGAAGATTTGCTGCTTTCGTGCCGGATTCCCGTGTTTGCGAAAAAAGCCCAACGAGCCGTCGTGGCCCATCCTAAATTTTTCTTTTTTGATGCAGGGGTGTTTCGATCCCTGCGTCCGAGCGGACCGCTGGATCGGCCCCAAGAGATCGCCGGCGCCGCTTTAGAAGGGGTTGTCGCCCAACATCTCATGGCATGGACGGCCTACCAAGGGGATACCGGTTCCCTTTATTATTGGAGAACCCGGGCCGGCGCCGAAGTGGATTTTATCTTGTATGGTCCGCGCCTTTTCTGGGCGATCGAGGTTAAAAATACAGCCCGGGTACGACCGGAAGATCTTGCGTCCCTCAAGGCGTTCAAGGAAGAATATCCTCAAAGCGAGGCGTATTTTCTCTATCGGGGTAGAGAGCGTCTGAAAAAAAACGGCATTTTTTGTCTGCCATGCGAAGAGTTTTTGTTGGAGTATTTGTCTTAACCCGCACGATTCATGAGGGCTGGTCGTCCCTCGCTTGGTAGCCAGGCAAGGGACGAGTGGCACGAGGCGAGAGGAAAGACATTCCTTCTGGTCACCCCCTGGCCTGCTAGGAGCCTGTCCGACATTGCCTTCGTGACGAGGCGAAGGAGGTGCGGCCAGATGCGAGGCCGTAGGCCCGGAAAAACCGGAGGTGTATTCGCTGGTATACATTGTGGACCAAGACCATCCCCGGCAAAGGGTGGTTCGCTTACCTGCGCCTCTATGGCCCGCAAGCCCCGGCCTTCGACGTAGCTGGAAGCCCGGCGACTTCGAGGAAGTGAAGTGAGGGTTGGGGGAGACGGGATACGAGGTGCGAGATGTGTGCCGTGAATCTTGTATCACGAATCCCGAATCCCGTAACCGAAAGGACACGACCATGAAAACCACACGCACACCCGCCTTCGCTAACGCTTCCGCCGTCGCCAAGGCTATGACGGACAAGTCGGCGGGCAAGCAATACCTCCTCGCCGCCGCGCTCGCTGCAATGGCGGACGCGGCCCGATGCGGTTCGGAGCGGCCGTCGCACTATGCGAGCGGCCCGCTATCCTCGAACAGTCGTGCGATGGCAACGGCTCGCGCGCGCTTAGCCAGTGCGAAGGAATGATCGCCGGCATGAATGACGTCGAGCCGCTGGAGCTTCAGGTCCTCGATTGCGATATGAGCGGAGCGCGTCATCGCGGGGGCTGCGGTGCGCTTGATCTCGAAACCCAGCCGGGCGTGCAGTGTTGCACTTGGAGTTAGAACTCAAGCCCCGTTTGCTTCATCTCAAGCGACAGGGCTTGTTGGAGTATGGTGCCCTCGTGGGCCAGCATGGCCGGCTGGTCCGGAGGCGGTGGATTGCACAGGAACCGGTTGCGGAGGCGCCGTTGCTCCAGGCGGCCGAACTGGGCCCGGTGATTGATACCGTGTCCATGTACGAAGTGGTCGCCGGCATCCGTCCAAGCCCGATCGGGATGCGGTCGGTGCTGACCATCGTCTTGCCGGTGTTGCTCCCGATGATTCCCGTGTTTGCGATTCAAATGCCCCTGAAGGAGATGCTTCTGAAACTGCTCAAGGCGCTGCTTTGAGTAAGAGACAGCTGCGGTCTGTACTGGAGGGGCTCGCGCATGAGCCCCGGGAGAAGAGGACGACCACGTGTGGCCTCCGCATCGACGAAGTTGTGAGTAACCCCTCTGGTGTTTTTCCGTCTGGTGCATGCACCACGAGGACCGCGCATTGCTATCCAGAACCGCTTCAGCAGAACGGGGATTGCGCCGCTGCCGGCGACCTTTGCGGGTGACCTACCCTGCGCAGACTGCTCTGGACAGAGACTCACCCTGACGCTTCGGGCCGGCGGGATTTTTCACTCTCGACAAACCCATGTAGGCGTCGCTGCAGGGAAGGACGAGCATTGGTATGAGCTCGGCCGGTGGGTGGTCTCTGAGGATCGCTTCCGACTCATTCTGCAGAACGGCGCCGAAGCGCACCGCCGATTTTTGATCAAAGACATCGGCAGGCTCAGCATGCTTGGCAATGACGGTCAGGAAATCAGGTCCCGGCTCAATTACGATCTCACCCGATAAAATTGAGTCGATCTCATCGATGACTCGATTCGTCTTCGCGGCATGTTCAGTTATCTGCGTCGTTTACTGCATGCTGGACGGGCACGCGCTTCAGCAGATCCTCCGGCGGGCCTTGCATGGCGGCGCAATCGGTGAGCAACAGCATGCACAGAGCGACTAGTTGTGCCTTCGCTTGGCGATTCACGCACAGTTTTCAATGTGAACTATTGCCTGCAGTGGAACGCGCAGTCTGGGGTTGAGCAGAAGGAGGTGTTTCCAAAACCGTAGATTGAGGATTCTGCCCGCCTAGCCAAATATCCAACTCCATAAGCTGAACAGCCAGTTTGTGATCATGCCGGTCCATGAGTCGTCTGCCGGATCTGGTTCGACCATGGCAGGGAGGGACGTAGTGGTTTGCTTCGCGGGAACGGCCGGATTGGCTTGAGCGATCTGTTGTGGTGACGCGGCCGGATTGGTCGGAGTAACCGAGGGGACAACCGGAGTTGCGGTCGGTTGGGCCGATGCCGGCGCGCTTACCGCCGACGCGAGTGGCGTGGGAAACGACTGGGACTCCTCTATTTCCTGCTTGTACTGAGTCACCATGGCCTGCAATGAGGCGCTCTCTTGTTTCGCGTCCGCCATCTGTCGTGCCAGCAGGCGGCTTTGGTTTATAAGGTGCGCGACCTGTGCTTGAAGCGAGGCCAGCTTTTCATCCGCGTGCTGTCTGAGAATCGGCAACAGGTCTTGCTCTCGCTGAATGGCTGCGCGCAGCTCGGTGGTAACGGCATCTTCTCGCCGATTCGCGGCCTGCAACCCCGCGATGCGCTGATCTAACTCCTTGACGTCGGTACGTGTCGTATCCAGAGTGCGGGTGAGTTCATCCGTCTCGGCTCTGGTTTTGTCATAGCTCTGCCGGCTGACACAGCCGATTCCCGTGAGCAAGGCGCCGGTGAGAAGGCAGAGGCTGATCCGTTGAATGACCATAGACGGTGTCAAGGCAGCGGGGCTTGTCATGGAGTCCTATCCTCGTTGGTGGACCGACTTGACACTGTGGTGTCTGGGCAGGCAGTCGGTCTGGTGCATAGCTGTACGTAGTGTCGCAAAAGTTGCGGATTCTGGCAACAGAAGTGCGGATTTGCGCCGGTCGATGGATCGAGTCATTTCCTACGTTCGCGTCATGTGGGTGTCTTGGATTTGGAGGAGCGGCTCGCGTACTATGACGACCGATCATGTCAAGGTCACACCATCGAGCCGAGCCTCTCTACTTGCCGCCGGAGTGTGAAGCAGCCTTGTTGGAGCGATTTCTAAAAGCCGAAGCCATGGCGCTCTGGGCCGTGCGATCGGCGCAGTTACAAGATGTGCCTCCGAATGTCCACACGTTTCTTCGGAAGCATGAGGAGGATGAACGAGACCATCTCGCACAGTTCGAAGCGATGGTCGGCCATCAGTCTCATGAACGTGAACGACTTCCATCCGTGCCTCGGCAATGGCCGGCGCTGGCTGTCCAGCTCTATGGCTATGAATTGCTCGGCCTGGAATTCGCCAAATTGCTGGCGATCATGCGACCGGATCTGGCCGCCATCCTTGAAGACGAGGAAACCCACGTGGGGTTCTTTGAGCGCGAGATTCGGCAGATTGTGGTCGGGGAGACCGCCGCAGCCGATCAGGCGAGAGTCTCAGCCCGTGCCTGGTGGCGGAAGTTGCCTCGGACTCTCGATCGGTATTTGGAGGCGGAGGCGCTCGATCCGTTTCGGCCGGAGTTGGCGCGCAGGCTTCTCGCGACGATTGAACAGCGATTAACTGGAACGGGGCTTCTCAAGAAGTAGTCGCCTACACGGAGCGGGCTCAGCCCGCATTATTCATGACGGTTCGTCGCGAAATCGCTAGAAAGCGCGTTCCTCGTGAAGCGTATCTCGTATCTCGCATGCGACGATACAGACATACTTATTCCGTCCTGCGCTTCACGCTTCACGAACGACGCTTCACGCGCAAGAGTAGTGAATCAGCGATTGCAGCAGAAGCGCTCATGAGTGATGCGGGTTAGGCTTGTATTGGAGAGAGTCCGCTGACCGCGCCCATCTTGCGATATTTTTGATCGCGGTGGGCGAGGAGCTGTTCAGTGGAAAGGTCGGTCAGGTCGAAGAGTTGGTTGGTGAGGGCTTTGCCGACAAGGTCGCAGACGGCTTTGGGTTCGCGCTGGGCGCCGCCCAACGGTTCGGGGATGATCTCGTCGATCACGCCGAGTTCTAGGAGATCCTTCGCCGTCATTTTCAGCGCGAAGGCCGCATCCGGGATCTTTGCGGGATCGTCCCAGAGGATGGCGGCGCAGCCTTCCGGCGAAATGACCGAATAGACCGAATGTTCCAGCATCAAGATACGGTCTGACACGCCGAGGGCCAAGGCGCCGCCGCTTCCGCCTTCGCCGATGACCACGGAAATAATCGGCACGGTCAAGCGAGACATGACGAAGAGATTCCGCGCGATCGCTTCAGCCTGCCCGCGTTCTTCGGCTCCGATGCCGGGGTAGGCGCCGGGCGTGTCGATGAAGGTGATGATCGGCCGGTTGAATTTCTCTGCCATCCTCATCAGGCGCAGCGCTTTCCGGTAGCCTTCCGGGTTGGGCATGCCGAAGTTCCGCTGCATCCGCTCCTTGAGGGTCTTTCCTTTTTGATGCCCGATAATCATCACGGTTCGATCGTTGAATCGGGCGAATCCTCCTACGATGGCTCGGTCGTCTCCAAACGCACGGTCTCCATGAAATTCAAGGAAGCCGCGGCTCAACTCATGGATATAGTCGAGCGTGCTTGGGCGTTGGGGATGTCGCGCCAGCTGGGTTCTCTGCCAGGGAGTCAGGTTCCGGTAGAGCTCGTGTTCGGCTTGGGCTAACTTTGTGCGGAGCTTGCGAATGTCGCCTTGGGAGGACGATTTTCCGCTGGTAGCTGCTGCGGAAAGCTTCTCGATCTTCTCTTCAATCTCGCGGATCGGCTTTTCAAATTCGAGATAATCCCGCATAGACCTCTGGTGAGTTCAGGAGGACTGTCAGGGCGAGAAAACTGGCTACCTTTTCTATCCCCTGAAATACGTACCCCTAAGATAGCAAAGATAGGGCCCCTTTGCCTAGCACTTCTTCAACATCCAACACAAAGTGTTCGCTGGGGGAGACGGTGAGGTTCGGGAGGGGAGCCGTCTCAGCTTCCAACGCTCCGTCGGTTTGTATTGACATGGTAATCGTGGTGCTGCCGGGATGCCGTCTGAAGACGTCGAGCAACCGGGGCAGTTGCTCACGCACTTCCGGTCGATCGATCAGACGAATGCAAATACGTTTGATCGACTGTGTCTGGATCTCGGCCAGCGGTTCGATCTTGCTGCCTCGAATTTTTGTGCCTTTGTCTCCTCGATCAATCATGCCTGTGACGCGCACAAGCCGTTCCGGCGTGATCAGCTCTCTCGCGCTCTTGAACAAATCGGGAAACACGATGACTTCAGCCGTGCCCTGCAGATCTTCCACGGTGAGATAGGCCATCCGATCGCCTTTCTTGGTGAGCATCGATTTGACCGTGGCGATGATTCCGCAGATTTTCACCTCTTTGCCGTCGGAGAGTTCTGTCAAGCCGACTGTGGTGGCGGTGGAGAGGGCGTTGAGCATCGCCTCATAGCGGGTGAGCGGATGGGCGGTGATGTAGAAGCCGGTCAACTCGCGCTCGTATTTCAACCGTTGAGCCTGATCCCATTCCGCGATCGACGGCAGCGGCGGTGTGGTCATGGTTGCCGACGTATCGTGTCCGTTGAGTTCCTCTCCAAAGATACTGGTTTGTCCGAGGTCCCGTTCTCGCTGTGCTGCCGCGCCGTCTTCGACGGCTTGATCGAGCACCGCCATGAGTTGTGCCCGTTTTGCGCCGGTCGAATCGAAGGCGCCGGCTTTGATCAGGCCCTCCAGCATGCGTTTGTTCACTTTGTGGAGATCGACCCGGCGGCAGAAATCAAAGAACGATTTGAAGGGGCCGGTTTCGGCGCGAATGGCCAACACCGATTCCACTGCGCCTTCGCCCACGTTCTTGATCGCGGCTAAGCCGAACCGGATCGCGCCGTCGACCACGGCGAAGTTTTTTTGACTCGCATTCACGTCTGGTCCCAGCACCTTGATCCCGAGATCGCGGCACTCCGTGAAGTAGCCGACGATCTTGTCCTGGTTACCCATGTCGGTCGTCATAAGCGCGGCCATGAATTCGGTTGGGTAATGGGCCTTCAAATAGCCGGTCTGGTAGCAGACCACCGCGTAGGCGGCGGCGTGTGATTTGTTGAAGCCGTACCCGGCGAACTTTTGAATCAACTCATAGAGCTTCTCGGCTTTCTTCTCCGGGATCTTGTTGTGTTTCGCGCCGTCGAGGAACTTGACGCGCAACTTTCCCATCTCTTCCGGTTTCTTTTTCCCCATCGCGCGGCGGAGAATGTCGGCTTGGCCCAGCGAGAAGCCGGCCATCTTGTTGGTGATCGCCATGACCTGTTCCTGATAGACGATGACCCCATAGGTGTCCTTCAGGATGGGCTCCAATTCCGGCACTTCGTAGGTGATCGGGATCTTGCCTTGCTTTCGCTTGATGAAGTCGGGAATCAGGTCCATCGGTCCAGGCCGATAGAGGGCGATGATGGCGATGATATCTTCGAACCGGTCGGGTTTGAGGCCGGTGAGGAGATCCCGCATGCCGGAGCTTTCCAGCTGAAATAGACCGGTGGTCTTTCCCGAAGAGAGGAGGGCAAACGTGGCCGGATCGTCGAAGGGCACTTGATCGACGGCGAGCGGCGGGTCATTGGGATGCGTGTCGTTGATGAGCGTCTCCGCGCGCCGGATCATCGTTAGCGTTT
>Ga0209640_10005232_pt1 | contig 11349 bp, 9 predicted proteins | sample RifCSP10_1_FD_184018 | JGI IMG/M metagenome (GOLD analysis project Ga0209640, IMG submission 184018) | Soil microbial communities from Rifle, Colorado - Rifle CSP2_sed 10_1 (SPAdes) (version 2) | ecosystem: Environmental > Terrestrial > Deep subsurface > Rock core/Sediment | place: Rifle...
GACGTGGCTGGCGCCGTAGGGCGTACCGCCGGCCGTGGTGGTAAACAGCCCCGGCTCCGAATAGGGCAGACCGAGCAGCAGCATGCCGTGGTGCAGCAGCGGCAACATCATGGATTGCAGGGCCGTTTCCTGGCCGCCATGCAGGCTGCCGGAGGAAGTGAACACGGCCGCGGGTTTGCCGATCATGGCGCCCGACAACCACAGGTCGCCGGTACCATCCAGGAAATATTTCAGCGGCGCTGCCATATTGCCGAAGCGGGCCGGGCTGCCCATGGCCAGACCGGCACAGGCTTTGAGATCCTCGTGGGTGGCATAGGGTGGTCCGGTGTCGGGGATATCGCTCGCGGTGGCTTCACACACGGCAGATACAGGCGGTACGGTGCGCAGCCTGGCCGTACAGCCGGCGACGGATTCGATGCCATGGCTGACCTGTCTGGCCATCGCCGCCGTATTACCGTAACGGCTGTAGTAGAGAACCAGGATCTCCGCCATATTCAAATAATCTCCAGCACCTTTTCCGGCGGCCGTCCGATCGCCGCCATGTTATGTACAGGAGGTACGGGTCGAAAATCATGCTCCTGCATTATCGACACTTCCGCCATCCATGGCGGTCGTATGTCGCGGGTGCAGGACGACATACAGGAAGTATTAGTGTCGCGAGAGGACAGGAAGTCCGTAGCGACTGCGCAGGAGCGGCGATTCGCGAGTACGATGGGTCGTTCGATCAATACCGGGTTCTCGACCATTGCCTCGATGATTTGACTGTCGCTCATGGTGTCGTCGTCCAGCCCCAGGGTTTTATAGATTGGTTCCTGTTTGCGCAGCAGCTCCCGCGGCTGCATTTTCAGCAGGGTCAGTATCTGTTGCAGTTCCTTGCAGCCGGGTGGTGTCTTGAGATATTCGACCACTCTGGCCTCAATGCCCCGCTCGGTCAGCAGGTGCAGGGTCTGCCGGGATTTGGAGCAACGGGGGTTATGATAAATGGTGACACTCATTAATATTATCTCCCATTCGACAGGGATGATATTCTAACGTTTATCCGGGACCCGGAGGAAGCCATTAACCCGTATTTCTTAACCCTGTCCTGCTGCGGACGCCGATTCATCCGCCCTGGCGCCTCGGTGTCCTCGCTACAGCGATCGTCGAGAAATGCCGGTTACTTCTATAACCGCCTGGTGAGAGGATGAATCTACTGTTAAAAAAAGTCCGCGGGACCAGCATCTGGCTCTACTATTTTTGCCGGTTCGCCGTCCGTCAGTTTTATCGTCAGCGGGGTTTGCAGATTGCTTCCTCGCTGGCCTATGCCACGCTGCTGTCGCTGGTACCGTTGATTACGGTCATGTTCGGGTTCCTGGGCGGACTGCCGGTGTTCGAAAAGGTGGGCGGCTTCATCGAGAATTTTATCATCGCGAATTTTGTCCCGGCCTTCGGCGATACGATCCAGTCATATCTGCATGAGTTCTCGCTGAAGACCTCGCAACTGACGGCCACCGGTGTCACCATCCTGATAATCATTGCCTTGATGCTGCTGGCGACCATCGACAATGCCCTGAATATCATCTGGCATGTGCAGGTACGCAGAAGACCGGCCGCCCGGTTCCTGGTGTACTGGTCGATTTTGACCCTGGGACCATTACTGGTAGGCGTCGGCATTTTCCTGACGACCTATGTCCTGTCACTCTCCATCGTCAGTGACGTCAAGGCGTCATTAGGACTGGAGCTGCAGTTATTATCCTGGCTGCCGTTTCTGAGTTCCGCCATTGCCTTTACATTGTTATACATCCTGATGCCGAACTGTGTCGTTTCCCGCCGGCACGCCATCATCGGGGGTGTGGTGGCGGCCATTTTATTTGAATATGCCAAATTCGGTTTTGGCGTCTATATCAGTTCTTATTCCACTTATGAGGCCATTTACGGGGCGATCGCAGTGATCCCCGTCTTCCTGATCTGGATCTACACTTCCTGGGTGATCGTGATTCTGGGGGCCCATATCACCTTTTGTTTATCGGCATTCAGATTGGGCGCTGAAATTGCCGGATCCAGGGGGCCTGAGTGGACTTTCGCCGATGCCTGCGACGTGATTGCACTATTGTGGTCCGGGCAAAAGTCCGGAACAACGTTGACCTATGCCGGACTCCGTAAGAGCGGTATTAAATTACCGCTGCACCAAATCAATGAAATCATGAATGCCCTGGACGAAGCGAACTGGATACAACCTGATCCCAAGGGGGGCTGGTTGCTGTCGCGGGACATGTCGGAACTCACTCTCATGGATCTGTACCGGATTATTCCGAACCGGATCCCCTTGCGTGATGAAATCAGCAAGGTGTCGCCGCCAGCCGGCCCATTGCAGGAACTGTTAAAGACCTATAATAATGACTTGAACCACCTGTTTGGCATCCCGTTCAAATCGATCCTGCCGGCGCCCAAAGATCCGGACTGAATCCTGATCCGCCGTATGTGAGCTTGAAAACTTCCATCCATTTTCTGGTGTCCGGCAGAGTGCAGGGTGTGTTTTTCCGCATGCATACCCGGCAACAGGCACAGCGACATGGCCTGACCGGTTGGGTCAGGAATCTGCCGGACGGCAGGGTCGAGGGCATCGCCAGTGGTGAGACTGCCGGGATCAAGGCCTTGCAGCAGTGGTTGGCTCAGGGGCCGGATCTGGCCAGTGTAGCCAATGTTGAAGTGAAGGAACTGGATTATCAGGGATTTGACAGGTTTGTGATAAAGTGAATAGGAGTGCATCGCTAACGTCAAACCGAGTCCCGGGAATTGAAAAACTGATACCAGAACCTGAAGACAGGAGGTTTATTCACATGCTGCTGACAGTCAACCGGAAAATATTAATTACAATTGTTTCCTTAACACCCGCTGGAACCGCACCACAAGTGACGGTGCGATAAGTCAGGGATTATCGGGAATAGAGGATACGCATGCCGCATAGTGTTGTTCTGATCACGACCATTGCCTCAGCATTCGGAGTCGCGCTGATACTGGGCTATATTGCCGTACGTCTGAAGCTACCACCCCTGGTTGGTTACATGCTGGCCGGCGTGCTCATAGGCCCGGCCACGCCCGGCTTCGCCGCCGACCTCGAACTTTCACGCCAGCTCGCGGAGATTGGGGTCATGTTGCTGATGTTCGGTGTCGGGCTCCATTTCTCTCTGGATGACATGTTGTCCGTGCGCCGGATCGCCTTGTCGGGTGCAGTGGTCCAGATCGCCGCGGCAACCGCCATCGGTGCGACAGTCGCATCTCTTTGGGGCTGGAACCTTGGTGGATGCATCGTTTTCGGACTGGCGCTCTCGGTTGCCAGCACCGTAGTGCTCACCAAAACCCTGGAGAGCCGCGGCATACTCGCGTCCATCAACGGCCACATCGCCGTCGGTTGGCTCGTGGTTCAGGATCTGGTCATGGTCCTGGTGCTCGTGCTGCTCCCGCCGCTGGCCGGTTGGCTGGGGAGTGGCTCCGCGGTATCGGGTGGCCAGGATCTGCTGACTACTCTGGCGCTCACCCTCGGCGAGGTCATGATCTTTGTCGTTCTGATGGTCGTTGTCGGGCGGCGATTGTTTCCCTGGTGCCTCTGGCAGGTGGCCCACACCGGCTCGCGGGAACTGTTTACGTTATGCGTAATTGCCGTGGCGGTCAGCATTGCGTACGGCGCCGCCGCCATTTTCGGCGTTTCCTTTGCGCTGGGAGCGTTCTTCGCCGGCATGGTACTGCGGGAATCATCACTGAGTCGCCGTGCGGCCGACGAATCCTTGCCGCTGCGAGACGCTTTTTCCGTATTGTTCTTCGTTTCGGTCGGCATGCTGTTCGATCCGGCCATGCTGATTCAGGAACCGGTCCGGGTGCTCATCGTCGTCGCCATCATCATGCTGGGCAACTCACTCGCAGCCTTCTTTATTGTTCTGGCCTTCCGTTATCCCCTGAACACGGCGTTGACGGTGTCGGCCGGCCTGGCGCAAATCGGTGAGTTTTCCTTCATCCTGGCGGGGCTGGGGGTGTCCCTCAATCTCCTGCCGCTTGCCGGACAGAGTCTCATTCTGGTGGGCGCGCTCATTTCGATGGCACTCAACCCACTGGTGTTCGATGCGATTGAACCTCTGCAGGCCTGGATCCGAGTCCGTTCAAAACGCGCCCGCGCCCTGGAGCGCCCGGATGACCCGCTGGCGGAACTCCCGATGACAGTCGACCTGCATCGCCTTACCGGTCATGTCGTGATCGTGGGCTACGGTCGCGTCGGCCAGCGCATTGGTGAAGCATTGATCGCGCGCGGCGTTCCCATCGTCGTTGCCGAGCAGAATCGTGAAATCGTGGAGTCGCTCCGCGAGCGTGGTATACCGGCGGTATCCGGGGACGCCTCCAATCCGCCGGTGATCATTCAGGCGCATATCGCAAGGGCGCACATGCTGGTGATCGCCGTCCCGGATATATTCCGGGCGCGCAAAATGCTCGAAATCGCTCGCATGCTCAAGCCAAGCGTTGAAACGGTTGTACGTGCTCATACCGACGAAGAAGCGGAACTGCTCAGGAAGGACGGGGCCGGTCAGGTGTTCATGGGCGAACACGAGCTGGCGCTCGGTATGACCCGGCATATACTTGAGCAGGTCGCGGGACCGGTCTTATCCGGGAATTAACCAGTATTGGGGATCTCTCAGACTCTGACCCCCAATACTCACGTACTCACGTGGGAGAGTTTTTTACACTTTTAACTTTTCACGAATAAAGGCAACCGCTTCGGTAATGCGGATTTCGGTGCTGTCTTTATCCCGTCTGCCCTTGTATTCAATGACACCGTTGTCCAGTCCCCGCTCGCTGAAAACAAACCTGTGCGGTATGCCGATCAACTCCATGTCCGCGAACATGACGCCGGGACGTTCGCGCCGATCATCCAGCAGCACCTCGATGCCGGCGTCCTGCAATTCCTGATACAACGGCAGCACCGCATCGCGGAGCCGTTGCGATTTATGCATGTGGATCGGGATCAGCGCCAGATGATAAGGAGCGATGGCGTCCGGCCAGATGATGCCCTGCTCATCATTATTCTGCTCGATGGCGGCGGCGACGATACGCGACACGCCGATACCATAACAACCCATGATCAGTGTTACCGCCTTGCCGGTTTCGTCCAGGACATTGGCCTGCATTTTTTCGCTGTAGACGGTCCCAAGCTGGAAGATGTGCCCGACCTCTATGCCACGGGCGACCTTCAGGGTGCCGCTGCCATCCACGGCCGGTTCACCGGCGACCACATTGCGCAAGTCCGCGCTTTCTGGTTCCTGCAGATCCCGCCCCCAATTGACCCCGGCGTAATGGTAACCGTCGCTATTGGCACCGCAGACGAAATCCGCGAGCAGGGCGGCGCTGTGATCGGCAATGACCGGGAAGCTGAGTGCCACCGGTCCCAGCGACCCGATGCTGCAACCGGTGTGATCCTTGATCCGGGCGGCACTGGCGAAACTCAGGGGTTTGGCGACCACCGCCAGTTTCTCGGCCTTGACCCGGTTTAATTCATGGTCACCGCGCAGCACCAGGGCGACCAGCCCGCCATCGCGACCATTGACGATCAGCGTTTTCAGGCATTGCGTCGGTGTAACCTTGAGGAATTGACTGACCTCATCGATACTCGATCGTCCCGGCGTTGCCACTTTGGACATGGCATGGCTCGCCGCCGGTCGAGGCTGTGACGGTACCGGCGCGGGTGTCAGTTCGATATTCGCGGCGAAATCACTGTTGTCGGTAAAGACGATGCGGTCTTCACCCGAATCGGCCAGCACATGGAATTCGTGCGAGGTGCTGCCGCCGATATTGCCGGAATCCGCCAGCACGGCCCGGAACTCGAGACCGAAACGCTGGAAGATCCGGGTATAGGTCGCGTACATCAGCTGGTAGGTTTCCTGCAGGGATTGTTCCGTCAGATGAAAGGAATAGGCGTCTTTCATCAGAAATTCGCGCGCCCGCATGATGCCAAAGCGGGGCCGGATCTCGTCCCGGAATTTGGTCTGGATCTGGTAATAGTTTGCGGGTAATTGTTTATAGCTGCGTACCTCCCGCCGGATCAGGTCGGTGATTATCTCTTCGTGCGTGGGCCCGAGACAGAATTTCCGTTCATGCCGATCCTGCAAGCGTAACAGTTCGGGGCCATATTTATCCCAGCGGCCGGATTCCTGCCAGAGTTCGGCCGGCTGGACCCCGGACATGAGAATTTCCAGGGCGCCGGCGCGGTCCATTTCCTCACGGACGATCCGTTCCACCTTGCGTAACACCCGCAGTCCCAGCGGCAGCCAGGTATAAATGCCGGCCGCCAGCTGCCGGATCAGGCCGGCGCGGAGCATTAACTTATGGCTGATTACCTCCGCATCCGCGGGCGCCTCTCTTTGTGTGGCGATTAAGGTCTGTGTCGTGCGCATATGGGTTACTGGTATCCTGGCTGCTCGGAAGAAAACGCAGGGGATCTTACCCTATTCACACCCACAATTGATAATGAGGTATGTCATGGGCTGGATTCAGGATTCCGCAAGCACATCTTGACCTGCGCCTAGAAAATCAGTAACTTCCGTAAGTTTCCTGAGACATAATTAAATAGCATGTAAGGCCTTGTAAGTGAGTAAAACCAAAGAAAAAATACGCGGTGCTGAAATCTTCGTCCGGGCGCTGAAAGACGAGGGCGTTGAATACGTCTTCGGTTATCCCGGCGGCGCGGTTCTGCATATATACGATGCCTTGTTCAAACAGGACGATGTCACCAATATCCTGGTCCGGCATGAACAGGGCGCGACCCATGCGGCCGACGGCTATGCCCGCTCGACTGGCAAGCCCGGTGTGGTCCTGGTAACTTCCGGTCCCGGTGCCACCAACGCCGTCACGGGGATCGCGACGGCTCATCTGGATTCCATTCCGCTGGTGGTCTTTACCGGTCAGGTAGCCACGGCGCTGATAGGCAACGATGCCTTTCAGGAGGTTGACGCCATCGGCATCACCCGACCTTGCGTCAAGCATAACTTCCTGGTCAAGGACGTCCGCGACCTGGCCATAACCATCAAGAAGGCCTTTTATATCGCCACGACTGGCCGGCCCGGCCCGGTGGTTGTCGATATCCCCAAGGATGTCACGGCCGACTCGTGTATCTATGAATATCCGCAAACGGTCGAGATGCGTTCCTACCGGCCGGTGGTCAAGGGCCACTCGGGGCAAATCAAAAAGGCGGTGCATGTGCTGCTAGGCGCGAAAAGGCCCATGCTCTATTCCGGCGGTGGCGTCATCCTCGGCAATGCCAGTGAAGAATTAATCGAACTGACCCGGGCGCTGGGTTATCCCATTACCAACACCCTCATGGGTCTGGGCGCCTATCCCGGCACCGACCGGCAGTTTATCGGCATGCTCGGGATGCACGGCACCTATGAGGCCAACATGGCCATGCATCATTGCGATGTGCTGGTGGCCATCGGCGCGCGCTTTGACGATCGCGTCACCGGCGACCTGGAAAAATTCTGTCCCTACGCGACCATCATCCATATCGATGTCGATCCGTCCTCGATCTCCAAGAATGTGCCGGTCGATATCCCCATCGTCGGCGACGTCAAGCACGTGCTCAAGGATATGAACCGTTACATTAAGGAAAGTGACGAGCATCCGGATGCCGAAGCGTTGGCCGGCTGGTGGCGCCAGATCAAGGAATGGCAGGGGATCAATTGCCTGCGTTTTGACCGCAAGAGCACGATTATCAAGCCGCAGTACGTGATTGAAAAAATCTATGAGCTGACCAAAGGCAAGGCCTACATTACCTCCGATGTCGGTCAGCACCAGATGTGGGCAGCGCAGTTCTATAAATTCGATCAGCCCCGGCACTGGATTAATTCCGGTGGACTCGGCACCATGGGGTTTGGCATGCCGGCTGCCATGGGCGTTAAGCTGGCGCACCCGGATGAAACCGTGTTCTGTGTCACGGGCGAGGCCAGCCTGGTGATGTGCATCCAGGAATTGTCCACCTGCAAACAATATGGCCTGCCCATCAAGATTGCCATCCTCAACAACCGGTATATGGGCATGGTGCGGCAGTGGCAGGAATTTTTCTATGACCGCCGCTATTCGCACTCCTACATGGAGGCGTTGCCGGATTTTGTCAAACTGGCGGAAAGTTTCGGGCATACGGGTATCAGGGTGGAAAAAACCGCCGACGTCGAGAACGCCATCAAGCAGGCGCTGGCCATGGACGATAAGCTGGTGCTGCTCGATTTCATTACCGATCAGACGGAGAATGTCTACCCCATGGTGGCGGCCGGCAAGGGCCATAATGAAATGCATTTATCTCCGGAACGGGAACTGGCCTGACGACCATGCGCCATATCCTGTCCTTATTGATGGAGAACGAATCCGGCGCCCTATCCCGTGTGTCCGGGTTGTTTTCCGCGCGCGGCTTCAACATCGAATCGTTGACCGTGGCGCCGACGGAAGACCCGACGGTTTCCAGAATGACGCTGGTGACCAGCGGTTCGGATGAAATCGTCGAACAGATCACCAAGCACCTGAACAAACTGGTGGACGTGATCAAAGTCGTCGATCTGCATGAAAGCGTGCACATCGAGCGCGAACTGATGTTGATCAAGATCAACGCTGACGGCGCCAGCCGCGAGGAAATCAAACGCCTGGTCGATATCTTCCGCGGCCGCATCGTCGATGTGACAGACTCCAGCTATATTGTCGAGATGACCGGCGACGGCAACAAGCTGGATGCCTTTATCAGGACGCTGGACACCAAGAAGATCCTGGAAGTCGTCAGGACCGGTGTCTCCGGCATTGCCCGGGGCGAGAAGGCGGTAAAAATATAGGACAAAGCTATCCGGACTTAGTGACTATGTATAAACACAGAGGACACAGAGAAAAGATTAGCTATATGCTACCAGCCACTAGCTACAAGTATTACAAAATTGTACTTTTCTAGTTGATAGAAATTGGAGTAGATGTTTTATATTATGCGGTGAACAGAAAATACAGAACAACAGAGGTTATGGATGATAAAAAAAATATATCCAAAAATATTTTAATTTCTCTGTGTCCTCTGTGCCTCTGTGTTTAATTTTATTTGGTAATAGTGAGTAAATTTAAAATGAATATTTATTACGATAAAGACGCGGATTTATCCCTGATCCAGGCCAAAAACGTGGCCATCATCGGCTATGGCTCACAGGGCCACGCCCATGCCAATAACCTGAAGGATTCGGGCGTCAAGGTTTGCGTTGGGTTACGGGAGGATTCCGCTTCAGCGGCCAAGGCCAAGGCCGCCGGTGTGACGGTAAAACCCGTCACGGATGCGGTGGCCTGGGCGGACGTGGTCATGGTGCTGGCGCCGGACGAACATCAGGCGGCCATCTACCGCGAAAAAATCGCGCCCAATATCAAAAAAGGTGCGGCCATGGCATTCGCCCATGGGTTCAATATACATTTCCGGCAGATCGAACCACGCAGTGATCTGGACGTGTTCATGATCGCGCCCAAGGGTCCCGGGCATCTGGTCCGCTCCACCTACAAGCAGGGCGGCGGCGTACCGTCTTTGATCGCCGTTCACCAGAATCCCTCGGGGCAGGCCAAGGAACTGGCGTTGTCGTATGCCTGCGCCAATGGCGGTGCCCGGGCCGGTGTCATCGAAACGACCTTCAGGGAGGAAACCGAGACCGATCTGTTCGGCGAACAGACCGTGCTGTGCGGCGGCCTGACCGCCCTGATCCAGGCCGGATTTGAAACCTTGGTCGAAGCCGGTTATGCGCCGGAGATGGCTTATTTCGAATGTCTGCATGAGACCAAACTTATCGTTGACCTTATATATGAGGGCGGCCTCGCCAACATGCGCTATTCGATCTCGAATACCGCCGAGTACGGCGACTTCACCCGCGGTCCGCGTATTATTACCGAGGAAACACGCCGGGAGATGAAGAAGATCCTGAATGAAATCCAGACCGGCAGGTTCGCCCGCGAATTTATCCTGGAGAACCAGGCCGGCACGCCGGTGATGAAAGCCGAGCGGCGCCGCTGCCAGGAACACCAGATTGAACAGGTCGGTGCCAAACTGCGATCGATGATGCCCTGGATCAGCAAGGATCGGCTGGTCGATCAGAGCAAAAACTGAGCGCGCCGGGTTAACGCGGCCCCGTCACATGGAAACACCTGCGAGTAAAGACACGATCAAACGCCGGCGCGGGATTTATTTATTACCCAATCTGTTCACGACCGGCGCCATGTTCGCCGGTTTTTACGCCATAGTCGCCGCCGTCGATTCCCGCAATGAACCTGCCGCCATCGCGATATTCGTCGCCATGATCCTGGACGGCATGGACGGTCGCATCGCCCGGATGACCAATACCACGAGTGATTTCGGCGTGCAATATGACAGCCTGTCGGACCTCGCCGCATTCGGACTGGCGCCGGCACTGGTGATCTATCACTGGTCGTTGTCGGGCCTGGGCAAGATCGGCTGGCTGGGGGCGTTTCTGTACATGGCGGCGGCGGCCTTGCGTCTGGCCCGGTTCAATACCCAGTCCGGCAGCATGGACAAGCGCTATTTCCAGGGCCTGCCGAGTCCCCCGGCGGCGGCACTTATCGCCGGGCTGGTCTGGGTCGGGGATACCTACGGTCTGGCCGATGGCAAGGGCATCCTGTATATCACCTTCCCCCTGACCATACTGGGCGGGATCCTCATGGTCAGCAATATCCGCTACCTCAGTTTCAAGCAATTCGATTTCCGCAACCGGGTGCCGTTCGTGAGCATCCTGATCGTGGTGTTGATCTTTGTCTTTATCGCCAGTGAACCGGCGCTGGTCCTGTTCGTGATGGCCTTGAGCTACGCCCTGTCCGGCCCCATCCTGACCCTGATCCAACGCCGCCGCCGTCACCTGTTGCGGACGCGCAGGGCGATGAGAACCCAGCACATGAATACCGATGACAGGGAACAGCAACCGGAATCCGAAAGTCAGAATCCGGAAACATAGAAGCTGTATTTAGTCTGCATTCTGACTTCTTGATTTCTTATTTATCCTTGACGCTATGTGGAAAGTCTCTCTGTCTTGTGCAACACTACGCTGAACTGGTTCTTACTGAACTTTGCCCTCTAGTATCGGTACTGGATCGAGGAGCGAAGCCTTGAGGCATCCGGATTGTCAAACACCTCGACTTAGGGAACCTGCCCTGTCAGGGGAGCACGAGTGCGATGAGCACTGGCCATCGCTGCATGTTTCGAATGCCAGGGAGATGGTCGGTCAACCAAGAGGAGTGTCCTGTGGGGAAGGAAAGGCGGTCGAAGCGTAGATTCGTGGGAGGTTGTCGGAGGTACGTATGAACACTATTACGATC
>Ga0209640_10005233_pt1 | contig 11349 bp, 10 predicted proteins | sample RifCSP10_1_FD_184018 | JGI IMG/M metagenome (GOLD analysis project Ga0209640, IMG submission 184018) | Soil microbial communities from Rifle, Colorado - Rifle CSP2_sed 10_1 (SPAdes) (version 2) | ecosystem: Environmental > Terrestrial > Deep subsurface > Rock core/Sediment | place: Rifle...
CGATCACACGAAGCCTGGCATCAACGTGGACATCGTCTCAGGCGAGCCCCTCTTTGCATCGTCCGACAAGTTTGAGTCGGGCTGCGGGTGGCCAAGTTTCACTAAGCCTATCGTTTCCGCAAACATCAACGACTTGCGGGACGGTGGTTCGCAGAAGCCCAATTAGCAGGTTCTCCAGCTGCAGGACAATTCCGTGGTCCTAGAAGGTGGGGATGCCGAAGACATCGCGGTCCAGCTACGCCGGAAATACCACGATGAATCTCACAAACGTTTTCTATGCCGAGAACGCGACTACGAAGCCGAACGGCGCAAGGCAGCGGCCATGGAGACACTCATTGAAATCCTTGCGAAGGCCGCTGTGGATGAACTGTTGCGTGAGCAAGAACGCGGGTCCGGAGACCTCGACGCGGAGCAGGGTGGACCGGCGCAAAACTGTCACCGCAATTAACACCATAGGGGATTTTTCGCTAACACCGCAGCAGGGTTTTCGACGGTCTTAGAGAGAAAATCGCTGGGAAAATCAATGGTCGGGGTGACAGGATTTGAACCTGCGACTCCTACGTCCCGAACGTAGTGCTCTACCAGGCTGAGCTACACCCCGAAATGGCGGGAAACCGGACCGGTCAGGCGCTGCGGGTCACCGCGAACCGCGCGAGCGCTTCCAGCGCGTCGCGATAGCGCGACGCGGGAACGCCGCCCAAGGCGTCGATAGCCCGTGTCGCCTCGTCTTCTGCGAGTCCGGCAGTGTAATCAAGCCCCCCCGTGCTTTCAACGACGGTGCGGATCGGGCCCTGTTCCTCGGTGCCGCCCTGCGATATGGCGTCTCTGATCATTGCGGCAGCATCCGGTCCACTGTGATGCAGCGCGTGGATCAGCGGCAGCGTCGGCTTGCCCTCCGCCAGGTCGTCGCCGATGTTCTTGCCGAGCGTTTCGGGGTCGCCGCTGTAGTCGAGGGCGTCGTCCACGAGCTGGAAGGCGATGCCCAAGTGCTTGCCGTAGCGCGCCAGCGCCGCTTCGACGTCAGCGGGAGCGCGGGCCACGATGGCCGCGATCTGGGCGCCGGCCTCGAACAGGCGCGCCGTCTTGCGATAGATGACTTCCATGTACCGGATTTCGGTCGTGTCGGGATCGCCGGAATTCATCAATTGCAGCACTTCGCCGGCCGCAATCGTGTTGGTCGCATCCGCCATCACCCGGATCAGGGCGGGCGAATCGAGCGCCGCCATCATCTGGAATGCGCGCGAGTAGAGGAAATCGCCGACCAGCACCGACGCCGGGTTGCCGAAGGCCTCGTTGGCGGTATCGCGGCCGCGGCGCTTGGCGGAATCGTCCACGACGTCGTCGTGTAGCAGCGTCGCCGTGTGGATGAACTCGATCAGCGCGGCGGCCGGAACATGGGACGAATCGGTCGTGCCCGCGGCGCGTGCGGCGAGCACGACCAGGAGCGGCCGCAGGCGTTTTCCACCGCCGCCGACGATGTAATCGCCCACCTGGTTCACGAGCGCGACGTCGCTCTCGAGCTGGCGGCGGATTTCGGCGTCGACCGCAGCCAGGTCGGTGGCGACGAGCTCCCGTATGTCCTTGAGTTGCATGACTTCCTGGCGGTCCGGCCGCGGGCAGCGCATCCTAGCGGCAAACCGGCCCGCGGGAAATGCGGGTCGGGGCCGTCCGGTTTGACCGCGGGGGGTCCGGTCACTACAATTGCCGGCTCTTTTTGGAGTCCAGTCAATCATGTACGCCGTCATTGCCACCGGGGGCAAGCAGTACCGGGTGAGCGAAGGAACCGTCGTGCGGGTCGAGAAACTCGATGCCGACGCGGGCGCCACCGTCGAGTTCAACCAGGTCCTGCTGATCGGCGAGGGCGTCGATGTCGCCATCGGCGCGCCTTATGTTACGGGTGCCCGCGTCACCGCGACCGTGCAGGCGCACGGCAAGGCCGACAAGGTCGGCATCACCAAGTTCCGGCGCCGCAAGCATTACCTGCGCCAGAAGGGTCACCGCCAGCCGTACACCGAAGTGAAGGTGACCGGCATCACGGCGGCCTGAAGACAGCACGAGGATACGGAAATGGCACACAAGAAAGCCGGCGGCAGTACCAAGAACGGCCGCGAGTCCCAATCGAAGCGCCTCGGTGTCAAGAAGTTCGGCGGCGAGCGCGTACTCGCCGGCAACATCCTGGTGCGGCAGCGCGGCACACCGTTTCGCGCCGGCGACAACGTCGGCACCGGCACCGACCACACGCTGTTTGCCAAGATCACCGGGCGCGTGCAATTCCGCAAGAAGGGCGCCGAGCAGCGCACCTTCATCAGCGTCCTGCCGGAATAAAGGGGGACGCAACCCTTTTTGGGGCGATTCGACAAAAAGGGTTGCGTCCCCTTTTTTGGAAAAACCCCGGCCCGGCCGGGGTTTTTCGTTACGGCAGCAGGAAATCATGAAATTCGTCGATGAAGCAATCGTCACGGTGGTCGCCGGCCATGGCGGGCGCGGCGCGATCGGCTTTCGCCGCGAGAAATTCGTGCCGTTCGGCGGTCCCGATGGCGGCGACGGCGGCCTCGGCGGCAGCGTCTGGCTGCGCGCCCAGGAGGGCATGAATACGTTGGTCGATTACCGCATCCGTCGCACTTTTCGCGCGCAGAACGGCCAGCCGGGCGCCGGCCAGGACTGCACGGGCCGGAGCGGCGAAGACCTGTATGTCCCGGTGCCTGTCGGCACCGTCGTGTTCGACGATGAAACCAGCGAGACCCTCGGCGACCTCACGCGCGCGGGCCAGACGCTGCTGGTCGCCAAGGGCGGCAAGGGCGGCTGGGGCAATCAGCGATTCAAGAGCTCGACCAATCGCACGCCGCGACAGAGCGGGCCGGGATTGCCCGGCGAAGCGCGGACCTTGCGGGTCGAACTGCGCCTGCTCGCGGACGTGGGGCTGCTGGGCCTGCCGAATGCCGGCAAGTCCACGCTGATCCGCGCGGTCTCCGCGGCGCGGCCCAAGGTCGCCGACTATCCGTTCACGACGCTGCACCCGCAGCTCGGCGTGGTCGCTGTCGGCCCGCTCAAGAGCTTCGTGATGGCGGACATCCCCGGACTGATCGAGGGCGCGGCGCAAGGTGCCGGCCTCGGCATCCGGTTCCTGAAGCACCTGCAGCGCACGCGGCTTTTGCTGCACCTCGTGGACATCGCGCCGCCCGATCCGGACGCGGATCCGGTGGCAGGTGCGCGCGAAATCGTCGGCGAGCTCAAGAAGTTCAGCCCGGAACTGGCGAAGAAGAAGCGCTGGCTGGTGCTCAACAAGATCGATCTGCTGCCGCCCGGCGAGCGCGAGAAGCGCTGCGCGGAAATCGTGCGGAAGCTCCGTTTCAAGGGACCCGTGTTCAGGATCTCGGGAGCGACGGGCGAGGGGACGCGGGAACTGTGCCAGGCGGTGATGCAGCATCTGGAACAAAAAAGCCGGTCATAAGACCGGCTTCCTGCTGATTCACCTGGCGCGCCGCTTACTTGGCGGCCATCGCCTTGATCTGGTCCGAGAGCCGGCTCTTGTGCCGGGCGGCCTTGTTCTTGTGGATGATGCCCTTGCGCGCCATCGCGTCGATCACCGGGGATGCGGCCTTGAGCGCTGCCGCCGCTTCGGTCTTCTGGCCGGCCTTGATCGCCTCGACGACTTTGCGGACCGCGCTTCGCACCTTGGAGCGGTGGGCGACGTTCTGGGCGCGGCCGGCAAGCGCCTGGCGGGCCCGTTTTTCGGCTGACTTGGTATTGGCCATAAGGGCGCGCATTGTCCCGATGCGGGGGTGGGTTGTCAACGCGCGCGGGCGTGTCAAACTGCCGCGATCCCGGACCGCGGCCGCGGGGCCCGGGCGATGCTCGCGCGGGGAGGCTGGAGCAACATGCTGCAGCGCGGACGGAAGATCGCCGCAATCCTGGCGGCCGACGTAGTCGACTACAGCCGGCTGATGGGGATGGACGAACCGGCCACCCTGGCTGCCCTCAAAATCCGGCGCGGCATATTCGAGCAGCTCGTCCGGGAGTTCGAAGGCCGGGGATTCGGCAGCGTCGGCGACAGCCTGATGGCGCAGTTTCCGAGCGCGGTCAATGCCGTTCAATGCGCGTTGGCAATCCAGCAGTCCGTCGCAGAAACAAACGAGCCGTTGCCGGCAGACCGGCGCATGTCATTGCGCATCGGCATCAATCTCGGCGACGTGATCGAGGAGGACGGCAACCTGTTCGGGGACGGCGTGAACGTCGCGGCGCGACTGCAGGCGCTCGCCGCACCGGGCGGAATACTGGTGTCCGAGTCCGTCCATCAGCAAGTGTGGAAAAAGGTGTCGGCGCAGTTCGCGTCTGCGGGTGCGCGGCACGTCAAGAATGTCGCCGAGCCGCTCGTCGTATTCGAAGTACTCAAGCAGGACGAGCGCCAGGGCCGGCTCAAGCGTCTCGCCAGGACGGCTCGAACCCGGTCCGTGAGGTGGTCGATCGCCGGATTCATGGTGATTGCGCTGGCGACTGCCACCGTCCTGACGTATCGGGAGCGGTCGAACGCCGGTTCGGGCTCGTCGGGCGTCGCAACATCGAACGAAACGGAGAGGGCGCCGCAATCCATTGCGGTGCTCCCGTTCGAGAACCTGAGCGGGGACGTCGGTAACGAACATCTCGGCGACGGCGTGAGCGAGGAGTTGCTCCATCGGCTGTCGAATGTGCCAGGCCTGCTCGTCGCAGCACGCACTTCGTCAGCTTATTTCAAGGAGAGCAAGGAAACGGCCTCGACGATCGGGCGCATGCTCGGGGTCGAGTACCTGCTGGAAGGTAGCGTGCGCAGGTCGGGCGATACGCTGCGCATCACCGCTCAACTCGTCGATGCTCAGAACGGGTACCACGTCTGGTCCGACAGCTTCGATCGTCCATTCAAGGACGTACTGGCGATTCAGGACGAGATTTCACTCGCGGTTCTCAAGGGACTCGAAGTACCCCTGATCGACAGGGCTCGCGCCGCCGCGCTGAAGCACACGACCACGAGCCCGGAAGCGCTCGACCTGTACCTGCGCGCGCGCCGCGAGGACGAGCGCTGGGAACTGGAAAAGAACGACCGCGCAATTGCGTTCTACGAGCAGGCGATCGCAATCGATCCGGAGTTTGCCGCTGCCTATGCGGCATTGGCTTATTCGCTGAAGATGAAAATACAGGTGGCCGGGCTCAGGTTCCGAGATCCAGCCCTTGCGCGCGTGCCGGACCTGGTACGAAAGGCGGTCGAGCTGGATCCCACCTCGGGTGATGCGCGAGCGCAATTGGGGCATCTGCTGTTTACCCAATTCGACCTCGAGGGTGCGGAACGGGAATTCCGCCTGGCAGAACGCTTGAGTCCTAACAGCGCGGCCACACTGCAAGCACTTTGGGAGTACCAAGGTCATGCAGGATGGCCGCCGGAAAAGGTCGTCGAGTACGCCGAGCGCTGGCTCAAGATCGACCCGCTGAATCCTTTTGCACATGCCGGCCTGGCCATCGCCCAATTTCACGTACATCGCTACGAAGAGTCACTGCAAACCGTCGAACGTCTGATCGCGCGTGAACCCGAATTCTGGGTCGGGCCTTTCATTCGTACGGGGACGCTGCTCGAAATGGGAAGATTTGACGAAGCGGTCGTCTCGGCGCGCCGCGAGATGGAACTCCGCGACTCGCAAGAAACCCGCTCCGACCTGGTCAGCGCGCTTGCGCTTGCCGGCCATGAGGACGAAGCCCGAAAGCATCTTGCCGACCTGCTGGATCCTGCGCAGACTCTTTATTACGCACCCAGCATGCGAGTGTGGACGGCAGTTGCCCTGAATGACGTAGAGGCCGCGCTGTCGGCGCTGGAACGGACTCGCGAGGAGGGCGACTGGTGGGTCTACGGCACGTTGCACAACAGGATACTGATGCCGCTGCACGACGAACCGCGGTTCCAGGCAATTGTCCGCCAGTTCGGCCAGGAGCGCCGCGTCGCCTATATGGTTGAGAAGACTCGGGATTTGCCCCCATGGCCCTTCTAGGCACAGTGTGGAATCGCCTCACTGCCGCTCTTGAACCGTGGGTGGCGACTATGGACCGGGACTTGACCCGGGGGTAACCTCGCGCCGTCTTGCGGCCTTGACCTTCAGGGGATGCCGCATTGAGCAAGGCGCACGGCTCGGTTTCGAGTTGGGTTCCCGTGATCGCGGGAGCCGCGGGCCTTTTCATGCCAGGCGCCGAGACCAGCGCGGCCGAAGTTCGCGGCCGTTTCGAACTCGAAGAAGTCGTCGTTACCGCCACCCGCCGGCCGGAACCGCTCCGCGAGGTGCCGCTCAGTGTGTCAGTGCTGACGGACGATGAGCTGGCGCTGCGCGGCGCAAGGAATTTCCGTGACTACGCCAACGCCGTGGCCGGAGTCAGCTTCAGCGACGTGGGCTACGCCGACGCGAAAGTCACGATCCGCGGCGTTTCGACCGACATCTACTCCGAGGTGCGTCCGCTGACGGCTACCTATGTCGACGAGGTTCCGGTCACGCATCCGGGCGCGCATTTCATCGTCCAGTCGGACGGCAATCCCGAACTCGTCGACATCGAGCGTGTCGAGATCCTGCGGGGACCGCAGGGCACGCTTTACGGCGCAAGTTCGCTGGGCGGGGCGCTGCGCGTCGTCACGCGCAAGCCCGACCCGGCACAGGCCGCGGGCTACACGCAGGCGATGCTGTCAACCACGGCGCACGGCGGTTTCAACTACGGCATCGACGGCGTGATCAATCAGCCGCTCGGCCAGGACTCTGCACTACGCCTCGTGGGCTACTACCGAGACCTCGACGGCTACATCGACAATACCGGGACCGGGAGGGATGACGTCAACTCGGCCAAGACGACCGGCGGTCGTCTTGCCTATGGCAAGGACTTCGGCGATCGCTTTCACCTTCTGGTCACGTTGTTCTCCCAAAGCGTGAACACCGACGGCGTCGGCCAGGAAAACATCGCACTTCCCAAGTACACGCAACGTACGCTGATCGACGAAAGCTACGAAGACGACTGGACCCTGCCGAGCCTCCTGCTCACGGTCGACCTTGGCTGGGGCGAGTTGCTGTCTTCCGCTGCCTGGCAGGATCGCGATTGGCTGCAGGTGAACGATACCAGCGGCTTCAGCGCGTTTTTCGGTGCCGACGTCATCATTACCGGCTACAACCGACAGGACCTGAGCGAGTTCATTCAGGAGCTGAGGCTGTCTTCGAAGGAGGGCGGCAACTTCGACTGGCTGGTCGGATTGTTCTTCAACGATCGCGACCACACTTGGCGGCAGACTTTTCCGGCGCCGGGTTTCGATGCCGCTACCGAAGGGGTTGCAGCTTCGTTTGGTGCGCCCGACAACCTCGGAATCGGGCACGTGCGATTCGACAACCAACACATCGCCGTATTCGGCGAGATTGAATGGCCGTTCGCGCCGCGGTGGCAGGCAAACGTCGGCGCCCGCTGGTACCGGTTCGAAGAGACGTCCACCGTGGACTCGGTCGGATTTCTCTACGGCGGGGACGTGGAGGAGGTCCGCCAGTCTAATGACTCGGGCGTGGTGCCTAAGCTGACGCTGTCATGGCGCCCGGATGACGACAGTCTGCTCTACACGACCGCAGCGAAGGGCTTCAGGCCGAGCGGGCCGAACTTCCAGCCGGTATCCGGGGACACATGTGCGGAAAGCCTTGCGGCCATCGGTCTGACCGAGGCGCCGGCATCGTACAAATCCGACACCCTGTGGAACTACGAGATTGGCGGCCGCACGGCGCGGCTGGACGGTCGTCTGGAAGTATCGGGGGCCGTCTATTACATCGACTGGACGGACGTCCAGATTCTCGCGTTCCTGCAGTGCGGCACGGGTTTCATGGCCAATGCCGGCGAAGCGCGCAGCCAGGGCGCTGAAATCGAACTGGCCATCCGGCCGGCCGACGGCATTGAACTGGCGTTCGGCGGCGCGTACATCGACGCCGAACTGACGGAGGACGCCCCGACACTGAATGCGCCGTCGGGCAGCAAACTACCAGGCGTGCCACGCTTCAGCGGCTACGGCTCGCTCACGAAGCATTTCACCGCCGGCGCGGATCGCGCCGGCTTCGGGCGCGTGGCATTTCGCTTTGTCGACGAGACCTATGGCACGTTCGTCCCGGCCGGAACGCCCCGGCTGGTCGCGCCTTCCTATTCGACTGTCGACCTGCTCCTCGGACTGGAGGGGCGGCGGTGGAGCGCTTCGATCTTCGCCGAGAATCTGTTCGACGAGCATGGCATCGTGAACGCGGTCGACGATTTCGGCCTGCATCCCGGCGGCGACTATCAAAACATTGTTCGCCCACGCACGGTCGGGTTCAACCTGCGCCTGAAGTTCGACTGAGCACGAGCGCCGAAGGCTCCTGGGCCGCGCCGTGGCGTAGCTCCGGTATCATGCCCGGCGCATGCCCCACGCTTTCCTTCGCAATACCACGATCGTCGGATCCCTGACGCTGCTGTCGCGCGTCACCGGGGTCCTGCGGGACATGGTCTACCTGATCATGTTCGGCGCCGGCCCGCTGATGGACGCCTTCCTGGTGGCGTACAAGATCCCGAATTTCCTGCGCCGCCTGACGGCGGAGGGCGCGTTCTCGCAGGCTTTCGTGCCGGTCGTCTCGGAATACCGGGTCAGGCGCGAGCATGCGGAGGTTCGAGGCCTGGTCGCAGGAGTCGCGGGCGTGTTCGGGACGGTGCTGTTCGTGATCGCGGCGGTGGGCGCCGTCGCGGCGCCGGTGCTGGCCTTCCTGTTCGCGCCGGGCTTCCGCGACGACGGCGACCGTTTCGACCTGACGGTCGAGATGCTGCGCTTCACGTTCCCGTACATTTTCTTTATCTCGCTGGTCGCGCTCGGCAGCGGCGTGCTGAACAGTTACGGCCGCTTTGCGACGCCGGCCTTCAACCAGGTGCTGCTGAACCTCGTCATGATCCTGGCGGCGGGCGTCATCGCGCCGTACTTCGATCATCCGGGCCTGGTGCTCGCGATCGGCGTGTTCGTGGCGGGCCTGGTGCAGCTCGTCGCGCTGTTTCCGGCGCTGCACGGGCTCGGGCTCCTGGCGCGGCCGCGATTCGACCGCGCGCACGAAGGCGTGCGCCGCATCGCCAGGCTCATGTTGCCCGGCATCTTCGGCTCCTCGGTCGCGCAGGTGTCGCTGCTGCTCGACACGATCATCGCCTCGTTCCTGATGGTCGGCAGCGTCACCTGGATGTACGCCGCCGACCGTCTGGTCGAGTTCCCGATGGGCGTGTTCGCGATTGCGCTCGCGACCGTGATCCTGCCGGGCCTGTCGTCGCATCATGCCGACGAGTCGCCGGAAAAGTTCACGGCGACCCTCGACTGGGCGCTGCGCCTGACGATCACGATCGTGACGCCGGCCGCCGTCGGACTCCTGATGCTCTCCGGCCCGCTGATCGCGACGATCTTCGGCTATGGCGCCTTCAATGCGCGCGACGTGCTGATGTGCAGCTATGCGCTGATGGCCTATTCGATGGGCCTGATCGGCTTCTCGCTCGTCAAGGTCCTGGCGCCCGGATACTTCGCGCGCCAGGACACCCGCACGCCGGTCAAGGTCGGCCTGATCGCGCTGTCGTTCAACATACTCTTCAACGTGGCGGTCGTCGTGCCCGCCTATCTCGCCGGTTTTCCCGTCCCGCATGCGCTGCTGGCGCTGTCCACCGGCCTGTCGGCGATCATCAACGCGGCGCTCCTGTATCGCGGGCTGCGCCGGCAGGGTGTCTACCTGCCGTCGGGGAGTTGGCGGCGCCTGCTGCCGCAGGTCGCGGCCGCGAGCATCGCGATGGCGGGATTTCTCTGGTGGATCTCGGGCGACTGGCTGCTCTGGGCCGGCTGGCCCACGATGCGGCGGGTGCTCTGGCTCGCGCTCGCGGTCGGTGGCGGCGCCGCGGTCTATTTCTCGGTGCTCTGGCTCTCGGGCCTGCGCCCGCGCGACCTGAAATCACTATAATTCGCCCCGACAGGATTCTCCGATCCGGCGGGGTCATGCTGATTCGACGCGGCTTCGAACCTTGCCGGGACACAGATCGCGGATGCGTCGTCGCCATCGGCAATTTCGACGGGCTGCACCTCGGGCATCAGGCGGTCCTGGCCGTGCTGCAGGCCCGGGGCCGTGAGGCGGGATTGCCGACAACGGTGCTGAGTTTCGAGCCGCACCCGCGCGAGTACTTCACCCCGACGGAAGCGCCGGCCAGGCTGATGCGGCTGCGGGACAAGGCGGAATGGCTGGCCGGGATCGGCGTTTCGGAGCTGCGGGTATTGCGATTCGGCAAAGAACTGACATCGTGGGACGGCGTAACTTACATCGAGCGGATTCTGGTGCGGGCGCTGGGAGCAAGACGGATCGTGATCGGCGAGGACTTCAGGTTCGGACGGAACCAATGCGGCGACACGGCGTTGCTGCGCCGCGAGGGCGCCGCGCGCGGATTCGACGTGAACGTCGTGCCGCCGCAGTTTGTGGGCGGCGAGCGCGTCAGTTCCACGCGCATCCGCGCCGCGCTTGCCGCCGGCCGGCTCGCGGAGGCGAAATCACTGCTGGGGCGTGATTACCGCATTGGCGGGCGGGTGATGGAGGGCAGTCGGCTGGGAACCCGATTGGGCTTTCCGACTGCAAACATCCGATTGCATCGGCGCGTGTCGCCGCTCGACGGAATCTTTGCGGTGCGCGTCTCCGGTCCCGTGCCCGGCATCCAGCCCGGCGTCGCATCAGTCGGCACACGCCCGACCGTCGGCGGCGGCGAGCGCCTGCTCGAAGTGCATCTTTTCGATTTCGAGGGCGATCTCTATGGCAAGCGGCTGGCAGTCGATTTTGTGGCGAGACTGCGCGACGAGATCCATTTTCCCGATCTCGAATCGATGACTGCGCAGATGCATCTCGATGCGCGGCAGGCACGCGCGCTGCTGGACGCCTGAGGAACCGCAAGTGGACTACAAGCAGACCATCAACCTGCCGAACACCGACTTCCCGATGAAGGCGGATCTCGCGCGCCGCGAGCCCGACAGGGTCGCTTCGTGGCTGCGCGACGACATTTATATGAAGCTGCGCCAGCGAGCCGCCGGCCGGCCGAAGTTCGTGCTGCTCGACGGACCGCCCTATGCCAACGGCGTGATCCACATCGGCCACGCGGTCAACAAGATCCTGAAGGACATCATCGTCAAGTCGCGGATGCTGGACGGCTATGACTCGCCCTACGTGCCGGGCTGGGACTGCCACGGGCTGCCGATCGAGCAGCAGGTCGAGAAAAAGCACGGCCGCGTCGGCCAGACGCTCGACGCCGATGCTTTCCGCAAGGCCTGCCGCGAATACGCCGCGAGCCAGGTGG